>Ga0163150_10002149_pt1 | contig 31249 bp, 29 predicted proteins | sample OliLakLV19P2IB_FD_148628 | JGI IMG/M metagenome (GOLD analysis project Ga0163150, IMG submission 148628) | Freshwater microbial mat bacterial communities from Lake Vanda, McMurdo Dry Valleys, Antarctica - Oligotrophic Lake LV.19.P2.IB | ecosystem: Environmental > Aquatic > Freshwater > Lake >...
CGTTGACCACCGTGAGACGCGAATCGTCGACGCGGCAATCCGAATAGAGGAAGCCCGAGCGGAAATCCCCCTTCAGGCCGGCGCTGTATTCGATGTGCGGGAAATCGACCGCCTTCGAGCGCGGCAGCGTGATCGTGCCGCCGATGTGGTCGTACATCCACAGGCCGGCGCGGATCATCCACACCGGACGCATGCTGCGGTCGTGCGGCAGGACAAACAGCAGCGGGCGGATGATGTGCGGGGCCAGGCGCAACAGCACCTCGCGCTCCTGCAGCGCCTCGCGCACCAGGCCGAATTCGTATTGCTCGAGGTAGCGCAACCCGCCGTGGATGAGCTTGGAGCTCCACGAGCTGGTGGCGCTGGCCAGGTCCGATTGCTCCACCAGCGTGACCTTGAGCCCGCGCCCGGCCGCGTCGCGCGCGATGCCCGCGCCGTTGATGCCGCCCCCGATGATGAGCAGGTCGATGAGACCCTCTCCCCGGCCCTCTCCCAGGGGAGAGGGAGTCATGGAAATTTCCCCCATTTGTCCCACCAGAGTAGTCCAAACGTGGTCTTGGTATCGGTGATGACCCCGTCGCGCACCCATTCCAGCGCATCGGCAAGTTTCGCCTCGAACGTTTCGAGGTGCTCGCCAACATCCAGCTGCGCGCCCACATGGGTGAGGCCGCGCGCGCCGTAAAGGTGGATCACCTCGTTCGAATACCCGATCGACGGATCGATGGTGGCGATGTGCCACCACTGCGCGGCCTCGAAGCCACATTCCTCCACGAGCTCGCGCTTCGCGGTTTTCAGCGGCTCCTCGCCGCGTTCCAGCTTGCCCGCGGGCAGTTCGATGAAATGGCGGTGTTTGGGGTAGCGGTATTGCCTCTCCAGCAGGATGGTGTCGTCGGCGGCGAAGGCCAGCATCATCACCGCCCCCGGGTGCTCCACCCATTCGCGCCATGCCGGCGCGCCGTTGTGCAGGCGCACCTCGTCGCGCTTCACCTTCAGCAGGCTGCCATCGTAGGCGAGCGTGGAGGAAACCGTGGTTTCGGTGAAGTCGCCCGAGGGCAGCGGCGGCAGCGCCACGCCTACATCGACGCCGTGATGGCGCGCACGCACAGCTCCATCAGGCTGGAGGGCGCGATCCCGAGCACCAGCACGGCGAGCGCGATGGCCGAAAGCAGCCAGCGCGCATCGGCGCGCGGCTCGATGGTGACCTCGCCCGCGGGCGGGTCCATGTACATCAGCTTGACCACGCGCAGGTAGTAGAAGGCGCCAACCACCGAAAGCAGCACCGCGTACACCACCACCCAGCCGTATCCGACTTCCCAGATCGCCTGGAGCACCGCGAGCTTGCCGAAGAACCCGGCAGTGGGCGGCAAGCCGGTCAGCGAAAACATCAGGATCAGCATCATGAAGGCGTACCACTTCGACTTCTGGTTGAGCCCCTTGAAGTCGTCGAGGTTTTCCGCCTCGAAGCCCTGGCGTGAAAGCAGCAGGATCATCCCGAACGATCCGAGTGTCATCAGCACGTAGGTCAGCAGGTAGAACATCGCCGAGCTGTAGCCGTTGTCGTTGCCGGCGGCGATGCCGAGCACCAGGAAACCCATGTGCGAGATCGTGGAATACGCCAGCATGCGCTTGATGTTGGTCTGCGCGATGGCCACGATGTTGCCGACGGCGAGCGAGGCGAGCGCCAGCGCGATGAGCATCTGCTGCCAGTCGCCGGTCATGCCCTGCAGCCCGTTGGCCAGCAGGCGCATCACGAAGGCGAAGGCGGCGATCTTGGGCGCGGCGCCCACCAGGATGGTCGCCGGAGTTGCCGCGCCGTGGTAGACATCCGGCAGCCACATGTGGAAGGGCGCCGCACCCAGCTTGAATGCGATGCCGGCCACCACAAACACCAGGCCGAACACACCCAGCATCTGCTGCGACTGGCCGTGTTCGATCGCGAAGGCGACCCGCGTGAGCTCGAGCGACCCGGTGGCGCCGTAGATCATCGACAGGCCGTAGAGCAGCAGGCCGGAGGACAACGCGCCCAGCACGAAATACTTCATGCCCGCTTCGGTCGCGCGCACGGAATCGCGCTGCAGGGAGACGAGTGCGTATTGCGACAACGCCATCAGCTCGAGGCCGAGGTAGAGCGTGATGAAGTGGTGCGCCGAAATCATCACCATCATGCCGAGCGTGCCGAACAGCGCCAGGCAGATGAATTCCCCCGTCAGCAATCCACGCGCGGCCAGGTAGGGCCGTCCCAGCACCAGGGTGGCCGCTACCGTCAGCAGCGTGGCCACCTTCAGCACCTGCGACATGAGGTCGGCCACGAACATGCCGTGGAAGGTGACCACCAGCGGGCGCCCGACCGTGAAAAGCGTGAGGACCGCGGTGCCGACCAGCGAGACGATGGCGAGCCAGTAGGTGACGTGGCGTTCGTCCTCGCGCAGCGTGAGGTCCACGATCAGCAGCGTGAGGACCAGCAGCGCCAGCACGATCTCCGGGATCGCCGGGGCCATGGTGGAAAGCGAGAAGGTCGCGGTGTTCATGGCCTAGCCGAGCTTGCTCTGCGCGACGTGGCGCAGGAGCTCCTGGATGGTGGGGTTCATCACGTCGGAGAAGGCTTTCGGATGCAGGCCCATCCACAACACCAGGACCGCGAGGATGGCCAGGAACGCCATCTCGCGCGCGCCCACGTCCTTCAGCGCGGCCACGTTTTTGTTGGCGACCTCGCCGTAGATGACGCGCTTGACCATCCACAGCGTGTAGGCCGCGCCGAAGATCAGCGTGCTGGCGGCGAGGAAGGCGTACCAGAAGCTCACCTTGATCGTGCCCATGATCACCATGAACTCGCCCACGAACCCGCTGGTTCCCGGCAGGCCCGAATTGGCCATGGCAAAGAAGACAAAAAACGCCGCGAACACCGGCATCTTGTTGGCGACCCCGCCGTAGTCCGCGATCTGGCGCGAGTGCATGCGGTCGTACAAAACGCCCACGCACAGGAACATCGCCGCCGAGATGAAGCCGTGGGAAACCATCTGGATCAGGCCGCCGAGGATGCCGTCGGCGTTGAAGAGGAAAAACCCCAGGGTCACGAAGCCCATGTGCGAGATCGACGAATACGCGATCAGCTTCTTCATGTCCTGCTGCACCAGCGCCACCAGGCCGATGTAGACCACCGCCACCAGCGACAGCGTGATCATGAAGGTGTCGAAGAAATGCGAGGCGTCCGGCGCGATCGGCATGTTGAAGCGCAGGAAGCCGTAGCCGCCGATCTTGAGCGTGATCGCGGCGAGGATCACCGAGCCCCCGGTGGGCGCTTCCACGTGTGCGTCGGGAAGCCAGGTGTGCACCGGCCACATCGGCACCTTCACCGCAAACGACATGAACATCGCCAGGAAAATCAGCTTCTGCGCCGTCTCGCCCAGCGGCACGCGGTGGAAATCCAGGATTTCCCAGCTGCCGTTGGTCTGGGTGTAGAGGTAGATGAAGGCCGCCAGCATGAGCAGCGAGCCCAGCAGCGTGTAGAGGAAGAACTTGACCGCGGCATAAACGCGATTGGGCCCGCCCCACACCCCGATGATGAGGAACATCGGGATCAGCATCGCCTCGAAGAAGACGTAGAAGAGGATCGCATCCAGTGCCGCGAAGGCGCCGTTGATGAGCCCCGACATGATGAGGAAGGCCGCCAGGTACTGGCCGACCTTGTCGGTGATGACTTCCCAATGGGCGATCACCACCAGCACCGTCATGAGGCTGTTGAGCAGGATCAGCGGCATCGAGATGCCGTCCACGCCCAGGTGGTAGTTCACGTTGAAGCGCGGGATCCACGGCGCCATCTCGACGAACTGCATCGCGGCCGTGGCCTGGAACGCGGTCCACAGCGGGATGCAAACCGCGAGGCCCAGGATGGAACCCGCCAGCGCCACCCAGCGCGTGGGCGCGGGGTTCCTGTCGTTGCCGACCAGCAGCACCGCGGCGCCGAAGAGTATCGGCACCCAGATGGCTAGCGAGAGTACGTATCCCTGGTACATCGTTGTTGTTGTTGGCGCCGGGTTATAGCTTCTGCAGCACGAGCCAGAAGAAGGTGAGCAGGGCGAACACGCCGAAGATCATCGTGAACGCGTAGTGGTAGATGTAGCCGGTCTGCATGCGGCGCGCGCGCCCGGCGAACCAGCCGATGAGCTTCGCGGTGCCGTTGACCATGATGCCGTCGATGATCGTCTTGTCGCCCCAGTTCCACAGGCCGGTGCCGATGCGGCGCGCCCCGCCGGCGAAGAACCAGTCGTTGAATTCGTCGAAGCCGTATTTGCGCTCGAGGATGGTGGCGAGCACGCCGGACTTCTTCTTGATCACGGCGGGAAGGTCCGGGCGCACGATGTAGAGGAAATAGGCCAGCGCCGCGCCGCCGATGGCCAGCCACAGCGGCACCGAGGTGAGCGAATGCACCACCATCGCCCAGGCGCCGTGGAATTCGCCGGCCATCCTCGCCATCGTTGCGGTGGCCGCGATCGAGGAGCCGAAGTAATCGCCGTAGAGCATGGGCTGGATCGCGAGCCAGCCGATGAATACCGAGGGGATCGCCAGCAGCACCAGCGGCACCGTGACCACCCACGGCGATTCGTGCGGCTCGTGGACCTCGTGCCCGTGGCCGTGGTCTTCGGGGTGCGCATCGTGCGCGTGCCCCTCGTCGCGGGGCGCGGCCTCGCGCCAGCGCTCCTTGCCGTGGAAGGCGAAAAACACCAGGCGGAAGGAATAGAACCCCCCCACGAAGACCCCCGCCAGCGCCAGCCAGTAGGCGAAGTGCGCACCCGGGATGGCCGACAGGTGCAGCGCCTCGATGATCGAGTCCTTGGAGAAGAAACCCGCAAACGGCGGGATGCCGGCGTTGGCGATGGCGCCGATCAGCACCGTGGCGTAGGTGATGGGCAGGTACTTCCTCAGCCCCCCCATGCGGCGCATGTCCTGTTCGTGGTGCATGGCGATGATCACCGAGCCCGCGCCCAGGAACAACACGGCCTTGAAGAAGGCATGTGTCGTGAGGTGGAAAATCGCCGCCGGGTAGGCCGCGGCGCCGAGCGCCATCGTCATGTAGCCCAGCTGCGAAAGCGTCGAGTAGGCGACCACGCGCTTGATGTCGTATTGCACGATCGCCACCAGCGCCATGAAAAACGCCGTGATCGCGCCGATGACCACCACGAAGGAAAGCGCCGTCTGCGACATCTCGAAAAGCGGCGACATGCGCGCCACCATGAAGATGCCCGCCGTCACCATGGTGGCGGCGTGGATCAGCGCGGAGATCGGCGTGGGGCCTTCCATGGAATCGGGCAGCCAGACGTGGAGCGGGAACTGCGCGCTTTTGCCCATGGCGCCGATGAACAGGCAGATGCAGATCATGGTGATGAGCGACCAGCCCCAGCCCGGCACCACCTCGGCCACCGCCGCGGCGTATTTCGGCGCCTCGGCGAAGACCGGCGCGTAGTCGAGCGTGCCGAACACCGCGAACACCAGCCCGATGCCCAGCAGGAAGCCGAAGTCGCCCACCCGGTTCACCAGGAACGCCTTGAGGTTGGCGTAGATCGCCGTCGGGCGCGTGAACCAGAAGCCGATCAGCAGGTACGACACCAGGCCCACCGCTTCCCAGCCGAAAAACAGCTGCACGAAGTTGTTGGCCATCACCAGCATCAACATCGAGAAGGTGAAAAGCGAGATGTAGGCGAAGAAGCGCTGGTAGCCGGGGTCGTCGGCCATGTAGCCGATGGTGTAGATGTGCACCATCAGCGAGACGAAGGTCACCACACACATCATCGTGACCGTGAGCTTGTCGACCAGGAAGCCGACCTGCAGCCGGTAACCCTCGCCTGCGAGCCAGGTGTAGAGCTCCGTATCGAGGCGTGCGCCGCCGGAAACCTGCGAGAACGCCAGAAGCGACGCAACCAGCGAAATCGCCACCGAGGCGATGGTGACCGTGTGGGAGAAACCGCGCCCGAGCTTCCAGCCGAGGAAGCCCGCGAGGATCGCGCCCACCAGGGGCGAAAACGCCGCGACGCAGGAAAGGGTGAAGAGATCCATCAGCCCTTGAGGCTCCCCAGGTCGTCCACGTTGATCGAACGCAGGTTGCGGAAGATCGCCACCAGGATCGCCAGGCCGATGGCCGATTCCGCCGCCGCCACCGTCAGGATGAAAAACACGAACACCTGACCCGAAAGGTCGTTGAGGTAATGCGAGAAGGCGATGAAGTTCATGTTCACCGCCAGCAGCATCAGCTCGATGGCCATCAGCAGCACGATGAGGTTCTTGCGGTTCATGAAGATGCCGACCACCCCGATGGCGAAAAGCAGTGCGCCCAGGATGAGGAAGTGGTTCAGCGGGATCATCGGACGCGCCTCATTTCGCGGCACCACTTCCAGCGTTTGCTCCCTCTCCCCTGGGAGAGGGTTGGGGTGAGGGTTGGGGCGTGGGTGCCATCTTGATGATCTTGAGGCGGTCGGAAGCCTTCACCGCGCTTTGCGCGCCCGGATCCTGGTACTTGGTCTCCTTGCGTTCGCGCAGGGTGATGGCGATGGCGGACACAATCGCCACCAGCAGGATGATCGCCGCCAGCTCGAAGGCGAAGACGTATTCGGTATAGAGCACCAGGCCCAGCGCCTTGGTATTGGAGAAACCCGCGGCGGGCGCGCCGGGCGAAGCCACCGGGTCGCCGAGGGCGCGCATCAGCAGCAGCACCATCTCGGCGGCCATCAGCACACCCACGAGGACGGCAAGCGGCAAGTTGCCCCAGAAGCCCTCGCGCAGCCTGGCGATGTCGATGTCGAGCATCATCACCACAAACAGGAAGAGCACCATCACCGCGCCGACGTAGACGAGGATCAGCGTCATGGCGAGGAATTCCGCGTACAGCAGCAGCCAGTGCGCGGAGGCGGTGACGAAGGCCAGCACCAGGAAAAGCGCCGCGTGGACCGGGTTGCGCACCAGGATCACCGCAAGCGCCGAGCCGAGCAGCACCGCGCCAAAGGCGTAGAAGAGGAGGAGTTGGAAGCTCATTTCAGCGAAAGGGCGCGTCCTCGGCGCGCGCGGCGGCGAGCTGCTCCTCGTACCGGTCGCCGATGGCGAGCAGCATCTGCTTGGTGTAGAGGAGGTCGCCGCGGCTTTCGCCGTGGTATTCGAGGATGTGCGACTCGACGATCGAATCCACCGGGCAGCTTTCCTCGCAGAAGCCGCAGAAGATGCATTTCACCAGGTCGATGTCGTAACGCGTGGTGCGCCGGGTGCCGTCGTCGCGCTGGTCGCTTTCGATGGTGATGGCGAGCGCGGGGCAGACCGCCTCGCACAGCTTGCAGGCGATGCAGCGCTCTTCCCCGTTGGGATAGCGGCGCAGGGCGTGCAGGCCGCGGAAGCGCGGGCTGGCGGGAGTTTTTTCCTCCGGGAACATCACCGTGACCTTGCGCTTGAAGAGGTGCCGTCCGGTCAGCGCCAGGCCCTTCACCAGTTCTGCGAGCATGAAGCTGCCGGCGATGTCGCGCACGCGGCCCATCATGGTGTCCTCCCGAACCAGAGCGAAAAGGGGAAGGTGCTGGCGATCGGCTCCATCAGCATCACGCCCACCACCGCGATCCACACCAGCGTGAGCGGGATGAACACCTTCCAGCCGAGCCGCATGATCTGGTCGTAGCGGTAACGCGGGAAGGACGCCCGCACCCAGAGGAACACAAACATCAGGAAGGCCACCTTCGCCAGCAGCCACCAGATGCCGGGCGCCGCGATCCAGGAGAACGGCGCGCCCATTTCCCGCAGGAAGGCGAAGTTGAAGGGCGACAGCCACCCGCCCATGAACACCAGCGAGCTGATGAACGAGATCAGGATCATGTTCGCGTATTCGGCGAGGAAAAACACCGCGAACATCATCCCGGAGTATTCGACGTGGAAACCGGCCACGATCTCGCTTTCGCCTTCCGAGACGTCGAACGGATGGCGGTTGGTTTCGGCCAGCCCGGCGATGTAGTGGATGAGGAAGAGCGGGAAGAGCGGGATCCAGAACCATTCGAGGAAGCCGTAGGCGCCGTCCTGGCGCGCGACGATTTCCGAAAGTTTCATGCTTTGCCCGGCCATGAGTCCGCCGACGAGCGCGAAGCCCATGGCCAGCTCGTAGGAAACCATCTGCGCCGCGGCGCGCATGGCGCCGAGGAACGCGTATTTCGAATTCGACGCCCAGCCCGCGATGATGATCCCGTAGATCCCCATCGATGTCAGCGCCAGCATCACGAGGATGGCGGCGTCGACGTTGGCGATCACCCACGTGGGCGTGAAGGGGATGATCGCCCATGCAGCCAGCGCGGGTGCCACCGCCAGCACCGGCGCCAGCAGGAAAAGCGCCTTCGAGGCGCCCGAAGGGATCACCTGCTCCTTCATCAGCAGCTTGATGGCGTCCGCGATCGGTTGCAGGATGCCGTTCCAGCCGACGCGATTGGGGCCCTTGCGCACCTGGATCCAGCCGATGACCCAGCGCTCGACCAGCTGGTAGTAGAGCACTGTCAGCAGCACCGGCACCAGCACCATCACGATCATGGTGAGCGACTTGCCGACGAGATACGCGGCGGGATAGGCGCCTTCGAACGCGGCGCGCTGGGCCTCGAGCGCGGCTAGCTGGGCGTAGATCCAGCTCAAGCGGCAACCTCGACGGCAACCTTCTCGATCGCGATCGCGCCCTCGCCCAGCGCGGCGGTTTCCGGCATGCCGCGCGCGATGCGCACGGCCCCGTCGGGCAGGCTCGGGTCGATCACCACCGTGAGGCGCGCTTCGCCGCCGCCTTGCGAGGCACGCACGCGATCACCGGCCGCGAGGTTCGCGGCGGTGGCGGTGGCGGCGTTCATCGCGACGGCGCGTCCCGCCTTCGCGGCGGCGGTGCGCTGCAACGGCGGGGAGCGGCGCACCACCGGGTCGGTGGCGTAGAGGCCGAATTCGGAAATCCTCTCGAGCGCGGATCCACCCGCGGCCTGCAGTTTCCAGTCGGATGGCGCCGTGGCCCGGCCCAGCCCCGCGGTGGCGAAGGCCTGCAGGTCCGGGGCGATGGCGTTGCGCACGTCCTGCAGCGTTTCGGCCTCGAAGCCGGGCAGCGCCAGCAGCGAACCCAGCATGCGCAACACCTTCCAGGCGGGGCGCGCCTCGCCCTGGGGCTTGACCACTGCGTTGAACAACTGCGCGCGCCCTTCCATGTTCACGAAGGTCCCGCCCGTTTCCGTGAACGGGGCGATGGGCAACATCACGTGCGCCGCTTCAGTCGTGGCGTTGCGGTAGGCCGAAAGCGACACCACGAAATCGGCCTGCGCGATCGCAGCCAGCGCGGCCGGGCCCATGTCGAGCTCCGCTTCCACGCCGGCGACGACGTATCCCTTGAGCGGCGTGGCGACCATGGCGCGGGCATCGAGCCCCTTGCCCGGCACCGCGGCCACGAGGTGGGCGCCGACGGCGTTGGCGCCATCGGGCAACACGCCGACAATCGCGCCGGTGACACGGCCGATCTCCTGCGCGATGGCCAGGAGCACGGCGTAATCGGGATGCTGCTGGGCGTAGTGGCCCAGCACGATCGCGGAGCGCTTGCCCTTGAGCGCCGCGGCGATCGGGCTTTCTCCGGCGCCGGCGACCGCCTTGGCAACTTCCGCCAGCGCCCCGGCGAGGTCCGCGGGGCGTGCCGTGACGCGGCTTGCCAGCGGCATCAGCAGGTCGTCGTTGGCGACATGCAGCACGTGGACCGCAAGCCCCTTCTTCGCGGCGGCACGCACACGGGCGGCGAGCAGCGGCTGCTCGCGGCGCAACGTGGAGCCGATGAAAAACACGCTTTCCAGCTTCGAGATATCCGCCACCGCCATGCCGAGCCACGGCGCGCCTTCGGGCTTCGCGCGGAAATCCGACTGGCGGATGCGGTGGTCGATGTTGTCCGTGCCCAGGCCGCGGCCCAGCTTCGCGGCCAGGTGCAGTTCCTCCAGCGTGAGGTTCGGCGCGAGCAACATGCCCAGCGCACCGGCGCCGTGGCGCTCCACCACATCGTGCAGGCCGTGGGCGGCGGCTTCCAGCGCCTCGGGCCAGTCGACCTCGGCCCATTCGCCCGCGCGCTTGACCATCGGGCGCAGCAGGCGCTCCGGGGAATTGAGGCCTTCGTAGGCGAAGCGGTCGCGGTCCGAGATCCAGCACTCGTTCAGGTCGTCGCTTTCCAGCGGCAGGACGCGCATCACGCGCTCCTGCTTCGACTGCACCACCAGCGTGGAGCCGAGGGAGTCGTGGCCGCTGACCGATTTGCGCCGCGAAAGCTCCCAGGCGCGCGCGCTGTAGCGGAAGGGTTTCGACGTCAATGCGCCGACCGGGCACAGGTCGATCATGTTGCCCGAAAGCTCCGAATCCACCGTACGGCCGACAAACGACAGGATCTCCGAATGTTCGCCACGGCCGGCCATGCCGAGTTCCATCACGCCGGCGACTTCCTGGCCGAAACGCACGCAGCGCGTGCAGTGGATGCAGCGCGTCATGTCGGTGGAGATCAGGGGCCCCAGGTTCTTGTTCACCACCACGCGTTTTTCTTCCTGGTAGCGCGAGGCCGACGCGCCGTAGCCCACCGCGAGGTCCTGCAGCTGGCATTCGCCGCCCTGGTCGCAGATCGGGCAATCGAGCGGGTGGTTGATCAGCAGGAATTCCATCACGCCCTTCTGGGCGGTGACGGCGGGATCCGAATGGGTGAAGGCCTTCATGCCCTGGGTGGCGGGCGTGGCGCAGGCGGGCAGCGGCTTGGGCGCCTTTTCCACTTGCACCAGGCACATGCGGCAGTTGGCCGCGATCGACAGCTTCTTGTGGTAACAGAAGTGCGGCACGAAGATGCCGAGTTTGGTCGCGGCATCCATCACCGTGGATCCGTTTTCGACCGTTACCGGCTTGCCGTCGATTTCGAGGTTGATGGGCATGTCAGTCCGCCGCGAGCTGGTGGCCCACGGTATTGGAGTCCGCGTGATGCTCGTTCGTGGAGCTGTAGCCACCCGGCTTCACGCTGCAGCACTTGTGGTCGATGTGGTGCTGGAATTCTTCGCGGAAGACCTTGACGAAAGCGCGGGTCGGCATTGCCGCGGCATCTCCGAGCGCGCAGATGGTGCGGCCCTGGATGTTGTCGGCGAGGTTCAGCAGGAGGTCCAAGTCTTCCTGGCGGCCCTGGCCATGTTCGACGCGGTGGATGATGCGATAGAGCCAGCCGGTGCCCTCGCGGCACGGCGTGCATTGCCCGCAGGACTCCTCGAAGTAGAAGTAGGCCAGGCGCTCGGCGGCTTTCACCATGCAGGTGTCTTCGTCCATCACGATGACGGCGCCCGAGCCCAGGAAAGAGCCCGCCTTCGCGATCGAGTCGTAGTCCATGTCGAGGGCCATCATGGTCTCGGCGGTCAGCACCGGCATCGACGAGCCGCCCGGGATCACGCCCTTGAGCTTCTTGCCGCCGCGCATGCCCCCGGCCATCTCGAGCAGCTTCGCGAACGGCGTGCCGAGCCTGATCTCGTAGTTGCCGGGCTTCTGCACGTGCCCCGAGATCGAGAAGATCTTGGTGCCGCCGTTGTTGGGCTTGCCCAGGCCCAGGAACCAGTCGGCGCCATTCACGATGATGCCGGGCACCGCCGCGAAGGTTTCGGTGTTGTTGATGGTGGTGGGCTTGCCGTACAGGCCGAAGCTGGCGGGGAACGGCGGCTTGAAGCGCGGCTGGCCCTTCTTGCCCTCGAGGGATTCGAGCAGCGCGGTTTCCTCGCCGCAGATGTAGGCGCCGAAGCCGTGGTGCGCGTGCAGCTCGAAATCGAAGCCGCCGCCCAGGACGTTTTTGCCGAGCAACCCGGCATCACGCGCCTGCTGCAGCGCCTTTTCGAAGATCTCGTATTCGTTCCAGATCTCGCCGTGGATGTAGTTGTAGCCGACGGTGGCGCCGATGCAATAGCCCGCGATCATCATGCCCTCGATGAGCGCGTGCGGGTTGTAGCGGATGATGTCGCGGTCCTTGAACGTGCCCGGTTCGCCTTCATCAGAATTGCAGACGATGTATTTCTGGCCGGCGAAGTTCTTCGGCATGAAGGACCACTTCAGGCCGGTCGGGAAGCCCGCGCCGCCGCGTCCGCGCAGCGCCGACTTCTTCACTTCCGCGATCACGGTTTCGGGCGTGAGCTTCTCGTTCACGATCTTCGCGATCGCCTGGTAGCCGCCGCGCGCCTTGTAGCCTTCGAGGCCCCAGTTGGCGCCATCGAGGCCCTTCATGATCACGGCGTCGGGGCCGTAGTCGAGCATCCGGGGGTCAGCCACCGGTTTCTCCCGGGAAAGTGGTGTCTGACACCAGTTTTTCCACCAGTTCGTCGATCTTGGCGTTCGACATCGAGCCGCACATGCGCTTGTTGTTCACGATCAGCACCGGCGCGTCGCCGCAGGCGCCCATGCATTCACCTTCCTTCACGGTGAAGCGGCCGTCGGCGCTGGTTTCGTTGAAGCCGGACACGCCGCACTTGTGCAGCAGGTGGTCCGCGGCCTGCACCGCGCCCGAAAGCGCACACGGCAGGTTGGTGCAGATCGTCACCTTGTACCTGCCGGTGGGTCTGGTGTTGTACATGTTGTAGAAGGTCGCGACCTCGTAGACCCAGACCGGCGGCATGCGCAGGACGGTGGCGACTTCTTCCATCACCTCGTTGGTGAGGATGTGGTGCTGGTCCTGGGCGATGGCGAGCGCGCTCATCACCGCGGACTGGCGCTGCTCCGGCGGGTATTTCGCCGCCTCGCGCTCGATCCTGCTCAGGGATTCCGGGGAAAGGAGCGCCATGGTCATTCGCCCTTCCAGTAGTCGACCCGGCTCGAGGCCTCGGTGATGTGGCGGATGCGGCCTGCGCCCTCCCCGCCGAAGGCCGCGACCTTGCCGGAATCGGGATATTCGCAGACCTCGGCCGGCATCATGGTGGACACCGAGATGTAGCCCAGCTCCGCGGCCGAGTTGTTGATGATCTGGTGCGCCGTATCCGCGCCCCCCACGGGGCAGCAGATGAAATCGCCGGCGCGCACCTTGCGCGTCTCGTTGCCGTAGCGCAGCAGGCCCGTGCCCTTCACGATGAAAAACATCTCCTCCTCGGCGCGATGGCTGTGGAACGGGCACGAAGCCTTGCCGGGCTGCACCACGTCGTAGGAGAAGCCCAGGTCCTTCGCGCCGACCCGCGGGCCGATGCGCACCGCGTCGGATTCGAACTTGCCGCCGACCGCGGAGAAATGCTCGAGCTTGAGCTCGTCGATGTTGACCACGCGGGAATCGATCACGCTCACCGGTCGATCTCCCCGAAAACGACATCCATGGTGCCGATGATGGCGACCACGTCGGCGATCATGTGGCCCCTGGCCATCTCGTCCATGGCGGCCAGGTGCGGAAAGCCCGGGGCGCGGATCTTGAGCCGCCACGGCTTGTTGGCGCCGTCGCTCATCAGATAGATGCCGAACTCGCCCTTGGGATGTTCCACCGCTGCGTAAGCCTCGCCCGGGGGCACGTGCATGCCTTCGCTGAAGAGCTTGAAGTGGTGGATCAGCTCTTCCATGCTTTCCTTCATCTCCACACGCGTCGGCGGCGCCACCTTGTGGTTGGCCGTGATCACCGGGCCGGGGTTGGCGCGCAGCCACGCGATGCACTGCCGGATGATGCGGTTCGATTCGCGCATCTCGTGTACGCGCACCAGGTAGCGGTCGTAGCAATCGCCGTTGGTGCCGATCGGGATGTCGAAATCCATCCGGTCGTACACCTCGTAGGGCTGCTTCTTGCGCAGATCCCAGGCGATGCCGGAGCCGCGCAGCATCGGGCCGGTGAAGCCGAGGGCCTGCGCGCGTTCGGGCGTCACGATGCCGATGCCGACGGTGCGCTGCTTCCAGATGCGGTTGTCGGTGAGCAGCGTCTCGTAGTCGTCGACGCAGCCGGGAAAGCGGTTGGTGAAATCCTCGACGAAGTCGAGGAAGGAGCCCTGGCGGTTCTCGTTCAGCGCCTTCACCTTGTCGGCGCTGCGCACCGTGGAAGGCGCGTATTGCGGCATCTTCCCCGGCAGGTCGCGATAGACGCCGCCCGGGCGGTAGTAGGCCGCGTGCATGCGCGCGCCCGACACCGCCTCGTACATGTCCATCAGGTCTTCGCGCTCGCGGAAGGCGTAGAGGAACACCGTCATGGCGCCCACGTCGAGGGCGTGCGCGCCGATCCACATCAGGTGATTCAGGATGCGCGTGATCTCGTCGAACATCACGCGGATGTATTGCGCGCGCAGCGGCACGTCGACGCCGACCAGCTTCTCGATCGCCATCACGTAGGCGTGTTCGTTGGACATCATCGACACGTAGTCGAGGCGATCCATGTACGGCAAGCTCTGGATGAAGGTGCGCGTCTCGGCGAGCTTTTCGGTGGCGCGGTGCAGCAGGCCGATGTGCGGGTCGGCGCGCTGGATCACCTCGCCATCGAGCTCCAGCACCAGCCGCAGAACCCCGTGCGCCGCCGGATGCTGCGGGCCGAAGTTCATCGTGTAGTTGCGAATCTCGGCCATCTACTTCTTCCCCGATTCGCCGTACGCATCCTCGCGCACGACGCGCGGGACGATTTCGCGCGGCTCGATGCTCACCGGTTCGTAGACGACGCGCTTCTGTTCCTTGTCGTAGCGCATCTCGACGTAGCCGTGGACCGGGAAATCCTTGCGGAACGGATGGCCCACGAAGCCGTAATCGGTCAGGATGCGGCGCAGGTCCGGGTGGCCGCGGAAGACGATGCCGTAGAGGTCGAAGGCCTCGCGCTCGTACCAGTTGGCGCAGGGCCAGACGTTGATCGCCGAATCCACCGCCGGGAAGCTGTCGTCCGCGCAGAAGATGCGCAGGCGCACGCGCGTGTTGTGCTCGATCGACAGCAGGTTGTAGACCACCGCGTAGCGCGGGCCTTCCCAGCCGTGATAACCCTGGTAATCGATGCCCAGCAGGTCGAGCAGGGTGGTGAATTTGAGCGCGGGCTCGTCGCGCAGCGCCATGCCGATGTCGGCGATGTCGCCCGGATGGGCCTCGATGGTGAGCTGGCCGCGGTCGACCTGGCTCGACTTGAGTCGCGAGCCGAGCGCCATGGTGAGCGCGGCCTGGAGCTCACCCACCGTCATCCGCGCCTCGCGATGGTGTTGGTGCGCTTGATCTGGTTCTGCAGCTGCATCAGGCCGTAGAGCAGCGCCTCGGCGGTCGGCGGGCAACCCGGCACGTAGATGTTGACCGGCACGATGCGGTCGCAGCCGCGCACCACCGAATACGAGTAGTGGTAGTAGCCGCCGCCGTTGGCACACGAACCCATGGAAAGCACCCAGCGCGGCTCGGCCATCTGGTCGTAGACCTTGCGCAGGGCCGGGGCCATCTTGTTGCAGAGCGTGCCGGCGACAATCATCAGGTCCGACTGGCGCGGGCTCGGGCGGAACACGATGCCGAAGCGGTCGAGGTCGTAGCGCGAAGCGCCGGCGTGCATCATTTCCACCGCGCAGCAGGCCAGGCCGAAGGTCATGGGCCACAGCGAGCCGGTGCGCGCCCAGTTAAGGACGTTGTCGACCTGTGTGACCACGAAGCCCTGCTGGCTCACGCCTTCCTTCACTCCCACTCGAGAGCTCCTTTTTTCCATTCGTAGATGAAGCCCACGACGAGGATGCCGAGGAAAATGAACATCGCGATCAGGCCGAACCAGCCGATGTCCTGCAGCACGACGGCCCAGGGAAAGAGGAATGCGATCTCGAGGTCGAACAGGATGAAGAGGATCGCGACCAGGTAGTAGCGCACGTCGAACTTCATGCGCGCGTCCTCGAAGGCCTCGAACCCGCATTCGTAGGGAGAGAGCTTTTCGCTATCCGGCTGGTGGGCCCCGGAAAGCCGCGCGAGGCCCCCGCTGACCACAATGGTCCCTACGCCGACGGCGGCACCGATGGCGAGGAACAGCAGGATCGGAAGGTAACTCTCGAGCAATGCTGGGATTCCAGCTCTATCAAGAAAATGGTGCCGTCGAAGAGACTCGAACTCTTACGCCTTTCGGCACTGCCCCCTCAAGACAGCGTGTCTACCAATTCCACCACGACGGCATTTTGCTACTAGGGCCTAACGTACAGCTTACTTCGGGATCTCCGTGGATTTCTCCGCGGGGACCGCCGGCGCCGGAGCCGAGGGAGCAGGCGCCGCCGGTTTTGCATCGCTCTTGCCCGCGGGGACCGCCAGGCTTTCGGTCACGCCACCGGTCTTGGCGGGCGCTCCCAGGTACGTGAGCCCGAGGCTCGTCACGAAAAACATCGCCGCGAGGACGGCGGTGGTCTTCGAGAGGAAATTGGAGGCGCCCGCGGAGCCGAAGAGGCTGCCGGCCGAGCCGCTGCCGAAGGCCGCGCCCATGTCGGCGCCCTTGCCGTGCTGCAGCAGCACAAGCACGACGATGCCGATGGCGGCGATGATGTGTAGGACCAGAACCAGCGAATGCATCTGCGTTGCCTCTTTATGGACTATCGACCTGCGGCGCCGGCTGCACGCCAGATCGCCACGAATTCTTCCGCTACCAGCGAAGCCCCGCCGACCAGACCGCCGTCGACATCGGGCATCGCGAACAACTCCGCCGCGTTGGCGGCCTTCACGCTGCCCCCGTACAGGATGGGCAAGCGGGCCGCCACTTCCTTTCCCTGCGCCGCGATGCGCCCGCGGAGGTACCCATGGGCTTCCTGCGCCTGCGCGGAAGTTGCCGTCCTGCCCGTTCCGATGGCCCACACCGGTTCGTAGGCGACGATCCCGCCTTCCAGCTGCGCCACGCCGCATTCCTGCATCAGGGCGTCCACCTGCCTTGCCAGCACCGCCTCGGTGCGGCCCTGTTCCCGCTCTTCGAGCGTTTCGCCCACGCAGAAAATCGGCGTGAGCCCCGCGCGCCGGGCAGCGGCGTATTTCTCTGCCACAACGGCGTCCGAATCGCCGAATACACTGCGGCGCTCCGAATGGCCCACGATCGCATAACGGGATCCGAATTCGGCCACCATCGCCCCGGAAACGTCACCGGTGTAGGCGCCCTTGTCGAAGCGGCTCACGTCCTGCGCGCCCCAGCCGATCCCAGACCCGTCGAGGAGCTCCCTGGCTTGCGCCAGATAGGGGCTCGGCACGCAGACCACACATGCCACGGGGCTTTGCCGGGGGATTTCCCGCAGGACCGCTTTCAGGAGCGCCTCGTTCGATGCGAGGCTTCCGTTGAGCTTCCAGTTACCGACGACGACTTTGGACCGCATGCTGAACCCTTGAAACCATGCGATTTTAGCGCAAAATAGGGTCGAGACCCAATTCAGGGCACGAAATGGCCCGGTTCCGGTCTCATTGCCCGAGCCCAACCAGCCACCCGAACGCTTGAAGCGCACCCTCGCCAAATCGCAACCAAAGCCCATGGATGCCCCTGGCATTGCGGCGACCGCCATCCTCACCTGGGTTTCGGTGCAGTCGCGGCTCGCCCCGATCATCGGTGAGGACGGGTTTCGCGTGCTCTTCGCCCGCAGCCTTCACCGAGCCCGGGTCGAACATCCGTGGCTTGCCCGCGAGGCGGTTCAGCCGGACAACCCGTTCTCGATGCTGAAGGCGAGCCTCGAATCCCAGGCGGACGGGAGCGCCGAAGAAGGCAGCCGCGCGCTCATGGCTCATTTCAAGGAACTGCTGGGCTCGCTGATCGGCGAAGATCTGGCGGGTCGCCTGATGGGCACGGCATGAAACCGACGGTGGCTGGAGCAAACAAACCAGAGGATCGATTGATGCAGAAAAAAGTTCCCATTCATCTCATCAAGACCGGAGTGCCCGGGCTGGATACGATCCTCGGTGGCGGACTGCCGGAGTTCTCCTTCAATTTGCTCGCCGGCACTCCGGGGTCGGGCAAGACCACGCTCGCTCACCAGATCATGTTCTCCGCGGCGAAGGCGGGCCGGCGCGCGATCTATTTCACCGTGCTCGGCGAGCCGCCCTTGAAGATGCTGCGCTATCAGCAGCAGTTCACGTTTTTCGATGCGGACAAGATCGGGAAGTCGATTCGCTTCGTGAATCTCGCCCCCGAGCTCCTCAAGGGCGATTTGAGCAAGGTGCTGAAGACCATCCTGCAGGAAGTCGAAGCCGACTCGCCGCGCCTGGTGTTCGTCGACTCGTTTCGCTCGATCATGCTGGCGACCAAGGGGCAACCGAAGGGAGAAAACGAGCTGCAGCGCTTCGTCCAGGAGCTCGGCATGCACCTCACGAGCTGGGAGGCGACCACGTTCCTGGTGGGGGAATACGACGAGGCCGACCAGAGCAACCCGATATTCACCGTGGCAGACGGACTGATATGGCTCTCGCAGGATACGTACCAGGGTTCGATGGTCCGCAAGCTCGAGGTCAAGAAAATGCGGGGCCTGGCGACGCTCCCCGGCCACCACACCGTTCGCATCACCGACGAGGGCATGCGGGCGTTTCCGCGGGCGATCCTGGCAGCACCGGAGCAAACGGCGAAAGCCGCGCCGGCGCTCGCCGCGATGAAGCGCATCAGCATGGGCGTGGCGCGCCTCGACGAGATGCTGGGTGGGGGCTTGCCCAGTGGATATTCGCTGCTGGTCGCGGGCCCCTCGGGTTCCGGCAAGACGATCATGGCCACGGAATTCCTGGCCGAAGGGGTCCGCCGGGGCGAAAACGGGGTCATCGCGGCATTCGAAAAGAGTCCCGGCCTCGGGCTGAGCGTGGGCCTCAACCGCATGGTGAGCGCCGGGAAAGTGGCCATTGTCAGCACCCGCGCGCTCGACCTGTCGATCGATGCGACTCTGTACGAGATCACCGAGGCCGTTCATCGCCTGAAGGCGAAGCGTGTCGTGATCGATTCCCTGTCCGGCTTCGAGCTGGCGCTGGCGCCGACCTATCGAGAGGATTTTCGCGACTCGATGTACCGCATGATCTCGGTGCTGACGGGCCTGGGCGTTTCGGTCCTGGCGACTTCGGAGCTCGAGGATCGCTATACCGACCTGCGGTTCAGCCCCTACGGCACCGCGTTCCTGACCGATGCGATCATCCTGCAGCGCTACGTCCAGCTGGAGGGCGAGTTGCGGCGCTGCATCGCCGTCGTGAAAGTGCGCAACAGCGATCACAGCAAGGAGCTGCGCGAGTTCAGGATCGTCAAGGGCCGCCTCGTCATCGGCGACGCGATCAGGGACTACGAGGGTCTGCTCGTCGGAAATGCAACGCTCGACCAAGGCACGCTTGCAGGCAAGCATGACGCAACGAAAAGGCGATAGGGCGCCGTCCGGCGAGGAAGTTTCCCGGCTCCGTGACGAAGTGGCGCGGGCCCGTGAAGAAATCGCGTCGCTTCGGGAAGAAGCAACGCGCGCGAAGCAGGCCGCTGTGGATGCGAATGCGGAGCCTGCCCTTCGCATGGCTCTGCTGCGCGAAGCGAACGAGAAGCTGGTGCTCGCCACCTTTCGTGCCCAGACCGCCACCGAAGAGGCCGAGAACGCGAGTCGGCAGAAAGAACAATTCCTCGCCATGCTGGCCCACGAGCTGCGCAATCCCCTGGCGCCGATCGTCAACGCCCTCGCGATCATGCGCCGCGGCACCTCCGCGAATCCGACCCTGACCTGGGTGCACGACATCATCAAGCGGCAAGTCGATCACCTGACTCGGCTCCTCAACGAGCTGCTCGAGGCATCGCGCCTGACCACCGGCAAGGTCATGTTGAAGAAGCAGCCGACCGATATCTCCGAAACCATGCGCTTCGCGATCGAAGCCTCCCAGCCGCTGATTCGCGGCCGTGGCCAGCACCTGAGCGTCACTTACCCGCCACAACGCCTGGTGGTGGACGGCGATCCGACCCGGCTCACGCAGATATTCAGCAACCTGCTTCACAACGCGGCCAAGTACACGCCGAAAGGAGGCTCCATCCACTTTTCCGCGGGACAGCAGGCGGACGCCGTGGTGGTGCTCGTGAGCGACAACGGCTGCGGAATCGCGGCGGAGGTGTTGCCGCACATTTTCGACCTGTTTGCGCAGGAGGGCCGCTCGCTCGACCATGCGCAGGGCGGGCTCGGCATCGGCTTGACGATTGTGCGCAGCCTCGTCGAGCTTCACGCCGGCACCGTGGAGGCGGCCAGTCGCGGCCTCGACCAGGGCAGCGATTTCTCGGTCGCGATCCCTCTGATGCAGAACCCGCCACTCGAAATTGCTGCGAACAGCGCGGCGAAACTGGAAGCGCCCGGAATATCCCTTCGCATCGCGCTCATAGACGATAACGTCGACGCGAACGAAAGCCTTGGCGCGGTGCTCAAGGTCATGGGCCACGAGGTTTCCAGCGCTTTCGACGGCAACGCCGGATTCGAGCTGATCCGCGATACCCACCCACAGCTCGTCGTGTGTGATATCGGGCTGCCCGGAATGGACGGCTACCAGGTCATCACGCGACTGCGCGAGACGGTGAAGGGCCCGATGCCGTTCATGATCGCGCTGACCGGGTATGGGCAGCCGGAGGATCGAGCGCGGGGTCTGGCATCTGGCTTCGACCACCATTTGACGAAGCCGGTCGATGTCGAGGAACTGCTGCGGCTGATTGCCGCGCAGGGCGAGCGCCTGGGGACGAGCCCTACGCCGCCGCGGGCTCTGCAGTAGCCTTCACCACCGCCGCGATCGCGTCGGCCAGCGCCTGGACGTTGGCGCGGTCCTCGCCCTCGACCATGACACGCACCACGGGCTCGGTCCCCGAAGGGCGCAGGAGCACCCTGCCCTTGCCCGCAAGCTCGGCTTCGGCCTTCGCCATCGCTTCCCGGATCGGGGGCGACTGCAGGTCGGTCTGCCCTTCAGCCTCACGTTCACGAGCACCTGGGGCAGCAAGGTGAGCTCACGGGTGTACTCCTTGAGGCTCTTCCCGCAGCCCACGACGGCGGCGAGCACCTGGAGGGCCGAGATGATCGCATCGCCCGTCGAGTGGCAGTCGAGGCACATCAGGTGGCCCGAATTCTCCCCGCCGCACTCCCAGCCGCGCTCGAGCAGCGTTTCGAGCACGTAGCGGTCGCCGACCTTGGCGCGCTGGAACGCAATGCCCATTTCGGCGAAGCGCCGCTCGAGGGCAAAGTTGGTCATCAGCGTTCCGACGACCCCGCCGCGAAGCCTGCCTTCGGCGTGGCGGTGCTTCACCATCGCATAGAGGAGCTGGTCGCCGTCGAACACGGTGCCGTCGCGATCGGCCATGGCGAGGCGATCGCCATCGCCGTCGAAGGCGATGCCGAAGTCGGCCTTGTGCTCGACCACCGCGCGCGCCAGCGCCTTCGGGGCGGTCGCGCCCACGCCTTCGTTGATGTTGACCCCGTTGGGTTGGCTGGCCACGGCGATCACCTCGGCGCCGAGCTCCTGGAAGACGCGAATGCCAACGCGGTGGTTGGCGCCGTGGGCGCAATCCACCACCAGGCGCGTGCCGCGCAGCGCAAGGTTCTTCGGGAAGGTGCCCTTGCAGAACTCGAGGTAGCGGCCCTCCGCGTCGTTCACGCGCTCCGCCTTGCCGAGCCCCGCCGAAGACGCCGGCAGCGTGATCGGGCCGTCGAGCAGCGCCTCGATCTCGCTTTCCACCGCGTCGGGCAGCTTCATGCCGTCGGCGGAGAAGAACTTGATGCCGTTGTCCTCGAAGGCATTGTGGGAGGCCGAGATCATGACGCCGGCCGAAAGCCGCAGCGCGCGGGTGAGGAACGCCACGCCCGGCGTGGGCATGGGACCCACCAGCAGTGTATCCACGCCGGCGGCGGAAAGCCCCGATTCCAGCGCGGACTCGAGCATGTATCCCGAGATGCGCGTGTCCTTGCCGATGAGGACCGCCGGCCGGTCGCGATGGGGAGGCGCCACGTCGGCGCGCGACAGCACCTTGCCGGCGCAGTAACCGAGCTTCAGGACGAACTCGGGCGTGATCGGCTCCTGGCCTACGCGGCCGCGAATGCCGTCGGTGCCGAAATATTTTCTCGTCATCTCAGTTCCATCCAGACCTTGATCGCGTCGACCGTGGCGCGCACGTCATGCACCCGCACGAGGCGGGCCCCATTCTGCACCGCGAGCAGGGCTGCGGCAACGCTGCCCGCGGCCCGATCCTCGAGGGCGCGGCCGGTAAGCTCGCCGATGAAGCGCTTGCGGGAAACGCCGACGAGCAGCGGGTAGCCGAGGCCCGCGAGCTGCGCGATGGCGCGGAAGAGCGCGCGGTTATGCTCGAGCGTCTTGCCGAACCCGAAGCCGGGATCGAGCACGATGCGATCGGCATCGACGCCGGCAGCCTCAAGCTCACGTGCGCGCCCGCGCAGGAACGCGCCCACCTCGGCCACCACGTCTTCATAGTGCGGCGCCTGCTGCATGGTGCGTGGCGTTCCCGCCATGTGCATCACCACCACGCCGACGCTCGCGCCGGCCACGGCATCGATCGCCCCGGGCGCCCGGAACGCATTCACGTCGTTCACCGCGGCGCAGCCGGCGGCGATTGCCGCGCGCATCACGTCGGGCTTGGTGGTGTCCACCGAGACGGCCACGCCCGCCGCCGCGAGGGCTTCCACCACGGGAATCACGCGGCGCAGCTCCTCGTCGAGCGGCACCGGGTCGGAGCCCGGGCGCGTGGATTCGCCACCCACGTCCACCAGGTCCGCGCCCTCGTCGCGCAATGCGAGGCCATGCGCGATGGCGCGCGCGGGGTCGAGGAAGCGCCCGCCGTCGGAGAACGAGTCGGGAGTCGTGTTGACCACGCCGAGCACCAGAGGACGTTGTCGCGAAGCGCCGTCACCAATTGAAAAAGGGGTGGCGCTCGGCCACCCCTTCTGTTGCCGCGCGGTGGCGGCAGTGCTCAGACGCTCTCCGCCGGAGCCGGGCTGGGCTCGGGCCCGCGGCTGCCTCCGTCGGGCGGGGTCACCGGCTTGGCGGCCACCGGCTTCGGCGGACGCGGCGGGCGGCCCTGCATGATGTCTTCGATCTGGTGGGCGTCGATCGTCTCCCATTCCAGCAGCGCCTTGGTCATGGATTCGACCTTTTCGCGGTTTTCTTCCAGCAGGCGGCGCGCCAGGGCGTATTGCATGTCGATGATGGCGCGCACTTCCTTGTCGACCGCCTTCATGGTCTCTTCCGACATGTTCTGGTGCGTGGTCACCTGGCGGCCGAGGAACACTTCGCCCTCGTTTTCACCGTAGACCATCGGGCCCAGGGCGTCCGTCATGCCCCATTCGGTGACCATGCGGCGCGCCATTTCGGTGGCGCGCTTGAAATCGTTCGAGGCGCCGGTGGTCATCTGGTTCATGAAGAGCTCTTCGGCGATGCGGCCGCCAAAAAGCACCGCGATGTTGTTCAGCAGGTAGTTGCGGTCGAAGCTGTAGCGATCCTCGACCGGCAGCTGCATGGTGACGCCCAGGGCACGCCCACGCGGGATGATCGTGACCTTGTGCACCGGATCGGTCTTGGGCAGCAGGCGCGCGACGATGGCGTGGCCGGATTCGTGGTACGCGGTGTTCCTTCGCTCCTCTTCCGGCATGACCATCGAGCGGCGCTCGGCGCCCATGATGACCTTGTCCTTGGCGCGTTCGAAATCGTCCATGTCCACCAGGCGCTTGGTGCCGCGCGCGGCGAAAAGCGCCGCCTCGTTCACCAGGTTGGCGAGGTCGGCACCCGAGAAACCGGGCGTGCCGCGCGCGATGATCGAGGCATCCACGTCGGGGGCGATCGGGACCTTGCGCATGTGGACCAGCAGGATCTGCTCGCGGCCACGGATGTCGGGCAGCGGCACCACGACCTGGCGGTCGAAGCGGCCCGGGCGCAGCAGCGCCGGATCCAGCACGTCCGGACGGTTGGTGGCGGCGATGACAATCACGCCCGAGGCGCCCTCGAAGCCGTCCATTTCCACCAGCAGCTGGTTGAGGGTCTGCTCGCGCTCGTCGTTGCCGCCGCCCATGCCCGCGCCGCGCTGGCGGCCGACCGCGTCGATCTCGTCGATGAAGATGATGCAGGGCGCGTTTTTCTTCGCCTGCTCGAACATGTCGCGCACACGCGCCGCACCCACGCCGACAAACATCTCGACGAAGTCGGAGCCCGAGATCGAGAAAAACGGCACCTTGGCCTCGCCGGCGATGGCGCGTGCGAGGAGGGTCTTGCCGGTGCCGGGTGAACCCACCATCAGCACGCCGCGCGGGATGCGCCCGCCGAGCTTCTGGAACTTGGACGGATCGCGCAGGAATTCGACCAGCTCGCCGACCTCTTCCTTGGCTTCGTCCACGCCCGCGACGTCGGCGAACGTGACCTGGTTCTGGTTTTCGTCGAGCATGCGCGCGCGGCTCTTGCCGAACGAGAAGGCACCCCCGCGCCCGCCGCCCTGCATCTGGCGCATGAAGAAGATCCAGACACCGATCAGCAGCAGCATCGGGAACCACGAGACGAAGATGTTCATGAGGAGCGAGGGCTCCTCTTCCGGCTTGGCCTCGACCGTGACGTTGTTTTTCATCAGGTCGCCGACCATCCACGGATCCTGGATGCCGGGGGTATAGACGGTATAGGACTTGCCGTCACGGGATGTCGCCTTGAGGGTGCGCGTGCTGTCCATCTTCACCTTGGCGATGTGGCCCTGGCGCGCTTCCTCCATGAAGGTCGAATAGTCGAGGACATTGGCGCTCGACTGGCGATTGCCGACCTGCATGAACACCATGGTCAGGATGACTCCGATCACGAGCCAAACCATGATGGTCCGAATGGTGTTGTTCACAGGCAAATCCTTCCGGGGAAAACTTAAGGGAATTCAGCTAGATGGGACCAAATCACTATAACAAAGTTCGGGCGGGGCCCCTGCTATTCAAGGGGGGTGGCCCGATTGTATTTTTCCATCGCGCCAATAGGCCTCAGCCCGCCTTCAGGCCACGCGCCAGAAGGTACTGTTCGGCGCTTTCGTCGCGGGAGGCGTCGGGCTTGCGGATCACCACTTTCCGGAAGGCCTGGCGCAGCGATTTCAGGTATTCATCATAACCCGCGCCCTGGAAGATCTTGGTCAGGAAGTCGCCGTCGGGCTGGAGCTGCAGGAGGGCGAAATCGCGCGCGACCTCGGCCAGGTGCATGCCCCGGGCCTGGTCGGTCACGGCGATGCCGGTCATGTTGGGCGCCATGTCCGAGAGCACGAGGTCGACCTTGCGTTCGCCGATGAGCGCCTGCAGCGCCGCCAGCGCCTTGCGGGTATTGAAGTCGGCCTGCAGGAACGTGACCCCGGGGATGGGCTCCATCTCCAGCAGGTCGATGGCGATGACCCGCCCCGACTGCCCGATCCTGCGCGCGAGCACCTGCGACCAGCCGCCCGGCGCGCTGCCCAGGTCGATCGCCGTGATGCCGCCCTTGAGCAGGCGGTCCTTTTCGTCGATTTCGGTGAGCTTGTAGGCCGAGCGGCTGCGGTAGCCGTCCTTCTTCGACTGGATCACGTAGGGGTCATTCACGTGACGCCGCAGCCACTGTTTGCTCGAGTGGGATTTGCTCATTGTTCAATCGTGAACGCAGATGGCCGCGGATGCAGCGCATCCGCGGCCATCTGCGTTTTCAAGGCCTTTTGCATATACTCCCGCGATGAGTCCACTTTCCCCCAAACGACGCAGCGAGCTGCGCGCCGAAGCCCACACCCTCACCCCGGTCGTGATCATCGGCGACAAGGGCCTCACCGAAGAGGTGGTCGCCGAGGTCGATCGGTCCCTCACCGCCCACGAACTGATCAAGGTCCGCGCCACGACGGACGACCGCAAGGCGCGCGACGCCTGGCTGGCGTCCCTCTCCGAGCGCCTTGCGGCCCACCCGGTGCAGCAGATCGGCAAGGTCTTCGTGCTTTACCGGGAGAACCCGGAGAAAACCGCAAAGGCGAAGAGGGCCGCCGCGGCCGCCGCGAGGCCCGCGCGCGGCAAGCCCGGCGAAGACGTCAAACGTACTTCACGTCCACGATCTCGAACTCCTTCACCCCGCCCGGAGTCCGAACCTCCGCGACGTCGCCAGCGCTCTTCCCGATGAGGGCCTTGGCCATCGGGCTCGAGTAGGAAATCTTCGCCAGCTTCAGGTCGGCCTCGTCCTCGCCCACGATCTGGTAGGTCGCGGTCTCCTGCGTGGCGGTGTCGATCAGGTCCACCGTGGAGGCGAACACCACCCGGTCGTCGTCATCGAGCAGCAGCGGATCGATGATCTGCGCGTTGGACAGCTTCGCCTCGAGCTCGATGATGCGGCCCTCGATGAAGCCCTGGCGCTCGCGCGCCGCGTCGTATTCCGCGTTTTCGCTCAGGTCGCCCTGGGCGCGCGCTTCGGCGATCGCGGTGATGACGGCCGGGCGCTCGACCGACTTCAGCTTGTGCAACTCGGCGCGCAACAACTCGGCGCCGTGGACGGTGACGGGGATCCTCATTGGGACAGGGACTCGTGGAGAGACTGGATGTCGTAGGGCTTCAGCTCCTGCAGGTGTTTCATGCCCACGCACGCCGCTCGGGCGCCGGAAATCGTCGTGTAATACGTGATGCGGTTCTGCAGCGCCGTGGTGCGGATCGACCAGGAATCCTGGATCGAGCGGCGGTCTTCCTCGACGGTGTTGATGATGAGCGCGATATCGCGGTTCTTGATCATGTCGACGATGTGCGGGCGGCCTTCCTGCACCTTGTTCACCGGCTGCACCTTCAGGCCCGCCGCCGAGATCGCGGCGGCCGTGCCCTTGGTGGCCACCAGCGAGAATCCCAGGCCGTCCAGGGCGCGCGCCACCTCGACCACCTTCACCTTGTCCGCGCCGCGCACCGACAGGAACGCCTTGCCGCCCCTGGGCAGGCGCACGCCGGCGGCGAGCTGGCTCTTCACGAACGCTTCGGCGAACGTCATGCCCACGCCCATCACCTCCCCGGTGGATTTCATCTCGGGGCCCAGGATGGTGTCCACGCCGGGGAACTTGATGAACGGGAAAACCGCCTCCTTGACGCAGTAGTAGGCAGGCACGACCTCGCGCGTGTACCCCTGCTCCTTCAGGGTACGCCCGGTCATGCAGCGCGCGGCGACTTTCGCAAGCGGGATGCCGGTGGCCTTGGAGACGAAGGGGACGGTGCGCGAGGCGCGCGGGTTGACTTCCAGCACGAAGACCTTGTCGTCCTGGATCGCGAACTGAACGTTCATCAGCCCCACGACTTTGAGCGCGTGCGCCATGGCGATGGTCTGGCGGCGCAATTCGTCCTGCATTTCCGGCGACAGGCTGAAGGGCGGCAGCGAACAGGCCGAATCGCCCGAATGCACCCCCGCCTGCTCGATGTGTTCCATGATCCCGCCGATGAGCACATCGGTGCCGTCGCAGATGGCGTCGACGTCGACCTCGATGGCGTCGTTCAGGAAGCGGTCGATCAGCACCGGCGAATCGTTGGAGACCTTCACCGCCTCGCGCATGTAGCGGCGCAGATCCTCCTCGGCGTGCACGATCTCCATCGCCCGCCCGCCAAGCACGTACGAGGGGCGCACGACGACGGGGTAGCCGATCTGCCTGGCCCCCTCGAGCGCCTGGTCTTCGGTGCGCGCGGTGCGGTTGGGCGGCTGTCGCAGGCCCACCTCGTGCAGCATCTGCTGGAAGCGCTCGCGGTCTTCCGCCCGGTCGATGGCATCGGGCGTCGTGCCGATGATGGGCACACCCGCGGCCTCCAGGTCGCGCGCCAGCTTGAGCGGGGTCTGCCCGCCGAACTGCACGATCACGCCGACGGGCTTTTCCCGGTCGACGATCTCCAGGACGTCTTCGAGCGTGAGTGGCTCGAAGTAGAGGCGGTCCGAAGTGTCGTAGTCCGTCGACACCGTCTCGGGGTTGCAGTTGACCATGATGGTTTCGTAGCCGTCCTCGCGCATGGCGAGCGCGGCGTGCACGCAGCAGTAGTCGAATTCGATGCCCTGGCCGATGCGGTTGGGCCCGCCGCCCAGCACCATGATCTTCCTGCGGTCGGTCGGGTCGCTTTCGTCTTCCTCGTCGTACGAGGAATACATGTACGCGGTGCGCGTGGCGAATTCCGCGGCACAGGTATCGACGCGCTTGAACACCGGGCGGATGCCGAGGGCGTGGCGCTTCGCGCGCACCACATGCTCCGTGGTTTTCCACAGGTAGGCCAGGCGCCGGTCGGAGAAGCCGCGGCGCTTCAGGGCGCGCAAACCATCCGCATCGAAATCGGCGAGTGCCTTCTTCTCGATCTCGAGCTCGATGTCGACCAGTTCCTTGATCTGGACCAGGAACCACATGTCGATGCGGGTGAAGCGGTGGACTTCCTCGAGCGTCATGCCGACCCCGAAGGCGTCGGCCACGTACCAGAGGCGTTCGGCGCGCGGATAGGCGAGTTCGTCCTCGATCTTGTCCATGTCGACCGACTTCAGGTTGAAGCCGTCGACGCCCACTTCCAGCCCGCGCAGGGCCTTCTGCAGCGATTCCTGGAAGTTGCGCCCGATCGCCATCACCTCGCCCACGCTTTTCATCTGCGTGGTGAGGCGGTCGTCGGCCTGCTTGAATTTCTCGAAGGCGAAACGCGGAACCTTCGTGACCACGTAGTCGATCGTGGGCTCGAAGGACGCGGGCGTGGCGCCTCCGGTGATGTCGTTCCTGAGCTCGTCGAGCGTGTAGCCCACGGCGAGCTTGGCCGCGATCTTGGCGATCGGGAACCCCGTCGCCTTGGAAGCCAGCGCCGAGGAACGCGACACGCGCGGGTTCATCTCGATGATGACCATGCGCCCGTCTTCCGGGTTGATGCCGAACTGGACGTTGGATCCGCCCGTCTCCACGCCGATTTCGCGCAGGCACGCGATCGAGGCGTCGCGCATGATCTGGTATTCCTTGTCGGTGAGCGTCTGCGCCGGCGCCACCGTGATCGAGTCGCCCGTGTGCACACCCATCGGGTCGAGGTTCTCGATCGAGCAGATGATGATGCAGTTGTCGTTCCTGTCCCGGACGACCTCCATCTCGAACTCCTTCCACCCGATGATCGATTCCTCGATCAGCAGCTCCTTGGTGGGCGAGGCGTCGAGGCCGCGCTCGCAGATGGTGGTGAATTCCTCCACGTTGTAGGCGATGCCCCCGCCGGTGCCACCGAGCGTGAACGAGGGCCGGATGATGGTGGGAAAGCCGACGACTGCCTGTACCTGCAGCGCCTCTTCCAGCGAGTGCGCGAGCATCGATCGCGGGCTTTCCAGGCCGATCTTCGTCATCGCGTTCTTGAACTTCTCGCGGTCCTCGGCCTTGTCGATCGCCTCCTTCTTGGCGCCGATCATCTCGACCGCGAACTTGTCGAGCACGCCTTCGCGCGCGAGGTCGAGCGCGCAGTTGAGCGCGGTCTGGCCACCCATGGTGGGCAGCAGGGCGTCCGGGCGCTCCTTCTCGATGATCTTGGCCACCATCTGCCAGGTGATCGGCTCGATATAGGTGACGTCGGCCATCTCGGGGTCGGTCATGATCGTGGCCGGGTTGGAGTTGACCAGGATCACCCGGTAGCCCTCGTCCCTGAGGGCCTTGCACGCCTGCGCGCCGGAATAGTCGAACTCGCAGCCCTGGCCGATGACAATCGGCCCGGCGCCGATGATCAGGATGCTCTTGATGTCGGTTCTTTTAGGCATAAACCCGCGTCAGGCCTTGTCTCGAGTCTTTTCCATCAGGCGTATGAATTTGTCGAACAGGTAGGCCATCTCGCGCGGCCCCGGCGAGGCTTCCGGGTGGCCCTGGAAGCTGTACGCGGGCTTGTCGGTGAACTCGATGCCTTGCAGGGAGCCATCGAACAACGAGCGGTGCGTGGCGCGAACATTGGCCGGCAGCGTCTTTTCGTCCACCGCGAAGCCGTGGTTCTGGCTGGTGATGAAGACCTTGCCGCTCGCGAGCTCCTGCACCGGGTGGTTGGCGCCGTGGTGGCCGAACTTCATCTTCATCGTTTTTGCACCCGCCGCCAGCCCCAGCAGCTGGTGGCCGAGGCAGATGCCGAAGACCGGCGTGCCGGTGTCCAGGATCTCGCGGATCGCCTTGATGGCGTAATCGCAGGGCTGCGGATCCCCGGGGCCGTTGGACAGGAACACCCCGTCGGGCTTGAGGTCCAGTGCCTCGGCCGCGGTGGCCATGGCCGGCAGCACGGTGACGCGGCAGCCACGCTCGGCCAGGTTGCGCAGGATGTTGTGCTTGATGCCGTAGTCGAAGGCCACTACGTGGTGGCGTGCCGGTCCCGCGGACTTGTAGCCCTTGCCCAGCTCCCAGACGCTTTCGTTCCACTGGTAGGGCTGGGTCACGCTCACGACACGCGCGAGGTCCAGGCCGGCCATGGACGGGGCGTCCCTGGCGGCGGCGAGCGCCGCCACCTCGTCGACCTTGCCGGCCTGGATGCAGCCGTTCTGCGCGCCGCCCGAGCGCAGCAGACGGGTCAGGCGGCGCGTGTCGATGTCGCCGATGGCCACGATGTGGTTGCGCTTCAGGTAGGTGGAGAGGTCTTCCGTGTGGCGCCAGTTGGAGGCCACCAGCGGGAGGTCACGGATCACGAGGCCCGCGGCGTAGGCCCTGAGCGATTCCGCATCCTCGGGGTTCGCCCCGACGTTGCCGATGTGCGGATAGGTCAGGGTGACAATCTGGCCGGCATAGGACGGGTCCGTGAGGATTTCCTGGTAGCCGGTCATGCTGGTGTTGAAGACCACCTCGCCGATGGTCTGGCCCGCGGCGCCAATGGAGGAGCCACGAAAGACACTTCCGTCTGCTAGAACCAGGACGGCAGGGGTCTTCTGTGACACTCAAATCACTCCAGGGCGAGGGGGGGGAACGAAGGGCGCAAAAAAACGGGAGAGCTCTGCTTTAAATTCCTGGGCTCATCCCGTTTTCATGGTCCAAAATTATAGCAGATTCAGGCGCCCTCAGCGAAGGCCCAGGACGTCGCGCATGTCGTACAACCCGGGTTTCTGCGCCGCCACGAAACGTGCAGCGCGCATCGCGCCCTGGGCGTAGTTGGCGCGGCTGCTGGACCGGTGCGTGATCTCGATGCGCTCGCCCGGCCCGGCGAAAAAAACCGTGTGGTCGCCCACGACATCACCCCCGCGCGCCACGGAAAAGCCGATGGTTGCCCCTTTCCTTTCGCCGGTGGCGCCGTGGCGCCCGAAGACGCCATCGCGTTCCAGCGTGGCGCCGCGCGCGACGGCGGCCACCTCCCCCAGCTTGAGCGCGGTGCCCGAGGGCGCGTCCACCTTCTTTCGATGGTGCATCTCGAACACCTCGACGTCGTATTCGGGGCCGAGGGAGCGC
>Ga0163150_10002153_pt1 | contig 31222 bp, 19 predicted proteins | sample OliLakLV19P2IB_FD_148628 | JGI IMG/M metagenome (GOLD analysis project Ga0163150, IMG submission 148628) | Freshwater microbial mat bacterial communities from Lake Vanda, McMurdo Dry Valleys, Antarctica - Oligotrophic Lake LV.19.P2.IB | ecosystem: Environmental > Aquatic > Freshwater > Lake >...
GTCCGGGACCTCGCGAATCCTGGCGTCGATCAGCCGCATCTGCTGTTCCGAAAAAAACTGCAGGCCTTCGTAATCGCCATCAGCTTCCAGCTGCAACGAAAGCTCATCGTAGAAGTCGATCGCTTTCAGGAAGGCCCGGGCACTGGAAGCCGATGAATCCTGCAACCGTTGCAGCCGACTCCCGATTTCAAGCAACTCCTGGTCGGCACCCGGCTTGTCGCTCATCCCGACCAGCAACTCCTTCAACCGGAACCGCAAGGTCAGCTCCAGTGGAAACGATGCGTCCACAAGCCGTTCGTCATACCCAAACCGGTTGCAGCGTTGCAGGGCCGTTTCGTAGATTTTTTTTGCCTGCCGCGAATCTCTCCGTTCGTCCAGGCTGGCGGCAAGGACTGCCGAAGCCTCCAACCACACCTGGATGGCCTCCAGTTGCTGGGGGCCGTCCGATTCCAGCAACGAATCCAGCAGCCTGCGGGATTCCTCCACGCACGGAACCACAAGCTCCGGATCAGATCCCTCCCCGGCCTCGTCAAACGCAGCGCGGCCCTCATACATCAGGGCCTTTCCAAGCATCAACCTCGATCGTTCGTCAGGCGACTCTTCGATCAGCGTTCGGGCAAATTCCGTGGCTGGACGGAGCCAAACCAGCGGCGAACTTTCCGGATCGGCATCCAGTTCAACATCGTGTCGCGTCCACAATGTTTCGACCAGACCCGCCAATACCTGGGGCCGGTCCTGATTTTCCAAAAGGAGTTCGCGAAATCCCCGTTCCGCACGAACCAGACACTGGCGGGATTCCTCCAGCCTGCCCAGTCTCAGGAGGATATCACCCATCCGGCGAAAGGCCTCGGCGGTTGGCAAACCCGGCATCGACTCCCTGTCCGCCAGTTGCCTGAAGCGGGCCAGGCCATCGAGTGCAATTTGCAGCGACTCTTTCTGCAACAGATCTACATCCACCAGGTCCTGTTCAAATTGATCCTGCAGTTCAAATACCAGGTCCACAAGTGTTTTGAGCGCTGCGTCGCGCTGGGACGCAGTCGCCAACGCATGCTGCTGTGAAATGTGGGCGGCCCGGTTGAGCCGGACGTTGGCGATCAACATGACGGTCGCGAGAGTAAGCACCAGGACAACAACCGCCACCATCAACGAGGCCACCAGCGGGCGGCGCCGGCACCAGCGCCATGTCCGTTCCCAACGCCCCGCAGGACGCGAAAGGATCGGCTGGCCGTTCTGCCAACGCTCCAGTTCCGCCGCCATCGCTGCTGCACTTTCAAACCGTGCGTTTCGATCACGGGCCATCGCTTTCAGGCAGATCGTTTCGAGATCGCGAGGTATCTGTTCGTTGAACCGCCTGGGCGGTCGGGGCTGGTCATGTGCCACCTGCAACAGGGTCATCCGCAACGTTCCCCGGAATGGAACTTCACCCGTCAGCAACTCGTACATCACCACGCCCAGGCTATAGATGTCCGTGCGGCTGTCGACTCCCTGGGGATGAGTAAGTTGCTCGGGGCTCATGTAAGCAGGTGTACCGGCAAGCAGCCCCTCCTGGGTCAGCCGGGTCGAATCGTGCTGTTCCAGGACCAGCCCAAAATCGGTCAGCCGGGTCAGGCCGGAGTTTGCGTCAAGCAACAAATTCGACGGCTTGATATCCCGGTGAATCAAGCCTTGCCCGTGGGCCGCTGCCAAACCCAGCGCTGCATCGCGGATCCAGCGGACCGCCGTCTCAAATGAAGGCTTCCCCTGTTCCATGCACTGTCGCAGCGACAGGCCAGCAACGTATTCCATAACCAGATACGGTGGAAAACCTGGCTCCAGTCCTATCTGGAAAACCCGGACAATCCGCTCGTCGTTCAGTGCCGCTGCCGCCCTGGCTTCCCGGACAAGACGCTGTTGATCGGCCCCCGTTTGGGTTGCCCCCTGTCGCAATACCTTGATCGCCACCGTCCGGTTCAGGGAATCGTCGATGGCCCGGTACAGAACTCCCTGGGACCCCGCCGCAATCCGCTCCTGAATTCGGTAATTCTGCAAACAGCCCAGGGGCGCCGATTCATGGGAAGTTCCAGGAAACTGGATTACCGTCTCGTCTGCCTGGCCCCATTCGTCGACAGGTGCATGCTGGGCCATCCGGTCCATCAGCTCCTGCAACGCAGTTTTTTCCATCGGCCTCGTTAGCCTGCCGGTAGTCATGCCGCCCGACGTCTCGGCCCAGTTCGCCGAAGTCATTCGCTCCAGCACTTTTTGACACTCGAGGCAATGATTGACATGCGAATGAACTGCACGGGAAACGCCATCGTTCGTGTCCTGATCCAGGAGGCGAAGCAGTTGATCGCTGGAAGGACAGTGCTGGCTCAAAAACCCTCCTTCAACGTCGGGAACATTCATTGATCCGTGTCCGTATCCAGCCGGCGAACCTCTTCCCTTAACAATTTGAGGACCCGCGATTTGGCCACGTAAACATCAGCCACATCGATTCCAAGCTGCCGCGCGGCGTCCGGAGCAGGGCAATCCTCGCGGCAACAAAGTCGCCAGGCCTGCCAGGTAACCGGTTGCACACGCAGACATACCCGCTCCTCTGCCAGTCGCAACAACTCTTCGCGCCAGGCCTGTTGAATGGTCTCGTACAACTGGTCGGCGGGAGTCTGCTGCTCCGAAGCAATCGACTCCAGATCATTGCTCACGGCAGTCAATCCCAACCCGCGTTCGCGCCATTGCCTGGCCACATCCGCAGCCACGTGGCGGGTGACGGTTTTCAGCCATCCCCGAAACCGGCCCTGTTGCCGATCGTACTCGAACCGCTTCAGATGTTCGACCAGTTTCATCAGCACCAACTGCGTTGCATCGGCCGCGTCGGCTTCCTGCAACCCAAACGTCCGGCACCAGCCGAAAACCCGCGGAGCATAGCACTCGACGAAATCCCGCCATGCCCCGCTGTCGGAAAGATCCCGCACACGCAACAACAGCGACTGCCGTGTCGATGATTCCGGAACGGGCTGATTGCGATACAGGGATTCCATCGGGCGACAATACCGGCATGGCTGGTCAAGAGTACCTGCCCGCCATTGTATCATCCGCTTAGCGAATCCCTGCACGCAACCCATCAAAGAACCCTGAGGCCAGACAGCCCGCAAAGGCCTCGTCGCGGTTGACCGAAGTTGCAAATTGCGTGTTGTGTCCAGCCTGGCGGTTGGTTTCAGCCTGGCGGTTGGTCCGCACAGCGGACCCTACGGGTTGATTCCGGGTTGCCCCTGCACCCGGTCGGTAACTGCCAGCCTGACCAATTGGGTGATTGGTGTGACGACCTGAATTGTCGGCGACAAACCGGTTCGGGCGTCCAACGGACTCTGCCCGCCCGCTATTACCCCAAACGGAACCCAACCACGTGGCAGGCTGGTTTTTTGCATTCCTTCCGGCGGGCTGATCAACAGTCAGCTTGATGGAACCGGCGTCACCGCCATAACCATCGACCAGTATCTGGTACGTCTGGCCAGCCGGCGCGTAGAGGGACACGCGGCTGGTCAGGATTCCCGCGTAATAATTCTGATCGTCGTTTGCACGAATTTGAATCAATGAATTCACCGCAGTACCGGTGTAAACTCCCATCGTGGTATCAAAATTGCTGCCCGATGTTGAGAACGTAACCGTGCCGGTTGCCGGTGCAGTCCACGTCCACCAAACACTTTTTCCGCCACTCACTCCCAGTACATTCGGTTCGCCCGATTCCCTCGTGGCTCCCACGTTGGTACCGGAGACTGTGGTCAGAGCACCGGAAACCGTTTGCCGGCTGGCAAAGTTGTTATTCCAAACCGGCTGGTCATTGTCCAGGATCGAGAGCGTTGTACTGCCGGAAGATGAATTGATTTGATATCCAGCCCCTCCCACCAGCGATACGACGACGGACTCGGTCCCTTCTGACAACAGGTCGTCCTTGACAGTCATCACAAACGTTGCCGAAGCCGCACCTGCCGGAATCGTCACGACCGTTGGCAAGGCTACGTAGTCAATGCCGCTGGTCGCTGTGCCACCACTGGCAAGGTTGACCGGCAGCGGAGCGGACAGTGATCCGGTCCGGGAGACCATAAAACTGGCTGTATTGACCGGCTGGCCAGATGCGGTTTCTGCAGCTGTTCCGTCAACCGCAAGAATGCTGATCGAAGGAAGTGAAGTTGCCGGCGTACCCACAATCGAATCGATCCAGCCGGCATAAGCATCAACACGCGTGTCAAAGGAGTGGTCACCGATTGCGGCATTGGCCTGGTCACCACCGGAGGTTACGCCGGCTACAAAGTAAGTCCCTCCGAAATTCAGAAACGCCGGCCCACCGGAGTCGCCAGGCGCCGTGTTGCTCTCGAAGTTGTTGTCGAAGTTCCAGTGGATCAGCCGCGAAGTCACCTGGTCGATAGGCGTCGTACCAACCCGTTTTGTACCGAACGATCCATCGGACCCGGTATTGCCATTCCCCCCTCCGCCGAATCCAACCAGGGTCAATAACTGCCCAACGGCAGGCGTTCCGCGAAAAATCGGCGAGGGAGCAATGCCCGTTACATCGCGATTCAGTTTGTAAATCGCAATGTCGTTGGCATTGTCACTGCCAATGAGGTTGGAGTTGTAGCCAGGATGCACAAAGACCTGACTGGTTGAATAGATTTGCGAGCCCACCTGAAAGCGCCCGGCCGTCTGCCCGACTCCCTCCGCGCAATGCGCGGCTGTCAACACGTAACGGGACCCAATCAGTGTGCCGCTGCAGAAGTAACCGCTGTTGTCGCCGATCAGCCCGACCGAAGGATACTGATTCGTGACCGTACCGTTGATGATCCGGCCAATAGTACTGCCCGACTCCTGGTGAAAACCCTGGTGAAAACCCCCGGCCAATGGCCCAACGAAATTGGCAGGATAAATTGCGTCGCTGGTGGCACTCATCATTTGACGGGGCTCCAATGCCTGATAGTCCAGGTCGGGTCCGGATTTTTTCCCGTGACGGATTATTGCTGTCGGTCGTCGTCGCTCAGTCAACTTGCGGCTCATGGTCTCTGCTCCAGTACCAGTTTTTTTGTGGGGCGCTTCACATCGTCCACCTTGACGGTACGGGCCGGGATTCCCGATCTTGCACGAGAATCCGGAAAATCTCCCTTACAGCCTGGCCACAGAACGAAACTCCATTCCCAACCCGCCGCCCGTACTGCAAAAGATATTCCGCGTGCATACGCTTCCGTTGGCCCGGAAGTTCGCTGCTGGCACGTGGAGAAACCGAAGAATTGACTTGCAGGTGCACTTTCATTCCTGCGTCAAGCGAATGCCCGATCAGGGGAAAATTCCGGGACAGAAAATGCTGGAAGAATCCGAAAAAAGTTCACAGTTCCGCATGTTTGCGGGCAGAAACCGGCCAAAGTCGAATTACGATCCTGAAAATCAGTAGGAGGTAGCCACTGAACCGGGGCAACACACGAATCTCCTCCACACTGGTTGCACGGAAACCGTCACTTCTTTCCGGCCAGGGTTCCGAATGCGCCGCTGCCTGTCTGGCCGTTGCTCGCGGTCCACTGGTACCGGAGGCCTCCCGGTTCCTGCTCAATTGTGACGTCGAAGTGTGTTCGATCTGGAGTTTGCCCCGTCGCCGTGTAATTGGACCCAGACGCGGAAGTAATTTTGACGTTGCGCAGTTTGAGTTCGCCGATCAAATATTGCCTCACCTGGGCTCTGTCAAAAACCCCGGCCGCATTGGTCCCGGCAAAGGCTCCGTTGGGCAAAACCGCGTTGGACCCGGCGACCCCACCGTTGGAATTTCCGGAAGCGCCCGCAAAATTCCCCCCTGAGTTCCCCGGAGCTGAAGCGGGATTCCCGCCGGATCCTGTCCCCGCTGTTCGTGAACAGCCAATTGGCAAAACCAGGAAAAGGGAAATGAGAATGAGCTGTCTCATGCTGACCTCACAATGGAAACTGGGAACAGCCCCGGTCGACCAGGGGGGCAGGGTTCCCTACATCATGGTTTGCCGGGAAAGAACCGGCAAGTCATGACGAAGCGGGAAGTACCTGCGAACACCCGTGACCAGGAATTTTTATTGCACCCTGCCGGGATTACGGCCGGCCTGCTTTGCCGGCGCGGAATGGCTTTTTACCCCGGGTGAAACTGCTTTTGTCGTTCCCCGTTGTTTCGCGAGTCCTGTTGTCATTGCGAAACGGACGTCCCCGTTCTGGACGAAATGAATCGCCTCCGGACCGGGCGGATGCGTTGCTCATCTGCATCGGCTTGCCGCCGACCCTCGCCTGCCGGAGCGTCTGGAATGTGCTGTCGCTCATTCCGACGGGCAGGTCGATCGTGCTGTACGAGTCTTCGATCCGGATCGCTCCGATCATGTTACCGTCGATGCCGGCTTCGTTAGCCACAGCGCCGACAATGTTTCCCGGTCGCACGCCGTCACGACGACCGACTTCGATCCGGTACCGTTCCATTCCCTGCTCTGGCGGACCAAAACTGCGGGATGGACCTCGTCCGCCCCGATCCGGACGGTCAAACCCGTCGCCGTCCCGCTCGTTGCGATCCCGGCCACCTCGACCTCCACCTCGCTCCTCACGTTCGTCCCAGTCACGCCGGCCTCCCCGTTCGGTCATCAGGAACGATCGTCCACCCTGGGCGATATGGGCAAGTGCTGCGGCGATCCCGGCAATCGGCAGCCCGGATTCCTCCGCACAACTTTCGATCAGGCCCGTGAATACTTTCAGGTCCTGGTCAGTCGCAACTTCGACGATCTGCTTCTTCAGCCGCGAGACCCGCAGGTTGTTGATGTCATCGGCCGATGGGGGCTGGACCACTTCGATCGGCTGTTTCGTCGCCATCTCGATCGAGCGAAGCCGGTGACGCTGGTTGCGGGTCAGGAAAATAATCGCTTCACCACTGCGCCCCATGCGTCCGGTCCGTCCAACACGGTGGATATACGACTCGCTGTCATGCGGCAAATCGAAATTGAAAACGTGGCTGATCCGGGAAACGTCCAGTCCACGGGCTGCGACGTCGGTCGCAACCAGGATGTTCAGTTTGCCGTCTTTGAGTTGCGCAATCGTCCGCTCGCGGACTTTCTGCTGCATGTCGCCGTTGAGCGCGATGGCCGACAGGCCGGACTGGGCCAATTGCTCGGCAACCTGCACCGAAGCTTCACGGGTTCGCGTAAAAACGATCACGCCATCCGTCTCCTCGGCTTCCAGGAAACGGGTCAGCACGTCGATTTTGTCGCGCGGAGCCACGAACACGGCCCGCTGCCGGATCGAATCGGCGGTCATCGTTTTCTTCTTGACCGTGATCTTGGCCGGGTCAGTCAGATACTGCTGGGCTATGTCGCGGATGGGACCGGGCAGCGTCGCCGAAAAAAGTGCGATCTGCCGGTTGGCCGGCGTTTTTTCAAGTACGAACTGGACGTCTTCCAGGAAGCCCATGTTCAGCATCTCGTCGGCTTCATCCAGAACAAGGCAGGTAATTTCACTGAGGTCCAGTGATCCCCGGTTGATATGATCGATCACACGGCCTGGCGTGCCGACGACAATCTGTACCCCCCGGCGCAATTGCCGGAACTGGCTGTCGTAGTCGGTGCCACCATAGATTGCCGCTACCTCGACTCCTTTCAGGCACGAAGCGTAGGTCGTAAACGAATTGGCAACCTGAATCGCCAGCTCGCGGGTTGGCGCAAGCACCAGAACCTGTGTCTTCCGCTTTTCGACATCGATCCGCGAAAGGATTGGCAAGGCAAAAGCTGCGGTTTTTCCCGTGCCTGTTTGCGACTGGGCCAACACGTCGCGTCCGGCCAGCATGTACGGAATAATTTGCGTCTGGACTGCGGTCGGCTGATCGTAGCCCGATTTCAATACGGCCTGGTGAACTTCGTCACGCAGGTTCAGCGAAAGGAATGGGGATTCGGGCGTCGTTGGTGTTTCAACAACGTCCGGAGATCCAATCACGGTTGCTGGCCGGGCTTCGAGCACTGGTTCCGCAACCGGCACTTTGATGATGGCAGCTTCAACAGCTGGAGCTGTGTCAGAAATCACTGTGACGTCCGGACCGGTTGCTACAGGCGCAACTTTGATTTTCGTCGGTTTCTTTAGAGCGGCAACTTTCGCAACAACGACCTCGGGTTCCGTTTTGACTGGAGCCGTTTTGACTGGAGCCGCTTTCACCCGGGCCTCAACCCTGGGACCAGCAACAATCTTCGGAGTTTTCTTTTTGGCGACCGGCTTTGGGGCAACAACAATTGGCGCAACCTGGACTGGCGCAATAAGGACCGGCGTTACCTGGCCTTGTGCGGCGAGGGTAGCAGCGGCCCGGGCTTCGGCCGCGCGTTTCTTTTTGCGTTTCAATTTGCGAAGGGCTTTGCCGTTCGGCACTTCAACAGCACCCCCGTCCAGCGTGACCGTTTCGGACGCGACTTCAACAGTTTGCGTGCAAGGCAGTTCTTGACCAGCCAATTCCGGGGAATTGTTCTCAGACATTCAAATTCTTCCGACAGTTAAGGAGTTCACAGCGACCGAAATCCGGGCGCAGTGCGTGCGATGGGCGTCAACAGCCGTGAACGGCAAATGGGCGTACGCATCAATTCAAAAAAACACAGGATGCGACGCTGCTTCGCTCACTTTTCGCGTCCCCGTCAGGCGCGGGAACTTTTGGAAGACTTGTCACACCGGAGCCACCGTCGGCCATTTCGCACTGCTTGACGCACCGCGTGGCCAACTCACTGTGCAGAGTCAGGTGACTCCTGGCACAATGCAAATCGAACTGTGTCGGGTTCGAAGGCTCGTTGGGAACGAGACAGATTACCCGATAACAGGTTCATCCGTAAGGCGCAAAATGCCGCATTGCGCAACATGGCCGCTTTTCCAGAGTCAAAATGAAGCGGATATGCAGGCCCCGCCCCCGCGGGCGCGAGTTGCTGCGAAACAGCCAATGCGCTTTTGGGACCCATTGTGCCCCCCCGTCGGGTCTGCTCCTTTCGTTTGCCAGATTCCCGTCATTTCGCATTCGGCAGGTTCCGGGAGCCCAAAAAAATCCCGGAAAACTCCGCAGACGACCGATCGATTGGCCCTGAACCAAAATCCTGAAATCAGGCCTGCGTGGGAACTTTTGACGAAGTCTGGCCCGCACCGTTGGAGCTGTGCATCCCGACAGGCAACGGCGGACCTGGCGACTGGGGAATCTCGCCGTCAGTTGCCGCCAGTGGGAATCTGGCGGACCGCGGCAATCTCATCCGTGCGACGGCATCTTGTGCACGAATCATCAGACTCAACAGGGTTGGAATCAGGAACAGGGTCAACATCGTTGAAAGAACCAGTCCACCCAGAACCACACTTCCCAGCCCGCGATACAACTCGCTGCCGGCACCCGGAAAGAAAACCAGCGGAGCCAAACCGAAGACGGTGGTCAGCGTGGTCATGAAGATCGGACGGATTCGGGTTTGCAAACTGGCACCAACCGACTCCTGCGCCAGCATCCCTTCGCCGCGAAACACAATCGACTGGTGCACAATCAGGATTGCGTTGTTGACAACGGTTCCGACCAGAATCACAAAGCCCAGCATCGTCAACACGTCCAGCGCCTGGGGCGGTTCGCCCAGCATCACCTGGTATCTGCTGAGCAGCTGCAACCCGATCACACCACCGACCATTCCGAGAGGAACGCTGAGAATTATCACAAACGGATAGATCCACGACTCAAACAGCGCGGCCATTAACAGGTAGGTAATCAGGATCGCCAGCAGAAAATTCCATTTCAGTGCATCCCAAGTTTGCTTCAGCTTGTCCGCCGTGCCGCTCAGGTTGACAAGGTTGCGGATCCCCAGCTTGCCTTCCTCCTCCATCGGCGCGATCACGGAATTCCGGATCGTTGCAATGGCCGTCTCCAGCGCCATCTCGGCTGGCGGTGATACTTCCAGCGTGATCGAACGTTGTCGTTCGCGGTGGTTGATCTGTTCAGGACCGCTGGACAGTTGCGACGTCGCAATCGAATCCAGCCGGACCGGCTCGAGCAGATTCCGGGTTGCAATATATTTCGAAAGTATGCCCCCATTGTTCGGATCCGGTTCATCGCGACCCTTGATGACCAGATCTATTTTTTCACCAGCCACGAAATAGTCGGTTGCGTAGGCACCATCAACCAATGCATTGACAACGTACCCCAGCTCGTCGCTGGTGATGCCAGCCGAACCGGCGTATTCCGGCTTCAGCAGAATGTGCAGTTCCGGAGTGGAGAGATCCAGGCTGGGAGTCGGCCGGATCTGGGTTCCTGCCGGGAAACTGTTCTTGATTCGCTCCATCATCTCGCCGCCCAGTGCGACCAGTTCTGTCAACTCGGGTCCGGTAATCTCCACGTCGATATTCCGCCCGCCCGACATACCGCGGCCAAACAGACTGGTCTGCGAAGCAACGACGTTGGTTCCGGGAAACCGGTCGCGCAGTTTGGCCTGGATCAGGTCAATCAGATGCCGGGCCTTCAGGTCATCATGGGCCCGCAGCCCCAGAAACACACTTCGCTCGCGGGCAACGTAGAAATAGTCAGCGATAGTTGGATATTCCAGCCCCGATGTGTCTTCGACCGACGGTTCAATATCCCAGTAGGGTCGCAGGATTTCTTCCACCTGCATGCCAATCGAATTCAGCTGGTCAACGTTGTAGCCAGGTGGCGTCAGGATGTTGCAAATAATCAGGTTGCGGTTGCCAGCCGGCAGGTATTCGACTTTGGGCAAAAGCATCCACCCGACCACTCCAACCGAAACCAGGATCGCCGTCACGAGGGCCAGGCTGAAAGCCCAGCTACCCTGAACCCGGCTGTTGACTCCGCCAATGAATGCTGTAAACAGATTGCCCATCCTGTTCAGGGCCCGGGCCACACTCGATGGGCGTTTCTTGCGGTGGACTTCGTCTTCACTGAGAATCCGCGAAGCGGCCACCGGAATCACGATCACGCTGACGATCAGGGAAAGTCCGACCGCAATGCTGATCGCCAGGGCGATGTCGCCGAACAACTGGCCGACTTCCCCTTCCAGAAAAATTACCGGAAGGAAAACCGCAAGCGTGGTCAACGTCGAAGCCAGGACCGCTCCCCAAACTTCGGAAACGGCCCGACGCGAGGCCTCATGCGAACCGTACCCCTTGTCCATGAATCGGACAATGTTTTCCAAAACCACAATCGCGTTGTCTACCAGCATCCCGACCGCAAAGGCCAGCCCTGCCAGGCTGATTACGTTCAGGGACCGGCCTAGATAGCGCAGGAACAGGAAGGTCCCGATAATGCTGATCGGAATCGCGATTCCCACGACCAGTGTTCCCCTCGCATACCAGATTCCCATGCCGAGAATAATCGCAATGGTTCCCAAAAAAATCCACGAATCGACATAGACCGCCGCCAGCGCCGTCGCCATGATCAACGGAGCCACGATCACGGCGCGGGCACCCAGATGCAGAAACAGCATCAGGATCACGATACAAAACGAACCCCCCAACATGATGTTCTGCTGGACCAGCCCAACCGCTGACCGGATGTAAACCGTCTCGTCGTAAATCTGGGTCAGGGCCAGTCCGTTTTGGGCCAGAACTCCCCGGTTCAATCGTTCCACTTCGGCCTGCAAGCCCAAAATCACTTCAACCACATTGGCGCCCGGATCCCGTTGGACGTTCAGCGACATACTCGATTCGCCAAATCGGCGGACAAAGCCGGTGTTCTTTTCAAAGCCCATTTGCACGTCGGCCACATCCCGGACGTAAACACTGGTTCCTTCGTTCGAACTGATAATCTGGTTTGCGACCTGTTCCACAGACCGGTACTGGCCGACCGTGCGAACACCAATTTGCCGTTTGCCGTCGGGATAATCTCCCGCAGAAATGTCCGAGTTGTTCTGCAGCAGGGCGGTCCGCAAATCGGCAATCGTCAATCCGCGTGCCGCCAGTCGGGCCGGATCGACGATCACTTGCAATTGCGGCAACTGCCCACCCCGAACCGCTGCATCCGAAACACCGGGCACCCGTTCCAGCTGCGCCTCAATCACGTCCTCGGTAAATTTCCGGTACTGGGTCATATTCAGATCCGGTGGCATCAACACGCCCGCCTCGGGATGTGCTGCGATGATTTCCCGAATCCGGTATTTCATCAGTCCAATATTGGTCGCCGCCAGGGCCCGGTCCAACTGCTGTTTCAGGGCTGGGTGACTGGCGGCAAATTCATGGACCGCTTCCGGCGTTGGCGGACGGGGGCCCAGGATGAACCACGCAATCGCCCGGTCTCCCTGGCTGGATGTTCGGATGATCGGCTTGTTGGCATCGACCGGATAATCGCGGACCTGCTGTAGCTGGCTGTTTACCTTCAGCAGCGCCTCGTTCAGGTTGGTGCCAACACGGAACTCCAGCGTCATCTGGCCCATCGAATTCCTGCATTCCGAGGAAAGCCGGGTCACTCCCTCGACGCTCTTCAGCTTCTCTTCCTGCTCGTTGATGATCTCCTTTTCGATTTCATGCGGACTCGCTCCCGGCCATGAAGTCTCGATCGAGATTTGCGGACGGGTTACATCCGGAGACAACTGCATCGGCATACTGAAGAGGGCCAGGATGCCGAACATCATCAGCAGGATCACGCCCACCGTGACCTTGACCGGATTGTCGAGAAACCAGCTGATTGAATTCACTATGCCACTTTCCGTTTCTGGCGCAACAAAATCATGCCCGGGCCAACGTTAACCCTTGCCTGGCCCTTCATCCCGTCGTTGGGTGACAGTCACGGCCGCACCCGGCTGCAGACTTTCATTCCCTTCGACAACAACTTCATCCCCCTCACTGATATCTCCGAAGACTTCGATCAGCCTGCCAACGCTGGAACCTAGCCGAACCGGCACCGCAACAACAACTGGATCCGGACCGTCGCCGGCCAGTTTGTAGACCAGCGGCTGGGGACCTCCCAGAACCAGCGCGTCCCGGGACAAAACTGTCATCTCCCGCGTCTGGCCGATTGCCAGCCCCGCCCGGCCCAGCATCCCAGGCTTCAACAATGGCACTCCGCCAACGACCGGGTTCCTGATCCTGGCCCGAACGGGAACCAGACGTGAGCGTACGTCAACTCGAGGGACGACCGCCATCAGCTCTCCGTGCAACAAGTCCTCAAAGCCATCGATCAACACGCCAACTTCCCGTTTCTGCTCATTTCGGGAAATCACCTCCTGGATTTTCCCAATGAATTCCTGGGGAACGTTAAAGACAAAATCAACCTGCTCCAGTTCGACGATTTCGGCGACCGGATCACCAATGGCTATCCAGGCACCGACCTCAGTCAGTTTGCTGACAACGTATCCCTTGAAAGGGGACCGGATCGTGTACTTGGTTTTCAGGTCCTCCAGCCGTGCCACATCCTGGGCGGCCGCGTCCACCCTGCGCGTAGATTGCAACAGCCGCAACTCACGGGTCACCCTTAACCGCTCGACTTCAACTTCGGCCATCAACAACAGCTTTTGGTCGCTTTCGAACTGGCTGCGTGACTGTTCCAATTCTGTACGGGAAATCGCACTTGCCTGCAGATCGAAATTCGCCAGTCGCTGATACTCGTTTTCCGAAAAACCCAGTTTGGCGGCTGCGTCGGCGACCCGGGCTTCGGCCAGGCGGATTTCGATGGGCAGGGCCAGTTTCAGCTCGTCATCAACTCTTTCGGCCAGTTCCTGCTGGATTCGGGCCGCTCCGATTTCGATTTGCAGGGTCTGCGTTTCCAGCTCAATCAGCACCTGGCCGTTACGTGCCGACGGGATTTCCGGAGTGGGGACATCCGGGCCGGCAACACAATCCCCCCGCTCGAAATGAACAGCGGCCACCCGTCCCGCCACAGCCGACCCGATGATCGACTGCCGAATGGGGTCAACACTCCCCACAAAAGTCTGTTCTTCGATAAAAGATTGCCGGAAAACCCGGCTGGTGATGACAAGGTTCTTTTGTGCCGGCGGCTGGGCGTAAGCGATCGGCGCCAAACAAGGAATGGCCAGCACAACCAGGCAAACCCGCAGGGGAACGGATTGAAAATCAGAGCGTTGCATGGGCGAACGTGGTCCCGGTATCCGACTGGCTGGTGAGTACTTCCATGATAGTCGGCCCGACGGGTTTTTGCCCTGTTGGCAGGCCACCCCGGTACCAGAAACAGGGACAGCCCGGTTTTCGATCATTACCAGTCGCGGCGAAGCACAAAATCCGCCAATTCGGCCAGTGCATCCCTTGCAGCCGATGATGGAAATAAAATCAACATGTTTTTTGCCAATTCCACCTGTTCGTCGGCAAATTGTCGCGCGGCCGACAGGCTGTCCGTCTCCTCCAGCAGCAAACACAGCTCATCGGCGGAACCCTGGGACCATTGTTTCAGACAACGCGACAGCTGTTCCGCATACTGGCCACCGCCCCAGGCAAACGCGTGAATCAGCGGAAAGGTCAGTTTGCCAGCGGCAGCGTCTGTTCCCAGCGTTTTTCCAACAACTTCCGCCGACCCTTCCAGGTCCAGACAGTCGTCGATGACCTGAAAGGCAATCCCCACGTGGTTTCCGAAATTCCACGCTGCGTCAGCCAATGCCGAATCGCTGGTATTCAACACGACGCCGGTGCGACAAGCTCCCGCACAAAGGCTGGCAGTTTTGGCCGATACGATCCCGACATAATCGTCCAGCCCCAGACAGAGATTTCCCGCCAGATGGTTTTGCCGGATCTCTCCTGAACAGACCCGTCCGACGGCGGTCGCAAGTTCACCCAACAGGCCGGATTGGCCAACTCCACTGGCCACCAAAAATGCCCGTGCAAACAACCAGTCCCCGGTCAAAACAGCCTGACGCGTTCCATTCCTTCGATGCAGCGTTGGCTGGCCCCGGCGTGTACCAGCGTGATCAATAATGTCGTCGTGAACCAGCGTCGCCAGATGAACCAATTCAAACGCCGTCGATGCACACAGATGCGATTCGTTCACACTCCCCGATGCCTGGCCGAACAGCAACATCATGAGAGGCCGGATCCGTTTGCCTCCCAAATGCTGCATCCCCTTCATCAGTTCCGCCAGCCACGGTTCATCCGGGCCCATTTCGGATCGCAACTGGGACTCGACCTGGTCCAACCCTTCCCGGACCGGACTGGCAATTTGCAGCAATCCCGACGAGCCGTCGCGAATGGTTGCCGGATACTGGTCAGCTTTTGCGTCGATAGTCTCCGCTCCTTCCTCCGCTCTTGGCCTCCAGCCGAACGGACTCAATCTCCATTCCACGGTCAACCGACTTGCACATGTCGTATACCGTCAGTGCCGCAGCCGTCGCCGCCGCCAACGCTTCCATTTCAACTCCGGTCCTGTCCACCGCAGCGGCCGTCGCCGAAATACCCAGTCTTGTTTCCGACAGAAACGTGAATGCAATTTCAACAGATGTCAGCCGAACCGGGTGACACAGCGGAATCAGACAGGACGCCTGTTTGGCTCCTGCAATTCCACCCAACCTGGCGACTTGCAGTACGTCTCCCTTGGAGGATTTTCCTTCGCGAATCATTACCCCGGTCGACCCGGCCATGACCACCACAGCCGATGCGGTTGCCTGTCGCAAGGTCTCAGGTTTTTCCGCGATGTCGACCATCCGCGCTGCACCCGATTCGTCAAAGTGGCTGGAATTCTCTGGCATAACCCGGATTGTGGCCAAATCAGTTAACCATGTTCAGGCCCAGATTAGCGTCTTGGGTCAATTCGTCACAGAAGGTGACGAAATTTCGCTACCAGGCCCCGAGAACAATTACCAGCTTCGGCTTTGCTGACGCCAACCCGCTGTATTTCGGAACAAAGTTGTCGTGCAAAACATCCTGGTTGATCCGTTCAGCGAGCGGAATATATGGTTCTTTGGCGGGATTCGTACTGCTCATGCCAAACTTGACCTGGATTCGTCCTTTGCGGCCTGACAGCTCCAGCAAACGCCGAAGCCTGGATCATTTTCGTTCCCGCATGCCAAACAATGCCAAACCGGGCCGGTCACTGGACCGGAATTTTCCCGATTCACCCGTTCCAGCAATTCCCGCGACCGGATCGAGTCGCGTTCCAGAACGAGCAATCGCGGAGCAATTGCATAATAGGGCAGGTCCCCGACTGCGTTCTGCAGGGCAGTATTGGATTTATGGCAACGGATTCCGTTCGACGACAGAATTTCGGCAGCCTGTTCCGCTTCCCAATCGTTGAAGGCCGTAAAGACTTCGACCAGCGATTCCCCATCCAGATCTTCCTGCCGGTACAGTTCGGCATCGTTCACCGGAAACGCTGACGCATCGTCCAGCAGTGATGGATTCGCGCGTACAACCCGATATGGACGGCGGATCAGCCAGACAACCAGGACGATAACGCCAAAAGAAAACAACCCTTCTGCCAGCCACCAATATTCCTGATTTCCCATCTATTTATTGTCCAGTCTAAAAAGTGGGGTAAGCACCCTTGCTTGCCGTCAGTTCGAAAGCGAAAAACCGCAAGCCGGATGCTGACAAAAAGTTGAATGACAAAAAAATGGAGCCTGAATTTGAAAACGCCGCCCACGACGTCCTGCCAACTCGATCTTTCTGTCATTCATCTTTCTGTCAGTATTGCGGAGACAATTTTCAAATTGACGGCACTGCCACGCGACTTTGATGCGAACGGGTCCCATATCCGCCGATTTCCCGATCACACCAGACTGGATCACTGGACCGTTTGGGGACCGCGATAGTTCATTTGCCCCCCGCCGGCCCGGTCTCTTTGCAAGGCAAAACGGGCGCCGATACCGGTTGTCCACCGTCCGGTTTTCCGTCGGCCTCTTTCGTTTGCTCTTCTTGCGTCGTCACGGTTCCATAAAGATGCCCACCGACTTCGTCGTGCCGCCAGGTTCCGGCGTACAATCCGCCCCGAAACAGAACCCTCGCGTCAAACGTTCCCATCCCGATGATCGTCAACTGGTCCACCGTGATTACCGGGGTGCCGCCAGCCCATTGGATGTCCATCCCCATCGGAACCGTGATGTCGTTGTTTCCGTATTTGATGCGCGCGGTGATCGTCCACTTGTCCCCCTCCGGATGCTTCTCAGCCTTGTCAATCCAGTACGACTCGGATCGGGGGGCTGCATCTTCGTTGCCTGTGACGGTGAAATGCCCCGTCAGCCTCGCACCGGTCAGGTATTTGGCCAGATTCGCAATTTGCTCTTCCGTCGGACCATCGGCGGTTTGTTGAGCGCCCGGCTGCTGTGTCGCAACTGCCGGCTCCTGTTTGGGAGCAGTTACCGAATCCTGAAGACCAACCGAAGGGCCGCAAATCATTCCGCACATCAACAGCGGGGCAACCGCCAAAAAGAATAGTCTGTTTTTCATTTTACTGTTCCAACAAATTTAAGCAGGGTCATCCGCGATCATTGTAAGCGATTTTGGACCCGGAGCCAAAAACAGCCAAAGAACGCCTGGAAGCCAGCGGAATTCATTTCAGCAGATGCAACACCTGGGTCGCCATTCCCAAAACAAGGAAAAACCCGAACAGGTCGGTCACGGTTGTCAGAATCGGGCCGGAGGCCAGGGCCGGATCCAGCCGCAACAGCTTCATGATCAGGGGCAGCGTTCCACCGATGCTGACCGCCACGGTCGTGTTGATCATCAAGGCCAAACCGACGACGCCACCCAGCCACACGTTTCCCTGCCACAGCCACGCCAGGCCGGCAAGCAATACCCCGAGCGCAAATCCGTTGATGATCCCGACCGATACTTCCTTCAGCCAGACCCGCATCACTTCGCGCGGCTCCACCAGACCGAGCGACAGCTCGCGCATGCTGACTGCCACAGCCTGGTTGCCGCTGCATCCGCTCATGTCCGAAATGATTGGCAGAAAAACGGCCAGGGCAATCACCTGCTGCAGCGTTTCCTCGTAGGCCGCAATGACGCTGGCTGCAATCACATTCAATACGATATTGGCACTCAACCACATCAGCCTCCGGCGGGACCTGGTGATCAACGGCATCGTTCGCAGCTCTTCCTGGATAATCCCGCGGGCCTTGAGGAATTCGTCCGCGTTCCGTTCACCCAGCGCCTGTTCGACTGCCGTGCGATTGACCACGCCCATCATCTGGCCCGACTCGTTGACGACCGGAACCCCCAGGTACTGGTGTTCGGTAAAAAACTCGCGGAGGTCATCCAGCGGCAGATAGTCGTTCACGGACCGGGGATTGGTGATCATGACCCTGTCCAGCCGGGTTTCGTCGGAAGCCAGCAGCAAATCGCGCAGCCTCAACACGCCGACCAGACTGTTTTGCACATCTCGCACATAGACATATTGCACGTCGTAATCGCTCAGCTCACTGGCCCGCTGGCGAATCGACTCGATCGCCGCCGCCACCGTAAGATCCCTGGAAAGTGCCAGGAAATGGTTGTCCATCAATCCGCCAGCGACATCGTCCGGATATCTGACCAGTGACTTGACCCGCCGCGCGTTCGATTCATCCAGCAGGGCCAACACCGCTTCGGCCTGCTCCGGTTGCATCTCGCCAACCAGGTCAGCCTGTTCGCTGGGGGGCATTTCGCCCAGAATCTCTGCAGCTGAGGCCGGAGATATCTCTTCCACCAGGTCGGACGCACTGGCAAACGGCAACGCGTGCAAAACGTCCACCGAAACGTCGGGAGGAAGCAACTCCAGCAGGAGAATCTGGTCGTCTGTATCCAGTCGGCTGGCGACCAGAATCGTCTCATCGACCGGCAAATTGCGAAAACAATCCGCCAGGGCCACGGCGTTTTGTTCTTCGATCCAGGCTTCGACGCGGTCGATTAACTGGCGGGTGGTTTCTGTGGCGGACATGGGTCGTGCCTGACTGTTTGCTACTGGTTTAACCGGAAAAACCGGCAAAATAACGGTGCCAAATCCCTTGGGCAAGGAGCTCGCGTTTTACCCCCTGTGCCACCGGGAAACGTGACAGATTTTCAGTTCCGGGGGCCAGAATGGTCGCTGGAGTTTGGGCTCTTGGGGCCGGCTACCGTTGCTGCCCTTGGGACCGATTCACGTCGGAACCGGCTTTGAGCAAGTTGTAGTTTCTGACTTTCCTTTTGAGGAGGAGTAACAATCATGATCATCCAGCAATCAGGTTTCTCCTCCCCGGCAAGCCGGTTTCGGGTTTGCCGGGGAGTTTTGCAATTGCGCAGTGGGCATTCCGCAATTGGATGGTAAGCTGGTAACACGCCCTGGCCGTGTATCCCCAGGTTTCACGCGGGAACGCTTGACGGGTCTTAAGACTCTGACCTGAAGTCCGGCGTTTTCCCAGGCTGCATTCCCGACTTCTGATTCCGGACCGGGAACGGTTTCTTGAAGTGATCTGATTTTCCTGACGGCTTTGTCATTGGCGGGCGAACTTTTGATTCGAATGAACTCCAAACTGAAAGGGGCCAGACCCGCTGCCATCCGTGTTCGCCGGATGTTGGGCAAGTACAGGATTGAGAAGAAACTTGGCAACGGCGGATTTGCCACAGTCTATCGCGCGATGGATACCATCGAAGGAATTCGTGTTGCCATCAAGATCCCCTACCCGCACCTGGTTGACGATTCCCTGATGGAGTCCTTCCGCCAGGAAGTCCGAATGGTTGCCCGGCTGGACCATCCGCACATCCTGGGCGTCAAAGATGCGAGTGTGATTGATGGCCAGTTTGCAATTGTGACCCTGATGGGTGACGAGCCGCTGGATGCGCGGCTGACAAGGCGCCTTTCTGTGCGAACTGCCCTGGAATGGTCAGTCCAGTTGATGGAAGCCCTGGCCTATGCACACCACATGAAAATAGTTCATTGCGACATCAAGCCCGAAAATATTCTCGTCTTTGCCGACAGCCAGCTGCGACTGACCGATTTTGGAATTGCCAAAATCGGAAACCGCACGATCATGGCCAATGGAACGGGAACCGTCGGTTACATGGCGCCAGAACAGGCGATGGGTCGTCCGTCGGCCAGGTCCGATGTATTTTCGCTGGGACTGCTGATCTACCGGATGTTGTCCGGCAGCTGGCCCGAGTGGCCATTTGACTGGCCACCGCCGGCAGCGTCACGAATACGCAAACGGGGAGTTCATCCGGACCTGTTGCGATTCCTCCGCCGCTGCATCGAAGTCCGCTCGACGGCCAGGTTTCGCGATGCCGGAGTGATGTTGAGGGAATACCGGAAAATCGAAAGCCGTGTTTTGCGAAACCTCGCCCGAAAGCGAAAGGCCTCTGCAACCTGATGATCCGGCACGAACATGATCGCGAAACGCATGCCCCGGTCCGGGTAGATGCGTCCGGTCAGTTACAGCCACAAGAGATATACTTTTCCGACAGCCGCGTGATGGCCTGTTCGCTGGCCAATCCCGAATCGGCCGGCCCCAATGAAGACTCAGCGGCGGTTATTCAGGCTCCATCCGGGCATTTGCTGCTGGTCGTCGCTGACGGAGTGGGAGGAGCCAAACAGGGGCACGTCGCGGCAAAACTGGCCGTGGACAGCCTGGTCAAAGCGGTTGCTTCAGCCGATCCGGAGCTGACCAGCATCCGGGCTCTGATCATCGACTGTATGGAACATACCAATCAGGCAATTCGGGAACTTGGGACCGGCGCCGCAACCACCCTGGCCGTAGCAGAAATTCACAATGGCCAGCTGCGGACCTATCATGCCGGTGACTCGACCATACTGGTCTGCAGTTCGCACGGCAAAACCAGACTGATGACCGTCGGGCACAATCCGACTGACCAGGCAGTTGATGCCGGATGGATGGATGCGAATGAAGCCATCGTTCATCATGAACGACACCTGGTCTCGAACATCCTCGGTTCCTCGCAATTGCGGATTGAAATCGGGCCGAGGTTTACCCTCGCACCGATGGACACCGTTCTGATTGCCAGCGATGGCCTGTTCGACAATCTGGTTCCCGATGAAGTGATTTCCAGAATCAGGAAAGAACCGTTGCAGCGGAATTTTGAAAAGCTGATCGGAGAAACCCGACAGATGATGGTCCAGGGGAGCGGCCAGCGGCATGGCAAACCGGATGACCTGACCATTCTGGTGTGGAAACGAAAACGGGAAATGCCATCCGGTTGACCTGGAACAAGTCGCCGAAAAGTGTCCGCACTGCACTTGCAAACTGGCAGAAAATCCGACTCCTGCAATCCAGATCCGCCTAAGAGGAATTGGTCAAAAATAACTTTCCGGATCCTGGGAGGTTGAGGCTCCCGCCGAAACAGGTTCGCTCGAGATTATGTCGCGGCAGGAGCCTCGACCTCCCGAATTGGCAAACAAAAGCGGAAGTTGTTCTTGACCTGGTCCTAAGTATCAGGATTTGCCGACTTGCGCGATTGGATTCGTAAACTCTCTGTTAGCTGCAAAAGTCTGGCTTCCATGCCAGGGCGTTCAATCGTGTCCAGTTCGACTCCACCAAAGCGGACTTGTTGAAACCGGTCGATGACGTTTTGAATAACGGACCGGATTTCGGGATCCTGATGGCCTGTCGAAAGTCTCTCCGCAGCCTGGTCAGCGAACTCCTGATAGGTAATGGTCGGTGTTCGGACTATGCCTTCCCTGGCCAAAATCCCGGTCAGCCGGTCAAAGAACCAGACCCTGTTGCTCTGCTCTCCGCGGACCCACCTGCCCAGGCCGGGAGCCAAAACACCGAGGGTATTTCCAAGCACTTTTCGCAGTCGCGCCAAAGGCGATCTGGCCGAACCCGGGTCTCCGTTTCCGGCCGGTTTCCGGAACAACGCGATCGCAACCAGTCCAATCACCAACAGCGTAATGCCAAACGCAACCAGATACGTTCCGGGCCGCGCCTGAATGTCCTGCATCGCCGACTGCATCCCGCCGGACCAGACCGACAAATCCAGCGCACCAGCGATAACGGAGGTGGCCACTGCGCCCCAGGTAGGTTGCTTTCCGGCTTCCATCCCCAGCACATAGTCCTGCCACAGGTTCCGGGCCAAATTGATCGCGTCACTGGCGTTGGCAAATTGGTCCCGCAAATCCGACGACGGCGTGGCGTCCAGCCTCAACCAGGCTCCTCCCTGCGAAGCGACTCCCCGGCGAATCATCTCTTCTGTACAAAATTCGGGCGCGATATAGGCTTCGACCCACGCATGCGCGTGCCCGCCGGTGACCTGATACTCCCCTTGATCGTTCAGGTAGCTCCCTCCGTAAAACCCGATGGCCATTCGGGCGGGAATTCCCTGGCTGCGCAACATCACCGCAAGTGCCGATGCGAACATTTCACAGTGTCCCTGGCGGTGATTGACGACAAAGTCCTCAACCGAATCCAGATTCTCCTGACGGGGAACATTGGAGTAATCCAGGGTGTACGTGAAACGGCCGGCCTCCAGAAACCACCTTTCCAGCCGTTTGGCAATCAACCGTTCATCATCCGTCCCGAGTTCCTGCCGCAACGAGTCCCCGATGGCCGCAATCCCCGAAAACCGGTCACGGTCCAATGAAGTCAGCCATTGATACTCGGCGGGGCTGTCCCGCATCGAAAAGTTCCGGCCGGATGTGTCCAGGTACTGATAGGGATAGGAATCAGGCAAATCGCCGTTCGGCATTAACGGCACCCGGAACTGGTACGAATATGGCATCAGCTCGATGTCACCGTCCATATCGGACCGGGCGATCAACGCAAGATCATTCGAGTAGTAGCCAAAAACCGCCTGGTCCGGATTGTCGAAAACCGGTTCGATCGTCGTCATCACCGGATCGGTGGATGGCTCCCGGGTAATCTGAACCAGAACTGCATCGCCCGGATAAACGGGACGGAATACCGGTTGCCACTGGTAGACCCGGTCGTAGGGAGCTTTCCAGGTGGAATTGCCGTTCTCCACAACCAGCGAACCAAATGCCATGGTCCGGAAATAGGCCGGGTTGGCCAGCTGGATCCCTTCCGTTCGACGTCCTGCCCGAAAGCGGGCTTTGAGAACCGTTGCGTAATTGAGTTTGATCTGGCCCCGTTCATCCAAATTCACCTGATTGGCCGAGCCAGGCATGACCGCCTGGCTGCTTCGCCCTGTAAACCAGGAAACATCCGAACGGGGAATCAGGACAAACAGAACCGAAGCAAAGGCCACGCAGGCCATAATCCACGCGATCACATGCCGCATCATGTTGCTGATCGAAGCAAAGCGGGATGGGGCGAAATCCAAAACGATCTCGGGCGCGATTCTTCCGCTCCAGCTGCCGGACGGTCCTCCTCTGCCCGTTCGTTCCGGCGAAGGTGTTTTTCGGGAAGGGTTTTGCCAGGACTGGCTGTACGAATTCAGCAACACGAGGAAAATCGCTGTCGTAGCCATGTAGGCCAGGAACAACACACCCCCTTCCAGCTGAACATGGAAAACGCTGGCCACCACCAGCTGCAAAAAACTCAGCACCATCAGTTGCCAGTATTGCCTGGGCCCTTTTTCCTGCAACACCAGCAGGGTTTGCAAATAAATCAGCAGATTGGCAACCGAGCCGAGCTGGCCGCTCGTTTCGTTCGAGAAAAAACCACGCATCGAAACGTACAGCACGACAAACGACAAAACATTCGCTACCGAAGTCGGAATCCGGATCCAGCCTGTCCAGTCGACGAGAATAAATCCAGCCAGAGCACCCAGTCCTCCTATCAACAGGTACGAAGGTGATCCGAGGCTGGCGGTCAGCAACAATCCGCTCAGCAGCGCCATCAAAAGAAAGGAGACCTCGAGCAACCGTTTCGGCGACTTCATGGCGCAACTCCTCTAACTACCCGGCCCGCATCCGCCAAACTCCCAGGCAGTTCCGGATTCCGGAGAAGCATTTCAGGAGGCGAAAACAGCGCGGAAAATACCGGATCACGCGGAGAAAGAAATCGGACCCAGGGAAGCAAATCGCCCAGGTCCTGATCGTTTCTACGAATCAGGCCATCCACAAACTGTTGAACGTCTGGACGCGATGAAATAATGTAAACCGGCGATCCGCCCGTTGACGATTTGCTGACCTCCAGCAACATCTCTTCCAGGTCCGGTTCCGGACTGGGACCGGACAGTGCCAGATTCCGGAACAGGTTTTCGTTGCCGTGACCCGATGACGTTGCCCCCGAAACAGCCAACGTGTTTGCCGACCCGCAAATGGCTATCGTCACCTGTCCCTGAATTTCGCGTCCCGCCAGGACAACCACTGTCGTGGCAAAACTGAGGATCAACTCGATTTCATGATCCAGAGGGGCAAGTGATGACGGAAAATCGGACCCGGCACCCTCACGCCACAGATCCAGTACGAGGATCACGTCCCGGTCACTTCGGCGGTCGAATTGCCGAACCATTGGACGGTTGTGCTTGGCTGTAGAACGCCAGTGCAGGTACCTCAGACTGTCTCCGTTCCGCCAGGGGCGCACGGCAAAAAACTCGTCACCCATCACCCCAATCCGCCGCTTGACCGCTTCGTCGCCAGGCGAAACCGACATCAGACGACGGTCCCATCCGGTCGTCAACCTGCCCGCTGCGGGTGCGACAAGGACCTCCTGCTTTTCCGGTAACGTAAACTCAGCGCGGACCAGCCCGAACGGAAAACTGGTTTGAACTTTGGCGGGCCCCAGCAGATACCGGCCCCGCTGCGGAAATCTGACACGGTAACTGGAGGTTGAGGTCTGGCCCGGAACGACTTCTTCAACCACAACGGTTGCAACCGGGTTTGTGTTTCTTCCACGCGCGTGCCGACCGGCATCGGGGCTTGCCTGGTCCAAAATCGTGAGTTGCCAGGCCGGCAACATGTAACGCCGGTTGGTCACTTCCCAAAAAACAGTCTCAGCGCGACCAGCGAACCAGACTTCTCCAGTCACCCGCCTGGCCACCAGTCGCCGCAAACTGGAACGGCTGATCCTCCAGCTCAACAACAGCGGAGCCACCATCAGCCCGTTCAGCAAAATCAGCAGGTTGATACTGCGCAGGATGGCCGCAGCTGCCACAAACATCACAACGATCACGTAGGCCAGCCCCTCGCGGGTCAGCCTCAGGCGGATCCTGCTTCTTGGTTCCATTCCAGTTTTCTGTTTTCCGGATCCCATCAATTGTTCTATTGCCCTGATTTCCTGTGCCGTTCACGTAACTGGTTCGATAATCGAAACGACTATTTCCGGGTCGCCCAACTGGGGAGCAGGTTACGGAACCTCGACCTGGGAAACAATTCTTCGGATCACTCCCTCGGCCTCGCTGCGTGAGCCGCCGTGGACTGCCCGACGCATCATGACCCGGTGAGCACATACGCTGACCGCCAGCGATTTGACATCATCCGGAGTTGCAAACTCGCGGCCTTCGACAAATGCCAATGCCTGAATCGCCCGATGCCACAGCAGCGCGCCCCGGGTCGATACGCCGACACTCAACTCGGGTGTATCACGGGTGCGATGAACGATTTCCAGCATGTATTGCGCGATCGACTCGTCCATCCGCACCTGCCGGACTGCGGTCTGCAATTGAACCACGGTCTCCCCGGTGCATACCGGCTCCAGATCCGTGACCGGTTCGCCGCGCCGGTGACTGTCCAGGATTTCCAGCTCGAATTCCCGCTCGGGATAACCCATGGAAATCCGCAACAAAAACCGGTCCAGCTGGCTTTCCGGCAGAACGTAGGTTCCTTCAAACTCAAACGGATTCTGCGTTGCGATCACCATGAACGGCGGCACCAGATGACGGGTCACACCATCTACTGTAACCTGCCGGTCGCTCATCGCCTCCAGCAATGCACTCTGGGTACGGGGTGGTGCGCGATTGATTTCGTCGGCCAAAACGAAATGGCTGAAAATCGGTCCCGGTGTAAAAATGAACTCGCTGGAATCCGAACGGTAAATCGAGCTGCCGACAATATCACTCGGCAACAGATCGGGCGTGAACTGGATTCGCCGGAAGTCGGCATCCACACTCCTGGCCAGAGCCTTGCCCATCAGCGTTTTGCCAACACCCGGAACGTCCTCCAGCAAAATGTGTTCGCCCGACAGCATGGCAACCAGACAGAGTTTAGCAACGTCCCGTTTGCCCAAAACAACCCTGGTGGTGTTTTCCAGCAATTGGTCGACCAGCTCATGCAATTGCACCTCCGACAACTCTAAAACTTCAGTTGCTGTTGCGTCCAACGCTCCCCCTCCAGGATGGTGTCTTGCTGCCTGCCAATCATCCTAACAGAAATTGACAGGTGTTTCCCCACGGTCAATCGGGCTGGCCAATGCACAACAGGGTTGCTGCCGCCAGCGCCGCTGTCTCGACTCGCAAAACCGTTCGACCCAGACCGGTTTTGACCCAGCCATCCGCGACCAGCAGCGCCACTTCCTCATTCTCAAATCCGCCCTCCGGCCCGATTGCAATCACCGCGTCCCCAATCTCCCGCATGGCCGCCAACTGCACGTTGTCGGCACCGGGATGGGCTACCAGCCTCGTTCCGGTGGCCGATGTGTTTTCCAGCAGACCGTCCAGTTTCATCGGCTCGCCAATTTCCATCAACCGGTTCCGGCCGCATTGCTTCGAGGCTGCGATCACTCCCATTTCCAGTCGCTGAATGGCGGCACCGGATGGCTGAGCCACGCCCCGTCGGGTCACCAGTGGAATCATCCGGCTGACCCCCAGCTCGGTCAGTTTTTCAACCAGAAATTTCTGGCGTTCCCCCTTCGGCAAACTGACAGCAACCGTCACCTGGTTTGTTCGCTCACGATTAACCAGGACCGGTTCTTCTGCATCCAGCGTCACCTCGTGTCGATTGGACTTGCGGATTGTTGCCTGGCATTCGCGCCCCGAACCGTCGAACAGAACAACCCGGTCGTCTGTTTCCAGCCGCAATACATGCATCAGGTGATGGGCCTCGCTGCCGGAAAGATTGGCGACTCCCTGCGTGAGCGGACTATCCGTGAAAAAACGGGGCAATCGGGCGGTGTCTGACATTGCGTTCCAGAGTCGATAGGGTGACAATATGCGGCTTCCGGGCCTTCAGCCGGTGGCATACCACCCGATTGGACCATCGGACACGTTTCAACACTTCGGGACAGTTCATGACTCAACTTCGATTCGACGGCGACCAGGGCGATATGATCATCGACCTGTATGATAATCGCCTCGCCGCCCTGCTGGCATGGCTTTGGCCAGGGGCTGGCCATTTTTACCAGCGACGTTTTGCCAAAGGGTTCCTGTTCATGCTCTGTATTCTGGGTACGTTCCTGATGGGACTCCGGATCGGCAGCGGTCGGGTGGTCTACGCCAGCCTCAAATCAGAAGATTTTCGCTGGCAATATTTTTGTCAGGCCGCAATCGGGATTCCGGCTCTGCCCGCACTGGTTCAAAGCATTTCCATTCGCAATGGCGGTGATCCAATCTGGGTGATGTGCGAACGATATCCGGCCGGACACCGGGTGGATGGCCGGTTGGTCGAGTACTCACGAATTGATGGCGAACAATCCGGGAGCGTTCCCGGTTCGCTGAAAGACGGCTTTATGGCTCCACCCTCCGGCAAAATTGACCTGGACAAAAGCGACGTTCTGGGGATGTGGCATATCGAACTGGGCAACTGGTTTGAGATCGGAACCTTTTACACGGTCATTGCGGGATTGCTGAACCTGTTGGCAATTTATGATGCGTTCGCAGGCCCTGTCATCCTGACAAAAATCATCGATCCATTTGGGGAAACTTGATCCGCGACCCGGGCACTGGCCTGACCTTTTGCAGCATACGGACCCATTCCATGTTTCAGACTTTGTTTCTGGCGGACATCCTGGCAGTTCCCCGGATGTATTACGTTGTTCCCCTGATTATCGCCGTCAGTTTTGTGTATGGAGCCACGCGGCATGAACGTCTGGACCAGATCCTGGTCCACTCACTACGGTCCGCAGTCTGGGTCACCTTCTTTCTGGCCATCATTTTGGGCCTGATCTGGTTCGGCGGTTTCTGGAACTAGCCCGCCACTCGCGGCGAAGTCGACCTTTGGTTCACCGGGTCGGCGTTCCGGATCAGGTCTCTTGCCGGGTCATGTTGATCGCCAGTTCGCGGATGGCCTTGAGGTCCACTTTGCCGGTTCCCAGAACCGGAATTTCATCGACAACCAGAAAACTGTCGGCTGACGGAACGTACAGGTTGGGCAATCCGGCCCGGGTCAGCGACGTGCAAAGTTCCGCTGGCGTTTTCTGCATGGCTTGTGTGTGCAGAACGATCAGGCGCTCTCCCTTCCGTTCGTCGGGAACGGCCGTCACTGCCAGAACCTGTACGTCATCGACTCCACCCAGCTCGGCAATCATCGTGTCTTCGATCGTAACGTGAGGAACCATTTCTCCGCCGATCTTCGAAAACCGGCTGATCCGTCCGGTAATCTGAATGAATCCGTCGCTGTCGATCAGCGCGACGTCTCCGGTTTTGTACCAGCCATCGACGACGACTTTGGCCGTCTGTTCCGGCTGGTTCAAATAACCCTTCATCACATTGGGACCGGTGATCCACAGCATCCCCTGCTGGCCTCCACCCAGAACTTCGCCAGTGTCCAGATCATTGACCCGGGCCGAAACGTTGGGAATCGGCCGGCCGACCGTCCCTTCCTTGCAATCAACCTGAAAATTGTCCAGGCGCCGGGAAGGCGGAATATTGACCGACACCAACGGGGAAAGTTCGGTTGCGCCGTAGCCTTCAATGGGCCGAACACCAAACTTCTGTTCAAACTCCTCCGCCAGTTCCGAAGGCATTTTTTCCGCGCCTACCACAACAATCTCCAGACTGGCAAACTCTTCGGTGGTACAGCGACGAAGGTAGGAACGCAGAAACGTTGGCGTGGCGAGAAAGACCGTTCCCCGGTACGTCTGCACCAGCTTGCCAACCTGCTTGACGTCCAGCGGACTGAAGTGCCAGGCCCCCGCGATGTTCAATGACATCACGGTCCACATCGTGACGGTGTAACCAAACGAATGAAACAGGGGCAGGACGCCAATAATGGTGTCCGTTGGACGGAGCGAAACAACCTGCTCGATCCCCTCGACATTGGATCCGATGTTGCCATGCGTCAACATCACTCCCTTGGGCATACCGGTGGAACCCGACGTAAAAATGATCGTCAGGATTTCGTCCGGATCCTTGCAAATGCCGCCAATCAGCGGCGCTATCAGCCAGGCAGGAACCACATAGGCCATCAGGGCGCAAACCAGTTTGTCCACCAGGGACACTTTGTTTTTCAGATCGTCCAGCAACTGGACATCGCAGCCAAACTTGTAATCGAACTTTTCCAGCACTTTGGCGGTCGTCAAGACGTGCCGGATACCGGCTTCACGAATGCAATGCTGCATGATCTCGCTGGAAACCGAATAGTTCAGGTTCACGGCCACTCGCCGGTCAACGGCCAGGGCCATATTGACGATTACGCCACCGCAGCTGGGCGGGATCAATACCGCAACATTCTTTTCATCGGCCTTGAGAACATGTTTGCGCAACAGCCTTCGCAGAATCAACGTCCGCATCAACAGTGTCCCGCCGGTCAGTTTCTGTCCGGTCGAATCACCTCCCTTGAAGGAGAACAGCCGGCGTTTGCACTGTTTCAGAAACATCCGGACAGGCGAATCAAACCGGCCGTGGCGAAGTGGAACCGCATCAGAACCCATTTTCTGCAATTGTTGTCGCATGGCAAAAAGCTCCATATCGGTTGGAAGCGGACTCCCCACGTGAATCGAAACAGGCCGGCGGATTGTTCGGGGCAGTTTGCTCAGGGCCCGGCCCCCCTGGTAACTGAAAATGCTCCCCCACATCTGGTCCAGATAAATTGGAATGACCGGCGCGCCGGTTCCCTCGGCAATTTTTAAAACGCCTGGCTTGAACGACTGAATCTGGCCGGTACGGCTCAATCCTCCTTCAGGAAATATCAGGATCAGATCTCCGTCGGCGAGTGTCTTCTGAGCCTCACGAATTCCCCTGATGATTGACTTGGGCCCGCCCGAAAGCAGGATAACGCCGGCAAAGCCAGCAAACCACCGGGCAAACTTTCCCTCGAAGTTTCCGGCCCAGGCAATCGCCTTGACCGTCCGTCGCGGTATCAACATCAGCAAAAAAGCATCAATCCAGGTGTAATGATTGGCAATCAAAATGGCCGGGCCATGATCGGGAATGTTTTTTGCGCCATGCAATCGAATGCGATAGAGCACCTTCAGCGAATACCACAACACCACCCGCAAAAAAGGCTTGATCAACCGGTACAATACATAGGCCAGCACCGGCACGGTGACCAGGCTCAGCAGCAGGAACACGCCCCGGGCGGATATCCACGGCTGTTTCGCGGACAATCGGCCTACCAGTTTTTCCTGGCGCTGGTCTTCCTGGTCCGTGAACAGGTACTTGCCCGTGACGGCCGTGCCGTTTTTCCGGTTGGCCGACATCGTTTGAACAATTTTTGTGATTAACGGCCGGCGCAATCCGGCCTCCACCTCATCCGGCAGACTTTGCAGACGCAGTTCCTGGTCCGGTTCGCTGGCAATCCTGGCCATCTGGTCCAGCCGTTCCAGATCCGCCGTTCCAGCACCATCAAGCGCATAGGCCGGAGGCAGCCGCACCGTTTTCGACTTGTCGACCGGTGTTCGCAGGCCAAACGAATAGATTCCCGTGGAGACTATGATCGCGGCAAACAACGCAAAATTGGTCGCCGCCAGGATCGCTCCACGCTGTTGTACCGGGCTGTTGAACTGCAGCCAGGACGACAGCGGAACGTCAAAGAACCCGGCACTGACCCCCAGCATCGCGAACAGGAAACAGGTCAGTCCAATTTCCCACGTCGTCGTGGGAGGAATAAACAGATACTCTTCCGGGAGAAAAAAGATCGCGGCGGCAAAAACGATCATTCCCGCAGCACCAACCGGCACCAGTCCCAGCTCAATCCGCCCACCCGATGCCAAACCAGCCATAACGCTCCCGACACCGACCCCCAAAACCAGCGAAATCAAAAACGGCAGTTTTTCAATTTCCAGCAACAAGCCGTTCTCGTCGGCAAACGCATCGATATTCAACTGCGCCAGCGAGGCAAAGGTCCAAAAAAATGTAACCCCCATCGCAACCCGCCAAAGACGGGAGTTGGCGAACAGCGGAATAAACTGCCGCCAGGTTTCTGCCAACAGGTTGACGGGAAAGCGGAGCCGGGGATTGGCTGCCGGTAATTTCTTCATCAAAAATCCGACCAGCGTTCCCACCACCGCGATGCCGACCAGGACCAGCAGCGACAGCCAGATCCGGTCCTGGCCACGGTATCCCGTCCAGTCGGCCAGCCCCATAC
>Ga0163150_10002155_pt1 | contig 31202 bp, 24 predicted proteins | sample OliLakLV19P2IB_FD_148628 | JGI IMG/M metagenome (GOLD analysis project Ga0163150, IMG submission 148628) | Freshwater microbial mat bacterial communities from Lake Vanda, McMurdo Dry Valleys, Antarctica - Oligotrophic Lake LV.19.P2.IB | ecosystem: Environmental > Aquatic > Freshwater > Lake >...
TTACTCCTCTTGATCGGCGCTTTCCTGTTCCTGAAGAAGAAAAAGAAACCTAAGAAACAGGCTGGAGTTCAAATGACGCAGGGTCTGCCGGCTGCAACCACAGCAGCTGCCCTGGCAAATGCGGCGGGCAACGCTATAGAAGGCGAGCCGTCGAAAATGCTGGCGAAGGCGCAGGAGCGAGTTGTGCAGACAGCCAGAATCGAGTCACTTGTGGATGAATTGCGTGCCGGTATCGCCAGTGATCCCCTGCTGGCAGCCTCGGTACTGCGGACCTGGCTGGATGACGGAGAACCATCCCGATGAGTGTGGATCAGCAGGAATGGCAGGGCGTGATGAAGGCCGCGGCGCTGTTGGCGACTCTCGGCGAGAGGGTCGGCGCGCAGGTACTAAAGCACCTCAGCGAAGAAGAGATACAGCGGCTAATGCAGGCTCTGGCACAGATGGAGCACCTCACTTCAGTCCGTGCCGAAGGTATCCTGGAAGAGTACAGGCAGATGCTGCTGGCCCAGCAATTCGTGGTGAAGGGCGGCATCGAATACGCTCGCGGAATGCTTTACAGCGCGTTTGGGCCGGACGTCGCCACACGGTTGATGGATCGACTGAAAGAGCGCATGGCGGCCGAGACGGCCAACTTCGACGCGCTTCGAAAGGCCGACCCGCAGCAGCTGGCAAAGTTCATACACAACGAGCATCCGCAAACGATCGCACTTGTGCTTTCGCATTTGAACTCCTCACAGGCGGCCGCACTCCTGAGTTCGCTGCCACAGGATCTGCAGTCCGACGTTTCGATGAGAATGGCGCATATTGACCAGATCTCGCCCGACGTGATCAATAAAATCGCCGGCGTTATCGAGCAAAAGCTGAAGACACTGGGCGAATTTAGCCGCGAGTCTTACGGTGGTGTTAAGGCCGTCGCCGAGATGATAAACCGCCTCGACCTGACGGTAGGGAGAGAGATCCTGACCACCATCGAGCAGCACGACTCCAAACTGTGCGACACAATCCGCCACCTGATGTTTGTCTTTGAGGATTTGATACAGCTGGACATTCGGGATCTGAAGGACTTGATCCAGAAGGCCGACCGCAAGACGCTGACCGTCGCCATGAAGGGCACCAGCGAGCAGCTTCGCGAGCGCATCTTCAGCGTTCTCTCTCAGCGCAGCGCCGAGATGCTGAAGGAGGATATCGAGGTGGCGGGTGCAGTCAAGATTCGCGAGGTAGAAGCGGCCCAGCAGGAAATCATCGCACAGGTTCGGGAGATGGAGCGCGACGGCACAATCACGCTGCAGCAGAACGAATATGTCGTGTAGACTCCTGCGGGATTCACGAGGACTGCCGGCAGTTCCTCTGTTTGAAGCCGAGCCCGGCAAGACACCCTCGTCTTCGGCCGCACCGTTGCCGTGGCAACTTTCCGAAGGTACGGCGCAGCAGCCGTCGAATGACGAGGTAGCTCGGTTACGGGAGAGAGTGCGCGAACTGGAAGCCGCAGCCCTGCGCAATGCCGAGACGGTTCGCACCGCGGCCCTGCGGGAAGGCGAAGCCAGCGGCTACGAAAAGGCAGCGGCAGCCGCACGTCCGGTAATGGAAAAACTGGCCACCGCGATCGCCGATATCGGAGCGATGCGGGCACGTGTCCGGGGGGAAGCCGAGCAGGATCTGGTGACACTTTCCCTGGCAATTGCCCGACGCATTCTGCGGCGTGAGATCTCGGTCGATCCGGACGCCGTGCAGGGCCTGGTGCGATCGGCACTGGAAAAGCTGCAGTCCAGAGACATCACTCGGGTTCGGGTTTTTCCCGGGCACGAAGATGCTGTGCGGCGTTGCCTGGCAGCGGCTCACGCCGGGTCCGTCGAACTTTTGCCAGACCCTGCGATGCAGGCCGGCGACATTCTGGTGGAAACGTCCCGGGGCAATCTGGACGCCTCGGTGGAAACGCAGTTGCGGGAGATCGAACGAGGTTTTGCAGACAGGCTCCGATGACAAACAGTCAGGGTATGGATCTAAAGGATTTGATCGAGGCGGTCAACAGCATCGATCCGCTGCAGTGGAGCGGCGAGGTGACTGAGATGGTGGGACTGTTGATCGAGTCCCGCGGTCCCGCTGCCGCGGTGGGCAGTTTTTGCGAAGTCCTGACCGCGTCGGGAAAAGTGGTTCGGACCCAGGTGGTTGGATTTCGGAACGGGCGCGTATTGTCCATCCCACTCGAGGAAACTGACGGTATTCAGCTCGGCGACCGCGTGGTGGCACGTGACGAGGACAGCAGGCTTGGAGTCGGACCCGATCTGCTCGGGCGGGTGCTGGATGGCTTCGGAGAACCTCTCGACGAAGGTCCGCGTCTGCAGCCGGCAACGTGGTACAACCTGTTCGCGACTCCGCCCAACCCGCTTAGCCGCGAACCTGTTACGGAACCACTCGTGACAGGAATCCGCGTCATCGACGGGCTGCTGACGTGTGGCAAGGGGCAGCGCATCGGACTGTTTGGGGGCAGCGGGGTCGGAAAGAGTACGCTGCTGGGCACGATGTCGCGGCAGAACGGCGCCGACGTGACGGTAATTGCTCTGATCGGCGAGCGCAATCGTGAAGTTCGCGCGTTCCTCGACCATGAACTCGGCCCCGAAGGGCGAAAGAAGTCGGTGGTAGTAGTGGCCACGTCGGACCGGCCAGCACCGCTGCGGATCCGGGCCTGCTATGTCGCTCTGGCAGTGGCTGAATATTTCCGGGACCAGGGAAAGAGCGTGCTGCTGGTGATGGACTCGGTGACGCGGCTCGCAATGGCTCAGCGCGAGATCGGACTTGCAGCGGGTGAGCCACCCAGCCAAAAAGGCTATACACCGTCGGTATTCAATCTGTTGCCGAAGATTTTCGAACGGGCGGGCAACTTCGCGAATGGCTCGATTACTGGTTTCTTTACGGTGCTGGTGGAGGGCGACGATTTCAACGAGCCGATTTGCGATGCCGTTCGCGGGATCCTTGACGGACACGTTGTGTTGTCGCGATCGCTGGGATCGGCGGGCCACTATCCCGCGGTGGACGTGCTCCAGTCGGTGAGCCGGGTGATGCCACAAATCGTGGCGCCAAACCATCTGAAAGCCTCGCAGAAAGTACGCGAGGCTATGGCGTGCTACGAGCGCTCCGCTGACCTCATCCAGCTGGGAGCCTATGTGGCTGGAACGAACCCTCAGCTCGACAACGCGGTGCGAAATCACGACAGGGTAATGGACTTCCTGCGGCAGAGTTCCGGGGTAAAGGCACCGATTACCGAGACCCTGGACAGCCTTGCCGGTATTGCGACGTCTTTGGGACTGGAGAGTAATCGATGAAGCGGTTTGAATTCCGGCTGCAGCGGACCATGGACTGGCGTGAGAAGAAGGCTGAAGTGGAGAAGTCGGAACTGGAGCGCCTGCATGGCGTCCGCAATCATCTGACCGAGTCGCGCAATGAGGTACAGGCGGAACTGCAGGAACTCGGCCATCAGCACGCCGGCGCAAACAGCTTCAGCGCGGAAGAGTTGCACAGGCAGGCCATGTTTACTCACAGTCTCCATAATCTGGACCGCCGCCTGTCCGGCGAGGAACACCGCTGCCACCGCAATATTGAGGCGCAGGTGGAGAAGTGCGTGTCTGCAGACCGGGACCACCGTCTCCTCGAGAAGCTTCGCGATGCCGGCCACCGTCAATGGACCGCTGCCCTCGACCGCGAGACCGAAGAAACAGCCGCCGAAAACTGGAACTCCGTTCACAGCCGCAAAATACTCCCCCCGACCGAATAAACTACCGAATTTTTCCTATTACAGTTCATACGCCATCCGAGAAGGCAGGTGTAAGGGGCGGCAAGAGCCCTGAAACCCAGCCAGCCTGAGAAAAACACCTCTTCGGTTGAAAAGAATGAGAATCCTGCGCTCCTGCGCGCACTCAATCGGTGAAGCGAGTTTTGCACTTCAGTGAAGTTTGGTTGTGCAAATCAGGGCGTTTCCCAGGATCTCTCATTCGGTTGGTAAATCGAAAAGGAGACTGGCGTGAACGTACTGATTGTCGATGATTCTGCAGCGATCCGAAAGATTCTGCAGCGCGTTCTGGGGCAGGCTAATGTTCCCATGACGCATGTGTTTGAGGCCAGCGATGGCGTGGAGGCACTTGAGGTGCTCCGCAACAACACTGTGGGGCTGATCCTCTCGGACATCAACATGCCGAGGATGGACGGACTGCAGTTCCTGAGTGAAGTGCGGGCTGTCGATGAGTGGAAGGCCGTTCCGATCGTGATGATCACGACCGAGGGCAGTCACGCGAAGGTTATGGAGGCCGTACAGCTCGGCGCATCCGGGTATGTTCGCAAGCCCTTTACGCCGGACCAGATCAAGGAAAAGCTCGCCGGACTGATTTAGGCGACATGGAGACAAATGTGTTCACAAATAACGGATTGACAGATAACGGATTGACACATACCGATGTTGTCGAAATCGTGAGAGCCGCAACCGACGACGTATTTACGACGATGCTCGCGATGACTCCTGAGAAGCAGGTAGCCTACCAGGACACAACCGCCGCGCTTTCTACAAACGGCGTCGTATCTCTGATCGGCCTGGCTGGAACGTGGGTCGGAACCGGCAGCATCTCCTGTAGTGCTGCACTCGCCTGCACTGTCGCATCCCGCCTGATGATGTCCGAGTACGACTCGGTAACTGACGACGTACTGGATGCCGTTGCCGAAGTCACCAACATGATTATCGGCAATGTAAAGACTGCCCTCGAGGAGCACCTGGGACCGATGGGACTGAGTATCCCGACCGTGATTCATGGCCGGAACTTCACGTCCCGTACGGTCGGAACGCAAGACTGGACAATTGTACCCTGCCTGCTGGAGGGCGAACTACTTGAAGTGCAACTGTGCCTTGCGAAGAATCAAGGCCTCGGGCGGCCACGTCTGACGCTGGCCGGCGCCGCGTCGATGCAGATCTGAGGAGGAAAGAAATGGCTACGGCAACAAAAGCAACCGTTAACCAGGCAACGGAAAACAACTCGCCTGCAAACCGCGGAGGCAAGTATCTGAGCTTTGCTCTCGGCCGGGAAGAATACGCGATCCGTGTACTCAAAGTACGCGAAATTGTGAAACTACAGCACATTACCTCGGTGCCGGACACACCGCACGAGGTCCGCGGAGTGATCAACCTGCGAGGCAAAGTCATACCCGTAATCGACCTTCGGCTGAAGTTCGGCATGCCAGATCCCGAGTATGGGCAGCGCACCTGCATCATCGTGGTGGAAGTCGGAACGAATCAGCACGGCCCGATGGGCATCATCGTGGACGAAGTCAGCGAAGTGCTGACGCTGACCGAAAGCGACACACAGAACACCCCCGACTTCGGCAACGGCGTGGAGACTCCGTTCCTGCTCGGACTGGCGAAAGTGAAAGATAGCGTCAAGATCCTTCTCGACATCGACCAGGTTTTGATGAGTTCGGACCTTATTGGTCTAAACGCATTGGCTCGTGAGACCGCAGAGGCTTAAACAAAATGAAAAAATACAGCATCGGAACTCGTCTGACGCTCACATTCAGCGCACTGCTGGTGCTGGCCATGGCGATCGGCGTATCGGCAATTCTCGGCATGAACGGTCTGGTTGCCAAACTGGAGACGGCTACAGGGGCCTCGGTCAAGAAGATCGACCTCGCCAACCAGTTCAACACAGTAACCTCGGACATGCTCGTGTATCAGCGTGGGATGTACCTGGCTGCGTACGAGAACGACCGTCCGGGTGTGGAAGCAGCGAAGTCTGAATTTCGCGCGCTTGCCGAGAAAGCCAATCAGCTCCTGAGGAACATAGAACCGTTACTGGTATCTCCCGACGGTAAGCGAATTATGGGCTCGTTGAAAGATCAAATGCCAAGGTGGCTTGCAGCGTTCCCGGAACTGGAGAGATTGTGTCTGGCCGGCGAGGCCGCGAACGCCGCCAAACGTGGAAGAGAAACCACGTTCCAAATATTCCAGGATGTGAGCAAAGGCGCCACAGAGCTAGTTGGTACAAGCCAGGCTTTGATTGACGAGGAACGAAGCGCTGCCGCGAGTCAGGTCAAGGCCAGCATGTGGCTGATCTGGGGTTCGCTCGGTCTGTTTGGTTTGGTCGGAATTGGCGCCTTCCTGATCATCCGAAACCTCAGCAATGAACTTCGGCAAACTGCGGGTGAAGTAAGTGAGATGGCCAGCCAGGTTGCGGGTGCGGCCGGGCAGGTTTCTTCCGCCAGCCAGAGCCTGGCTCAGGGCGCGTCCGAACAGGCCGCCACGCTGGAGGAGACTTCCGCTTCGGGCGAAGAGCTGACCAGCATGACGCTTCGAAACACCGAGAGCACTGCTACTGCTGCCGATCTCATGACCGACGTGGACCGTCAGGTTTCCAACGCGAACAAGACCCTCGAGCACATGGTGGTGTCCATGAATGAGATCAACGCATCGGCGGACAAGATCTCGAAGATCATCAAGGTCATTGACGAGATCGCGTTCCAGACCAATATTCTTGCGCTCAACGCAGCAGTGGAAGCAGCGCGAGCCGGCGATGCGGGAATGGGCTTCGCAGTGGTCGCAGACGAGGTTCGCAGTCTGGCACAGCGATGCGCTCAGGCGGCACGGGATACGGCACAACTGATTGAGGAATCGATCACCCGCTCCGGAGAGGGCAAGGAAAGACTCCGGCAGGTAGCTCAGGCGATTGACAGCATCACGGGCGGTGCAGCCAAGGTTAGCAAGCTGATTCAGGACGTCAGCTCCGGCAGCAGGGAACAGTCCACCGGCATGGAGCAAATCAACAAGGCGATCGCGCAGATGGAACGCGTGACGCAGAGCTCAGCAGCCACAGCGGAGGAGAGCGCCGCAAGCAGCGAGGAACTCAGCGCGATGGCCCAGGCGATGAAGAACACCGCCGACCAGCTATCCGTGTTGGTCGGACTGCAACAGAAGGCCGTTTCGAACTGAGGAGCTGCAATGACCGAACGTGAGACCGCTGTTACCACGATTGCTGAGCGCATTGAGGTGCTCCGTACGGAGCTGGCCCAGGGCGAATACGTCACAGGTGACGTATCCCGCTGGGTCCAGTCTCTCGTGCAGCTCTCGGAGCTGGCCCGAAGCTTCGGAAACACCGATACGGCCAGTTTCGCCGATGAGCTCGCTGCTCACCTCCAGGAACGAATTGACGCGGAGGATGGCGCCGAGTTCATCAACGGCGGTCTTGCAAAGCTGACTGAGACTCTCCTTCGCCCGATGGAAGTCGTGGCCAACGCAGTACCCTCGTTCAGTCTGGCTCAGGATCCCGAGCTGGTTGGCGACTTCATCATGGAGAGCCGGGAACATCTGAGTTCTATTGAAGAGCACCTTCTCAGGCTTGAAAGAGGTGAGGACGGGACGGAGGCTGTACACTCCATTTTCCGTAGCTTTCATACAATCAAAGGACTTGCCGGGTTCCTCGAGTTTGCTCTCATCCAGGAGGTCGCTCACGAGGTCGAGAGCCTGCTCGATATGGTCCGGCAGGGCGAAATCAACGTCACGCCTGCCATTGTCGACGCGGTGCTGGAGAGCCGCGACTACCTGGGTAAGTGGCTGACTCTCCTGGAATCTGGTGCGATCGGTCAAGTTCCGGCAGAGCTGGCCGATCCGAAGCCTCTCATTGCGCGCATTCATGCGTCGACCGACACCGACACAGTGTCCGTCGATGATCTGCCCCTGACCGTAGAAACCGGGGACTCCGATCAAATCTTAGCCGACCCCCGCGGTGAGCTGTCGAACCCTGAACCCTCCATCGACACGGCAGCGCCCGCCGCACCGGTAAAGCAGGAGGCAAGCGGCGGGATTGCCAAAGTCGTCAACACAAGAGCGATCAAGGTAAGCACCGACAAGCTCGACTCTCTGGTCGACATGGTAGGGGAAATGGTAATCGCGCAATCGCTGATTCGCCACGACCCGGAGCTGACCAGCCTTCAGAGCAGCCGTCTCATGCGCAACCTGGCGCAGCTCGGCCGAATTACGAATGACGTCCAGCGGACCGCGATGTCCATGCGTATGGTCCCGGTGGGAACACTGTTCCAGAAGATGGCCAGACTGGTCCGGGACCTGAGTCGCAAATTCGGGAAGCGAATCGAGTTTGAGACTCAGGGCGACCATGTGGAGCTGGACCGCAATATCGTCGAAGAACTCGGAGACCCGATGATGCACATGGTTCGGAACGCGATCGACCATGGCATCGAAACGGAAGCTGACAGACTTGCCGCTGGTAAGTCCGACTGCGCACGCATCGGTATGAAAGCGTTTCACCGGGCCGGACAAATCGTAATCGAGGTCTCGGACGACGGACGCGGTATCGATCGGGCACGCGTTCTCAACAAAGCACGTCAAAAAGGATTGATAAACCCGGGCGAGACTTTAAGCGATGCCGAAACGCTTGCCTTGATTTTCCAGCCGGGTTTTTCCACGGTGGAGAACGTCAGCGACATTTCCGGCCGAGGGGTCGGCATGGACGTGGTCCGAAAGCAGATTACGAGGCTTCGCGGCAACATCGAAATAGTGTCCGTGCCCGGAAAAGGCACCACGTTCTCACTGAAAGTCCCGCTCACGCTTGCCATCATCGACGGCCTGGTAGTGGTAGTCGGGGAAGAGCGCTTCATCATTCCACTTGCGTCGGTTCGCGAACTGCTCCGACCGAAGCCCGAGATGTTGTCGAGTGTCGAGAATCAGGCCGAGATGGTCTGTATTCGCGATCAGCTGCTCCCTATGGTTCGTCTGTACAACCGGTTCGGGGTGACCCCGCGGTCGACAAACCCAGCCGAATGTGTTTTGGTGGTCGCCGACGCCGATGGCACATCGTTCTGCCTGATGGTGGACGAGATGGCAGGCAAACAGGAGGTTGTTATCAAGAGTCTTGGCCGGCTGTTTCAAAATGTCGCTGGCGTGGCAGGCGGCGCTATCCTGGGCGATGGGCGCGTCGGTCTGATTCTCGACCTGAAAACTCTCTTTGGCGGCCGCAAGAGTGTCTGACGCAGCAGTCTGGAGCGCAGCCCCGGAAATTACCCGCAAAGAGTTCACCGCCCTGCGTGACCTCCTTCACGGCACGTTCGGACTGGACCTTCGCGAAGGCAAAGAGCGCCTGGTGACCGCAAGGTTGAGCAAGTACCTGCGATCCGGCGGTTTCGCGACCTTCGATCAGTACTTACGTCATGTCCAGGCGGACCGGTCCGGCGACAAGCTGACCGAACTGGTGGATGCGATGACGACGAACCACACCAGCTTCCTTCGGGAGCCGGAGCACTTTCGCTTCCTCGCTTCAGTGATCGTGCCGGAGTTGCGTAAGCGATCGAGTATTACGGTTTGGTCCGCTGCGAGTTCAACGGGTGAGGAACCGTATTCGATTCTGTTCAGCCTGGACGACGCGCTGCAGGGTGGCAGCCGCCCCGATGTTCGAATCGTGGGCACAGACATATCCACCCGGGTTCTGCGAACCGCGCAGCAGGGACTCTACGTAGCCGAGAAGTTGAAGTACCTTCCTCCTGCGTGGCTCCCGAAGTATTTTCAGTCGCAAGACCGGGGCAAAACGTCATGGCAGGTTCGGCCCGAGTGGCGCGCGAAGGTCGAGTTCCGCCGACTGAACCTAATGGAGCCTCTTCCCGTTCGCGGCTCCTACCCGGTGATCTTCTGCCGGAACGTGATGATCTATTTCGATAAAGCAACACAGAGCGCGGTGGTACGGAAACTTGCGTCGGCGCTCGAACCAGGCGGCTATCTCCTGGTGGGGCACTCTGAGAGCCTGACGGGTCTGGATCACTCCCTCCAGTATGTGCGTCCCGCTGTGTATCGGAGACCGGCATGAACGTCTGGAGGAACCGATGGTAACCACCATCGTTGGTATTGGCGAGTGCCGGGTCTGCACCCGCGACGACGGCCGTTTGATTACGTATGCACTGGGGTCCTGCATCGCGGTGGTTGCCTGGGATCCTGTCGCCAAAATAGGGGGGCTGTTGCATTTCCTGTTGCCCGATTCGTCCACCAGCACGGTTCGGGGAAGCGCCAACCCCGGGCTGTTTGCCGACACAGGGATTCCCATGCTGTTAAAGAGTTGCTTTGAATCTGGTGCTGCCAGGGAGAGGCTCGTGCTCCGCGCTGCCGGAGGTGCGAAGGTGCTGGAAAACGGCAGTCACTTCGACATCGGCAATCGCAACCATACCAGCATGCGAAAAGCCCTTTGGAAGGCCGGAATGTTTCTGCAGGGAGAAGCCACCGGAGGAACTGAGTCCCGGACCGTGAGCCTCGATATCGCCACGGGTGCAATGTTGATTCGTCAGGGAGCGGCGCCCTGGCGTGAGTTGGCGGCGCGAAGGGGAACGGCTGCGGCCGTGAGGGCACTATGAGAACCTGGAGGATTCTGATTGTGGATGATTCGCCCGCAATGCGGTCCTTTATTCGCAGGGTCATTCAGCTTTGCGACTTCGGAACCTGCGAGTTCCTGGAGGCTGGAAACGGGGTTGAGGCGCTGGCCACAATCGATTTGCATGCTCCCGATGTCGTGCTGACAGACATCAACATGCCGGTCATGAACGGGGAAGAGTTGCTGCGGATTATGGCGGCGAGGGTCACAGGCAGCAAGCCTCCTGTCATCGTGGTCTCCACCGATTCAACTCACACGCGTGTCAGCAACATGCTGCAGCTTGGAGCAACATCGTACCTGAAAAAGCCGTTTACGCCGGAAGCGATGCGGCAGGTATTAGAAGAAACAAAGCTGCTGCTCGACGAGGTTTTGCAGGCCTGATGTAAGGAAGGATGGCCGATAGAAATGTCTCAGCTGGTGTCTATGGATGTGATGTTACGGTCGCTGGATCTGGCCGTTACCGAAACGTTGGAGACGATGTTCTTTGCCGACGCGCTGCCAGCACCGCTGGCAGGACTTCCCTCTGGGGGGATATCGAGCGTGGTGCGGTTTGAGGGTGACGCCACGGGCTTGCTCGAACTTAGAGTCAGCGAATCGAGCGCGAAAGAGCTCGCGGCGAGCTTTCTGGGAATAGACCCGCCGGAGGTCGATCGAATTCAGATTGAGTCCGTTTGCGGGGAGATGGCCAACATGATCTGTGGAGCGATGGTGAGTATTGCCGCGCCGGAAGGCCGGTTCGCGCTCAGTCCGCCTCAGGTACTGGAGCCCGGCGAGGCCGCTCCGGTATGTTCAATTATTCGGACCTATGAAATGGAATCTGAATGCCTCGAAGTAGGCCTGAGTTGCTCGTTTACCGACTACTCCAGGGAGCACTAGATGAGTGTGGGAAAGAGCCGAGTCCTGGTAATCGACGATTCACCGCTCGTTCGGAGGATTCTGTGTGAAGCGATCGCCTCCGCTCCGGATTTGGAAGTGGTCGGCTCGGCGCCTGACGCCGTGGTGGCCGAGGAGATGCTCCGGGAGTTGCGGCCCGACGTCCTGACGCTCGATCTCCAGATGCCGCGGATGGACGGCATCACATTCCTGAAGAGACTGATGGCCAGCGACAGACCGGTGCCAACAGTGGTCGTCAGTTCGCTGGCACAGGCTGGCTGTAAGATTGCACTCGAAGCGCTCGAAGCGGGAGCAACCGACGTGGTCGCCAAGCCTGGGAAGCTGCTGGCGGCGGCCGACCTTCGAGCGATTTTGATCTCGCGAGTACGGGCGGCGGCCCAGGCTCGTGTGGTACGCCGCACGGCGCATGCGGCACCGGTACCGCGCGCCAAAGCCGGCACGACTCTGCGCACCTCGGGGTTTCCGCCTGTCGTAATTGGGATTGGTGCCTCGACCGGTGGAACAGAAGCCGTTCGCCAGGTGCTGCAGGACATTCCGGCCAACTCTCCCCCGATACTCATTGTGCAGCACATCCCACCAGTGTTCTCCCGAGCCTTCGCCCAGCGCCTCGACCAGGTATGTGCGATTCGCGTGAAAGAGGCAGAGGACGGTGATGTGGTGTCCGAGGGGCTCGCGCTGGTCGCGCCGGGTGACGCCCACCTGATCTTGACAGAGACCTCCAGGGGCCTGGTTGCGAGACTTACCAGCGGAGAAAGAGTATGTTACCAGCGACCTGCCGTGGACGTGTTGTTTGAATCGATGGCAAGGCTTCGCCGGTCGCGGTGCGTGGGTGTCGTGCTTACGGGTATGGGTTCAGACGGCGCGAACGGTCTGCTCCAGATGCGCCGTGCCGGCGCCCGCACGCTGGCGCAGGACGAGGCTTCCTGCGTCGTCTACGGGATGCCCAAGCAGGCGGTGCTTAACGGCGCTGCCGAGCAGTCTTCCCCGCTGGGTCAGATTGGCCGGTTGATGTGCTCACTGGCAGCGCACCATACGCAGAAAACGGTCCGCGATCAGTGAAGAGAATCGCGGATCTGGATCCCGGCCAGCGCAAGGGTGAGCCCGATCATGACCGCCACGGCTGTCCATGCCACGACGTTGTATACCGATGAGTTTACCCAGTCCTTCATGAGACTGCGCCTGTTGATGAGCGACGTCATGAACACCAGCACAACGGGCAGAAGCACGCCGTTGATAATCTGAGAAACCAGAATCATGCGGACGAGTGGAAAGCCCGGAATCAGGATGACGCCCGCCCCGACGGCAATCAACAGGGTAATCAGCCAGTAAAACACCGGGGCTTCGCGAAAACTCCGGTTAACCCCGGACTCGAATCCGAGTCCTTCACAAACCGTATAGGCGGTGGAAAGCGGCAGGATACAAGCCGCAAACACAGAGGCGTTCAGCAAGCCTGCGCAAAACAACAGGTACGCGTAGGAACCGAACGGCCGCAGCGCCATCGCAGCATCGGCGGAATCGCGAATGTCGCGCGGGCCGTTGGTCCAGATGGCGCCTGCACAAGACACGATAATAAAAAATGCAATCACCGACATCACGATACAGCCCACAATGACTTCAATTCGCGATTCGGCATAGTCCTTGGCCGTAACTCCCTTTTCCACCACGGCTGCCTGCAGAAAAAACTGCATCCAGGGAGCAACAGACGTACCTACCATCCCGATCAGCATCGCAATGTACCCGGTGTCGAGCATCAGCACGGGCCGCACACTGTAAACAGCGGCCTCACGCCAGTCCGGCTTCACCAGAATCCCGGATATCAGGTAGCAAATATACAGCGAGGTGGCAAACAGAAATACTTTTTCAATACGGTTGTAATTCGTCTTTAGAATGAGAAACCATACGCCAACGGCTACAGCAGGGACACAAATATAGCGACTGATTCCGAATAACTCGAGGGAACTGGCGACACCGGCAAAGTTGGCCATAACGTTCGCCAGGTTCACGACGAGAAGCGCCATCAGCATAACGAATGTAGTCCGAAGGCCAAACTCCTCCCGAATCAGGTCCGAGAGGCCTTTGCCCGTAACAGCCCCCATTCGTGAGCACATTTCCTGAGTAACAATCAGCAGAATCGTAATCGGCAGCAGCGTCCACAGAGGCAGGTACCCATACTTTGCCCCTGCCTGCGAATACGTGAAAATACCGCCTGCGTCGTTGTCGACCACCGCCGTAATGAACCCCGGTCCGAGTACGGCAAAGAAGACCGTGATGCGATGTCGAAAACGTCGTAACATCAGCGATGTCGCAGAACCGAAATGATGTCGTCCGCCGTAATGACGCCGGCCAGGCGTTCTTCTCCATCAACTACCGGCAGGGTGAGCAGATTGTATTTGTCAAAGAGGGCAGTGACTCGGTTCTCCCGTTCTTCCACATTTACCTGAATCAGAGTTTCCGAAGCGAACTTTTTCAACGGCTCCGCGCCGCCTGCCAGCAGCAGCCGCGCCAGCGGGACAGCGGCAACCAGACGGTCCGCATTGTCGGTCAGGAAGACTGTATTGAGGGTTTCCATGATCTCCAGGTCGTCTTTGAGCGCATTCAGGGCGTCCTGTACAGTTGCAGCTTCGGGCAATGCCACGAACTCCGTATTCATCAGAAATCCGGCGGTGTGCTCGTCATATTCGATAATTTCCCCGACTTCGGTGCGAGTCTCCTCGGTAACCTCTTCGAGAATGTCGCTCGAAGTCTGTTCTTCGAGCTCAGCGAGGGCGTGCGCGGCCTCATCGGGCGCCATCTCCTCAATGATCGCAGCCGCCTTTTCAGTTTCCAGAGACTCGAGAATACGGGCCTGGACATCCGGGTCCATCTCCGACAGCACCTCGGCCGCGACCTCGGCATCGATGTTCTCGATGATGGCTTCCCGGTCCTCCGGGCTCAGCTCCTCTACAATGTCGGCGAGGTCGGCGGGGTGCATCTTCTCGAGCGCGTCGTGGGAGATGTTCAGGCGGAGCCTGCGCTGCGGATCGGGCTCGACTATGTTGCAGTACTCCCACCGGATCGAGTTGGGCGAGATAGAGCGCTGCAGATATCGGGTCAACGAAATGGGTAAGACGCCCTGTACCAGCCGGCGGAAGATGCTTCGCACACCGATGTCGACTTCCAGGACGTCGAGGTACTGGTAGTTTTCGCCCTGTCTGATCTCGAACGTGACGTCGTTGACACGGACCACCTTCCGGCCGAGCGCATCTATGATCTGCTGATCCAGCAGGTCGCGCACGATCCGGAGCATGTACTCGTCAGAGTGATACGGCGTCAGCTTCTCGTCACGGAGAAAGATTCCTTCCATGGAGACGCGGTGGACCTGGTCAAATCGAACTGTAAGCCAGGCCAGACCACCGCCAATCAGGAAGCGGTCCACCCGAACGGGGTTGATAATTGGCACAAGAGCCGCGTCTCTGACGCGACCAATCATTCGTCGGCGTGTATCAAAGACGCGGAGCCCGACCAGTTCTGTGCAGAACAGCACTTCCTGCTGAACCATGGGATACCTTTCATGAGGTGTCTCCGGCAGTGGGAGCCGGCGCCGCTTCTTATATTAAGCCGTCGGGGTGCGTCTCGGCTATCCGCCGAGCTTTTCTTTTAGCAAGTCATTCACTGTCTGAGGGTTAGCCTGGCCGCGAGACGCCTTCATCACCTGACCCACGAGGTAACCAATGACAGTGGTCTTGCCGGACCGGTATTGTTCCACCTGTTTCGGGCTGGCGGCTATCACCTGGTCGACGATGGTGCCGAGTGCTCCTGTATCGGAGATCTGCCGTAGCCCCTCGCGATCAATGATCACCCGCGCGGTCTCGCCGTTCGAGAACATCTTCGGAAAAATGTCCTTGGCGAGCTTGCCTGAGATCTCTCCGCTGGCAATCAGGGCAATTAGCTCCCCGAGGTTCTCCGGTGAGACCGGCGAGGCGTCGAATTCCAGATTCGCTCCCTTGAGGGCCGCGGCCAGATCTCCCATCACCCAGTTGGCGGCAGTGCGCGGATCACCCGAGGCGGCCGATGCACGTTCGAAGTAGTCGGCAATTGCCCGGGTCTGGGTCAGAACCTCCGCATCGTACTCGCGCAGGCCAAACGCCGCAGTGAACCGGCCGCGGCGGCTGGCGGGCAGTTCTGGCATAGACTTGCAGATTTCCGTCTGCCATGCGGAACCGATCCGCAATGGAACCAGATCCGGTTCCGGGAAGTAGCGGTAGTCGTGGGCCTGCTCCTTTGACCGCATGCCAGCCGTCTCGCCTGTGTCTGGGTTGAAGAGGCGTGTTTCCTGGATGATCTTGCCGCCGTTCTCGATGACACCGACCTGACGCGTCACCTCGTAATCCAGGGCCATTTTCAGAAAACGGAACGAGTTCAGGTTCTTAACTTCCACCTTGGTCCCGAATTCGGGTTCACCCCACAACCGAACCGACACGTTGGCATCGCATCGCAGCTGACCCTTCTCCATGTCGCACGGAGACACATCAACGAATTGCATCACCTGCTTGATCTCAGTCAGAAAAGCGTAAGCTTCGTCCGAATTGCGCATATCCGGCTCACTGACGATCTCGATCAGCGGCGTTCCGGAGCGGTTCAGATCCACATAGGAGTAGCGGTCCGAATCGCGGTATCCGTCGTGGACGCTCTTGCCTGCGTCGTCCTCCATGTGAATGCGGGTAATCCGAATGCGTCTGGCCGAGCCATCCACCACTACGTCGACGTGCCCGAATTCTGAAAACGGCTGATCGTATTGCGAGATCTGATATCCCTTGGGCAGATCGGGATAGAAATAGTTCTTACGCGCAAACCGGGAGAATGGACGCACTTCGCAGTTCAGGGCGACTGCGGCGCGGACGGCCATCTCGACGGCCTCGCGGCTCAGGACCGGCAATGCGCCGGGAAGCCCAAGACACACGGGGCACACGTTTGCGTTCGGATCCGCGCCGAAACTCGTCGGGCAGCAACAGAAGATCTTGGTTCGGGTGCCGAGCTGAACGTGAACTTCCAGCCCGATCACGACCTCGTACTTCGCCCGCAAATCCGGCGAAACCAGGGTTGTGGACATTTACTCGATTATAGAACCGGGCTGTTCACTTCTTCGCCGGAGCGGGCAGTTTTCCGGGAAAAACGATCGGCGCGGTTGGCACAACTGGCGGAGGTGCGAAATCCAGAGTAAACGAGAACACCTTTCCTAGCGGGTTAGCGTGGATATATACGATCTGCGCTGTCTTGGCAGTGGCGTCGGGTGGGGTGTATTTGAAACGAATGGTCGCCGGGCTTCCCTGGCGGATCGTCTGATTCTCGAAGCTCACAGTCAGTCCAGGGATACGGTGGGGCTGGACTTCCAGCCGAACTTCACCTGGTATATCGGCGCTGATGTGTGCACTGTCTTCCGAGGCTTTGACGCTGTCGAGCTTGATTTCCGATTTGTCGGCCTGAACCCTGGCCAGGATCGCGTTGGGATCCACCATGCGTATCTGAGGGGCGACGGGCGCGCCTGGAGCCGTCTCAGGAGCTGGCCTCATCTCGCCGAAAGGCGTTTCCCATTTGACGCGCGGGGGCGCATACCACCACCACTGGCCGTTTTCCAGCTTCCAGACGCTCTTCATCGGCGGCTTGACGCGGATCTTACCCGTTCGGGGAGTAGCCCAGTCGAGTTCCACATCCGACATTACCGTCGCATGAGTAAACTTTTCGGAGTAGGTGATTTTTGTAATTTGGTAGCTGATCAGCCGCTGTTTTTCAGCGTTATAGAACTCATCCTGACTGTCAGCGTGAATCACCTGCTCGGCACGGCGAAACTTGCCTTCGATGTGCGCCTGAATAAAGATATCGACGCGTTCTCGCAGTGCCTTGTCGATCTCCGGCGGCGCCTTGTCGAAGACGTCGGTCGGGGACTGGGCAAAGGAGCACGCTGCGATCAGAAGACACGGAATAGCCTGCAGGCGCATATATTAACTATTTTAGACGGTGCACAAACGAAACGGAACCGCATCGGCTGGATGCGGTCCCGTCATTGTGAAACTACAGACTACTGAATGGGTACGAAGGCCGAGTTGGCGAACTCGGCGCCACCGTCCGGCCGAACAGCCGCAAGGCCGATCGGCTGGTTCGGACCAGATGCTGCATCAGTTGGGATCTGCAGGGAGACCACATAGACGCCGACAGTGCCGGTCATCAGTTCCGCGGAAATTAGCCGGGTACCAGCGTTATTCACGCCGACCACCAGCGGAGCCGCCACCGACTGACCCGTGCCGCCGACGCGATTGGTAGCAGTTGCGGGCGAGGTCTGACCGAGACCAGTTGCGTAGACCCGAATCACCTCACCACGCCGGGCCGGGTTCGATCCGCCTACGAAGCTGCCATCCGGGCGGACAGCCACAGCGTAAGTGGAATTCGTAGCCGGATCCAGCCAGGTGAACAGACCGGGTTTCAACGTTTCGATCTGGACGCCGCTAACGGTGGTGCTGCTGCCGCCGGGTCCCTGGATGGTGACCGTGGCTGAGCCCACCGGTACCTCGAAGGGCACCTGAACAGCTACACTTTCCTCGCCGTTGATGTTCGAGACGGCGAAGATAGGCGCTGCGATCCCGGAGAAGATCACCTGGACGTTGGCCAGCGAGGTGGGCAACGGGCCAACGAGATTCGTCGGTACCACCGAGCCGCGCACGTTCGGGGCAATCCCGGCGACGCGGATGTAAGCGATGGAGCCAGGTGAGATTCCGGGCTGGAAGCTGGCGCCGTTGACAATGCTGTCGGTCGTAAAGACCGGGCCTGCCAGACGGGACGTCAGATTGAAGTTCAGGCGGAAGTTGCCAGTGGATGCCGATACCACGATGGCGCCCGCGCTGTTACCCGCGGTCACCGTAGTAGCGGCGATCCCCTGCGCGTTGGTCACTACGCTCGGCGAACTCACCGAGGCGTTGCCGCTTTGCACGGAGAACGTAACGGTCTGCCCGGCCAGCGCCGCTCCGGTTGGGTCGACCACCCGCACCTGAAGCTGCTGTCCGAACTGCTGCCCGACGATTACCGACTGGTTATCACCGCCAACCTGCACCAGATTGCCGGCAACCGCGTTGCCTGTAGCACTGAATGTGGCCGTGATCCCGTTGGCAGTCGCCGAAACAACGTACGTACCGGGTGTGGATGGCAGCGTGATTGTTGCCGAGGCGCGTCCGTTGAAGTCGGTCCGATTCTGAATGCTAACCACGCCTGCCGCGGGCGGGATGTTCCAACTCACCGGTACATCGGCGAGCAGGTTGCCAGCTCCGTCTTTCACCTCAACGGTGAAGGCACCGAGCTGTTGACCTGGGAGACCAGTCTGGCCGGTTCCGGATATTGCCCGGACCGTTGCCGGCAACCCGACTATGACGTTGACGGTGTAGTTGTAAAGCGAGGATCCCGCGCCAATGTTCGCCTGAAAGTTGGTTATTCCGGTACGCCCGGTGATCACCAGATCGCAAGTCACATCGCCATTGGCGTCCGACAGCGCATTGCCGCCGCGGCATTCCACGACCGGTCCAAAGTTCGGCTCGGTATTACCACTGACAATGCGCAGACCGCCAAACGGGATCTGGGTGCCATCGAGCGCCGAGCGCAGATTAAAGGAAATCGCGTTCGCCAGCACCTCACCCGTACGAGCCGTAATGGTGCTGCCGTTTACCAGCCTCGGGGTGATAAAGACACCGCCGCTGCCGTCAGTATTGGTACGCACGGCAGTCACGTAGAACGTTTGGCTCTGTCCGTCCGGCGCAGAGGCCCGAATCGCATAGCGGCGCAGAGGAGTGTTCGCACCCGCCAGGAATCCGGTGGTGATGTTCGCTGTCGAGACGCCATCGCCGTCGGTAAGCCCGCTGTTGTCGATAACTACAACACCACCGCCTTCCAGCAGGGTCCAGGTGATTGCCGAATTCGCAATGGCGCTTCCGTCGGCTGCCATGTACTTCACCCGCATCGGTTCCTGAGAGCTTGTGCCGAAGTTCATCTTCAATACCGAGCCCTGTCCGGAAAGGATGGTGAAGCTGGGCGTGCTTGTGCCGGGTCCGGTTCCGCCGCCGGGCAGGCCCGGATCGCCGATATTGATGTTGAACGTAAAGGTACGCTGACCCATCACACCGTTTACCTGGAAGGAGCCTGTGCGGCCCGCCGGGATAGTGACTGTAGTGGCGGCGATACCCATCATGTTCGTGGTCGCGCTGGGGTTGGAGAACGCGATGCCTGTTGCGGATGTCGAGAAGGTGACCGGCGCGCCAGCAGTTGGTGACCCGTTTCCGTCGTACGCGATCAGGGTGAGCGGAAGGCTGGTGCTCCCGGCAGGAATTGTCTGGGACGGGTTGTACGAGAGAACGCCCTGAACGCTTCCCGTGCTGAGCGGCACCACACTGGAAAGCCCGCCTTGCTGACCGACCGTAATGGGTCCGATCAACTCGCCGGTTGCGGTGTTCAGCCGCATTGCGTTACCGCCCGAGGAGATGATCAGGTACCTGCTTGAGGGCAGTTCGCCACTCGCGGCGATGTCGGTGATCGCACTGGGGAGCAATCCGTTATTCACCGAGGGGGTGGCCTGAGTGACGGTACCGTCCGAAGCGATACGGAACTCCACCAGCATCCCGCCCGGGATTACCCCGTACCCGATTTCGTTGCTGACAACGGCTAGCGATGAAAAGGCGGCCGAAGTCGGCGTTTCGAGGCTCCTGCGGGACTGCAGGTCAAGGATGACGAGGGCCCGTCCGGAAAACGACAGGGTGTTGCGCCCGATGCCATAGCGCCCGTTAGGCGTAAATTGCAGGGCTTCCGGTGTTCCATTCGTGTTGATTACCGCTCGAACAGCAAGGGTGGCCGGGTTGATCTCATAGATCTGACTCGCCGCACTGACGTAGACGACACCTGTCGGAGCCACACTGACGCCGACTGAGGTATTCGGAACCTGCACCGTCGCTGCAACGGCATTGCTGTTCAGGTCGATGGAAGTCAGCCGTCCATTGGAGGAGCTAAGCACATAGGCGTACCGGGAATCGACGCTGATGGCGATATCGATGGGGCTTGCGCCCGTGTCGACTGAGCCTGCGCTCAGCAGGACACGGTCGGTTGAAGTATCAATGAGGGCTGCCCCGTTGGGTCCGGCGACAATGAGGCGCCGTCCGTCGGGGCTGATATCGGCAGCGGTAATCGCCATGCCGACGTTAATCCGGACTCCCTCAGTCAAGTTGGGGAATCGACCGTTCAGGACGCCGAGATTGTCTGAGGTTCCCGAGCCGATGACGTAGAATTTCTGCGCATTTGGCGACGGCAGGACGGCAACAGATCCTGGAATCGTGCTTAGCGTCGTCCCGAAACTAAAGGGATCCCCGTTGACGGTAGCGAGCTGGGTGCTGACCGGGTCATTGGGGGTGACGAAAATGTTCCGCGCGATCGCAGCCTGCGCGAGCAGACATAACAAGGCTGTGGAAGTACACAACCACCTTCGATGCATACACACCTCTGAATTTCGAAGTGACAACTTAGCCAGACGTATGGCCTGGTTGGACGCGGGGGCCATTTCAGTGTATCACCGCTGAAATGATCCTTGTGCGATTTGGGGGAGGAGTGGGGATTAAAAAGACAAAAGGAGGGGAGTTTCCTCCCCTCCTTTCGGTTAAAGCAAAGGCAGGGTTTAGTGGCCCTGTTCTTCGCCGTTGACGTTGCCGCGGATCGTGTCGATACCGTCAAGCACGATGGCGAGGTAACCCTCGGCCACACGAGCCTGGCCGATGGGGCCATCCGTGATGAAGGCGAAACCATGCGCAAAGCGGAAGTTGCACTGAGCGATGATGTAGCCCTGCATGTTCGGGTTGCCCTTCAGGCCGAAGCCACCACCCGTGGAGAGAACCATGGTCAGCGTGGCGCCGGCGGCGACGTCACGATCGGTGGTTTCCGACGTAGTGGTAAGCGGGGCGTTGTTCGGCAAGGTCCCGTAGTAGTTCAACCTGCAAGTGCCAGCATTCTGGTTGGAGCTGCTGAACGGATCCTGCGAGGTGTTGGCGATGGCGATACCGGTATCGAAACCAGCCTGGTTGGTCACGAACGGGAAGAGCAGGTTCGTTACGCAGGAGCTGATCGAGAAGAAGCTCTGAGCGGAAGCCGTGCCAGCGACGAAGCGCGGGATGGACGGCGTGCCGAAGTCAGACTGACCGGCGTTGGACGCGGTGTAGACAGGAGCGAAGGTGCCCATAACGGTGGCCGCACCGATGCCAGGCTGACCGGCATTGGCGTTGGCTACGTAGGCGTAGGCAGCGTGGAAGATGAGGGTTTCCAGGTTGGACTGGTCAGCCGCAGTGACTTCCCACACAGCCTGGCCGGTGCCGGCGGTGAGCGGAACTTCAACGGCATTGGCACCGGACGGCACGAGGGTGACGCCGGAGCAATTGACCGTGACGACTCCCGGAGGCGCGCCAGGTGCAGGAGCGGTTGGGTTGGGGTTATTCGGGGTGGCGCCGTTCGGATCGGTCGTCACGAGGACAGCGGCGGAACCAACGCTCGAAGTCGGCATCACCGAAGCTACGCTGACGAAGATGCGAACATTGCTGGGAACGTTGTTGAAGCGGGCCATCAGGCGAGTGCCGGCATCGGCAACACCTGCGGCGGGCTGACCGGCAACGTCGGTACCAGGATTCACGAAGCCAGATTCAGAGTTGAAAACCTGACCCGGGAGGCTGGCAGCCTGACCAGCAGCGGTAGCGATACGAACCTTGAACGCGGTCTGGAAGCCTTCGCGGAAGCGGAGACCGACAACCGTGTCGTTGGTGGCGCCGTTGGACGGCAGTCCACCGCCGGTCGGCGTGTTGAACCGATCCTGGTTGCGGCTCTGGCATTGGAAGCCATTCACGCTGCCTCCACGGCCACCGGTGTTGCCGCAGTTACGAGTGTCGAACAGCAAGCCCTGCTGGACGTAGCCAACGGTCTGCTGCGGATTGTCGATCGGCAAGGTGCCCTGCGGGAACGACGAGATGAACGCAATGATCTGGTTCGGCAGGCCGCTCGTGGTCGCACCGATGGCGCTCGCGTTGGCGCGAACGTTGGTGATGCGGATCGTGCGGGTACGATTGCTGCCCGGAGGAACAATCGTGACACCAGCCCAGACGAGAGAGTTCTGCACACTGACCAGCGGCTTCGTACCGCGATAGACAGTCTGCGTACCCTGCTGATAGGTCTGGCCGACAACCGCCGGGTTGCAGGCAGCAGCGCCAGCAGCGGTGGGGCAGAACGGCGTAACGCCAGCCGTCGCAGCGCCATTGACGTCCGTGCGGGCGGCGCCCGGTTCGTCGATCATCAGGAGTGCGTCATACGTGTCGCCGCCACCGAGGCGGCTGGTGACGTTGGTATTCAGGAAGACCTGAATGTTGGTCATGATAGCAGCTGCCGGATTGCCACCGGTGCAATTGATAACGAGGTCGCCGGTAAGTTCGGTCAGACCTTCTGCGCGGACCACGGGCGGAACGCCCGAATTGGCCTGGCAGACCAGTGGAGTACTAACACCCTGTCCAAATGCCGAAGCTACGCTGAGCGCGGCTACAGCCAGGACAGGATACAACTTGCGAAATGCAACCATTTCCTTCTCCTTGTGAAGGTCAAAAGTAACTGAATTTGAATTGACGGAAGTTCTTTCAACCTGAGCCTCAATGGACCCGGATTTGACTTCTCATTTTTATTTTCTTCTGTGCTCGCGGGACTCCCTCTTTGCAGAAGGTTACCGCTCCGCCCAGACCCACTCACCCGAGCATAGCATCGACTCGCCCCCGACTCTCGCCGAGACACAAGTGCGACACGCTACACTTTGATATGAAGATCTAGACGTTACGCTGCCATTAGAGCATGTAAGTGCTTCGCAGGTCAACGACTTTCCCTCGCCGAGGCTGGGATAAACCTCACTGGATTGAGATTTCCACAGGGCTGCTCTCTACAGTTCCCTGCTTCAACCTCAATGCCTGATCCAAACCGGGAGGAAATGTTGCCGGGATTACCAGATTAACCTGGTATAACCCGGTGAAATTCGGCGCGAGTCCCGCATACGAAGGACGCAATTCCTGGCCGGACACCACCACGTTGACGGGGGTCTGCGTGGGATTCAGCGTGCCTGACCGGCTGGTCACGCCGAGCCCGGTCGCATATATGACGATCGCCTGCCCCCGGACCACCGGGTTCTGCGGCGAGTTCGCCTGATTATTAGCATTCACGATGTTCGGACGTCCTGTCGCTGTGCGGAAGACAGCAGGGGCGTAGGGGCGAACCTCGATGGTCTGTTCCGTGCCGCCGTAGGGCGATGTCAGCCGCAAGACCGTGCTGCCAGCCGCGACCTCCGGTGGAACCTGCGCATCCACCCGGAACGGAGTGGCTGCCAGCACAATCGCCGGGCGTCCCCCAATCTCCAGCGTGGTTGCCGCGCCCGGACGCGCCAGCCCGTTCCCAAAGATGGAAATCAGGCCTCCCTGGGCGATATCGGGCGTCAGCGTGGCCGAGTTCAGAACCGCCGAGGCATCCAGAACCGTTTCCTGAGGACTGATCGCGAGCCAGGTGCCTGGGCGATACACGCGGAAGGCCGCGACGCCACTGCCCGCAAGGTCTGAGCGCGAGCCACCGTCCGCAAGGTCCGTTACGGTAGCCCGGAAATCACCAGTTCCACCGATGTCGAGCTGATATTCCGAGGCAGTTCCGCTACAGGCCCGCATTCGTAGCATTCGTGCTCCGGACGCCGTGCCGTCCAGCTTCGCCGCCTGATCCGGCCATTCGACGCTGATGCCACATTCTCCCGACGGCGATGCGATGCTGACAGGGCTGGAAGCTGTCACAACAAAAGAAGTCGACAGCGGCACGCGCGGGAGCAGGCGAACCGCCCCCCCAATCGTCGCTCTCCAGGAGAGCCCGCCAGCATCGAAGCCGTTTAGATAATCGGAAAGTACGGTGCGTCCGAAGGCAGTGCGCGGGTCATGAATCTGGAGGCTGCCATCCGCTGCCACCCCAGTGGCCACTACGAAATGCGAGCCAGCCGGGGTGTCGCCGTTCTGCATGGACAGGGCGATCAGGACCGGGGAGCCGCCAGCTACCAGAGACCGGATGGTCTCGATGTCGGATTTTTCCGGGGAGACTTCAAGATTTCCACCCACGAAGCCTGACAGTCGCCACAAATTTACGATCTGCTCCCGCGATTCCGGCGCGGTGAGAAACCCGTCGCACACCTGCGTGCCCTGAGTATCGGTGACACACGTGCGTCGGAGATATTCGTTGAGCGTCGCCACATCTGCCATGCCATTAGGGTTCTTAAGGTCGCCGTGAACCTGAAGGTACCGAAGAATGGAGGCCGCGGACGCCAGAAGCGCGCCGCCTTCAGAGATCGGCGTGGTTCCAGTGCCGACCGCGTCAGAACCAGACTGCATCAGCTTCGGAAACCCGGTGACGGTGCCACCGGCGCTTCGGGCGGAAAACGTGACGATCCGGCCTGCCGCCTCGGCAGTCGCCAGCGCAATGCCGTCGGTAGCCGGCAGCGTGAGGGCCGTTTCGGCGAGTCCGGTGGCGTCCGTGATGGCGGTGGCCGGACTCACGGACGCACCCGGTGAAGGAGTAAAGCGTACCGTAACCCCGGCCACGGGCGAGCTGGTGTCGTCGCGCAACTGCACTCGCAGCGGCGCCGGCAGGACCACGCCCGGAGCACCGGTTTGCGTATCTCCTGAGATGGCCGTCAGAACGACGCGCGCCTGAGCAAGGGTGCGAATCGTATAGGTTGCGGTGACCGACGTATTCGCTGACGTATCGGTGGCCCGGAGTGTCACCGTGCCGGGGGCGGCGGTGGCTGCAATGGCGATGTCCCACACGTAAGTCCCGTTGGCCGTGCCGACCAGAAAGTCAGCCTGCCCGGTGGATGAGACGCGGAGGTTCGCCCGGTCGGCGAAACCCGAAACTGCAATTCGAACGCGGCTGCCCGGTAGCGGAGATGCCGGCGACACAGAAATGGCAGGGGTGCGCGGTCTCGGCGTAATCTTTATGTCTGTCGCGTCTGAGCTGTATTCCAGGGTACCGCCTTCGAACTCCTGGCGGAAGGTCGGGCCTGACCCAGGCTGCTCGCCTGTCGGGAGGCCGAGCGCGCTCAGAATGCCACCCTGTTCCAGGTAATATTCCGCTGCCCGGTCACGGATGAGGTAGGTGCCTTTCGGGCCGCTGACGATGACGCCTGTGGTGAACGCCTGGCTGGTGGCGGCACTGGCGGTGAAACTGGTTCCCTGCACCACCTCGGCAACCGGCAAACCAGCCGGTCCGGATTCGTAACCCGACTGCGCCCAGCGGGTCAAAATCGTGCCGGTTACCAGACGAGGCGGAGTTCCGGCCAGCGTGCCTCGCTCGAAGTCCTGGCGTCCGGAAGCGGCGGCGTCGGAGGTCGGAAACCCGAGAGCTCCGGCCGAGGCGCCGAGTTCCTCGTAGCGGGCGAGCGTGGCGCCCGAGATCACAAATGCCTGTGGCGACTTGTCGGCCATCGCGATCAGATACCGCACAGGGTTCACCTGGTCGACGCCCTGAAACTCCTGAACATAGCCCGATCCGGAACGGCGAACCCGTTCAGGGCCCGGCGTTCGCAGCTGGACGCGCGTCCGGGACACGGCGTCATTCATAGCCTGAGAAATCGCGGTACTGGGCGCGCCTTCTCCCACCGAGCAACAGACGGCGCTGACGATAATGTCGATGGGGAGGCTGGTCTTGCCCTCGCTGGTGGCTGCGATCCGCGCTGTGCCCCCGCCGACGGCTCGAACCAGGGCAGTCAACCCGGCTCCCGTGATGGTGACGACCCGGGAATTACTCGTCGTGAAGTTGACGGCACGGTCGGTCAGTTGCAGGCCCGTGGTGCCGATTAACGTCGCGCTGACGGAGAACGTCTCGCCGGCGTTCAGACGCACAGGGGTATTTGCGGGGCTGAGCGTGATGGTGTTTACAGGAGCGCGTACGACGGGTGACGTGCTGTCGTCGTACTCAATGCTGCCGCCCTCGAAGGTCTGCCGCTTACGGCCGTCGGCCAAAGTTTGGACATCGGCGGTCGGCAGGCCGAGCGAACCGCTGGCTCCGCCGCGCTGGACGTACACGTCGTAGACAGGCTTCCGCACCGACACGAGACGACCATTCAACGCGCCCGACGTGATGTTAAACAGGATGCCGCTGGCAAAGGACTGATAGGTCGCGTTGCTGAGGAAGGAAGACGTGACGGCGGTTTCGGCCGAGGTCGCCGGACCGAATGCCGTCACGCCGCCGAACAACTCAAACCGGGTATAGAACGGATCCCGGGTGGTGATGTTCTGCGTATCGTTGGCGCCGGAGGTATAGGCGAAAAGGACGTACCGCCGGTCAAAATACTGGTAGGTACAGGCAGCGTTCGGACAAAACTGCGTGTCCATGGTGGGATAGCCGGCCGTTGCCACGCCAACGCTGTTGTAGTACGAATACATGTCGGTCAGGACCTGGTAGACCTCCACCGATGTCGTATCTGTGTTGGCGAGCGTGGAGGCCCGAACCAGCGCCAGGGTGCCGCCCGTACTTCGCGTGGTGTCGGTGAACAACTGTCGGAGGCCAGTGGTTCCGAAACGTGCGACGGTGCCCTGCGGAGCCGTCGAGGCGATGGACGGGAACGGGCCGCGGCTGTATGCGGACTGGAACTGCGCCTTAATGGCATCGTTGGGCGCGCCTGTGCCTGGCTCGAGGGTCTGAGCCTGGGAAGCGGGGACAACAAGGGCGAGCAAGCAGATAACTGCCGGTAACCTCATGGGAGAAAGCCTGATTGAATCTGAACCCGGCAATCATCCGGGAGTTGCGCCGGACAGCAAAAGGGGCGGCGTTCGGTAAACGCCACCCCTTCTGGTTTTCGAAGTCGGATCTGGTTGAATTTAGAGTGCTTCGGGCATCGGGAGACTGGCTTTGGACAACGCCTTGCGTAGCAGATCGACAGCTTCAGTCTCATTGATGGTTCGACAAATCGAGACCTCCGAGATCAGCATGCGCCGCGCACAGTCCAGCATTTTCTTTTCGCGGAAACTCAACGGTTTTTCCGCCTGGATAATTGTCAGTGCTTTGAAGACTTCTGCGATCTCGGGCAAGGCACCACTTCGCATCTTCTCCGAGTTCACCTTGTAGCGCATTTTCCAGTCTGCGCTGAACTTAACCGAGCCTGACGCAAGGAACGTCAAAACACGGGCAATTTCACCAGCTCGGGTGACTTTCCGGAGACCCACGTTTTCTACGTGAGAGAACGGAACCATCACCGTCATGCTGTTATAGGTTAGTCGAAGGAGATAGAAATGCTCCTGGCTGGAGCCGAAGGATCGAGTACTAATGTTCTCGATCGTGCCTACCCCATGATTGGGGTAAACAACTTTCTCACCCACCTGAAAGGTCATGCGCGGACCCCTGTATGCTCCAGCGGGTAGAACTGTCTATACACCCGCTGGTAGTTGTCAGTTAAAAGGTTGTAAACCTTAAACCGCAGAGTAAATCCGCAACGGCCGGATGTCAACATGTTTCTTTGTCATACAGCCTCCCGAGGGGGGTGCCGTGAGTACGGTTTTCGGGGGACAAACCACCGGTTGCCACCCCCCTCTGGTGCCTAACTCCGTGGATTCCGAACTACTTACCAGAACCGGAATACGTATGGAACCCAACAATTACTAAGGTAAAATAACGTCACCGTGACAGTTGAGCTATTACGATTCAGTTGCACGCTATCCGCGTCTCACCTCTTCGACAACCCGCATTACGTACGACAAATTACGCTTCATGTCCGTCTCGACCACCTTCGATGGCGAATCGGTTTCAAGATTGGCAAAACCTTCAAATCCGATCCTCGAAACCGCTCGAAGTGTGTCAGCCAGGTTAATCTTGCCATCGCCCAGGTAGCCCGGATTGTCCTTAAAGTGCAGTTGACAAATCCGCTTTTTGCCCAGCCACTCGATCTCCCGGACTACAGCAAATCCATTATTGGTGGAGTTGCCAATGTCGTAATACGTGAGCACCGCCTTCGACCGGCTGCGCTCCATAATCCGCACATTGTCCTCAGCTGAGATGGTGTCTTCCAGGCCCAGCGCGATCCCCGCCTTCTCCGCCTGGGGGCCGATCTCGCGGAGCACGTCACCGACGTAGTCCTTTTCCTCCTGCGTCTGCAGCGCGCCTTTGCCGAAAAACGGCATCAGCATCACCTTTGCGCCCAGCTCCTTCGTGAGCCGAATTCCGTCCACCAGCCACTTCTGCCCCAGCTTGTCGTTTTTGAGGTAGTTCACGTGCAGAACGTCGAGGCAGGTGCCAGCGGGCCGGAAGTCCTCCTTGCGGAAGGCTTCCCGGTATCTGGCGATCAGCTCCGGGTTGTCGAGCGGCAGTTTGTTATCAACCACCTTCCTGCCGAGGCTGACTTCCACGCCCGCAAAGCCGATCCGGCTGGCCAGGGCCACCGCATCCGGATTCGACGTCATCTTCAGGTTCCAGTCGGTAACACCGATTTTGAGACCGCTCAGCTTCGCAGCGCGGGCCAGAGGCGCGGCAGCCAGCAAGGCCGCCATTTGACGCCGGGTCATTTTCATTTCACTACTCCTTTTCCGAGATCGGCCAGTGGGATCTCGACGTGCCGGACTTTCTTGCGATTCCAGGTATAGGTGATGTGCACGGTGCCGTCGGCGGCCTGAACCACGGCGGGATAGGAGAATTCTCCCCGCTCGGACTCCAGCGTCACCAGGGGCTGGAAGTTGGTTCCGTCCTCGCTCACGGCCACGTTTAGCGGGAAGCGGCCGCGCTCGGTGTGGTTGTAGACCAGCAGCACCCGCCCGTCCTTCAGACCGACGGCGTCGATGCCGCTGTTGGGGTTGGGCAGGTTGAGCAGTTTCAGCTCACTCCAGGTCTTTCCGTCGTCCTTCGAATCGGCGTAACCGACCTTGCCCAACTTTTCGGTGGTTCGAACATACATCCGCAGCGTCTTCGATCTCGGCAGCCGTACAATCGACGGCTGGATGCTGGCGTGGATCTCGCCCGGGTACACGATGGGCCCGTGCTTGCTCCAGGTGGTCCCGTTATCGGTAGACCGCTCCACCCATGACGTCCAGGCCTGATAGCTCTCAACCGACGTACCGCTGACGATATCGCCGCCTGGAAGCAGGAGCGGCTTGTTCTTGATGGGGCCGAGGATGCCAGCGGGAAGATGCTCGGGCTTGCTCCAGGTCTGGCCGCCGTCTCGGCTGGACATACGTCCGCCGGTCCAGTCTCTGGGGCTCGGACCGAACTTGTAGTAGAGCCACAGGGTGCCCGTCTTATCGAGGAACAGGACTGGATTCCAGGTGGGCGTATTCGGCTCCCTAACCAGTTCCCTGGGCGCTGACCAGGCGCCACCGGACACGCGGCGCGCTCCCCAGATGGCGACGTCTTTGTTTCCCTCGTCCGTACCGCCGAACCAGGCGGCGTACAGGTCGCCGGCTTTCGTCTCGACGATGGTGGAGGCATGACAGGACGGGAATGGCGCGGTCTCGTAAATGAACTCGGAGCGCGGCGCGGCTAACGCAAGCGAGGCCAGGGCCAGACTGAGCAGGAAAAATCGGATCACGAGATTAGCTTATGTCAAACCAGCCGCTCTTCGCTCAATCGAACCATCGGCACGGGCTGCCCGTCGATGGAGTCCGCGAACGCACGGTCCTGCTCGGCCACGGGCTTGACGGCCCGTCCCGCCGTAAGGGCCAGTGCGCCTGCCGGCGTTTTCCACTCGAGTCTCGTTTCGTTCCACGGCAGCGCGGCAACCCGTTCAGCAAATCCCGCCGCACTGTCCCTGGTCGATTCGATAGTGAACGTGAACGCAAGCCAGGCCTGCTCGGTGGAGTCCCAGCGGACGGTGTCGGTGCCCGGAGGGAGCAAGTCGAAGCTGAGGCCTTTGCCATCCAGAGTGAGGCGGCCCGTGTAGTCGTTGAAGCGCGCCGAGCGTACCTGAAACGCGAGGCGCATGCCCCCGCCCAGATCGGCCGTCACCATCGCGGTTGCCGCTTCAGTCGACCGGATCAGCTTCGTCCCTTCCGGAAGGTCGAGCCGGAGAAACAGCCGCGAGGCAGGAAAACTACCGCCTTTTAGGACATCGAGACTGGGGTGTTTATCCCCGCCAGGATATTTGAAGTTGACAAATCCAACTACGTACTTCTGTTGCTGAACGGAATATAAATTGGCCGAGGCGAAATCGTAATCGTCGTGGATAAACCGCAGTTGCGCGGACTTCGCCGGTGCGCTTCCCCACCACGCCAGCAGCGGACGGCGCTGCACCCAGAAATCCCCGCGATTCACGCTTCCGAGCGCAAACTCAGGGGTCAGCCACGTTGTGCCCTGTACCGGGCGGATGCCATTCGACGCCGGAAGAAAGACCTCGCGGTGCTGCCTGGGCTTTTCCAGCTTCAGGAAATGCGGCAGGAATTGTTCCGGCACTTTCCAGTTCAGCATGGCCGTTTCTCCCTCGCCGCCGCCGCGCGCTTTGTCTTTTAATTCGACAAGGCTGGTCCACATTAACCGATTATCCAGTGCCTTTTGCAGCCACAGCGGACTGCCGATATCGGTGGAATAGCAGCGCGACATGGGACCGGCAAGCTGCTTCGACGGCGCATGCCAGTGCAGAGCCACGTGCTGCCAGAAGCGCGTGTGGATTCTGTCCACCAGTTCCCGCGAGGCCGAATCGCGCGCGTACATACGGAGCCGGGTCAGGTTGGCAATGGCGACGTTGGCGTAGGTGGGGCTGTTGTACTCCGCGAAGCTGCCGGTCCGGTCCACTTCCGCGCCAAAGCGCTTCAGCCGGTCGGCCGCATAAGCGAACAGGGGCTCATCGCCGAGCAGTTCGGCGATGAGCCCCTGTTCGCTTATGCGGCCGAC
>Ga0163150_10002156_pt1 | contig 31192 bp, 25 predicted proteins | sample OliLakLV19P2IB_FD_148628 | JGI IMG/M metagenome (GOLD analysis project Ga0163150, IMG submission 148628) | Freshwater microbial mat bacterial communities from Lake Vanda, McMurdo Dry Valleys, Antarctica - Oligotrophic Lake LV.19.P2.IB | ecosystem: Environmental > Aquatic > Freshwater > Lake >...
GGATCAGGCGGGTTTTCCAGAATTGCCGATTATGGCCTATGCTGCAAAGTTTGCATCCTGCTTTTATGCACCGTTTCGGGACGCGGCGTTTTCAAGTCCTCAATTCGGCGATCGGCAATCCTACCAGATGGATCCTGCCAATCGCCGTGAAGCACTTCGGGAAATCGCGCTCGATGTCGAAGAAGGGGCGGACATCATTATGGTGAAACCGGCGTTGCCATATCTCGATATCATTGCCGCTGCCAGAACGCAGATGTTATTGCCGGTGGCAGCCTATCAAGTGAGTGGAGAATACAGCATGATCAAAGCGGCCGCCAACGCAGGCTGGCTCGACGAATCGCGCGCGATGATGGAATCGTTGCTCTCGATTAAGCGGGCCGGCGCAGATCTTATTCTCACCTATTTTGCCAAAGACGCCGCGCGTCTCCTCCGCTGACGACGATGCTGAAAGTGACGCGTGGGCTGTATGGGAAATGTCCACGTCCCTATCCAGTCGCCACGATCGGTAATTTCGATGGCCACCACCTGGGTCATCGCGCGCTACTGCAAACGGTGGTCGAGACCGCGCGGAAGGTACAGGGTACAGCACTCGTGCTGACCTTCGAGCCGCATCCGGTCAAAATTCTCGCACCGCATGTCGATCTTCGCTTTCTCACCACACTAGAAGAAAAACTGGCGCTCTTTGAAAATGCAGGGATAGACGAAGTGGTCTTCTTGGAGTTTACTCCCACTTTTGCAGCGATGAGTCCCGGTCAATTTGCGGCAGACATCCTGCATCAATCTCTTGCCCTGTCTGAATTATTTGTGGGGAATCACTTTGCGTTTGGGAAGGGCCGGAAAGGTCGTATTGATGACCTCGTGCATCTTGGCGAGCAGCATGGATTCCGAGTCCATCCCATGCCCCCGATAATGTGTGACGGTGACGTGGTGAGTTCGAGCAGGATTCGCCAACTTATTCAAGCGGGAGAAATGGAGCGGGCTACCGCATTGCTTGGACGCACCTATGGAATTCGCGGTACGGTGGTGCGGGGGACGCAACAGGGACAGGCCATGGGCTGGCCCACGGCCAATGTGCGCATCCCCGACGACCGTGTTGTGCCGCCTGATGGCGTCTATGCGGCGCGGACGGTCTTTGGGCCTCAGATCTATGATGCGATCGCGTACATCGGGACGAGGCCGACCTTTGGCGCAGGCGAACGGCTGATCGAAGTCAATCTATTGGATCAAACATGCGATCTCTATGGCCAGCAGATCACCGTGCAATTTGTGGCGCGGTTACGCGGCGATCAGACTTTTGCCTCAGCGGATGAACTCTCACAACAAATTGCTTGTGATGTGGAGCAGGCACGCAGCAGCTTGCGGCGGTTTTCGCAGGGAGTGCGGTAATCATGGCCGCTGAAGCGACAATCATGAGGTCGCAATCTAGACCCACCACACGGCCGACGTTGTTGGCTCAATTTGTTCGAACCGTGCGACAGCATCAGCTGTTCGTTCCCGGTCATCACCTATTGGTAGCAGTGTCAGGCGGGCCAGACTCGATTGCGTTGTTGTCGCTTCTCCATCGCCTGGTCCCCTCCTGGCGCCTCACGTTGACGGTCGTCCATTGTAACTTCGGGCTGCGCGGAGCGGAGTCCGACGGCGATGAATTATTTGTGAACACCTTTTGCCAAGAACGACAGTTGAATCTTGTCATCCATCGCCCCTCGTTGGCCAAGCGGAGGCAGGGATTGTCGCTTCAAGCTGCAGCACGTGACGCGCGATATGACTTCATGAAACACATTGCTCACGAACTAGGAGCCGATCGCATTGCGGTGGGTCATACTGCCAATGACCAGGCTGAAACGGTGCTCATGTGGTTGTTGAGAGGGGCCGGCATGACCGGGTTAGCAGGAATGTCGTACGCTCGTAAAGACGGGATTATTCGACCTCTTCTCGCCGCCTCCCGTCAAGAAGTGCTCGCGTATTTGGATTATGAAGGGCTGACCTATCGGCGTGATTCGAGCAATGAAAAACCAGTTTATCATCGCAATCGAATCAGGAAGGAACTGTTCCCTGTTCTCACACAGTTGGCGCCAACTGCCGTTCGTGTGCTGCAGCGGCAAGCGGATTTGCTACGAGAAGACGAACATTTCTTGGAAGGTGTCACAGGTACCCTTGTGAAGGCACTTGTCAACTGTGAGTCGCATGGTGTGCAACGAGTCGATCATCGAGCCTTCGTCGAGTTGCCGGTTGCACTTCAGCGGCGTCTGATTCGATCCATCTTACGGACCTACGACGAAGAGGGACGTGCGAGCAGTTTTTCGGTCGTGGAATCAGTTCGGCGCGTCTTTCTCAAAGAGAAGAGCGGGGCTCGGTTGCCATTGAAGCAGGTCGTCGTGACGCTGGACCAGGGGGTGGTGCGATTTAGCCCAGGTGCAGGGAGAGATTGCAGCCATCCGATTGATGTCGAGCAAAATAAGAGCGCGGTACATATGGTTTCGGTGCCTTCAATGGTCTCATGGGCTGGAACGAATCAGGAAATTCATGTACAACGTATGACTCGTGGCGCTGCCGATGAGCTAGGCAAGGTTTCTTCTCACGGTGTGGCACTGTTCGATGCCGACCTGTTTTCTGAGCCCTTGGTCGTGCGCGCATGGCAGGCTGGCGACCGATTTGTTCCTTACGGGATGAAGGGGAAGAGCAAGAAGGTGCAAGACTTCTTTACTGATCAGAAAGTGGCTCGTCCTGGACGGGCGAAGGTTCCGCTATTAGTAGCGCCGGAGGGGATCCTCTGGGTGGTAGGGATGCGGCAGGACGAGCGTTTTGTCGTTCGTCGCGGGACGACACGGTGTTTGGTTGTCTCGGTGTACAACCGGGTGGGAGAGGGGGAGTAGGGAGTTATGGAACGGATCTTCGGTCGACCGATCGTGACTCAAGAAGAAATGCGTGCTCGGATCCGTGAGTTGGGCAAGCAGATCACAACAGATTATACTGGAATGGATTGTGTTTTGGTGGGAGTATTGAAGGGCGCCTATGCGTTCTATGCCGATTTGGCTCGCGCAATTAGAATTCCCATACGAGTAGATTTTCTGATGGTGACGAGTGAAGGATCTCAGAGTAAATCATCGGGCAAGGTGAAAACCGTTAAAATGGTGACTGAGTTGACCGAGGACATCAAAGGGAAAGATGTGTTGCTGGTTGAAGACATCGTCGACTCCGGGCTTACGGCTCAATACTTGGTCAAGACGTTGGCGAAAAAAAAACCTCGGTCGATTAAAGTATGTACCTTGTTGAGTAAGCCAGACCGGCGAGTGATCGATGTCACCATTGATTATGTAGGGTTCAAGATTCCCGATAAATATGTCGTGGGGTACGGACTCGATTATCAGCAGAAGTACCGGAACCTTCCGTATCTGGCTGTCCTGGATATGGAGGGAGATCACGAGTAAGACTTCGATCTCACGGTTGTCAGTATGAAGGCACCTGTGGTAACATCAATCACGTTGATGGTTGTTCTGACCATACGCGTGCCATCCACAAGGAGATCTGGATGAATTCCAGGACAAAGAATATACTTTTCTGGGTTGTCGTCGGCCTCTTCATGATTTTGCTGTTTAACCTATTCAGCGTGCCGCATCATGAACCAGAAGAGGATGTGATTTTTAGTGAGTTCATGGCCAAGCTCGATAAGGGAGAAGTCGAGAGAGTCATCATCAAATCCAGCCACATCAGCGCCATCCTCAAAGATAAGACTCATATTCGAACCTACTCGGTAGAGTATCCAGAATTGGTGCAGGTCTTACGGGACAAGGGTGTGCAGATCGAGGCGAAACCGCCGGACGAAAGTCCTTGGTATATTACGTTTCTTGTGACATGGGGGCCGTTTGTCCTGTTCCTGGGTTTGTGGTTCTTCTTGATGCGGCAAATGCAGATGGGTGGCAACAAGGCCATGTCGTTCGGCAAGAGCAAAGCTCGTTTGCTGACGGAGGAGCGTAAAAAGGTACTGTTCGCCGACGTGGCTGGTGTTGAAGAAGCCAAGAATGAAGTGCTTGAGATCATCGAGTTTCTGAAAGATCCTCGCAAGTTCCAAAAGCTCGGCGGACGTATTCCCAAAGGCGTGTTGATCGTTGGCCCTCCAGGCACAGGGAAAACTCTATTGGCCAAGGCCATTGCCGGCGAAGCCAATGTGCCGTTTTTTAGTATTAGTGGATCGGACTTCGTTGAAATGTTTGTGGGCGTCGGCGCGTCTCGTGTTCGTGACCTTTTCGAGCAGGGGAAGAAGCATGCACCCTGCATTATTTTTATTGACGAAATCGATGCCGTTGGCCGACTTCGTGGAGCAGGGTTGGGTGGAGGTCATGATGAGCGTGAACAGACGCTCAATCAATTGCTCGTCGAGATGGATGGGTTTGATACGACAGAAGGTGTGATCTTGGTTGCTGCGACGAACCGGCCGGATGTCCTCGACCCTGCCTTGCTCAGACCGGGGCGGTTTGATCGGCAAGTCGTGGTGAATCGACCGGACATGCGGGGTCGTATTGAGGTTCTCCAGGTGCATACAAAGAAAGTTCCGATTGCAGCGAATGTCGAGTTGGAAAAAATCGCGCGCGGCACTCCGGGATTTTCAGGTGCCGATCTTGAAAACCTGGTCAATGAAGCGGCACTTTGGGCTGCGAGACTCAATAAAAAAGAAGTAGAAGTCATCGACTTTGAGATGGCTAAAGATAAGGTGCTGATGGGAGCTGAGCGAAAAAGTATGTTCTTGAGCGACGAGGAGAAAAAGACGACGGCTTATCATGAAGCAGGGCACACGCTGATCGCCAAGCTGCTTCCAGGAACGGATCCCGTACACAAGGTAACCATTATTCCTCGAGGCCGCGCATTGGGTGTCACGATGCAGCTCCCTACCGATGACCGGCACGGTTATTCGAAGGGCTACTTGCTCAACCAACTTGCCATCCTCATGGGAGGTCGTGTGGCGGAAGAATTGGTCTTAAATGAGATGACGACGGGGGCGGGAAACGACATAGAGCGTGCGACCGATCTTGCGCGAAAGATGGTTTGTGAATGGGGCATGAGCGAAAAGATGGGTCCTCTGACGTTTGGTAAACAAAATGAACAGGTTTTTCTTGGGCGAGAGATGGGGAGCCAGCGCGATTTTAGCGATCAAATCGCCATGGAGATCGATCAGGAAGTTAAGCGGCTTGTGACAGAAAACTATGAGCGGGCAAAGCGCCTGCTCACGGAAAACATGGCGAGTCTGAAGCGTTTGGCTGAGGCACTCTTGGAAAAAGAGGTCCTCGACGGGTCCGACATTGACCACATTCTTATGCAATCCACATCCCAACCAGTTCCTGCCTAATTTCTGTATCTCTGGTCCCGTGACGCCATTTCAGGGCATTGGCGTCACGGGGCAGTATATCTAAAAGACGATGTCGAGAAGGGAGTCCTTCTCGTACGTGATGCGATGTGTCCTATACCCCCATGGTAGGTGGAGGTATTTGGTTACATGACGGTCTCTTAACATGCTGTGCGATGTGAGAATCTATGATAGTGACACGACAGGCAAAAGATCGGCTGATAGAATTTCCTGGCAGACCATTGATTATGGGCGTAGTAAATGTGACGCCTGATTCATTCTTCGATGGTGGCCGTTTTTTTGATACAGAGGCTGCTGTCGCGCATGCCATTCAATTAGTAGAAGAAGGGGCCGATCTGTTGGATATCGGGGCAGAATCAACACGCCCTGGCGCCGATGTTGTAACCGAGGTAGAAGAGTGTCGTCGTGCGATTCCTGTCGTGACCGCGGTGGCAAAGGCTGTGTCTGTTCCCATTTCAATCGATACCTCAAAGGCCGCGGTCGCGCGTGCAGCGCTTGATTCTGGTGCGGTTCTTGTGAACGACGTCACCGCGTTGCGCGGTGATCCTGCTATGGTCGATGTGATAGCCGGAACGGGGGCTGGAATCGTTTTGATGCATATGCATGGTACACCGCGCACCATGCAGCTGGCTCCATGTTACGACAATGTGTCTGCCGAGGTCTCAGAGTTTTTTGAGGAACGAATCCGTTTTGCGATGGCACATGGCATTGTACGAAGACAAATCATTCTTGATCCAGGTATCGGATTTGGTAAGCTACTGGAACATAATCTTACATTATTAGCCCAACTATGCCGCTTCGAGCAGTTTCAATGTCCCGTGATGGTTGGTGTCTCACGGAAGGCGTTTCTAGGTCAGCTCGTAGGTCGTCAGGTTCAGGAACGGCAATGGGCTACGGCGGCAGCAGTTGCGATTTCGGTAGATCGGGGAGCTGGAATCCTTCGCGTTCACGACGTGAAAGCCATGAAAGATGTGGTGGAGGTTGCCGCGGCGATTAGTCGGCAGCCCGCCATTTCCATGAAAGCACAACATGCGTAAACTGTTTGGTACCGACGGGGTTCGAGGGGTTGCGAACCTTGATCCAATGACCAGCGAAATGGCGATGCAGCTGGGCCGAGCCGCAGCACATTTGTTTATGCGTCGATCCGGGCGCCATCAAATTGTAATCGGCAAGGACACCCGCATCTCCGGCTATATGTTGGAATCAGCATTGACCTCCGGGATTTGCTCGATGGGTGTTGATGTGTTGCTGGTCGGTCCTATGCCGACGCCCGCCATTGCATTCTTGACAAGGAGCCTTCGTGCCGATGCCGGGGTCATGATCTCAGCCTCGCACAATCCCTACCAGGATAACGGCATCAAGTTTTTTTCCAACGATGGGTTTAAATTACCTGATGAATTGGAACTTCGCATCGAAGGCCTCATCGTCTCAAATGAGATCGCTCATCTACGGCCGACCGCAGATGCTATTGGGAAAGCCTATCGTATCGACGATGCCGAGGGGCGGTACATCGAGTTTGTCAAACGGTCTCTTCCGAAAGAGTTGGACTTCCAGGGGATCAAAGTGGTGGTTGATTGCGCAAATGGCGCAGCCTACAAGGTTGCGCCGACGGTGTTGCGTGAACTTGGGGTAACAGTCGAAGTGATCGCCAATAAACCGGACGGGATGAATATCAATGCCAGCTGTGGCGCGGTCCATCCCCAATTGCTGCAGAAGGCAGTTCTCGAGCAGGGGGGACAACTCGGGGTAGCGCTGGACGGGGATGCTGATCGCGCCATCTTCGTCTGCGAACAGGGCCGCATCGTGGACGGCGATCATATTATGGCGATGTTGGCGCTCGATCTTCATCGCCAAGGGAAGCTCGCAAAGCAGACGATCGTGGGGACTGTCATGAGCAACTTTGGATTGGAGTTGGCCATGACAAAAGCGGGTATTACACTCGTGCGGACTGCCGTCGGTGATAGGTATGTACTTGAACGGATGTCAGCCGATGGCTATAGCTTCGGGGGAGAACAGTCAGGACATTTCATTTTCCTGGACCATAATACGACCGGTGATGGGTTGATTTCGGCGTTGCAAGTCTTGTCCCTCATGAAACGCACTGGTCAGCCCATGTCTGAGCTGGCCAAATCCATGACGGCGGTGCCACAAGTATTACTCAATGTGAAGGTCACCCAGAAACCGATTCTCGACACGGTACCAGAACTCCAACGTGCGATCCATGAAAGTGAACAGCGTCTGAACGGCAGTGGGCGCGTGTTGGTGCGATATTCCGGAACGGAACCGCTCTTGCGAGTGATGGTCGAGGGTGAGCGTGATGATCAGATTCGTGAGGTAGCCAATCATCTTGTAGACGTGATTAAGGTTCATCTGGGTTAAGGTGTCACCCTCCATTGAGGGAGGCTTATGCTGCCGTCCCTCACCGTCGCTTTCATTACCGGGCTCTTGGTCGGATCACAGATCCCCTACTTCCCCCTCGTCACCTCCTTCCTACTCCTCCTTGTTGGGTTAGGTGCGGTCGCCCTGGAACAATTCAATCGCGTATCCGTTCCAAAGGTTACGTGGCACTATGGAATACTCTTAGTTGGAGTGCTTTATTGGTTGGTGGTCGTCAATCTGACTGCCCAGGCTTCAATAGCCGAAGATCCTTCCAATGCAACGATCGAAGTCACTGGCCGTATTGTGGCGCCTGTGCAACAGGCGCCCGATCGCCTGGTCATGATCATCAGGTCGGATAATCCAGTCGATGCATCAGCACCATCGAGGCATGTACGGCTGACGTGGCGCACACCTGAACGAGTATTCTTCCAAGGTGATCGGGTTGGCTTTCGGGCAATAGTGCGACGCCCGAGCGGGTCACTGAATCCTGGTGGATTTAGCTATGGGGTGTATCTTGAGCGCCAAGGGATTGATGCGATCGCTACAGTGACCGGACCGAATGCGGTGCAGTTTCTTGAGTCGGGGTATGCGCATGCCTGGTGGGCGATTTGGACTCTATTCGATGAGTGGCGAGGCAATATTCGTCTCGCTGCGGTGCAGACTCTTTCACAGCCTGCACTCGGATTGTATACGGGTATCATCATCGGTGATCGAGGGTATTTGGACCCGGAGCTCCGTGATCAATTTATGACGACTGGGACAGTCCATCTCCTTTCTATTTCAGGGAGCCACTTGGGTCTCGTCGCGCTGCTCATTTTCTCGCTTGTCAGATGGGGTACGATTTTTTTGCCTTCCGATTGGCTTCTTGCAATATCTCGGAAAATCACACCGACTCGCATCGCTGCTCTTTGCACGCTCATTCCGGTTGCTGGCTACGCCTGCCTGGCCGGGGCTGAACTTGCTACGATTCGATCGTTGTTGATGGTAACTGTTGGGCTGAGTGCGATTTGGCTCGGTCAGGAGCGCCGGCTCTTTCATGCCCTCTCTGCCGCAGCAGTGGTGATATTGCTGCATGATCCTCAGGCGCTATTTGATATCTCCTTTCAGCTCTCCTTTTTGTCCGTCATCGCAATGGCCGGATGGCTCTCTCGTCAGACGGTGGTTGACCAGGAAAAATTGCTGAACGAATCCTCTAAACCATCGTATGTGAGAACTTGCATCCGGTGGGGGAGCGACTCGATCGTCATGAGCGGCGTCGTGACCTTGATGACCCTTCCTCTTGTTGCATACTATTTCTATCAACTGCCGTGGCTCGGTCTTTTCACCAATGTAGTGGCCGTTCCTGTGATGGGAATCTTGCTCGTTCCGATCGGCCTGGTGTCTGCCGTGGGGGAGATTGCGATAGGGGGAGTCATACTACCTCTGGCGACATTGAATCAGTGGATGCTTGACTGCTTTGTGATGGCGATCCGCTGGATATCGATGCTCTCTGGAGGGGAATGGCATGTTGCGGCCCCGTCAGTGTTCACCATGGTCCTATTTTATGGCTGCCTCACTCTGCTCTGGCAGCGAGTGGGTGGTACGGCATTCCGGTGGACAGTGAGTGCTGGTGTCCTATTAGTATTGTTGTGGTGGGCATGGTCTCCACGGATGTTTCTTGATGGAGATCACTTTCGCGTCACGTTTCTCGACGTCGGGCAAGGCGATAGCGCGGTGATCGAGCTGCCCGACGGACAGGTGATATTGATCGACGGGGGAGCGACGTATGAACGATTTGACATGGGTCGCGCGGTGGTGGCTCCATTTCTTTGGAATCGAGGCATTCGCACTATTGACCAGGTGATCGGCACACATCCTCAACTTGATCATGTCGGAGGCCTTGCCTGGGTGGTCCGACATTTTGTTGTGAAACAGTATTGGGGATCTGGAGAGACTCGTGAGGAATTGTTTTATCGACGGTTACAAGAATCATTAGCGAGTCAAGGACTTCAAGAAGGAGTTGTCAGTGAAGGGCAGGAGATCGTTTCATCCGGTCCCTGCCGGTTGGTGGTCCTCAATCCAAAGAGAGATGGGTACCTAACTATGCCGTCACACGAAAGTCATGCGGGGGGGCAGGCGTTGAACAATCGTTCTGTGGTCACGCGTCTGACGTGTGGCAATCATACGATGCTCTTCGCCGCGGATGTCGAACACACTAGTTTGTCGCGGATGTCGCGCTCACCGTTTCATAGTCCGGTCGATGTTCTCAAGGTTCCGCACCATGGGGCTGTGAGCTCGTTGAATTATGCCTGGGTGGCATCGCTACATCCTCAGTATGCCGTATTTTCGGCAGGGCGCCATAATTCCTACAGGCACCCCGCCGACGCTGTTCTGGATGCATATAAGTCGGAGGGCAGTATGGTGTTACGGACTGATCATGACGGAGGGGTCTGGTTCACCGGAAGAGCATCCGGTGACACACTTCACGTGCATCGAGCGAGTGACTTGGTGCTTCAGCCAACCAACAGTGCCTCATGCCTGTTGCCTTGTGAGAAGGCAAACTGGATCCGGATATGGCAACAGTGGCGTAACGGCCATTAATTGCTGTTTCGCCGGATCATGCAGGCCAACCTGTTACCTGCTACCGCTGTTACTTAGGTGCAGAGTACAGGAGCATGAGCGAGTGCACATTTCAAGTGTCTGCAAGGCGAAATTCGTCAGCCCCCCTCCCAGTAGTGAAACCCCGATAGCATAAGTCTCCAAGTTTACTCAGCTTTCATCATCTGAGATCAAGGCATAGCATGTGCATACACCTATGCTGGCCATAGCGTATGCCATCAAAATTCCTCGGGAACTCATGATATGCCACATCTCGTACGGATCGTGATTCAGTTACCTGTGGGCCTCAAAACACAACTCGATAATCTGAAACGGCAAGGATACACAACTAGCGGTTTCATCAGGGCTATGTTGGAACGGGAGTTTGCCAAAATGGAGGAGGACCCTGCACCCTCTGTTCCAAGCGCGAAGCGTGTCAGTAGTCGGTAGCAGGTTGTAAGAGCCCGATCATGGACAGAAAGGCTTGAAGAGCTGTGACACGGTTAACCGATCTTATTCAGGGACAGTCGAGCCACGAATCCGCTAATCCTGATGTGAAAAACCATGCTCTCTCCATAAGGTCGGCAGGGCTTTCCCATCCAACTCCCACACGTTCACAGTCTGTCACTGAGAAAGATTGGTATCAACGTGCAGGCCATGTCATTCAAGGAATCAAGCAAGTGGTTCAGACCAGGCAGCCGTGGGTGATCGATGACGTCGTAAGCCTTGCAGCCGGTATTGTCACGTCTCTTCGAACCAATGACCAACTGCTTGAGAGGGTTTTCCAGCGCGATGCGGGAGACTTTCTTGTCATCAATGCTGTGAATGTTGCGATCGTCAGTGTGAAGATTGGGGAGGCGCTCAGATATGAGTCTGAAAAGCTCGAACAAATTGCGTTAGCGGGATTGCTGCACGATCTCGGCATGTTTGTCCTGCCGGACTCTCTGCTGTACAAGGCTTCCGCGTTAACGGAAGAGGAAGTTCGGATTATGCGGGAGCATCCACAGCATGGATCCCGCCTGGTCGAGGAAGTTGGAGCATCCTATTCATGGGTGGGGAGGGTGATTCTCCAAGAACATGAACGAATGGATGGGAGCGGATATCCTGGAGGGTTGACCTGGGATCATCTCGATGAGATGGCTCTTATCATCGGACTGGCAGATGTGTTTGATGCCCTGATGAATTCACGGCCCTATCGACGTGGCAGGTCACCCCATCAGGCGATTCGCACATTGCTTGTAAGCGGCAAGTCGGTGTTTCCGCATCATCTTCTGAAAGCATTGGTCGAACAACTCTCGATCTATCCGTTAGGCACGACAGTTCGTCTGAACACCGGTGAAATTGGAGTCGTGTCTCGGTTGAATCGGCAGTACCCGCTGCGTCCGATCTTGCGACTCTTGCAATCGGGTCATGCACCGGTGTCGAAGACGGTGGATTTGCGGGCTGAGACCTCCCTACACATTGTAGAAGTGGTGCCCATCGGTTGACTATCGGGTGAGCGCAGTAAAACTTTAGGAGATGAGGCTGTGCGACAGCTAATTCCACGACTTCTCATCGGTCTTCTGGGTGCGGGTGTGGTTCTTTGCGGACCGTTTATGGGATGCCACAATCCGGCCAACTCGTCTTTGCCGCCATCCGCCATCAGTCACTCTGGAACAGTGGTCCCCCCGTTGCCGAAGGGCGATGTCTATGCCGATGAAACCGTTCCGACCTCAGAAACGAAAATTGAAACGGGGGATACACTCGAAGTAATCATTGGACGAGGGGCCGGTGAGGAGAAGTTTTCCAGTGTCGTTCGGGAGAATGGAAGAATATCTGTCGGATTTATGGAGGTAGATGTTGGGGGTGTCACCGCGGCCGTGGCAGAATCCCGTGTTGAGGGCGCGGCCATACCGTATATGCGCAAACCGCGTGTGCAGGTCCTGCTGAAGAAGAAAGTGTTGAAGGTTAAACGCGTCTTTGTTTTTGGGGATGTCAAGAAACCAGGAATGGTTCCAATGCCGAGACAGATGACTGTGTTGCAAGCCCTTGCCGCGGCCGATATGTATCAGGAAACGGCGTTGATGGAGGAAATCCGAGTGATTCGAGGCGGTGACCTTGAAAAGCCGAACATTCTCATGGCCGATCTCGCACGTGTGTTTACCTATGGCGACATGACGAGAAACATTTCGCTAGAAGAGAACGATATCGTATTTGTGCCGCGCGAACATCTGGGCGATGCGAGTGAAGCGTCGAAAAAGATCATGCCGGTCATTTCGACTGCGATCGTACCGTTCTACCCGGCGTTCATTCTTCCCGCATTGCTGGGGCGATAATCATCGGAATCGAAACGAGAAAAGGACACTGACGCTAGATGGCCCAATACGAGCTCAACGTTATCGACTATTGGTTGATCGTTAAAAAACGGAAATATCTTATTCTGTTGGCGACGGGGCTCGTCTTGTTGTTCACGTTCCTGTTTTCCGAGCTGTTCAAGCCGAGTCCGTTGTATGAAGCATCCGCGCGAGTGAAGTTCGATCGAACGAACACAGTGGCCCAACAGTTGATTGAGACTATGTCATTTTCAAACGCCAACGACCTCAACTCGCAGACCGAATTTATTCGAGGGTTCCCTGTAATGGAGCGTGTCGCGATAGAGTTAGGCCGAGTCCAGAAAAATGTGACGCCGGAAGAGAAGCGATCGGCCACCTATCTCAATATCGTGTATTACCTTGGTCAGGAAATCCAGACTCAGCGCGAAGGTGATACGAATATCATTCGTATCACCGCGACCTCGGATCAACCGGAGATGGCAGAGAAGACGGCCAATTTAGTCGCCGATGCCTATCGGCTGGAAAACATTATGACTCGGAACCGTCTCGTCATGGAATCAAGACGGTTTGTTGAGGAACAGTTGACTGCGCTCGAGAAGCAGTTGAATGCTGCTGAAGATGCATTGAGGGTGTTTCGGGAGCGCGAGGGGCAGGTCTTTTTGACCGATGAGGCGCGCGCTGCTCTGGAGACATTCACCAGATTGGAAGACCAGTATAATGAGGTGGTGCGAAAGCGAGCGGAGGGAGAACGGCAGATCTCAGTGTTGAGCCGAAGCGATGCGGCTGTTGGAGATCAACCTGGCCGGATCTTTACCGAGGAGCCGTATGCGCTGCTGACAGTCCTGAATCAGCGCCTCCTTGATCTCATCCAGGAACGGAACACCCTTCTGATCAACTATACGACGGATCATCCACAAGTTCGTGAGCAGCAGAAGAAGATCGATAACGTTAGAGCCGAGATGATTCTAGAGCTTCGAGCGAAGCTCAAAACCATGCAAGATCGAGAAGCCACGCTTCTGGATCAGCGCAATCGCTATCGGGATCGGTATTTTCAGTTCCCGCGAGCGGCGATACAGATGAGCCGCCTTGAGCGCGATGTGAAAGTTAATGCGGATTTATTAGCGACGCTCAAAGGCAAGCTTCAAGAACTGCAGATCAAAAGTGCAGAACGGATCGAAGAGGTGATGATCATTGCCCCGGCGATCATACCCGGCGCACCTATTAATGCACCCAATACAGCGCTGAACCTCATGGTTGGCTCGCTTATGGGGGTCTTTCTCGGAATTGTCATCGCCTTTGCGCGCGAATCGTTCGATACATCGATTGGCACCATCGAAGGGGTCGAAGAATTTCTCAAGGTGCCGGTCCTCGGTGTCATTCCGCAGTTCGACGGTAGGGAGATGGAGGCTGCCACCCGCGCGGCGCTTCCAGCCGATGCCTCTGCATCGACTGTGGAGAATTTCTCGAAACTAATCTGCCTGATCGATCCAAAGTCTGTCCTGTCTGAAAGTCTGCGGTCGTTAAGGACGAATATTCAATTTGCCAGCATGGATCGGAAGATCAAATCCATCCTCTTCACGAGCGCAGGTTTGGGAGAAGGCAAGAGCACGTGCGTGACAAATTTAGCGATCACACTTGCCCAAGAAGGGCAGCGAGTACTACTTGTCGATGCAGACCTGCGGCGGCCGATCGTGCATCAGCGGTTGGGGCTCGAGCGAGGCCCCGGTCTAGCAGATGCATTAGTAGGCAGTACATCATGGCGCAGCCACGTGCGATCTACGACAGATTTGATGCTTGGGCCAATGGGGGTCGATCGGGTGCTGAGCACTCCGGGCCTAGATAACCTGCATATTCTGACCAGCGGATCAGAGATCGGCAATCCGAACGAGTTTCTCAACATGAACAAGATCAAGGTATTCGTGAATGAAATGAATGAAGAATACGACCTCGTGCTCTTCGATACTCCTCCTATTCTTCCAGTGACAGATGCAGTCGCATTTAGCTCACGAGTCGACGGAACGATTCTGGTCTACCAAGTCGGCCGGATTGGCCGGAATGCTCTCAAACGCGCCAAGTTCCTCTTGGACCATGCGCAGGCCAATGTGATGGGTGTTGTCTTAACGAACGTAAAATCTGAAGTTGCATCGGACTCCGGTGCCTACCGTTACGAATACCGCTGACGCAGCAGTAGGAGTTGACATCCCATGCATGCGGCAATGGTGAAACCTCAAGATGCCGTCATCGTGTCAGTGTTGGCCGCCGTGCTTGCACTCGGCCTCACGCTCGTGACTCCAACCATAGGGTTACAGGTCGTTGTGGGTTTTCTCATTGTGTTGGTGGCCTTCACGTCAGTTCCGGCCTCGCTCTTTCTGCTGATCGGATCCATGTTGCTCTCTCCGGAAATTGCAGTCGGGCGAGTGGACGGGAGAGGTGTCGGGGCGCGAGAACTCTCGTTGCGTGTAGACGATATTTTGCTCGCAATCATCGGATTTAGCTGGTTGGTCAAGACCATCATCTATCGCGATCTTGCTCTCATTCGGGAGACACCGATCAATCGCCCCATCGTGTACTACATGTTGATCTGTGTGCTTGCCACATTGATCGGCGTCATCGCCGGTCGTGTCCGCCCGCTGACCGGATTCTTTTTTATCATGAAATATTTTGAATATTTTTTCGTGTTCTTTATGGTCGTCAATCATGTGTCGACCAAACAACAGGTCGTCCGTTTGGTGACAGCGTTGCTGGGTATTTGTTTCGTGATTAGTGTGTATGCAATCGCTCAGATTCCAAGCGGGCAACGGGCGAGCGCGCCGTTCGAAGGAGAAAGCGGGGAGCCGAACACGCTTGGTGGATACCTGGTCTTTATCATGGCGATCGTCACGGGGCTGTTCCTTCACTTGAAGTCAGGGCCGATTCGAGTCGTGCTCGCTCTTCTTTTGGGGATTATTAGTCTGGCTCTTATGGCCACGCTTTCTCGCTCGTCCTACCTGGCCGCTGGTGTGTTAATGCTGGCTGTCGCTGCAACGCAATGGCGACGGCCTGGTGTGCTCGCACTGATGCTGCTACTCGTGATTGTGCTCCCTTTCGCCATGCCTGCTAATGTGAAGGATCGGGTCAACGAGACGTTCTTTGGACGTCAATATGGGGGTGAGATCAAAGTGGGGCGCGTCGGGTTGGATCTTTCCACGACAGAACGACTCCGTTCTTGGCAGTACGTGCTCAAAGATTGGGTGCATAGTCCTCTGATCGGGCGCGGTGTCACCGGTTACGCTTGGGCAGACGCGCAATACGTCAAGATTCTCGGTGAAACGGGCCTCGCCGGCCTTGTCGCATTCATCTTTCTGATTGTCCGCTTGTGGCGTCGCGCACGGGAGAATTTCCTAGCAGAGCAGGACCCCTTTTGCAAAGGATTGGCGCACGGACTGCTGCTTGGTTTGGTGGCTATGCTTGCGCATGGTATTGGAGCCAACACCTTCATCATTATTCGTATTATGGAACCCTTTTGGTTGTGCGCGGGTCTCGTCATGATCTTGCCTCGTTTGACGTCGGAGCAGACGAGCCCTGCCACTCAGCGAGTGCCTATATGAGGTGGTTTCTCTTTTGTTACTGGTATGAGCCGGATGCACCATCCGATCCCGTAGGACTCGTTCGTTTCTGGGCATTGGCACGACAGCTATCGCAACGGGGCGACAGCGTCACAGTCTTCCCTCCACGCTATCGATCCTCGTTCCTTCAGCGAGGATTTTTGGTTGCCCCGATTCCGCTCTTTCCATGGTCGGTCTTACGCCAAGTTTCTTACGCGATTCTCTCTTTCGTTGTTAGCTTCGTACGAGCCTGCTGGTCAAAACCGGACGTCGTGTATTACCGGTGGATGGACAGTCCGCATCCGCTGTTGTTCGCGAGACTATTTGGAGCCCAGTGCATCTGTGAGGTCAACGGAGAGCCAGTTCCTCCATGGTGTGCAAGCGGGTTAAGAAGTCGGATGACTCATACCTTGGCAGCCTTTACCCTACGCCACTGTGATCGAGTGGTGGTGCTGACAGATGGACTTCGCAGTCTCGTGCAATCGCAATACGGTGTATCGCCTGATCGGGTTGTCTTGTTGCCGAGCGGGTCGGATACAGAGGTGTTTAGACCCAAGGAAATGAGTCTGTGCAGACAAGAAGAACAGTTGGACCCTGCGTGCCAATACATCGGGTTTGTCGGGAGTTTTTATCGGTATCAAGGTCTCGCGACCTTGTTGGAGGCATTTGCGCGCATCCATGCTCGCCGTCCCTCGACACGATTGCTCATGATCGGGGAAGGAGAACAAGCTGCTACGCTTCTGGCGCAGGCGACACAGCGAGGTCTTTCTTCTTGGATTACCTGGGCCGGTCGAGTCGAATACACCCGCGTTCCCACATGGATTGGCGCTATGGACGTGTGTGTCGCTCCCTTTTGTGGTGATCGAGGTGAAACATCACCGGTGAAGCTGTTTGACTATCTAGCGTGCGGGAGGCCCGTCGTCGCGAGCGCTATTCCATCGGTAACCGCGCTGTTTTCTCGCGCGAATGGGGTCGTACTGGTTCAGCCTGATCAGATCGATGCGCTGGCTGACGCTGTCTTGGACTTGTTGGCACGTCCTGATGAAGCGGGCCGGTTGGGGCGTGAAGGACGCGTGTTTGTCGAGCAGCGGTTTGGGTGGGATGCCATCGTTCGCACGTTGCGTGAGCTGGTTCGACAAATTGTTCAAGACGATCATGATCGGCATCGGCTTGTGGTCAATAACAAATAAAGGCGGGGGAACATGAGTCAGCCTGTGGTGGGGTACAACGGTGGAGTCACCCCTGAGGAGTTGTATTTGCACCTGATGAAGCAGTGTCTGACTCGGATGCTTTGGAGAGAGAAATATCGGCCGATGACGTCGGTCAACGGGTGGCGAAGAGTCGTATTCGAGCCTCTTCAATCGTTGTTGCGTCAAGTCCGCTTGGAAGTTGTCAAAATTGAACCGGATCGAATAGGCGAGAGACAGGAGGGACGTGATTGGCCGCTTGAAGCGGAGACGATGGTCGGGTTGAAGCGGCTGGAGAATCTCCAAGATTGTGTGACCTCGGTGATTCGAAATGGTGTGCCGGGAGATCTGATTGAAACCGGAGTCTGGCGTGGCGGATCGTCGATTTTTATGCGCGCGGTACTGAAAGCCTATGGTGAGTGTTCGCGAAAGGTCTGGTTGGCTGATTCCTTTCGTGGATTGCCACAACCTGATCCGGCCCGTTATCCAGTCGATCAGGGTGACACGCTGTGGACCTATAAGGAGTTGGCGATTTCATTAGAGGAGGTGAAGGATAATTTTTCCCGGTATGGGTTGCTGGATGACCAGGTGGCATTTCTGCCGGGCTGGTTTCGTGACACGTTACCGGGTGCGCCGATCAATCAATTGGCGGTCTTGAGGCTCGATGGTGATTTATATGAGTCGACCATGGACGCGTTGACCGCACTCTATCACAAGGTGTCGCCTGGCGGATTTGTCATCGTGGATGATTTCGGGTTGCCAACCTGTCGCGCCGCCATCGAAGATTTTCGCCAGGCGCGAGGGATTACCGATCCAATTCATCAAATCGATTGGACCGGGGTCTTCTGGCAACGCTCGATGGAGAATATGGGCGCGATTGTTTCCCGGGGCCATGTTGCCCTGGATACGGCCTCATAACGCACAGTCCGAGCTATGAATATTCTAGTCTTTTGTGATGAGGATCTTGGAGTTGCCGGGGGCGGGGCTCAGCAGGTCGTGCAGTTTGTGCGTGCGCTTGCGGTTCGAGGACATGTCTTGCGGGTAGTGGCGCCAACGCCGTCTGCCGATATGAAGGATGATGCCAGCCTCATCAGTGCACGTGGTTTGTGGGTATGGGTTCCTCGCGTCCCGATGATCAGGCCATGGGTCTATTTGTTCGGCTCGGCGATCACATTGCTTTGGTCAATGTGGCGAGAGAAGCCAGATGTCATGCTGTGGTTCGATTCGCCGGGCCAGGTCGCTCCCTTGATCTGTGCCGGAGTCATGCGATGCCCTTATGTGTTGTTTGTCAATGGATTAGCGGGAGAGGAGTTGACTGGCCTGTGGGGATGGAAACCCATCCGCGACCTTATTCAAGGGGCCCTACGAGTGTCGGGGAAGCGGGCACAGGCAATTGTCAGTGTGTGCCGTGAAATTCCTCTCTGGATGCAGCGAGAGTGGGGCATCGCAGTTGACCGTTGCTATGTGATTCGAAACGGGGTCGATTCTTCGGTCTGTTCGCCCCGTCGCAAGGAAGAAGCCTGTCACCGACTTGGACTTGACCCCGATACACAGTACATCGGGTTTGTCGGTGGGTTTTTCCCCTGGCACGGGCTCGACACCCTCGTTGAGGCCATGTCGATAGTCCGCCGTGAATGCCCAGACGTCAAGCTTCTGCTTGTCGGCGATGGCCATACAAGGCCAGAGCTGCAAGCAATGGTGCGTCAACGAGGCCTTGAAGCTATTGTATCGTTTGTGGGGCGAGTGCGAGTTGAAGAGGTGCCGTGGTGGATCGGCGCAAGTGACCTGTGTGTGGTTCTCCATCGGTCGGTCCGCTTCTATTCTGGTGATTCCATGAAGCTCTGGGAATATCTGGCGTGCGCGAGGCCTGTCGTTGCGACGGCTGGCGAGGGCTATGGAGACATGGTGGAGAAATTGGGTGCCGGGCTTTCGGTGAAGGAAGAGGATCCGATGGGCCTTGCCGATGGAATGCTTCGCCTGCTTCGTGATCCTCTCTCGGCAAGAAAGATGGGGCAGGCCGGGCGTGTGGCTATTGTGCGATCACATACATGGGATGCGAGAGCCATGGAACTAGAACGGGTGTGCAGGGTGGTGGCTGCTGAATATGTACGTGACCGGGTGTGTGCCTGATGAATGTGCCGTCGATTCAAGACCGGATTCGTCCGCTTGGTCACGATGAGCCGATCGCCGGATCCATGAGAATCCGTCATCGTGTCCTGCAGGCCGGAGGATGGGCACTCGCTGGATTTGCTGTTGAGAAGGGGATTGCGCTTCTCCAGCTTGTCGTTCTGGCGCGACTGCTGGTGCCAGGCGATTTTGGATTAATGATGGCATCCGCTGCCATCCTGCTTGCGGTTCAGGCCTTTTCTGAGCTGGGGCTAGAGCCGGCGGTCATTGCGAAGCCGAATGTCACTGAACAAGATCTTCGCGTCGCGTGGACCTTGTCGATCATCAGAGGAATTGTACTGGCAATCGGTCTCTGGGGTCTGGCCGATGTGATTGCGACCGGAATGCAGATTCCCGAACTCGGGCTATTTCTTCGTGTTCATACTGTGGGAATTCTTCTGCAGTCTGTACAGAGCCCGGAGTTGTTTGTATTGCTGAAGAAGCTGGATCTTAGGAAACGGGTGTCGTTTGATCTCAGTCGCCGTGTGCTCGAATCCTGCGTCACGATCGGTTTGGCCTGGTGGTGGCAAAGCGCATGGGCATTATTGGGCGGACAGCTGGTCGCGTTCGTATTCGGGGCGCTTCTGTCGTACTGGATTGCACCCTGCCGCATCGGATGGTCGCTCAATCGAGCATCATTGCTGAGCCTCTGGAACTATGGGCGATATCAGAATTTCACAGGATGGTTTCTTTTTACGGTCATGAGTGGAGGAGATCTCGTAGTAGGCCGTCTGTACGGAGTCACAGCGTTAGGCCACTATCAAGTCGCTATGGCCATTCCGATCATGATCGGCATTCGGGCTATGAGCGTGATCTCTCAAATCAGCTTGCCCACGTATGCCATGTTACAGAAGGATCGGCCTGGAGCGATGCGGGCCTTGAGTCTACAAATGGGCCTCACGGGGATGGTCATTGTGCCGAGCGCGTTGGCGACAGCAACCCTTGCGCCGTATCTTGTTCCGTTTGTCTTCGGCCCAGCTTGGACCGCTGCGATTGATCCATTGCGAGTCCTCTGTTTGTTTGCAATTGCCGCGGCGTTCTGCAGTGTGATGGCTGCGTTTCATTGCGGGGCAAACCATCCTGAATTGCAAACCAAAATCTGGGCTGTGATGTGTGCCTGCTACGTCTTGATGGTGATTCCGTTCACGATGATGTGGGGACTTGTCGGGGCGGCCTTGACAATCACACTGACATTCGTGATCGGTCTTGGTCTGCATGTCAGAGCGACGGTTCAGTTGTTGGGACATGAAGCCTGGCCGGCGTTTGGACCATTAAGATGGGCGGGAGGGCTGGCGGCGATTGTTGTGCTCGGTCTATTGCTCGGCTATACAGTTCCCTCGATGAGCATGGAGCATTGGCCGGCGATGATATGTGGGCTTGCCGGCATCAGTGTCTACGGATGGCATCTCTGGGCGCGAGAGTATCCCCGCCTGCGGACTTTGTGGAGTGCCTGATTGAGGGAGGGGCTTCGGTGTTTCAAGGAAACGAATTGGACGTCTCAATCATCATTGTGAATTGGAATACACGGGACTTGCTGCGCCGTTGCCTGCAGGCGATTGCGAGGGGAAGAGGAGGCGTCCGTGCACAGATACTTGTGGTGGATAACGGATCGAACGACGGCAGTGCCCTTCTTGTGGCGGAAGAATTTCCATGGGTCGAACTGCTCAGAAACTCCGAGAACGTCGGCTTCGCTCGAGCGAATAATCAAGCTTATCAACGAGTACAAGGGCGCTATGTGCTGCTGTTGAATCCAGATACAGAAGTGGGATTTGGATCGATTGAACACATGGTGCAGTTTCTCGATGCCGATCCTCAGCGGGCGGGCGTGACGGCGGTCTTACGAAATCTGGACGGAACGGTGCAGCGCTATCACAAACGGCTGCCTCGTTGGCGATACGTGTTGTTCTCTGAGACGATATTGAGGAATCTATTCCCGGGCAATCGGTGGCTTCGAGCCTTCTATATGCACGATGAGCCGTTTGAAAGCATGACGGAGGTTGAGCAACCGCCAGCGGCGTGCTTGATGCTGAGGCGATCCATTCTTATGCCGTTGTTGTTCGATGAGCGGTTTCCCATTTTTTATAACGATGTGGATCTGTGCCGGTGGTTGTACGATCGCGGACACCGGCTATTCCTGCTGCCGGGCGCCGAGGTCATGCATCATGGAGGCGCAGGCGGAGTATGTGAATTGCCCGATCAGGGGATCATTGATAGCCTGATCGGACTTGTTCGCTATTATCGAAAGCATGAAGGGCGTCTGTGTGCCGGAATACTGTGGCTGATCCTGACCGTCAATTCTATGCTGGTGCTTGGGGGAGGATTGGGAAAAGTGGTATTGGGCCGTCGCTCGCCGAAATGGTGGGGGAATGAGCTGGCCAAACGCGTGCGGTTGGCCATTGGTCAAGAGGCCTTTCATTATCCCAAAGACATGAACCAAGACCTGATGTCGTGTGTGGTGACATGCCGACATTAAGGACGGAAGAAGCTGTTCTGTGTTTGCTCTGTGGTACGCCCGGGAAAACGTTATTTCGTGGACTGCACGACCGTCTCTATTCCGTCGAAGGCGAGTTTGGCTTCGCCCGCTGTTCCAGCTGCGGGCTGGTATGGGAAAGCCCGCGACCGACGATTGATGAGATCCCGAAATGCTACCCGGACGATTATGAACCACACGAGGGGCAGGCACAGGGTGGGGTGCCAATTCGACCGGCAGCTGGGATTCGGGATGTGATGCGCGGGCTGATTCTGAGCGAGATCTTCGGCTACACCCAATTTAAACGGAAGGAGTGGTGGGCTTCAGTGGGAGGGCGGTTTCTTGGGCACGTTCCTGCGCTGCAAAACCGCGCACGATATGGTCGGGATGAACTCTGCCCTCCCTTTGTCGAAGGAGGTACGCTTCTGGATATCGGATGCGGAGCGGGAGGGTATCTTTCAGCGATGAAAGCGCTGGGGTGGAGAGTTATGGGGATCGATCTGTCCCCTCAGGCTGCCCGGATCGCGCGCGAGAATTATGAGGTGCCTGTGAAGGTGGGAACGTTGGAAACATCTGGACTGCCTGACCGCAGTATCGCTGTCGTGACGATGGTTCATGCCATTGAGCATGTCCCAGATCCGCTGACCCATTTGCGCGAGTGCCATCGAGTGTTGCAAGACGGCGGGCGCTTAGTTCTGACGACACCGAATATGGCAGGGCTCATGAGTCGGCTGTTTAAAGAGGATTGGATGGCGTTGGAACCTCCACGGCATTTGTGGCTGTTTACACCGCATACGCTGCAGGCCTGTGTGGAGCGAGCAGGGTTTCGCGTCGAGCGTGTATTGACAAGGCCATTTCTCTCCCATGTGAACTACGAAAAGAGCCTGCGGATCCGCCGCCAGGGACATGCGCGCGGCAATTTGCAACCCTGCGATGCCGGCCCGGTCGCTCGAGGGCTCCACCGGCTTGAACGAGGGCTCTTGCCGTTCTGGCGGTGGGCCGGCAATGAACTCATGCTCAGCGCAGTCAAGCAATAGGAGTCGATATTCCATGGACCTCACGATCGCCATCATCAGCTACAACACGCGGGATTTGCTGCTGGCCTGTCTGCAATCCATTCAGGACATGACCAAGGACGTGGAGTATGAACTGATCGTGATAGATAACGCATCCAGTGATGGTAGTGCCGCTGCCGTACGGGCCCAGTTCCCTCAGGCAAGAGTGATTGCGAATCAAGACAACGGCGGCTATGCCAAAGCTTGTAACCAGGCTGTCGAAATCGGCAGAGGCCGGCACGTGCTCTTTCTGAACAGTGATACGGTGATGAGAGCATGCACGCTTCCAAGAGTGGTGGCATGTTTGGATATGCAGCCCGATATTGGGGCTGTCAGTTGTCTCCAGCGCAATGAAGCCGGTCAGGTGCTGCGGTCCTGCTTTCCCTTCCCTTCGGTCCGTGACCATCTGCGCTATTCGCCCTGGGTTCCAACGATCATTCAATGTGCGATTGGTCGCGATGTTGAACTAGATTTCACGGTCTCGCAAGACGTGGAGTGGGCGAACGGCGCCTGTCTTATGGTGCGGAAGGAATTATTCGAACACATGGGGGGATTCGATAGTCGGTTTTTTATGTATTTCGAAGACGTTGATTTGTGTCGCCGGATTCATCAACGAGGCTATCGTGTATGGCATGCGGCGGACTGTGAAGTCGTCCATTTGATCGGACGCAGTAGCGCGGAGTATCGAGATCAACTAAATATGCAATGGGAGCTCAGCCGGATTCTCTATGTCGAGAAACATTTCTGGTGGCTCGAGCGGCTCATCATGAAAGCGTGGATAGGCGGGGGAGTGCTCGCAAAAATATTCAAGGCTGCCTGCTCAGGTCGTTCCGATCGTTATCAGCAGATGGAGAAGTTAAAGGCGATGTTATGGCGCGTATGGGTGGGACAACAGCATTGTAAAGGCCATGCCGCCTATTCAGTCGGTGGATAGGTGGTATCTGGGAAAGGCCGCAATCCAGTGTGGCGGAAACGGTGTGTCTCTGTTCGGTCTGAAGAAAGGTATGGGCGGTCAATGAATCGGATCAGTGTTGACCAACGCGAACAGTACGATGATGAATGGAATGGGTGGAAAGCCGACGCAACGGCGTTTGCCGGTGTACGCCGGTACGATCAGATCAGCAGGGTGGTCCACCTGCTAGGTGCGAGAAAGATCCTGGACATAGGTTGTGGAGACGGTCGACTGGCAAGGACCATCCGAGCGAGGGGTTCCAATGTCGTCATTCATGGTTGTGATGTGTCTATTGTAGCCCTCACTCGAAGTGAAGGACTCGATCAGCAGTACTGTGTCGACCTCAATTGCGAAGTCTTGCCGGAACCAGATGAGAGTTTCGATCTGGTCATTGCGAGCGAAGTGATCGAGCATTTGATCATGCCGGATCGTGTCCTGGAGGAATTTACTCGTGTTCTCAGGCATGGCGGCCATATCTTGCTGACCGTTCCGAACGTCGCGTTTTGGCGGTTTCGTGTCCAAGCATTGAGCGGTCAGGTGCCCTCCGTGACTGCCGATACTCGCCACCTACATTCGTTCAGCGCATCTCTCCTCGCGCAGCTCGTAGGGAAAGCCGGGTTACAGGTCGTGCAGCTTACAGGCCTGCGCCAACAATTCAATCGGCTTAGTCAGCTCCACTTTACATTGCTCAGTGATACGCTGCTGATTGTAGGAAGGAAACCGTGAGATCGTGGCATACGAGCTGACCAGGCACGAATTTAATCGAATCATCCGAGCCTACCGACCTTCTCGGTACGAGACGTTTGGAGCGCAGGATTCACGCTTCACCACGCCGATGAATCACGCATTGAAATGTCGCGATCGTCTTCATGTGGCGCTTCGAAGCGGATTGCAGCGATTGCCCGATGGACCTCAGACAATCGTGGATTTTGGGCCCTTCCCGGGTAGTCTGTTGCGTCTCTCGCGTGGGCTCCAGCCGACGAAAGCGGCGCGTCTGTTCGGTGCTGGACTGATGGCCAGCCCGGAGTTTGTGCAGTTCATGAAACAGGATGCCGATGTCGAGATTCTCACCGTCAACCTCGATCCTGCCGGGCAACAATTCTTGTCCAAAGGGTACCAGGAAACAGTACCGTTGCCAGACCATTCCGTACAACTTGTGTTTGCACTGGAGATCGTTGAACACCTCACTTCCCCGTTTCATTTAATGTCAGAGGCCTACAGAATTTTGAAGCCCGGAGGCACCCTTGTGATCACGACTCCGAATGTCACTCGCATCGGCAATATCTTCAAGCTGTTGATTGGTCGATCGCCCAATGATCGGCTGGCCCCTCCAGGATATAATGATCCCAACGATGAATGGCGTCCTCACGCACGCGAATATGCAATGCACGAGCTAGCAGAGATGCTACGCCATGTTGGGTTTGAGATCGCACAGTCGCAGTTTTTTCTGGGCGAGGACACCCAAGACTGTCAACAGACTGCTCGGCAGAGTGTGATCGATTGGGCCAAGGTGCCGTTCTATCTTATTCCACACTTGCGCGGGAGCTTATTGATCCTCGGGAGAAAACCATGACGCCGGTCGTCCTTGCAGAACTGGCCGGGTCTTCGGCCTATGGAGGCGGTGAACGGTATTTGGAACTGCTCTTTGATCGTCTCGACCGCAGTCGGTATCGAGCGATGCTGATCTGCCCCGAACCTGGTCCATTTGTAGGGCGTATGAAAGAGCGCGGAGTGGAGACACACCTCGTCCACTTGGCGCCGTTGTTCAACCCCCTTGCCCTCTGGCGGTTGACCCGTTTGCTTCGGCGGGAACGAGTGGCGATTCTCCAAACGCACGGTGCCAGGGCGAACTTTTATGGACGTATTGCGGGACGTCTGGCTGGGGTCCCGGTCATTATCTCGACAGTCCATAATTCACTGAAAGACTATGAGGTGTCTTTACTCACACGATGGTTCTACATCATGACCTTACGGCTGACGCTTCCGCTCGTTCATCGGATCATCTGCGTCTCGAACTCCAATCGTCGCGATCAGATTGATGAGTGCCCGGCTGCGGCGGCACGGATTCAGACGGTCTATAACGGTGTAGACCCGTCAGCCTTTCCTTCGCAACCAAATCGTCTGAAAGTCAGGGAGGAACTTGGCATTGTATCGGGACCGGTATTGGTCATGATTGCCCGGTTGGCTGAAGCAAAGGGGCATCGGTTTTTGTTACAGGCACTTCCAAGCTTGATCAAGGCATGGCCGAATCTGTGTTGTGTATTTGTGGGAGATGGTGAGCTTCGTGAGCACCTTCATCGCCTGGCAGTCGAACTTGCGGTTGAACGGTCCTGTTGTTTTCTAGGTGTCCGTGAGGACATTGACGACATTCTGGCTGCTGCGGATGTCGTCGTGCTGCCGTCCCTGTCCGAAGGGTTTCCGTTTGTGTTGTTAGAGGCATTGGCGATGGGCTGTCCTGTGGTCGCGTCGCGGGTCAACGGGATTCCAGAGTTGATTGAAGACCACAAGACTGGATTCCTCGTGCCGGCGCGAGATCCTCATGCGCTGATGGTGGCTATTCGAGAAGTGCTGAGTGATCCAATCGCAGCCTTGAGGATGGGGGCAGAGGGGCGAGCTCTGGTTCGAGAACGGTTTACGGTAGACCATATGGTTGGGAATACGACGGCGATCTTTGATGCGGCATTACACGACGCGGGCATTCGGATACCTATTGAGAAACGGATGGCAGCGTGAAGCAGGTAGCCATGCCAGAGACAGAACAGATTGTTTGTCCTTGTGGCAGTCAGGCGATGCCGGTCGATGTGTTTCAGACTCCGACCAGACGGTATGTGCGTTGCCCTGACTGTGAGCTTGTGTTTCTGAATCCTCGCCCGTTGGGGACCATGGTCGAGCAGTTTTACCGGGAGGACTACGACGAGGCTTATGGCGAGGCCGAGGCGTCGTCAGATCGCCACCCGGTGTTTGAGAGTGTCGTGCGACGTCTTGGCCTGTACAGGCAACCTCCCGGCCGGCTGCTTGATGTCGGCTGTGGCGACGGCGCATTTTTGTCGCTCTGCCAGTCGGCAGGATGGACATGCTATGGCCTGGAATTGTCGAGGAAAGCAGCTGCGCGCGCGGCTCGTCGCCAACTGACGGTGCTTCCAACTGATTGCTTGGAACGATCTGTCGATTACGAACCATTCGATGTGATCACCCTTGTGAACGTCCTGGAAACGGTGACAAATCCGGTGAGCCTCTTGCGGCAGGTCGCCGGCGCACTGACGCCATCAGGTCTCGTCGTCATCAGAGCCACCAATGGGGTGTTTCATCTTCCGATGCGGACACCGGCCCGATGGGTGGGATCTCGCTATGATCAAGCGTTTCATCTCTTTCTGTATTCACCTCAAGCGCTCCGCTGGCTGCTGAGGGGCGTTGGACTGGAGACCATCGCGATCTATAACTCGGTTCCAAGTCGAGGGCCTCTTACTTCTGCGAACCCGTGGATGAGTCGACTCAAATGGCAGATTGGCGCGAAGGCCTTTTGGTCCTACGCAGAGGTGCTATATAAGGTAACGGGTGGGCGCACGGTGTGGGCCCCTTCATTTGAGCTCATCGCTCAACGGAGCGAGGGATCGCCATGAGTCGCTCCCATTGGTTCACTCTCCGTGGGCGACGCTCAATCAGGTTTGTAAGCATAGTCATTGCGCTCTGCCTGCTTGCCGCCGTCGCCACGTTTGGAGTGCGGTCATTATTTACGTCGGTGGGATCTGCCAAACATATCCGGTATGAGCCGGTCGACGTGCCCCCTCAAGAGATCTCGCCTCGCCACCAGAAGGAGCGGGAGGAGTATGAGCGACGAGAGCGAGTCTTGATAGAGAAGAGTCGGTAGTACGTTCATTTGGAGTGGCCATTTCATGTGTGGTATTTGCGGCCTCGTAGGGGATAACGATCCGGCTCTCCTTGACCGGATGCTCGATCGGCTTGTCCATCGAGGGCCAGACGATGAAGGTACCCATCACGATGTAGGGATAGCCTTTGGAGTAAGGCGATTGCGCGTGATTGATCCTGCCGGCGGCCATCAACCGGTTCGAAACGAGACTGGCACTGTCTGGGCAGTGATGAATGGAGAGATCTACAACTATCGCGAACTCCGCAAGGAGCTGATCCAAAAAGGCCATCGCTTTCAATCCAATTGCGATACTGAAGTCCTGGTGCATTTGTACGAAGAGGAGGGGCCCGAAGCGGTCTACCGGTTGCGTGGAATGTTTGCCTACGCCATCTGGGATCGAGAGCGGGACCTCGTGTTGCTGGTTCGCGATCGCTTGGGGATCAAACCGCTCTACTACGCCGCTCTACCTGGCAACGCGGGTGCTGATCAGCGTGTGGTCTTTTCTTCAGAACTCCCGTCACTGCTGGAAGTACTGCCGAATTGGACGATTCGTCCACAGGCCATCGCTGACTTCCTATCGCTACTCTATGTGCCTGGTCCCGAAACGATAATTGAAGGTGTTCATCAGCTTCAACCTGGGGAGGCTCTGAAGATTGTGCGGGGGCGTTTAGAGTTCTGGCGCTATTATCGTCCGCTGGAAGCGCTGGGTAATCAGGTTGAGCCTCCGCTGGGCGACCAACGAGCGCGCTTTCTGGGCATGTTGCGGGATTCCGTGCAGTCGCATCTGCTCAGTGACGTGCCGCTTGGCTTGTTCCTGTCCGGTGGGTTGGACTCTGCGTCGATCTTGGCCTGCATGCGCGAGGTGATTCCTGGGTCGATCAAAACGTTTTCCATCGGGTACGAGGCGCCGGAAGACCAATCATACAATGAGCTCAAAGCCGCCCGGCTCCTCGCGACACACTTCGGGACGGACCATACGGAAGCCGTGCTGCGACCCGATGTGGTCTCGCTGCTTCCTCGCGTGGTAGCCGGGATGGGAGAACCGTTTGCGGACTCTTCGGCCATTCCTACGTATCTGGTATCCGAAGTGGCCAGACGGTCTGTGACGGTTGCGCTGTCCGGTATCGGCGGCGATGAACTCTTCGGCGGCTATCCTCGCTATCTTGGGCTACGGGCTGCGGCTCGCTATGCATCGCTTCCTGTGGGGATGCGTTCATGGATTGCGTCTCGCGCTGTGTCCGGTCTGTCGGATGGCGCAGGAGGCCATGAGGTTCGTGGCCGCATCAAACGATTTCTCCTGGACGGCCATCGTCCGTTAGGTGAGCAATACCTCCGCTGGACGACATTTCAACCGGCAGGATGGGATGCGCCGTTGTATGCCGAGGCACTCCGGGCTGCTGTGGCCGATAATGTTTTCCTTCACCGTATCCGAGACTTCTTTCACGAATGGCCCTCTTGCGACCCATCTGATCGTGCAATGGGTGTTGATTTACAGACCTATTTGCCGGACGATTTATTGCGGATGGGCGATCGGATGAGCATGGTCCATTCGCTTGAACTGCGTGTCCCTTTCTGCGATCACCGTCTGTTGGCCTTTGCCTGTTCGTTGTCTGCTTCGACAAAGTTTCATGGATGGAAGTTAAAAGGGTTTATGAGATCTTCGCTGCAAGGCATGTTGCCTGAAAGCATTGTCGCAGCCAAGAAGCGCGGTTTCATGCTGCCGCTCGCACGATGGCTGAGAGAAGACCTGCGCGAGATGAGTCGTGATTTGCTTTCTGATGAGACCATCCGCCGTCGAGGTTACGTCAATCCTGCCTACGTGCAGTGGCTGCTTGCAGAGCACCACAGCGGGCGGCGGAACTTTACGGATCAGCTCTATGCGCTCATGGTGTTGGAATTGTGGCATGGGCAGATAGCACAGTCTGTTTCCTCCTATCCAATGAGAGTAGGCGCGGCATGAACGTCGTCTTGCTCGCAGAAGTCACGGTCGAACAGGTTATCGGTGGCGCTGAGCGAGTGCTCCGGCAACAAGCGTTGGGGCTCGCCAAGCTAGGCCATCATGTGCGCGTGGTCGCGCGGGCTCCCTTTGAGTCTGCAGAGGCCGACTTATCGATCGGAAGTGTGAGGGAACGGCGGTATTCCGTTAAACGAACCAGCGAGCCGGCCTTTGTCTGGTCTTCGGTGCAAAATTCTCTTCGGGCATTTGATCTCACGATGCAGGGCTTGTCGGTCGATGTCGCTATGATTCATCAATCACTGGCCGGTCTTGGCCCGATTCTGTTCCGCTACGGGAAGGTCAATCGCTGGGTCTATGTCTGTCATTCGTTCGCGCACGAGGAATATCTCACCAGAGCAGAGCGGGCCGCGACAACGCATGAACGGGCCAGACGGCGGCTGAGCGTGCGCGCCCGGCGCTGCATTGAACGCATGGTGCTCCGCCGCTGTCATCATGTGATCGTCTTGAGCGAATTCATGAAGCAGCAAGTTATAGCCACGCACGGCATCACTCCGAAGTCCATTACCGTGGTTCCCGGCGCAGCCGATCCGGCCATGTTCTATCCGCCGCAGGATCGGAACGAGATCAGACGGGAACTCAAATTGCCGGAGAATCGTACGGTTTTGTTTACGGTTCGCAATCTGGTGCCTCGCATGGGGCTAGAGCATCTTCTCGAAGCCATGACGATGCTCGGAGAGGAGCAGCGAGACCTTCTCCTCCTCATTGGTGGAGATGGCCAACTACGCTCGCGATTAGAAGAACACATTTTCAGCAAGAGATTACACGGTGCAGTCAGGTTGCTCGGATTTGTGCCGGAGGATCAATTGGCGAAGTACTACCAGGCTTCCGATTTGGTCGTGATGCCGACGCTACAACTCGAAGGGTTCGGCTTGGTGACGGTTGAGGCGTTAGCCTGCGGTACGCCGGTGATGGGGACGCCGGTCGGCGCGATCCCTGAAGTGTTGAGCACGGTTGATCCGATGTTTGTCACGGAAGGAACCGACGCGGCGTCTCTCGCAAAAACATTACGGCTGATATTAAATCGGTTTCGCAGTCAACCAGGTGAGCGAGAGCGCTGTGCAACAAAAGGTCGTACGGTGGTGGAGCAGCGATATAATTGGGCAGCGCATACGGCAGATCTTGATCGACTATTCGTGCGTTTGTCGAAAAAAGGACCCGCTCTATCACGTGAGCCGTCCGGAGCGAAGAAGGTGATTCATGTGATTACGCGGCTGGACTATGGCGGGTCGGCACAGAACACGATGTTGACCGCTCTCGGTCATGACC
>Ga0163150_10002159_pt1 | contig 31130 bp, 32 predicted proteins | sample OliLakLV19P2IB_FD_148628 | JGI IMG/M metagenome (GOLD analysis project Ga0163150, IMG submission 148628) | Freshwater microbial mat bacterial communities from Lake Vanda, McMurdo Dry Valleys, Antarctica - Oligotrophic Lake LV.19.P2.IB | ecosystem: Environmental > Aquatic > Freshwater > Lake >...
CCCCCCATCGCCGAAGTCGACAACGTACGTGAACCCCACATACCCCTCGAATCCTCTTGCGGTGAAAGCGACCGTGAGCGGTGCCGCACCCAATGTCGGAGTTGCCTTAAACGAGTATTTTCCTGGCTGAGGGGACGGTTTATTCTCGCAAAACGCCTGCATTGCAGTACGGGTCAAGGGACCCACGAATCCGGTAGGAGAAACGTTGTATTTATTCTGGAATCGAACAACCGCTCGCTCCGTCGCCTGGCCGAAGAAACCGGTTACGAGCGCTTCGGGATAGATAGCGGTGTCGCGTGCTAGCAATATCTGGAGTACCGACACCTGCCCACTCGTACTCTCATCATCTTCTCCGAGCCGTAGATCGCGCGCTGGCTGTACACATGCATTTGTTACTTGATTGCCGATTGTGAAAGCAGTGCTCTGCGCCGTCGCGTGCACTGTGCGCGGAGTGTTGCCGCTGCAATACCCCCAGCAGGTGTTGCCGCTATAAAGTTTTGCTACTACCTTATAGGTGCCCGAATTAATGCACGTGATGTGGCCCGCATCCGCGAGGCATGCATCCCCGCTGGGGACTTTCCATGCGTAGGTGCCGTTTGCGCCAAGTTCGGTGACATTACTGGCTAACCCGCGATCATTGTTGCCCTCGGTCGGAGTGTCTGTGGATTTATATACTTCGAGCCGAACCTTTGATCCAGCAGGTGCGTTCGTGAAATTCCACGTGATATTCAAGGCACCGCCAAGCGCGACAGCGGTGCTCGATACAGAAATTGAGCCTGTAGGTAGTCCAGGTGTGGTCGTACTGGTGTTTGTATTCGTGTTGGTGTTGGTATGAGTGTTTGTATCAGTATTCGTCGCAGCCCCGCATGATGGATAGATATAGTTCCCGGAGAGCACTCCGTTGTAGCAGGTGCGTGTCTGGGGACGACATGCCTGTCCCGCGAGCGCGGAGAATGATTCGTACATGGTGACAGATGTGCCGTGGGGCATGGTTCTGGTGTTCAATTGGCACGATCCAAGAGGGGGCGTGGTCGGGTTTGGAGGTGTAGGTGTAGGTGTAGCACCTGAGCAGAGCCCCATTGCACGAAGCGTGCGCGGACCTGCTACCCCCCATCCGGTCGTTGCAGGAGTGCCAGAAGAAACAATGCCCTTATCAGACTGCCATTGCTTTACCGCACTCTCAGTGACGGCGCCAAAGAATCCTGTAGGAGTAGGAAAATTTGTATACGCTCTGGCAAGTACCTGCTGCAGAGCAAGCACACGATCTCCGCTCATACCGCGCGAGAGGGACGGACAGATACCTTGAGCAGAGGCAAACGAAGGGAGCGCGAGAGCGACCGCAAAAAAGGACACCGCTATCGCTCGAAGCATGGGTCGATTATACAGCCGCGGGGGTGAAAGCCCCGGCGGCTGTGGGTAGCACTCTTTTATACGACTACTTACGCGAAGCAACTATATCTTCCTGGACGTTCCTCGGCACGACCGAGTAGTGGCTGAATTCGAGGTTCGGGACGCCGAGGCCTTCGGTGAAAGTGCGGACAAATTCTCAGAGTTTCAGAAATTGCCCGACCGAGATGCCCGCCTGCTTGAGAATCTTCGTAAGTAAATTTCGGCCGATATCCTTTCCACCGTGTGAAGGTACCGATGTCGTACGACCGGTTAAAGGGTGACGAAAGATGTAATGGCTCCCCTTTGTTGTTATGTGGACAAAGCCAGCACGGATGAGTTTCGCGATCACTGCGCGGAACGCGAATACTGGCAATATACTCATGCAATGCGCGACTGTGGTCGGTTGTGTGTGAGACGAACAGTGCCTATTCGCTCAGCTTCAGCAATGATGGCACCTTCATGTACACCGTCAATCGCCTCCGTAATCATGCGCTTTGCCTCCGCAAGTGTTTTGCCCCACGACACTGCTCCCTGAACCTTTGGTGCAGTCACGACAAATCCCCCCATATCAGCCTCCGGCTCAAATATGCAAGAAAACGAGCCGTAGCGGGTTCTAACGATTGCCGTTCGTTTAACCTTCTTTTCCATCTGCGTATTATACCGCAACGTGATTATTTTCTGCTCGCGACGATATCGTCCTGCACATTGCGCGGGACTACAGCGTAGTGGCTGAATTCGAGGTTCGGGACGCCGCGACCCTCGGTGAGAGAGCGAAGCTGCGTAGTGAAACCGAAGAGTTCGGAGAGCGGGACTTTTGCGGTGATGACGCGTGCCTGACCGCGCTCGCCCATCGCTTCGATTGAGCCGCGTTTGGAATTGATCATGCCGGTCACGTCACCCATGAATTTCTCGGGTACCACCACCTCAAGTTTCATTATCGGCTCAAGGATGACAGGCTTTGCTTTCTGGATAGCATCCTGGAATGCATTGAGTGCAGCAAGTTTGAATGCGATTTCGGATGAGTCGACATCATGATAGGAGCCGTCGTAGAGATCCACCGATACGTCCACCATCGGGAATCCGGCCAGCACTCCGCGCTCCATTCCCTCTTTGAGCCCCTTCCTGACCGGCTGAATGTATTCCTGTGGAATGACGCCACCCTTGATGTTGTTGATGAATTCGAAGTGATCCTCTCTGTCGACGTTGTTCTTTATCTTCTCGCCTTCCACAATCGGCTCGAGCGGCTTCACCTTGATCTTTACGTGGCCGTACTGGCCGCGACCACCGGTCTGCTTGATGTGTTTATATTCCACATCCGAAGTACCCTGAATGGTTTCGCGGTAGGCCACCTGTGGCTTTCCTGTCGTTGCTTCGACTGCGAACTCGCGCTTCATACGGTCCACGATGATGTCGAGATGCAACTCACCCATTCCGGAGATAATCGTTTCCATTGTCTCAGGGTCCGAGTGGACGCGGAATGTCGGATCTTCGTCGGAAAGCTTTGAGAGTGCGACACCCATCTTCTCTTGGTCTGCCTTGGTCTTCGGTTCCACTCGCATGGATACTACCGGCTCCGGGAAGACGATGCTTTCAAGCGCGATAGGATGATCGGCATCGCAAAGCGTGTGACCGATCTTCACTTCTTTCATGCCCACGACGGCTGCGATCTCACCAGCGTAGACCGACTTTATTTCTTCGCGCTTGTCGGCCTGAAGGCGCACCATGCGTCCAATACGCTCCCTTTTATTGTTCGCCGAATTGTAGACAGTGTCTCCCGTATTAATAGAGCCGGAGTATACGCGGAAGAATGTAAGCGCACCGACGAATGGGTCGGTCTGGAGTTTGAATACGAGCGCCGCAAACGGTCCGTCATCGAGAGATGGTCGCGTTTCCTCAACACCTGTATCTGGATTCGTACCCTTGGCCGCCGGAAGATCGAGTGGAGACGGGAGGTAGTCGACGACAGCATCGAGTACGAGCTGGACACCCTTGTTCTTCAATGATGAGCCGGTGTATACAGGGAAGATCTTGTTCTGCACGACCGCTGCACGAAGCGTCTTCTGGAGAACGTCGAACGGGATTTCTTTGCCTTCGAGGTATTCGCTCATGAGGGCATCGTCGTTTTCCACGATACGCTCGACGAGCTCTGCGCGGAACTTTTTCGCTTCGTCCATATATTCGGCAGGAATATCGTAAGAGATGACATTTCTCCCCATTTCGCCTTCGAATTTGTATGCCTTCATACCGAGAAGGTCGATAACTCCTTCGAATTTATCTTCGAGACCGATCGGGATCTGCATACGGACTGCTTTGGTAGAGAGTCTGTCGAGGATCGAAGCGTACGACTTCTCAAAGGATGCGCCCGTGCGGTCGAGTTTGTTGATGTAGCAGATGCGAGGGACTTCAGCTTCCTCGGCATAGCGCCAATTGGTCTCTGATTGTGGCTCGACGCCGGCGACACCGTCGAATACGACGACTGCACCATCGAGCACGCGCATCGAACGCTTCACTTCGGAAGTGAAGTCGATGTGTCCTGGAGTATCGATAACATTGAAGCGGACCTTCCTGGAGAGGTCGTCACCCATATACGAAGGGTTCCAGAAGCATGTAATGGCCGCTGCGGTGATGGTAATGCCGCGCTCGCGCTCCTGTTCCATCCAGTCTGTCACCGTGTTGCCCTCATGTACCTCGCCTATCTTATGGCTCTCCCCCGTGTAGTAGAGGATGCGCTCAGACGTGGTGGTCTTGCCGGCGTCGACATGCGCGACGATACCGAAGTTGCGGACTTTATCTAGTGGGTAATCTCTAGCCATAGGTTTTGATGTTAATTGAGTGGATAGCCTACCCCGTTGGAAGCTTTGCTTTCCTACCGGGGTCCCTTGCCATAACGTGTTTTTCTAAAAAAAATCCGCCTACTGGCGGAGCCTTGCGGCGCCTGCCTGCCGGCAGGCAGGTCTAAGTAATATAGAGGAAAGCTGCTCAAAAAGCAAAGACCCGGCGGAAAAACCGCCGGGTCTAGGAGCGCGCCGCTAACGGGCTAGCCGATCTGCACGATCGCCGGCGTCGACGGAATCTCCACGGTCTTTTTCTTGGTGAAGGCACCGGAGAGCCACAACACCAGGACCACGGCGGCCACTCCTCCCGCAATCCAACCCCACATAGTATTGGACATTTCGTTCTCCCTGGGAAAGGCTTGAGTCGAGTACGGCCGAGCGCCGCCCAATCTCTGCCGATGGACACGATACAGCTCTTTTGACTCTCGTCAATCAAAGAATATTGAAGAGAAACAAAAGTATGATTACAGTGACAGGAACTCCCATCGCCCAAAGCAGTATGCCGCGCATATGAGTAGAGTGACGCTAATGGTTAAGCCATTACTCTACCCAACCGAGGTGAACTTGACGTGAGATCACATCCAGAAGTCTTCGTAAAGAGCAGTAATGGCAACCATACTGACGATGGGGATAAGGATCGCAAGGACTACTGCCGAGAGAATGAGCATTTCCATTTCCTCACTATCTCAGAGTCGCATTAGCGCGAGGTGAAGAAGTGTTACCACTCTATCGGTTTTTCTCCATGCGCCAAGAGATACGCGTTCGCTTTCGTGAACGGTCGACTTCCGAAGAAACCATTGTACGCGGAAAAGGGTGAGGGGTGTGGTGATTCCAGAACGAGGTGTTTCGCGCGATCGATGTGCGCACCTTTTTGCTTTGCATAATTCCCCCATAGTATAAAGACAAGCTTTTTTCGCTCGTCAGCAAGACGCTTAATGACGGCATCGGTAAATTTCTCCCATCCTCTCCCCTGGTGAGAGCCCGGCGTCTTCGCATTCACGGTAAGAGTTGCATTGAGAAGGAGTACCCCTTGCGCAGCCCATCGCGACAGGTCCGGATTTCTCTCCGCGGTTCGCCCCAGATCCTCTTCAAGCTCTTTGAAGATATTTTGAAGTGATGGTGGCGCTTTTACCTGCGTATGTACTGAAAAACAAAGCCCGTTTGCTTGCCCGTGACCGTGATACGGGTCCTGACCGAGGATCACGACTTTCACGGCGTCGAATGGTGTCTCTTCGAATGCGCGAAATACGTGCGCCGGCTTGGGATACACGATCGCCCTCTCATATTCTTCTCGCACGAATTTTGATAGATCTTTGAAATACTCAAGCCCGAACTCATCAGAGAGCTTTTCTTTCCATCCCCCGCCGATTTTCGGCTCTGTCATAGCGCCATACTAACAAAAGCCCCGCATCGCAGGGCTTTTGATCGTAAAACATGGTTACCAAGCGAAGTGCGCGAATGCCTTGTTGGCTTCAGCCATGCGGTGCGTTGTTTCTCTTTTCGTAACTGCACTTCCCTCGCCTTTGTGCGCTGCCTTTATTTCATTAAGGAGAGCCTCTGCCATCGGCTTGCCTTTGGTACCCTCTGCAGCCTCCACGATCCAGCGTAGTCCGAGAGACATGCGGCGTTCGGGTCGGACTTCGCGCGGGACCTGGTAGTTGGCTCCACCAACGCGACGCGAGCGGACTTCTACGGTCGGAGATGCTTTCTCAAGTGCTTCCTCGAGGATGATGAGCGGGTCTCCATCTTTCTTGAGTTCTTCCATCACCTTATAGACGATTTTGCGCGCTGTATCCTTCTTGCCGCGCTCCATCACATAATTGATGAGCTTAGCGACTTTCATAGAGCCGTATATCTCATCCGGCTGTGGCTGTTTACGATTTTTTACTGGGCGTCGCATATATTACAAAAAATTACTTGGCTGCCTTAGGCTTCTTGGCTCCATAACGAGATCGTCCGCGTCGGCGCTTGTCGACACCTGTAGCGTCGAGTTTGCCACGCACGATAGTGTAACGAATACCGATGTCCTTCACACGACCGCCGCGCACCAAGACGACCGAGTGTTCCTGCAAGTTGTGACCCTCTCCAGGAATGTAGGCTGTGATCTCCATTCCGTTGGTGAGTCGTACGCGAGCGATTTTTCGAATAGCGGAGTTAGGCTTGCGTGGCGTTTTCGTAGTGACACGTGTGCATACACCGCGCTTGAACGGAGCTGGGTAGAAGGACGGGCGATTTTTAAGCGTATTGAACCCGCGCGAAAGCGCGACGGTCTTCGTCTTTCGTATAGCGGCCTTACGACCCTTACGTGCGAGCTGATTTATTGTAGACATTCCAATTAAAAATCCCCACCGGGGAGTGAAAAAGAGTCTACTACTTATGCTACTTGATTGCAAGATACGGCTCTACACTCCCGCTATAAGCCGAGCCACCCGGAAAACAACACCGCCGAATTGCTGTCCAAAAACAATGATCACAAGGAGCACGAGCCCCATACCAAGGAACGGGTTGTATTCCATGCGGGTTCTCCACTGGTCGTATACCCTGCCGACCCCACTCGGCAGAAGCGACGAGAGTATCTTTGAGCCATCGAGCGGTGGAATGGGAAAGAGATTAAAGAGGAAGAGCATGACATTGACCACTACTATGAGGAAGAAGACGGCTGTGACCTCGGGAGCCAAAGTCACAATGCGCATCAAAATGCCCGTAATGAGGGCTATAACTAGGTTGGAAAGGGGGCCCGCCGCCGCCACAATCGCTTCACTGAAGCGCCCCGGCCTCAGATTGAATGGATTGTAAGGAACCGGTTTTGCCCATGCGAAAAAGAACGGGGCGCCAGAAAAAGCCAGAATGATGGGCAAAAGTACTGAGCCGAATGGGTCCAAGTGCGGGATCGGGTTGAGGGTCAGGCGTCCCGCGTAGCGCGCAGTCTTGTCTCCGAGCCTGTCTGCTGCCACACCGTGCATTACCTCGTGAATAACGGCTGAGAATATGATTACGACGATGAGAAAGATGGTATCTGTTATTTGCATAGAGATTCCCAAGATGGTAGCATGCGGGCGCGTATGGCAAGAGTTTGTGAAATAACAGGAAAGCACTCGCAGGTAGGTGGCGGGTACTCCAACCGCGTTCGTGCCACTAAATTCAACCCGACCGGTAAGCGCCGCCGCCACGTGAATCTCCAAAAGAAGACTCTTTTCATTCCTGAGCTCGGGAAAAAGATCACGGTGAATGTCTCAGCTAAGGGCCTCAAGACAATGAAGAAACGCGGAGCATTTCTCACACTCAAGAAAGCAGGGATGATCTAATTCCAGGATCGAATTAGAGAGACCGCCGAGAAGGCGGTTTTCTTATTTACGGACTACTCTTTTCCCATCGGAGACGAATGTGACAGTTCCCTCTTCGCACGTGTCGAGAGCGACAATGCCAAAGCGAGCGAACGTATCGACGGTCTGCTCGTGCGGATGACCGTAACTATTCCCGCATCCACGCGAGTACACCACATATTCCGGATCGACTGCTCCTACAAAAAAAGCAGCTGAGGAGGTCTTTGAGCCATGATGGGCAGCTTTGAGTACCTGTGAGCCGAGTTTCTTTCCGTCCAAGCGCGCCACATACTCCTCAATTGCAGCGGTCGCATCGCACGGGAGAATAAAGGCTGTCGCGCCATACACGAGTCGGGAAACAATACATCCCACATTGGTCTCGACCGCCGGCAGCTCCCTATCAGGAAAGAGTATTTCTAAATATACGCCTTCACCCAGGTTCACTACCTGTCCTCGCTCTGCAATGCGAGCGTCTTGTGTCTCTTTCGCCACACCTGCACGAAATGATGCCCATCCAGAGGTACTGCCATTCACACTGGAGAGCATGATCGTACCCACTCGATAGCGCGGAAGCACATCGATAAGACCGCCGATGTGATCGAGATCAGGATGTGTCGCGACCACGACATCAATGGAACGGTCGTACCACGGCATCACGCGCGACAGTTGACGTAAGACTGATGAATTCGGCCCGCCGTCGATCAGCATCTGTCTACCTGATGGCGCATCGATGAAGATTGAGTCGCCCTGTCCAACATCGAGAAAGGAGACAGTGAGCAATCCGCGCCTTTCTTCTGCGAGATTGGCGTACACGATAGAGGCTGCGAAAAATGAAAGTACAGAAATTGCCAAGAGCAGGTACCGCGAACTGCGACGCATCGAGAAAGTATGTCATATCTTCTTCATGGAGCTGCGGTGTATACTAGGTGCACATGGCATACGAAAAACGTACGTTCGACATTCCGGAACTTGAAGGTATCTCAAAAAAATCTATCGACGAGCACATCGGGCTCTACGAAGGTTATGTTAAGAATTTCAACGCCATCTCAGCGCTCCTACCTGAGTACGCAAAAGACAGCGAGAAACACGCGCACGCTCTCTCCGAACTCATCCGCCGTAAGTCGTTCGAATTCGACGGTATGCGGCTCCATGAGCTCTACTTCGAACAATTCGAGAGCGGAGCCAAAACGCTCGACGAAAATTCCAACCTCGGGAAGGTCTTCAAAGACGAATACCACGGATTTTTCAACGAATACTTCAAAGCCATCGGCAGTATGCGTGGGCCGGGTTGGGCCATGCTCTACTGGGATCCTGTCGGTAAGCAATTCCAGGCTGGCTTTGTCGGAGAGCAACACCAAGGACATTTTGTAGCGCTTCCCGTGATCCTCGCGCTCGATGTGTGGGAACACGCTTTCCTTCTGGATCATGGCGCCCAGGGCAAGGGAAAATACATTGAAGCGTTCTTCAAGAACCTGAATTGGAATACTGTTGAAAAGCGCTTTGACGCCGTATCTGCGTGATATCCTTATCGTATATTAATCAGCACAGACTAAATACATATGAAACTTAAAAGCGCACTTCTCATAACCTTCCTCGGAAACTACCTCACGAATACCGTGGTGGCTGCAGTCGTCGCTCTCATACCTGCGAGCGCGGCCCCAGGGATGCTTACGCCTCAGTACATCGCCTTCGTCGTCCTTGCAGCGATCGTCGTCGGACTTCTCACTATGTGGTACGGCCCACGCGACATTCGCGAAGGTGCCATATTCGGCGCTATCGGCTTTCTCGTAGCACTCGCCGTAGCCTTTATCTCCGGTATTGCAGGTGTGCTGACTCAGACGGGCTCACTTTGGCAAGTAGCACAGGTTGTACCGAATTTCTGGCCATTCTTGGCGAGCTGGTCTACCCTCGTTCTCCTCGGGTACTGGATGATCCCAGCGACGTTTGTCGGTTGGTGGAATAGCCGCAAGGCAGCTCCCGCCCCGATGATGTAAATCTTGTTTCTTACTGTTTCTTACTGTTTCTTACTGTTTCTTACTGTTTCTTACTGTTTCTTGCGGAAAAACGGTGGTCACGTACCGCCGTTTTTCTTTTGAGAGTACACGTATCCGGCAGCGAGCAGAAAGTACGATATGCAGAGTAGCCAGGCTCCGAATGCAGGGACGGTGGTGGCAGCGAATGGTAATTCCCCAAGGAGCTCCGCGACACGAATAATGTACGCAAGGAGTGCATACGCGGGAAATGCGAGCACGGCTCCGTACGTGCCGAAAATAATGCCGGCTAGAGCTGCAATGAATGAGAAAAGCATCGCGAGTGGAACCGCTACCAGTGCGAGCAGGTTCGCAGGAATAGCCACGAAGCTCAGAAGGCCATTCTGATACAAAAGGAGTGGCAAGACTGCCATCTGTGTGCCAAGCGTCGAGGCGACTATTTCTCGAGCGCCGAATCGCTCGGTGATAAAGGAGATGCGCTTAGAAAAAAGCGGCGTAAAGAGCACAAGCCCCAGTGTCGCGAGTATAGAGAGCTGGAATCCCGGATCAAATGCGAGTAGGTACGGATTCCACAGCACCATAGCGAATGCCACGATCCCCAGGATGCGTAGCGCGATGAAGGTGCGTCCTGAGAGTCGTGCGTACGTCGCGAGGAGCGCCATTGCTCCCGCCCGCGTCGCGCTCGCTGCTCCTCCGGTCATAAGTATAAAAAGCGCCACGATGACCCCACTCACCGCGAATTTCCCATATCGCGGAAGGAATGAGAGTACGTGGGCTGCTGCGTTGATGACGACCGTCATGTTGTAGCCTGAAAGCACGACGATGTGTATGAGCGAGACCTTGAGAAAGGTGTCGGATAATTCCTGACCTATCGAACGTTTGTCGCCTACCGTAATTCCCCCCGCGAGCCCCGCCACCGGCTCCGGCAACACCTGTCCCAAACCACTCAGATACGCATGCTTGAGCCAGATAGCGCCTGCCTTGAGCGGATTGCGATGCGCTTCGCCGGTGCTCTCGACCTCTGCAAAAGCGAGCGTATAGAGAATCCCGTCTTTTGCGAGGAACATCGGGTAGTTGAATGTTCTCCCCGCATCGGTATCGAATGCTTGTGGCAGCTGCAATTCCCCTTCTGCACGTATCACATCGCCATATGCGACATCGGAATGTGGCGGAGCAAGAACGAGCACCCCCGCATCGACAGTCGTGGTCGCATGTTTCTCGATAAGCTCTCGTGCATGCACATGCAAGCGCACGCTTTTCTCGCGCACGTCCGGCTCTGCGGCCACGGTGCCGACAATCTCTACCTTTGAGTCAATACGCAAAGAAAGCGCAGGGTCGCCTACGAGGCGTGCACTATCCATTCGCATGATTCCTCCGCCAAATGCTACGCAGACGACCGCTGATGCAATAAAAAAGTTGCGTTTCTCGCGGGACACGAATATCAGCGCGATACACAGTGCACCGACCAATGCGGCAAACAGTGCGAATGGCCAGGAGATAAGAAAAAATGAGCGCAAAAAGACTCCCGCAATGAATCCGAGCGATAGTGACCAGACAATCCTACCTGCCATGCAGAAAATCTTAACCCGCGAGATGAAAAATATCTCATGGGTCGTATCAAAAGAAATCGGCGGCAGGTTTCCCTGCCGCCGATTCAAACGCACCGAATGTTCAGATCATCTCCAGCGTGCGCAGACGCGCCGCGATGGCCGTACCTGTCATCTTGTGGCCGTTGCAATCACACGCGAGCTCGTGTGCCTCGCCCCTCGTCATCGGCACATTGTCCATGACGGCGCCGAGCGTCTGATCTGTCGGGACACCCGCCGCGTTGAGCACATCGACAATCGGCGCGAATGCCGTACCTTGCGTATCGCGCGTGCGAATCACAGGCTCGGCATGGTACTCGATCCGATGCAGGGCGTTGAAGACCTGATCAGGCCGCGACTCGAAATATGATGCGACCCTGAGTAACAGCTCGCGACGGGTCGGCCTGACGGGTTTTGCGCTGCGCTGAACAACGTCGGGGTTTTCGTGCTTCATAGTGAACCTCTCAATATGTGCTGGTGCGGAACGAGACCGCATGTACACGTTCCGTGAGGAAAAATACCCCTTATGTATCAAAACCGCAACTGTATTGCTTTATGAGAAACTGCGTATGATCTGTGCTTCCTCCTCGGCGCTCACTGCTTTTTTGAAGCGCGCTTTTTTACCTCGCACTCGTGCTTCGCACTCGCCCCATGTTTTATGGACCAAGACCTCCCCATCAACCTCGCTTATATACGAGAAAGCTTTCATCTTGGCACGACTGCGAGTTTCTGATTTCTTTTGCTGCAAAGATTCGTCGACCGTCATGTTGGCAATATCGATGCCGTATCCAGCTCGAGGACCCGAGTACAGACGGATAGGTGCGCCGAGTGCGAATCCCGAAGCGATCGTGTCGACGCGCTCATTGCCCGCAATGCCGACGTGACCACCAACGTTGTGCCAACGCATGGTCGCCGCTATCTCGTCGAGTAGATTCAAGAATGGTTCCCAGAGATCACGATTCGAGACTGACTGCTTTGTAGATGTGATCCAACCATTGCGTCGCCATCCGCTTCCCCATTTCGTAGCACCCCCGATGACATACGAGGAATCGGTATAGATATCTATGTGCGTCGCGGACCATTTTGCAGCATGCGCGAGCGCATCGAATGCGGCGCGCAACTCCATACGATTATTGGTGGTATTCGACTCTCCTGCTCCGAGTTCCTCTACGAGTTTCTCGTCAGCTACGATTGCACCCCATCCTCCGGGCCCAGGATTACCTTTTGAGGCACCGTCCGTGAAGATGACGATTTTTGACATCGCACCATGATACACGAAGTGCCACGAATTCTATTTGCACAGCACGATCTCTTCGACCGGTCTTTGCAATTGGACCGCGAACCATTCCCGCACGGTATCTTCATCGCCTATCTGATCGATGAGCCCCTGTGAGAGCGCCAGTTTTGCAGGCATGGTGGATCCATCTGCAAGCGCCCCGACAGTAGAGGTAGAGAGTCCGCGCGATGCCGCTACGAGGTCTATAAAAAGATCGGCATACGCACGTATGTCTCGATCATAGAGTGCTTTTTCATCGGCGGTCAGCGCCTTGTTCGGATTTCCCGTATCTTTAAATACACCCGAGGAGAGCTGCACGAAGCGTCGACCCTCCTTTGCGTTCTCTTCACTGTTCTCTACGTAGGAATAGGTAATACCGATAGATCCTACGGCGGCAAATGGTGCTGCTATGATCTCGTCCGCGCCAATTGCGGCGAGATAGCCTGATGAAAGGCCCGCTTCGCGGATATATGCGACCGTTGGAAGCGCAGATCGCTCCAGGGCCCTCATCATTTGATGACCCGGAGAAGCGTATCCCCCGTAGGAATCGATCTGCGCAACAATTCCGAGTATCCCGAGGTCGCTTTCAGCATCGAGTATATAGCGCTCTACCCAATCGCCCGATGTCGCTGTCGGGGCATCACTGACTTCGCCAGAAGCGAGCGCATCCCCCTGAAAAGCAACGATATCTCCCTGGATCGGGATGACGGCAATATTGCAATATCCGTTGGATATCGGCCAAATCCGCGCTGCACGATTATCTGACCATGAGCCGTACCAGGAAAGTCCTGCAGCAAAAAGAATAAAAAGTGCCACGCATGTCGTGAGAACCAAGACGAAGGGCCGAGTCGATTCGTTCATACCTCAATACGCTAGCACGCGCAGTGCATTTGCCAACGGGAGGGGTGTTTACTTTTGAGTGAGCGCGAGGTTAGTCCAACTCAATACCTTTTGTCGACTGAAGAGATCGATAGGCGTGAGCGAACGCGAAAGATACAACCGGTATTGCTACGAGAAGGCCTACCACGAGTGCAAGAAGTCCGAGTAGGCACACTCCCCCGAGTGCGAGCATGAGAATCAGCAATTTCCCAAACTTCCCCTTCGTCATTTCACTGCTTTCTTTGAGTGCTTGCATGGACATCGCCTGCTTGTCCATGACGATGAGTTCCACGAACATATATTTGATATTCGCGAAGACAACCCACGCCACGGCAAGAACGATAGCCAAGATAGAGATCACCGGTATTGAAAGCGTAAAGAGCGCGACAGCGCCGAGAAGAAGGGCGGGCACAGAGATGACTATCCATTTGAGGAGGATGGCCCCCACGAATCCCCAGAAGGGATGCGGAGTCCAGAGATCCTTGAAGACCACGTTCTCCGGTGCATCGTGCGCCTTGAGAAGAAACGCGTTGGCGCCCATCTTCGCCACTATCGTAACGAAGAACAAGATGATACCGATGACGGCAAGGATAAGTACTTGCGGCCCAAAGAAATCCACAGCGTTATTATCCTGCATCTGAAAGTTCAGGTTGGACAGGATGCTGATGAGAAAGAAAGCTCCTATAAAAAATCCGGGACGCTTCTTGAATGTTTCCCACCCGAAACGAATAGCCTCGCGCACTGAGAATGTATTCATACGGCAACGCTATCACGCGGATAGAAAATGCCAACCGGTCTATGCGGGAAGGATATCTACAAGACGCAGCGCAAGCCCTCCGCGAAACGTATCGCGCTCGACGGTAGCGAGAACCGTCGCGAGAGCATCTTGCACGGGCGCGAAAGTAAAATCTTCAGGGCCACGGAAGAAATCGAAAGCCCTTGCTGTGGCAAGAGAGTCCGTACACAAAAGCGCCACTTCTACATGATTCTGTTCCTTACCGAATCTTTTCATGCCGGCGATCTTTATACGGCCTACACGGAAGATGGGCTTCGGATTCCCCATGCCAAAAGGCGCGAGCCGCGCTATGTCTCTATAGAGCGGCCATGCGATCTCACGCAGCGACACAAGTGCGTCATGAGCTGCTAACGTCTCCTTCTCAGTGCGCTGAAGCGATGTAGCCGCTTTTGCGAGCGTCTCTTGAAGAGAATGCACCTGTTCGCTCACTACGGTGAATCCCCCGGAGGCCGCGTGTCCGCCGAATTCCTCGAATGCGTGAGGTGCGGCAGAGAAAAGCTCGACAACGGACACTACGCCATCTGAACGGCAAGAACCTTTTATCTTGCCGTTCACATCCCGACCCCAGAGACACACCACGCCACCGCGCTCAGACATGATGGAGTTTGCTGCGAGACCGAGGAGCGAAGGCTTCCACTCGGGATTTCCAAGAACCACCACTTCTCCAGGTGCGAAGCGCTCTGCCGTGCGCTTCTTGGCCTCGCGCACGATACCAGCGACGACACCTTTTCGACTTGCGTTCAATTTCTCGAGGCTGGCCGCCAACATTTCCGCTTCAGCGGGATCGCGGGTCGTGAGGAGCCGAAGCGCAAGATGCGGATCTCCCATGCGTGATGCCGCATTGACCCTCGGCGCGATTGAAAAGCCGATGTCGTCCTCTGTGAGCTCCGCTTTTCGCAGACGAAGCTTTGTACAGAGCGCAGAAATGCCTGGCCGCGGAGACTTGCGCAATACCTGGAGTCCCCAATGGGCGAGCACGCGATTCTCTCCGATGAGTGGGACCATATCTGCGATGGTCGCAATAGCGACGAGATCGAGCAGCCATTTCTCCCAGCCACTTCCGACTGATGCAAAACGCTCATCTTGCAGAGCTTTTCCTTTTTGGATAACACCCTGCGCAAGTTTGAAAGCCACGGCAGCGCCGCAGAGGTGCGGAAATGGGTACGGAGAGATCTTTGGATTGAGTACGGCAAAAGCTTCGGGTAGCTCTGCGAGTATCTCGTGATGGTCAGTGATTATGGTATCGATACCGATCTCGTTTGCTGATTTTACGGTCGCTATCGCAGCCGTGCCCACATCGACGGTGATGATGAGCTTCACACCGCGGGACGCCAGCTGCTCCACGGCTTCCTCGTGGAAGCCGTACCCTTCGCGATCACGATGCGGAAGATACACTTCAAAATTCTCGTAACCCAGTTTTGTGAAAAGGTCCGAAAGCACTGCCGCACCCGGTATGCCGTCGCAATCGAAATCGGCGTACACTGCGATGCGATCTCCCGACCTCATCGCCGCGATCACCCGACCTGCCGCGATGTCCATGCCAGAAAAAAGAGAATGGGAGTGAGTATGCTGTTCGTAATCCGGGGTGAGAAACGCCGCAACCGCGGCCTCTTCCGTCACTCCGCGGCTCTTTAGGAGTGAGCGGACGAGTTCAGAAAGTGGAGAAGAAGTCATCTGCGGGATTATACGCTATACTCACTTTTACGATTCTTGTATGGCTGACGATTGCGTGTTCTGCAAAATAGTTCGCGGTGAAATGCCGTCCTTTAAGGTGTACGAGGATGAAAAGACACTCGCTTTTCTCGACATTCATCCGGTAAGTCCGGGTCATACGCTCGTTATCCCGAAAGCCGACAATTCACGCAATATTTTCGATATCTCAGCGGAAGACTGGATAGCAGCGACTGAGACAGCGCGCAAAGTGGCGCATGCGGTGGAAAAGGGCACCGGTGCTGACGGCGTGAATATCATGATGAATAATCGCGTGTCAGCCGGACAGGTCGTCGATCATCCGCACATACACATCATCCCCCGCTTCAAGAACGACGGGCTCAAGCAGTGGCATCACAATTCATACAGAGACGACGAGGCGAAAGGGTTGCTCGAAAAGATCCTCCGCGCGTTTACATAAAATAAAAAAGCTCACTGGAGTGAGCCTTTTTATTTCTGCTGATCTGGCTTTAGTACGTATTCGCCTGGCACTGTCCGTCGTAGAGGTACTCAGCACCTGCGGCATTCAACTGGCAGCGATTGCCGTACGTGACGGGGTCGTGCTGCTGGCACATCATCGCGCAGTACATGCCAGGTGGACAGGTATTGGCACATCCTGTCGGTCGTCCGCAGACAGGGTCATATTGAAGAGTGCACGCCGTTCCGCCGTCGGTTCCGACCCTCACGGTCGTCGAGGATTTGGCTTCTTGACCTGATGCATCGCGCACTACGATAGTGACTGTATAGGTCCCTGCGCTCGCGTATGTATGGGTGAATGTTGTGGTCTGCACAAATGATTCGCGCGCCGGCATGGAGCTGCTCATGGCCGCATTCCAGGTATTCTCGTCTCCCCATATGACCGAGTACGAGAGCGATTGATTCTCAGGATCTGACGCACGGATGGTCCATGTGCCGGACAGATTGAGAGAAAGTGTAGTAGGGCCAGAGAAGCTGCTTATGGTCGGCGGTCGGTTGCCCGAATTTCCATCAAAGTAGGAAGTGCAGTATGGCTTTTGCATGCCCTCGGCGGTACACGCACGAAGCGTGCACATCGCGGGACTGCCAGGCGCGGAGCGCGAACAGCTGTTGCAGCCGTCGTACCACGACTTGCACCTCGGGTCCGAAGAAGGATCGACGGAAGGTGTGCGGCATTGTCCCTCGTGCACATACGTCGCGCCGTCCGCATTCATCATGCAACGATTGACGTAGGTCTTGGTCGTTGGTCGAGCGCAATACTCTGTTCCGTCTGGCTGCGTGGCGCACCCGGTCGGCTGTCCGCACACGGGTGAATATTCTTTGGTGCAGGCGACGGAACCAACGATTATCTGTTCCTTTGCGATCGCACTCTCCCTCGCCGGTGCGCCAAGGCAGCGTGGGTCGGCATTCGGTCCGCATCCACCTGGGTTGTTTTCATACAAGACAGCGATATATGTACCGTTTGTTGTGTATGTGTGATCCACGGTCCCCGGTCGAATGCACACATCCGCAGGCGCAGAACATGATATTTGCGCTCGAGCAGTGCCGTCGCCGAAATCGATAAAGTACTGATTTTGAGTGAAGCCACCAACCATCGCCTTAAAGGTGACGTGGAGCGGCGCGATCCCTTTTTCCGGTGATGCAGAGAAGCGAGCGGTATCACCACACCAGACCTTGATCCGTTCGCGGGAAATGGGACCCAGGCTCCCCACACCCTGTACTCCCTGGGACACCTGCCACTTGGCGAGAGCCGAGCGAGTTGCCGGACCAAAGTAGCCCGTTGCATTCGCGCTTAAAAAGCCTTCAGTCTTTAGAAATTCCTGAACACTGAGCACTTCGTCGCCCCTGTTACCTACCGTGAGATTGCGCGCGGGAAGCAACTTACAGATACGAGGTACGGACGCTACCGTGAGATCGCTTTCGGTTTGTACTGTTGCCGCAGCGGGACGCACCTGCGACTGGAGCGAGGCCACTTTTGCGAGAAGCTGCTTGATCTGCGCTTGCAGGTCATCTATAGAGAGAGCGGCAGCCGGTGATGCGACGAGCGCGCTGGAGGCAATGATACCGGCAGCCAGGAGCGAGGCGAGAATGATATTTTTCTTCATATGAAAGATATTACGAGAGATATTAATTGTGTTTTCATGATAAATATGTCCCTGCTATCTATAAGGATAGAGACGTATTCGGGTGGCAGGCTCTTACTCTGTGAGCGCGTCAATGCCAGGAAGCGTGCCGTCGAGAAGGTACTCAAGCATTGCCCCACCGCCCGTCGATAAAAATCCTAATGTATCCATCTCTACGCCGCTCTCTTGAAGAGCCGCTATCGTATCTCCACCACCGATAACTTTCTGTGCATCGCTCTTTGCGATGAGCTCCGCAATAGCATGTGTCCACGAGACATACCCACCTTCGTAGAGTCCCGTCGGGCCGTTCCAAAGAATGAACCGAGCTTTCTCTATGAGTGGGGCGATAGCCTGGACCGAGTCAGGTCCTATATCTACTATCTTGTCATCTGTCTCCACATCTTGCGGGAGTTTTACGCGAGCCTGCAAGTCGCTGCGCTCCACGGTCACATCCACAGGTGCGATGAAAAGCGGGTGCAGCAAAACATCTTCGCTCGGCAATTCTTTGGAAATAAGCGACCTTCCCACGGGGAATCCGCGAGCTTTGAAAACATCGTTCGCCAGCGCGCCTGTAATGAAAACGCTGTCGTAGGTCTTCAGGAGCTCCTTGATGAGCGGTGCTTTCGTTTCGAATTTCGCGCCGCCCAGTATTGCGAAAGACGGGTGTTCAGGTGAACGCGCAAGATCCAACTGTTTTACTTCTTCTGCGAAAAGCATGCCCGCGAAACCAGGGATATATTTTGGAATACCGACGATGGAGGCATGGGCACGGTGTGCAGCTGAGAACGCATCATTCACATAAATATCCCCAAGCGAGGCAAGCTCTTTTGCGAAAGATTCGTCGTTTTTTGTCTCGCGCGCATCACGACGAAGATTTTCAAGGAGGAGAGTGTCGCCATCTACCATCGCTTCGCGCGCACTCCTCGCGGCAGCACCCACGAGATCCGGCACGTATGAGACAGTCACATGTGATTTAAGAGCGCGAGCAACAGGTTCATTGGTCTCTTCAGGATCGCGGCCTATGTGCGAGAGGATGATCGTGCGCGCACCGGCCGCAGAAAGAAACCGCAGCGTATCAATTGCGCGTCGAACGCGAAAAAGATCTGATACGTCTCCGTGAGCATCGAGTGGCACATCCAAACCGGCACGCACCAGAACATATTTACCTTTCAAATGCTCCGGCGTGAGTTCGCTCAGTAGCCTCATAGGTCAGCGAGTACCGATATAAGACTTGCGAAGCGCGCCGCCTGAGTGGATACGCGACCCACAAGCAGTCCGTTGACGTCGCCATTGATCAGCATATCTGCCGCGTTCTTTTCATCCACGGAACCACCGTAGAGGATCTTGATATTCATTCCTGCGCCATTGTGCATATCGACTATCGTTTTGCGGATGAAAATAGTCATTTCATGCATTTCGCGCGCGCCCATCGAGGTGTCTTTTCCGATCGCCCACACCGGTTCATACGCGATCATAATGCTCGCAAGTTTCGTGGGCGTGATATCGCGCAGCGCACCCGATAATTGCTGACGAACGTATACGTAGTGCTCCCCGCCCGAAGAGCGAGATGTTTCTCCGATACAAAGAATGGGAGTGAATTTGGCATCGAGCGCAGCATGAACTTTCTTTTTCACATCCTCATCGGTCTCACCCATGGCACGCCTCTCAGCATGCCCGACGAGCACATGGGTCACGCGCGCGTCCCGTATCTGCGGAAGGGAGGTCTCACCAGTGAATGAACCTTCGGATTCAAAATGTGCATTTTGCGCTGCAAAGGACAGCCGCTTTCCTTTATAGGCCGCTCGCAGCTCGCGCAGGTAGAGAGATGGTGGCGCGACCACTATAGAAACGTTTTTTGCGACTTCAGCGACCTTGCGAGTGCTTTCGAGGAGTTTCTTGGCATCGCGAAGCGAAGCTGGATTCATCTTCCAATTCGCCACCACAATGGATTTCATGTGCGGATTGTATCACGCACGTATTTCCTTCCTTTACCTCAAGCGATAGAGAACGGCATGTTACCGTCTCCGCAACGCCGACGGGCGCGAGACAGCGACGGTAAAAATGACGTCCTTCGAGGGATCATTGCTCCTGCCACAGGACATAGTCGTAATTCGACGTCACTGCAGGTGTGAATGGCGGGGGCGCGAAAGCCAAAATACGATCATATGAATTTGTACGGCTTAAGAAACCGGAACTGCACGTAGCGCCACTTACCCAGCATATCGCCCCTCTCTGGTTGGACACGAGGGTGCCTGTCACATTGAGCTGCGAGCGGGTGTTGTATTGATAGTAGCCGGCGGGAAGATACCCAGATTGTGAACTATAGTAATCACGCCCATAAATCCCCGTCTGCGCGACGAATATGCCTCGGAGGTTCAATGTGTCCGGCACTATGAGACCTATCTGCACATTCCCTTCTGATACCGCCGTGAGACCCGTAGAACCGTCTGTCGCAGCGTAAGAGATTGCGTTGTTGAGCATGAGATCAGGCACAAAGCTTCCGGTATCGGCGACAATAAGCGTTATTTTTCCGGAAACCGTGCCGTCTATCCACGTTTTCGCTTCGGAATAAATGACGGAACAGCCGGAAGGAAGAGAAATATTGCTCGCCACAAGGGTTTCGCTCACGATTACCGGATAGTCATATCGCCAACCGTCGAGGGGGTTGTAGCTATAGATGGTATTCCCATTAGTCGCTGTTACACGATAGACACTGATGGTCCCGTCATTATTGAAGACAATATGGAATCCTCTATTATTTACACCGCCGACCGACGAGAAGGAACTTCCCTGAGTTACTCCTGCCCGGGTAACCGACGTGGGATTGAGCATGATCCCCAAAGTCTGTGCATAGGATTTTAAAGTGGAAAAGTTGAGCGCCATTCCTGAAAAATCTATTGTCGGAACGGGATATTTCCAGAGCGAGGTGGTCGTACTGTTACCGAAGACGCCGTTCTGCCAACTCGATGGCGAACAACCAAAAGAAGAGTCACAGAGCATCTGTGAGACTGACGCCGTCACGTTGGAGTTACTCGGACCGTCCATGCGGAGACCGTTGTTCGCATGATACGGACCGACACCCGTGGTAGCGGCGCCAAGCCAGACGTTACTATTATAGAGAAACGCATATTCCGCGACAGATCGTTTCATATAACGTGCGCTGATCGTCCGAGGGAACCCGACGCTTGCGCTCGCGCGACCAAGCGACGAGATGTCGGCCCACTGTACGACTCCACACTGGAAACTAGGCGTCGCAGTTATCGTCGCTGAGCCAATGGTGCCTGCCTCTGGGTCGCTCACCGAATAGGTAGCTGGCGAAACAAGGCCCGAACCGGTCGTCATGATGCTTGGCGTATGCCCAATGAACCATCGATAGTATTCAAGACCGGCTTCTGCGATATGAAGCGCCTGCTCCCGCGCGAAGAGCGCGCGGCCATATTTACCTTGCTGAAATGCGTAGCTCGTCACCGTGCCAAGGACAAGCATGAAAATACCCATGAATCCGACGACGAGGACTGTGGTGATCCCGGAAGTGTGTGCGCGCCTTGAAAGTATTTTCATATTCATTTGCCCACGAGGTTGCGAAGCGCCGCAGAGGAGCGAATAGTGATCGCAGTGGGTGATCTGTTCGTATCGATGTCGACGGCGACATTGGCGGTGATGAACCGCACCGAACCTACTTGGGCAAGATCCGTCATGAGAGTCCCGCTCGCATTGTAGTAGGAAAAGGATGCAAGCCCGAGACTGATATTTCTCACGTATTGTGCGACGGATGTCGTAACTTCAGTTCCTGCATATGAAGCCGGGTCTCCTGTGGGATTCACTATTCCCTGATAGAGATCAGTTCCCGAGACATAGTAATGTACGCGTTCGACACTTGAATCGGAGTCCACGTCCGCGTAAAAGATGATGTCATTGTTCGCGAGCGAAACAATCGGGTACGCGCCCGTACTCGAGTATGCCGCCTCACGCATGACACGTATCATTCGATCAATACCCTGCTGAGCCGAAGTGATTGCGGTCGATTCCTGGAAGACAAAGCCGCTTGTGCGATAAAAGAAAAGGATCGCCGAAGAGAGTCCGATCATCACAAAAGCGAACATGCCGATAGAAATGACCGTCTCAAGAATGGTGATGCCTCGCGTTGAAAATTTCTTCTGCGTGTTCATATTAATTTACCTCCACGGAGCTCCTCGTAGCTCCTCCGATAGAAATATTCGTTGCCGTGAAAGTAGGATATCCCGGAGCGACGACCGTAAGCGCATACGTGCTTCCCGACGTGAGGTTGCTAAAGAATACTTGTCCGCAAGCATCGGTGGTACTGGTCGCCGCAAAGCCACTTCTCGAGAGACCCACTGCCGCGTTCCCAATGAGCGCACCAGTCGACGATGCCCTTACGTCGACCAAAAAGGAATTGACCGTGTGCGCAGTCAGGTAAAGCCTCGTAACCATCGATCCGCCGGGGGAAAGTAATTCTGGCTGAGGTCCGCATGCCGACGAGATGTCGTAGCCGGTCGAAGTGCCATTTACGAGCAGGGTGTATACATCCGACTCAATGCTTGCGATGGAAAAGAGTCCAGATGCACTGGTCGTATGCGAGGAATCGTACTTATAGAGAGTCCCAGACGGGCCAGACCCAATTGTTTTGGCACCACGAAGCGAGAAGGTGGTTGCGACTGGTTGCGCACTCATATAGGAGAGACTCCAATCTTCGACCGATGGTGATGGCGCACTGGGGTTCAGTGCAACCAGATACGCATCGAGTATCAGCGCCGGATAGGTGCTCACGGGGACAGCAGAAAGATCCACCGACGTTCCGGTGAATCCCGTACTGTTACCGGGCAGCACGGCATCGGGAACGAGACTCGCTCCAGATCCTGTCGAAGTGCGGTAATACACACGGTACGTGATTGTTGTTTCCGCCGGCTGCGTATCGTCCCAGGCGAAGGTACCCCATGCCGTAATACCGGACGGGGCAATTATCGCTGACCGGAGATCTGCCGGAAGCGTCCATGGCTGGCTTCCAGCAAAACGCGCGCGATTCCCGCTTACTTCTATATTCGTAGATGTGCCCATAGAACTCGTATCACTGAATGTATCGCTCCATGTGCCGGAAGTAACCTGCGCATACGTTTCGATCGACTTAGATCCCAGAGTCTCGATAATGAAGGTCGCGGAGGTTGTTTGATTATTGGATACTGATAAGTGGCCTGGATTCGGACTCGTATTTTGTGCGGTTGCAGTATAGGTGCGCGAAGTGGAATAACCTGGCTTCGTAACTGTTATCTCATAGTTCGCAGCAACAGGCGTTCCAATGAAAGACGCTGTTCCGCTCGCATTGGTATAGGTAAGCACATTGATTGTCGGTACAGTCGTAGAGTTGACGATCGTCACTTCAGCATTGGAAACCGGAACCCCTGAAGCGGTGATCGCTGTCATGGTAAGCGTTCCCCCCGAAACCGCTGTCTCAAGTCCCCCAGAGGGAGTAAACCGGGAAACAACAGAGATCGTGCGTGTGCCACTTCTACCCGTCCACGAGAGCTGCACTTTGGCCGCTTTGTAATCCGCAATAATGCTATTGGTATCTGCAACGCCGGAGCCGTCCACGGGATCATCTGCATACTCTATATAGGTACGGCGCGTGTATGAAACACCATTGAGCGCGATGGTCTCTGTCTGGGCGACGGACCCTGCAGGAATGCCACCAAGCGTCCCCACTTGGGCATACGTGAGGCTCCGAAGATATTCCATTCGCTCATTGGCTAAAGCTATTGCGCCGGCGCGCGCTTTATTATTGGTGACCACGTCGACAGTGAGCGTAAAGGCTCCAGCAACACCCATAAAAACAAGCAGAAGAAGCGCCGTCCCGACTACCGTATCTATGAGCGAGACCCCCCTTTCGCAAACGGAGTGGCGCATAGGATCTAGATGTTTTCCGACAGAGAGTAGATTGGAGTGATCATCGCTACCGCGAAGAAACCAACGGCCGCACCGATAAAGAGCATAAGAAAAGGTTCTATTATGGTGGACATGTCTTTCGTCTTGCGATCAACCTCGTCCTCGTAGAACGACGCCAATCGCTTCAACATTTCCGATGTCTGCCCTGTTTCTTCGCCAACTGCCATCATTTCTCCTACAAAAGGGGGGTAGAGGTCGTCGCGCCTTGTAAATGCCATGGAGAGTGGTTGACCCTGACCTACGCCCGCTTGCGCTTCGGCGAGCACCTCTCTGAAGTACGAATTCTGGACGACTTCACGTGATATCTCGAGTGCCGTAAGTACATCGACACCTGCTGACATGAGCGAGGAGAGCGTGCGCGCCGTACGAGCAGCATTCACTTCGCGCACCATTCCCCTGATCGCCGGCATGTGCAGGAAAATAAAATCAGATATTCTTCGGCCTGCGGTCGTTTTGAGACCCACATAGATGAGTGTGATGATCCCGACGAAAAGAATGATCGCAAGCGTCGTGTATTGCATGAGAAAGTTGCTCATACCTATGATGAATTGGGTCGAAGCCGGCAACTCTGCGTCCATTTCCGAGAATGTTTGCGCAAGTGTGGGTACGACCTGCGTCATCATCAAAATGCCTATGCCGAATATGGCGATGAGGATGATGCAGGGGTACAAAAGCGCACCTCGAATCTTTTTCTTGAGGTCGTGCATGCGCTCCATCTGATCTGAAGTGACCTTGAGTGATGACGCAAGATCGCCGCTTTCCTCACCTGCACGTATCATTGCCACAAAAAGAGGGGTAAAGACGCGCGGGAATTTCGCGAGCGAAGAATGTAGAGGATCGCCTCTTCTCACATCACTCGTGACTTGGGATATGGCTGCTACGAGGCGTGGATTCTTTGTCTGCCTCTCGAGGACCGAGAGCGCTCTGGCGAGCGAGAGTCCCGCAGAGAGCATGGCTCCAAGATTACGAGCCATCAGTATCTTGTCGTATTCCTTGATCGTAGCTATTTTAGAGTTCCAATACGAAATGCTCAACCAATTATTACTCTTCTCTTCCGAAACAGAGATTATGCGAGCACCTTCTCTGCGTACGATCTGATAGAGCTCGAATCGATCGGTCGCTTCGGCCACGCCTCTATAGACTTCTCCATCGGTTTTCTCGGCGGTATATGAAAAATGCGCCATTACGGTGAAGTATATCGCGCATTTCTTCTTTTATTTTTCTTTTTTCCCCTATTCGGTGACAACGCGGAGCACTTCTTCGATCGTCGTCATTCCTTGTGCGGCGCGCAAGATGCCGTCCTCGCTCATCGTGAGCATTCCTTCCTTTCGGGCCTGTGCCTCGATGGCATCGCCCGTGGCACCAGCCATGATGAGCTCTTTGATAGTCGCCGTGACGGGCATGACTTCGTAGATACCAAGTCGGCCTCCGTAGCCGCTCGGAGTCTGTCCGTTCTCTTTTGGCTTGTAGAAAGGAATATTTTTCCACGTAGCGTCTTTTGCCACACCTTTCTCTTCTTTGAGCGCCTTTAAGACCGTACCTGCATCGACGACTTTCTCGAGCTGCGCCTGCTCGTCTCGCGAGAGGTCATATTTTTCATGGTCGGGAGCTAGTTTGCGGACGAGTCGCTGACCGATGATGACGCGGAGTGTCGAGACGAGAAGGAAAGGCTCGATACCCATATCGAGGAGACGCGCGATGGCGCCCGCGGCAGAATTGGTATGGAGGGTGGAAAGTACGAGGTGTCCCGTGAGCGATGCGTTCACTGCAAGAGATGCGGTCTCCTTATCGCGTATTTCGCCGACCATGACGATATCCGGGTCCTGACGTACGAGCGTGCGTAGACCGTTGGCGAAGGTGAAGCCTATCTCGGGACGTACTTGGGTCTGATTCACGCGCGCCATCTGATATTCGATCGGATCTTCAATAGTAGAGATGTTCACGTCAGGAGTATTTACGATATCCAAGAGCGTGTAGAGAGTGGTGGATTTACCGGCGCCGGTCGGGCCGGTCGTGAGTATCATGCCTGTCGTCTTGCGTATTGCGTCGTGCATGCGCTCAAGCCCCGAGCCGTGGAATCCGATGGATTCGAGCGTAAAGCCGGAGATCGAATCACGAAGAAGACGCATGACTATTTTTTCTCCAAAATACGTCGGGAGCACCGATACGCGGAAAGACACTCGCTCTCCATTCGCCTCGGTACCGAATCTTCCGTCCTGAGGCAGGCGCTTTTCGTCGAGACGCATATTGGAAAGAACTTTGATACGTGCCGTGATAGCAGCGGCTGCATGTTTCGGGAGTTCCATTGCGTCGTGAAGAATGCCGTCGATGCGATACCGGATAAGGAGCGAGTCCTCGAGAGGTTCTATATGGATGTCCGAAGCGCCTTGCGCGCTCGCATGACGCAAGAGCGTATCGACTATCCTTACAGCGGGGACACCCTCAGCTATTTGTTTGAGATCTCCCTCCTCTGCCTCCCCTGCTGTTTTGGCGAGTGCTGCGGTCTCACGCTCGATAACATCGCCGAGATTATCTTTGAGAGATTGCTGGTAAAGCTTGAGTGCGCGCTTAATCGATGCAGCATCGGTGAGACGAGCTTGCACCTTGAGATGGGTTTTCTTCTTGATGAAGTCGATGGCAGCCAGGTCGTCGGTATCGAGCATCGCTACTTCGAGCTCATCTCCGCGGTGGTTGTACGCGATGATGTTGTTGCGGCGTGCCACCGGCTCCGGGATGAGTGAGAGTGTTTCGTATTTGATGTTGGTACCCATGAGCGAAACGAAAGGGATGCCAAGAATGTACGCGTAGGTTCTTCTGAGCTCGTCTTCTCCTATCGCGCTTTTTGCGATAAGAATGTCCCCCACTGGCTGCCCCGAATCCTTTGCTTCTTTTTCAGCAGCGTCAAAATCTTTCTGAGATACGAGCCCCGCGTCAGCGAGAAAAGATTTGAGGTGGGTATCAGAGATATACATCCCCAGAATTATATCATTGCGAAATCAAAAGGGCGGCACGAATGCCGCCCTTTGAACTCTTGTATGGAGTCATCTTGGTGCGATGCACACCTGCTCATTGACGAGCGATGCTCTCCCACGTCTCACGAACACAATGTCGTCGCTGAACTCACCAGTTACTCCCAGCTTGTAGCTGTCGGGAGACACTGAGATGACCACCGGCATGTCGTGGGAAGTTCGAATGGCTTCATAGCAGGTATCGTTTCCCGGCCGAAGTTCCCTGCACACAAGTTGCTCAATGCCATTTCTCTTCAGACTCGTCGTGACCGATATGACAGCATACTCGCCGCTCGTATATTTGACCGGAACGAGAAGCGCAGTTTCGCTTTCGAACACTTCGCCAATTTCTGTCACAAGCCTGAACCATCCGCGCCATCCTCGCCAGATCGCTGTCTTTCCGACGACGATGGGATTTTCCTCTTTCCGCATGACACATACCCTCCCTATTCTGCGGGTACCAATGTGCGCTCCCGGAAGTGTTCCGCGAACGCTATTTCTAGTACGGTTCTTCCGAAAACGAGGACCATAGCGGGTAACGTCAATAGCATTACCAGCCCATTGCCCCACGAATCATGGATGTCCGCACTCGCATCTCCGGTCCAACCAGCGATGACAAAGCGATCCCAGATAGGAGCGAACTGTGGTATCTCGAACCACCACATATGGACCATCGACAAAAGCAAGAAAACGCACGTGTACGCATACGCTACCCTCATCAATGCCGTGTATACAGCCATGGGGAGCCCCTTCTACTTATAGAACCATAGCGCTGACTTCTCAGGTCAGCAATACGCTTGACTTTATGGGTGCTGGGCGTATACTATATATACAAGTTCCGCCGTTGGCGGACGCTTTTTTTAAAAGGCAGATAATAGGTAGTACAACATAATCCATATGTCCCTCTTTGACCTCAAATCGCTCAATTCGGCTCTCGATGAGCTCCAGCAGGAACGTGGCATCTCGCGCGACAGCGTCGTAGATGCTCTCGCGACGGCGCTTGCCGCAGCATATCGCCGCGAATACGGAAAACGCGGTCAGATAATCCGCGCCACTTTCAATCCCGAGACCGGAGATATGGAATTCCGCCAGGCGAAGATAGTCGTCGACGAAACACTCGTGCGCAAAGAGGAAGAAGAGTCTGCGGGCGATGAAGACCATCGCTCACGCTTTAACCCCGAGCAGCACATCATGATCGAAGATGCCCGCCGCATTAAGAAGGATTCTCAACTCGATGAGGAAATCTCATTCCCTCTCGAGACGCGGGAGGATTTCGGTCGCATTGCCGCTCAAGCCGCAAAACAGGTCATCATGCAAAAAGTCCGTGAAGCAGAGCGAGCTTCCATCATTCAGGAATACGGAGAGCGAGAGGGCGAGATCGTCACCGGCCATGTACAGCGCTTCGAACGCGGCAACCTCTATGTCGATCTTGGCCGCGCCACTGCGATACTTCCGTACGACGAGCAGATCCCAGGTGAAAGATACCGCCAGGGTGAACGAGTCCGCGCGCTTCTACTGCGCGTCGATGAGGGTGTACGCGGTACATTCATCCGACTCTCTCGTTCTCATCCACGCTTTTTGACGAAGCTTTTCGAGACCGAAGTGCCTGAAATGGCTTCCGGTGTTGTCGAAGTAAAGGGCATCGTCCGCGAGCCGGGAAGCCGCGCAAAGATAGCGGTTTTCTCCAACGATGATCATATCGACCCTGTAGGCGCACTCGTCGGCCAGCGCGGCGTACGCGTAGCAGTCGTCACTTCCGAACTCGGTGGCGAGAAGATCGACGTCGTAGAGTGGTCGGCGAATGCCGGCGACTACGTGAAAGAAGCGCTCAAGCCTGCGCAAGTAATCGGCATCGAACTCTTTGAAACTGAAGGCCGAGCTGTCGTATCCGTTGCCGAAGACCAGCAGTCTCTTGCCATTGGTCGCGGCGGACAGAACGTACGTCTTGCGGCGCGCCTCACCGGCTGGAAGATCGATATCCGCTCGATGGGCGGTCCCGAGACAGGAGCCGCAGCGATCGAAACGATCGCATCCTCAGATGGTGCTGAACTTGAAAAGTCACAGCCGACCGACGTGGAGAATGTCAGTGCAACAGAAGATACGTTTGAGGAAGCAAAGAAAGACATCGCCGGCGATGACGACGAGGCGAAGGACACGGGCGCTGAGAACATCGATCCCGTAGCTCAAGACCGCGACGTCGCTGACGAAAAAGTAGAAGAACAACAGGAAGAAACGACCGACGACAAAGAAAAGGACGCCGAATAGGTGCCTCAAGAAATCCTGACACAGGCCGCCTTTCCGGCGGCCTGTTCATTTCTTATTTGTTGACTTTCAAGCCGCTCGCGACTACAAAGAGAAAAGAATCGAAAGGAATTCGCACATGACTGAACACGTGCAAAGCGCACTCGACCTCTTCAGGCTCTACTTCAGGAGATACCCTCGTATCGAGATGATGCCGTTCAATTTGGGCGGACTTACTGAGGCTGGCCGGCTCTACTTGATGCCCGCACGTAATGGAAAGAACCTCGTCGAACGACATCGGCTCGCCCTGTGGAAGTACCCCTATCTCGATGTGTTTAAGGCACGCATCAGGTCGCGGACTGATTTTCGACCTGAAAGAGGAAAGACACCGCAGGTGCAACAGCAGGAAGCTCTGTGGAAAAAAGTGCAGGAGGAGCATTTTTCTAAGCGCCGTTTTACGATGCACCTCGGGTTTCTGCCATCGTATTACAACGTATCGATGGTCGACGCGCCCATGTTTCCCGTCAAGTTCAGAGTGTGGCGCCAGATGCGAGGCCTTGTTCTCGATTCGGCGCCCAGCGAGTCGCAGGGGTATGTGCACTGGTCCTCGTTTGTGCCGGAGGGTTCGCCAGAGCACACCGCAATCCAAGCATCACTCGACTTGGCCGAAAAAGCGCGAAGCAAGCCGATTAAACCGAGTCGCGCCGAGATAGAAGCGCTGCAACAGACTCTGAGGGAGAGAATAGCGGCAGTGCCTGCGTAAGTGAGACCCCTCGTGATCACACGGTCGCGAGGGGTAATTTTATATCTTGAGTACCGGGATGATCTGTTTCTTACGCGATACGACACCGGGAAGGACCACGGTGTCTCCCTCGACTGATACCTCGAATGAGGTCGCGATTATTTTTTTGGTGAGTTCGCTATACGTAATTACTGTAGCCTCTTCTTTTAGAATGTCGATGACGAAAAGCAGCACGTCGTCGATATCTGTTTCCTTATCAACCACCTCTTTCATTGCGGCAATGAGGCCATCTTTCCTTATAAGCACCGCCTCAGGCGTGGTGGTCTCAAGTGAGGAAATGCGGATATTCTTATCTCCGACCTGAAACTTTTTGCTGTCGAGATGGATGAGTCCGATATCCGTATAGTCCGACATGTCGGACTTCGCTGCGAACATTTCCTGAGCGTACGCGGCTATATCGATGCCGAGCGACGTAGCGAGTTTCTCTGCAACGCTCTTGTCGTGTGGCGTCGTGGTGGGTGAGCGAAATTCAAGAGTATCCGAAAGGATGCACGAGAGCAGCAAGCCTGCGATATCTTTCGGTAACGTGTCTGCAACGGGACCAAGAAGGTCATGAATTACGGTCGCAGTGGATGCGAGCGGTCGAATGGTCATCGTAAGGGGCGCCCCACTTTGCAAGCCTCCCACGAGTTTGTGATGGTCAATGATTGTATGGATGTTCGTCTCATTGATATTCTCGAAAAGTTCCTGAGGATTATTGGTATCCACGATCACCACATCGTCACCTGCGGAAACACACTCCAGGACCGCGGGATGCGCGACTTCCCACCGATTCAGTACGAATGAAGTTTCCTTATTGAGTGTTCCGAGCGCATAAGGAGTAGCTTTCGTTGTTGTGTGCACACTCAGATACCAGGCCCAGATAATCGCACAGCAGACAGTGTCGGTGTCCGGTGACGTATGCCCGAAGACCTTTAGTGTGTTTTCCATTGTCGGTCAGTATAACGGTGCAACGCACGAATTCAATGCACTCCGGTAATCCCCTCTTTTGAGTGCGTGTAAGAAAAAGCGCCAGTGGTACTATGGTATCCATGCTGCCCTCTCCACCAGAACGACAACCTCTCATTGATACTTCCCACATGTTGCCGGAACACTTCCAGCCGAAGAAAACGGGGGCCGGGCCAACTGCAGGGATCATCATTATCGTCATACTTCTGATCTTCGGTGCCCTCTATTTCTGGGGTGCTGCTCTCAATGAGAACGAAGTGGAACCGTTGCCCCTCATTCCGGGCACGTCC
>Ga0163150_10002162_pt1 | contig 31086 bp, 32 predicted proteins | sample OliLakLV19P2IB_FD_148628 | JGI IMG/M metagenome (GOLD analysis project Ga0163150, IMG submission 148628) | Freshwater microbial mat bacterial communities from Lake Vanda, McMurdo Dry Valleys, Antarctica - Oligotrophic Lake LV.19.P2.IB | ecosystem: Environmental > Aquatic > Freshwater > Lake >...
TATCTGAGTAAGGCGAGAACTTTCAGATTTCTGGAGAGGTAGCCATAGCTACATCGACAGAAAGATGGAAGTTTGTAGCCACTCAGGGAGGGTCTGAAGCTGTAGAAAGGTGCGAAAGTCCTATATACTGTCCGATTTTCTAGCTTTTCTTGTTTCTTTCAAACTATTGCTTTTGGGTAAAGACAACCGCATCAACCGTTTTGGCGCCGGCTCGTTTGAGGGTTTTGGCAGCTTCTTCTAGCGTTGCGCCAGTCGTAACCACATCATCCACCAGTAAAATGTGTGCTTTTGGGGCGATATTGTTGGTGGGGCGAAAAGCTCCAGCCAACTGGCTATGTCGTTGGGAACGCTTGGTACCAACCTGTCGTGACTGCCCCAAGCGAGCCAGCCCCTTAACAACCGGCAGCCCACTTATATTTGATAAATGCCGTGCCAGAAGCTCTGCATGATCATAGCCGCGTTGACGCAGACGTATTGTGGCAGTCGGAATCGGTACAATAACTACATATTCAAGGTAAGGCAACGCTTCATGCATATAACTGGCTATGATCGGGGCAGCCGCTTGGGCGCCTGTAAACTTCAAGTTATGGATCAGACCTTTGGCGGCACCGCCGTAATCACTACGCACCCAAACGTGCTTGAGTTTGGTCTGCGCACGGCATTTGTCACAAGTGCGACTGTTGTCAGTGACGGCTTTGCAGCGGTAACAGCGCGAGGGCAGGCTAGGGCAGGCATCCGGTAGGCACCAGTTGCATAGGAGTTTGCCCTCCCTGTCACAAATGAGACAGCTATGAGGTGCAACAGTGTTTATAATCCGTTCTAATAATGCCATGTTGTCGATTTTGTGTTGTAAATATACCTTTAATGGTTGAAGGGTACCATAAGCTGGTCTATACTGCTAACTAACACAAAAACTGCAGTTAAAAGCTAGATTCATAACTAATGGAAAAGAGCAGCCGGAGATCCGCCTACGGCGAACGAAAGCTGAATGTCGATTCCAACGTGGAGGGTAACAACTATGGCTCGAAAAGGCCGTGACGAAGATCTGCTAATGGAAGACGAGTTGACTGCCGCCTTTTTGGGCGATGACGATGCGCCCGCCGAAGATACACAGGCGCCAGCGCCAGCATCAGATGATTGGGATGAGGACGAAGCCGTACCAGGACAGTTGGCTGTAGATGTCTACGAGACCAAGCAGAAGCTGGTGGTAAAAGGCCGGGTGGCTGGTGTAAACAAGAGTGACCTCGATGTTAGTATTGCCGACAATACGCTCAGCATCCGCGGTACCCTATCTGCCGGTAACGAAGACGATGTCGAGAATTATTTTGTGCAAGAATGTTACTGGGGTGAGTTCTCGCGCAGTATTACCCTGCCGGTAGCTGTCAAAGAGGACGAAATCGAAGCTGTCCTAAAAGACGGTGTGCTAACGGTATCGTTTACCAAAGTCCAGCAGGATACTGTCAAAAAGATCCAAGTTTTGTAAGCGACTTACGCAGAACCATTCGTTCCCGGGGTAAAGCTGGCGGGGCATGGAGGAGGTTTTGCGTAAGTCCAGTTTAGCCGGCAGTGGACGAGGTACTGACCTTCGATAGTACATAACGCACTAGTATCTGTGCCAAGGCAACGATTACCAAGCCAATAATGGCATATAGGATGGTATTTTTGGCACTGCTGACATTGGTAGCATCGCCACCGGAAGTAATGTATTTGATACCGCCAATAATTATCATGATAACGGCGATAATGCCCACTATTATCGAGAAAATATTAATGACTAAGGTCACGATGTTGTTGACCGAGCTTTCGGCTGCCGTATCGGTACAGCCCGTTGCTTCCGTGAAGCTAAGGTTGGCTCCGGCACACAAATTATTCTGGATTTCTGCCGCGTGTACCAGCACTGGTGCGGCAATAGCGGGCACCAACAGCGCCAAGCCAGCCGAGAGCGAAACAACGAATGTTTTAAGTTTTTTGATCATAGCGTAGTTTTACCTTTCTTTATAGTCCCTAGAGTTATATCATAAACAGTTTGCTATTTTCAAGGCTGAACAACGCAGTCACCAGGTTTTTTGATTTCTGTTTGGCCGGGTTTGCATGAGGGTAGAGTTGTCTTATGCAGCACAAACCGGACAATGATCTGCGCCAATGCCACAACCACCAAACCGACAATAGCATACAGAATAGTGTTTTTGGCGCTGCTGACATTATTGGCATCCCCGGTGGAGGTGACGTATTTGAACCCACCGATGATGATCATAATAACGGCGGTAATGCCCACAATAACACTCAGTGTATTAACCACGGCGGTTACGACGCTGTCTATAGTAGGACTGCCGCCGGGCACATCACACCCAGTACCGCCGGTTGCTAGCCCCACTCCCGCACAAATGTCTTCTTTGGCAGCCGCCTGCACAGTCTGAGGCGATACCAGGACCATGCCGCCCATGGCCAAAATAACTATGGCTACTGGTAGAAACCGGTGGGTAAATACTTTCATCATTCTATTTTACTCTATTAACGTAATATCCTGTTCACTATAAGACTTATTATGGCCTGAGCCATGAGGGCAATGACCAATCCGACAATAGCGTAGAGTATAGTGTTTTTGGCGCTTGTGATGTTATTAGCATCGCCGGACGATGTTACATATTTAAACCCGCCGATGATGATCATGACCACTGATGCCACGCCCACGGCTATGCTGATAATACGGGCAGCTTTTATCAAAATACCGTTTGGCCCAGAAATAGGGTTACTGTCTGCGGCGGATTGTGCTTGTTGCTCCTGGCAAACCGTGGCTGTGCTGCCAGCTGTGCAGACATCACCAAAGGGGTTAAAGGCCTCGGTTACATGGGGGGCTATGGTCATAAATACCGCAAGACTAAGGACTATTGTGGCAGCAACAGAGGTAATATATTTCATTTAGACACGCATTTCGTACTTTCTGGTTGATGCCAGGTTACTCCTGGCTAGAGAGGAAACACTTGAGCTGATGGAGAGGTAGCCATAGCTACATCGACAGTAGATCGAGGGTTTACAGCCAGCCAGGTGTGATCTGGGGTAAGTGGAAGGTGCGAGATGCGTGTTAGACATTGTTCAACACAAACGTTACTATCGAAAAGCCCAGGACGCACACCGCCAGCCCTATTGCAGCATAGATGATGGTATTGCGAGCTTTACTAACGCTTTCGGGATTGCCTTGCGATAGCACCATTCTGAGCCCGGCTATGACAATTATTAGCAAGGCAACCGCACCGGCTGTAGCAAACACAATGCTCATACCGATATTTAGGGAGGTGTCCGTACCACCCTTTGGGATTCTGAGTTCACCGGGCGCAATTATTGCGGCGAGTTTATTTAAGTTCATATTACTATCCATTTCACTATATACGTTACGACTGCTGTAGCTATAAGGGCAATCACCACACCTATCAAGGAATTGATTATGGTGCCACGGGCCGCCCGGGCGCGGTCTGGCTCGCCCTGGCTCAGGATGTACTGGAAGCCCCCATATATAACAAAGCCCACGGCCACCAGTGCCGCAATGCGCAGCAATATCTCTACCACCGCCAACAATATTTTACCAATATCTTCGGGACCGGCAAAAACCACGCTGCATTTGCCCGCAATGTCTCTAGTCCCCTCTAGATGTTTGTACCAGGTCGGGAAACCAAAAAAGCCACCGCTACTACCAGCTCCCGGCTCGCACGCAGCCGCAAAACGCCCCAATAGATTTGTCAACATAGTCGGTAACATCAGAATATCCCCCCTGGTACTACCCATTGCAAGAAGGCAAACATAAATATAAACACTAGCAGGGCTAGCAGGGCATTGGTTATTTTGGTCTTTGCGGCCGAGACCTTTTGCGGGTCGTCACCGGCAGATGAGTACTGTATACCACCCACTATAATCATGCTGACTATCACCAGGCCAACCACGCCCGAAAGCGCATTGATAAACCGCACCAGGTACCGCACTATCCCGCAGTTTTCCTCGTTAAGAGTATCTCCCTTGCAGTCTGCTTCTATACTAGCCGAGTTATCGTAGTAAAGCTGATCCAGCTCGTTACAAGTACGCTCTTGCACGGAAACCCCCCCGGCATTACCAGTGAAAATGACACCAATTAGATAACACTTATCAGGCTGAGGACCCTGCCCGCCCGGGAATAAATTGGCTGGCACATCGCTACAAGTTATGTACTTATAGGTGTGGTTCGACAGACATTTGGGATCAGCCCTTCCTCCTGCTTCAACAATCTGCGGTTGTATAACGGCAATTGCAAATGCCGCCGATAATAAAAATGCAGCCAAAAGCCCAAAAGATTTTATTTTTTTTATTTTGTGATGCTTATCTAACATTTGCTTTGATTATAGAGCGGTCACTTCTTTTGAGCAATATCTATCTGACGACTAGACTGGACTTACGCAAAATCCCTCGTTTCCAGGGTACATCTGGGTTAGTACCAATGGTTTTATCTGACAGAGATGTATCCGTAGATACATCGAGGGAAGAAAAACAGTTGGCAGTTGACCAGATTTGGTCTGGGGATGGGGGAGCTTTGCGTAAGTCCAGTAGAGACCCACTATGGCGACTATCGCATGACAGCAAGTAATAATCTCCAATAGGTATAAGCTCTAACAGAGGTGATATAATACGTTCAATGAGAGCGTATAAATCTAAAGCCTCTTTGCTGCCAGGCACATCGTATGATGAAGTTCAGGTTGTTGCACGCAAGGAACATAAAAAAGTCATAGCATTAACTAAACGACAGCCTTACGCTCGGTCTGCCTACTTTAATAAGAGTAAGGTATTTCTGTCTCCATTCTGGGAACATACTATGCAAAGAGGTCGCAAAGTAAGAACAGAAAGATTGAAACTTTATAGTGCCGCAATTGATTTAATCCGCAACTCTCGTAACGACCCTGAAACTATCATTGAGAAGAACAGCTCATCTGTTTTTTTACACAGGTTTTACGGGGTTACAAAAGACGGAGTTGAGTATTGCGTTCAGGTTAAACAAAACAAGAGAACTGGTCGTTTAGATTTTATGTCAGTCTTTGAAAGAGTGTGTCCATAAAACAAAAAACCCTCCGCTGTGTAGCATAAAAACTACGGCCGAAGGTTTAATGCAAGAGCAACAATCATGACATGTTGCTTACTTGAAGAATATCACACGAGTAAAGCTATGTCAACATACTACAGTGGATATGTCAAACCATAAGGGTTAGCCTTGTGGAAAATTGTTATAATAAATACATGGGCAAGAAACTATTCAAACGATTGATTAAGCAAGCTTCGAAGCCCGCTCCAAAAGAACAGCCCGCAGCTTTCGGTGCCAATATACCCGACTTACGCAGAACCTGGCTGGAATCAGGGTCGTCCAGGAGAGATAAATAAGTTCTTTTGGCTACTGGAAGAGTATCCATAGATACTTTGACAGGAGAAAAAGAACTTAGGTGTTTACCTGGTGATTCTGAGCCGGCAGGGATTCTGCGTAAGTCGGGTATAGCGTGAAAACCTACTAAGCCCGTAAAACCAAGCAACACATATCTCAAACCCACCCCAAGAAACAACTCAGCTTCTTTCGGCAATGGCACGAAAGCCTGTTCCGACCATACTGGTCATCTTGGTCTGCCGCCCTAAGGGGTGGTTAAGCAATGTGTAGGTGGGTCAGGGACTGTCCCTAGTAAAGACCTCTTGCAGAATAAGCCGTGGAGTCAAAAAGTGATAATTTTTGTTCATAATGGACAAACTATGACAAAGCGTAACTATTGTTACGGTGCGAAGCAGTTTGATTGATTTTGGGCAAAAAGGACGCTTTGGGAACTATGGATTTATTTTGCAAGAGGTCTTAAGCATATGTATTGAAAACTTTTCTGTGACTACACCCTTCTTATGGTTTGACCTCAAGCACCATGATATCAATACTCCTGACACCTGCTTTTCCATTCCTTTTATGCTAAATTTATAGTGATGCTTTATATACAAAAATATTCACTTCGCCTGGGGATTTTCACATTTGGCATACTGTCATTTAGCATACTGGCTTTCAATGTTATCCTAAACCCGTCCAAAGTTAATGCGGCTGCACCGACAAGCGAAAGCGACATCAAATCCGCAACTTTTAAATTTATAGACCGGGCAAATATCGAGGCGACTATTGGGGGTCAAAAATACACTTTTTTTGATGACAATATAGACGATGGAAGATATTGGTATGAAATACAAGGTAGCGACTGTTACGGAAGATTAAAGTTTTTTGATACGCCTCTCGACAACCAATCTGACGTAGGTATAGAGGCGGCCTCTGCTATTGCTGGAATATCCATAAGTGAAGTGGATGTAGATTATACTTTCACTGGTCCTGATGGATGCAACAACACATCTCCAGGCACACTCACTGGCAACGTTTCAACGAACGGACAGTACAATATATGGTTTAAGTGGCTAGATAGTGGAGCAATCCAGCGAGTTGATGGGCGTGATGATGAAACTTACGTAAAGCCTACTTTGGGTGGGGTTAGCGACAGAATATTTCTCAACAACTCCGAAGGCAAATGTACCGACATAATAATAGTTAATACCAGCAAAACTTCTATGAAGATTTACCGCCTAGAAGATAGAAAACCAAACAATGCAGATCAGTTAAGTGATATCGTCAAAGAAGATCGTGATTTGCTAGCGCCAGTTTTTGACAATGACAAGTGTGAGGTGAAAGGGACAACCACGAAAGACAACGGGAAACCCAATAAAGTAGACGATATTATTATGGCCAAATCTTACCTCTTAGGGGTTACAGCCGATGCAAACAACCCCGCAGGTACTGGCTATAATGGTGAAGCTGCGCAAGAAGATAACAGCTGCGAGTCCAACGGTAACCTAGCTTGGATGATGTGCCCTGTGGCTATATTACTGGATGCCACATTCGGTGAGCTTGAATCTCAAATACAAAGCTTGTTGCTAATTGAATCAGACCGCTATAGGCACGCCGACCTGGAAAAAGCTTGGATCAATATGCGCAACATCGCCTATATAATCTTAGTGCCAATTATGCTGGTTATGGTCATCGGCACAGCGCTGGGGTTTGGATTTCTAGACGCTTACACCGTAAAAAGGGCTTTGCCACGTATGTTGATTGCGGTACTCTTTATTACCCTGTCGTGGGAAATTACTGGTTTTCTTGTTGAGTTAACCAACGTCGTTGGCCTGGGCATAAAGGGGCTAATCTTAACACCGTTTGGTTTGCAAGACGGGGGATTCGCCCAAGTATTCAACCCAACCGCTGTGCAATCAGCGGGGCAGTGGGTATTTTTGGGAGCTGGGGCATTAGTTGTCAAGTTTTCGTCTACAGTTCTTGGCATTGTCATAAGCTTTTTGGGCACGGCAGCACTTATATTACTCACAATATTTATTTTTCTCGTTGCCCGGCAAATGTTTATTATGGCTCTCATTGTATTTGCGCCATTGGCCATTTTGGCATGGATCTTCCCCAACAATGACAAGCTTTGGAAATCTTGGTGGAATATATTCTCTAAGCTTTTGCTGATGTTCCCGCTTATAATGGCCCTCACGTCTATGGGACTAGTCTTTGCGACTCTTGTAGGGCCAAACAATGAATTTGGCAGTTCTGGCGGAGAGCATCTTGCGAGCATAACAAAACCGCTAACGAAGGTCGCCGCTTTTGTTATACCGTTTGCCATGATACCCCTTAGCTTTAAGTTCGTAGGTGGTGTAGTGGGTAACTTGGCTGGCATGGCTGGCGACAAAAGTCGCGGTGCGTTTGACCGGCTCAAGAAAGGCCGGGCCGCCAAGTACTCACGCGGCTGGAAAGAAACAAAAGCAGGTACTCTTACCAATAGGGGCGGTAGGCTTGGCGGAGCCGTAGGCACCGGACTTTCAACAATTGCTAGCGGCCCTAGGGGTTGGGCTAGCAAAAAAAGACGGGCTGGATTCCGTGCAACTGCGCTTACACAAGCGGGCGCAGAGTTTGTCGGCACTGATCCAACGTTTGAAGCCAATAAAACCGACGATAAGTTTTTGCTCGCTCTTGCCGATAAGAAGTTAGCCGAACGTAAAAGAGATGCCACAACTGGGCAAGAACGTGCAGTTTGGGATCAGTCTATTGCAACAGCAGGCCTGGTTAAGAATCAGTCTAGAGCTACCAGAATGGCAGCAGCCCATGCCTGGGCTGGTTCCGGCTATAACTTTTCTGCTGGGCAAGAGGGTTATAACGAGCTTGCCCACGTTGTTGCCTCGGCCAGTGGAGCACAATTGCAATACGACAACGAAGGTAACGCTGTTGGCGCTACGGGAGCAAATGCTGGAGCCTACGGCATTGCTATGAACAATGCCCAATACAACCTAAAGAATGCCAGTAGATTCGACCTCGCTGGTATTAATTACGGTGCAGGATACGATTATAAGCGAGGTATTGATAAGGCCGGGGGCTACCAGGCTGGTCAAGCCAAACCCGAAACCCACGTGGCAGGCGCAGAAAACTTGCTTGGTAGTGAACTTGTTCGGGATGGTGCAACTTTAGCTGCACCAGAATTTACGAGATCTCTTAGGCTAAGAGTCGAAGCAGGCAGCATGGACTTAGGAGACCTTGCCATCCACCATCGCAATCTTCTGGATGCTTTCAGTGGTGCAACTGGTGCCAACAAAACGGAGATCGGCAAACAGCTGGATGCTATAGAGGCTGTGACTTCTAATAGACAAGCCACGCCTAATGACGAGCAGACTCTGAATAATATACTGGCAGCACAAGCTGTCGTAGAGAAAAACAAACGGGATGTATATAGGGGACAGCCGCAAGATCGTGCAATTTTGAATGATCAAAACAATCCACCCGGTCCATAAACAAAAATCACAATCTAATAAACGCCTGATGTAACTAAGCTTAAGAATAATATTGACATATCTACACCATTGTGTTAATGTTTAGATATGTCTCCAGAAACAAATATCCCAAAACCACCAGAAGCCGTTGCGCCATTCCCCAACGAACACCTTGTTCATGGTGAAACCGAAGGCTTGAACGACATATTTCCACCGCAATTTAGAGATATACCTACTGCCGCCGTTAATGATGAAGCCGTGCCATCAGGGACAGGTCCAGAAACCATTGTAGAAGTCGCGTCTGTAGCAGTGGATGAGCGAGCACCGGCCTTGCTAGGACTAAAAAAGTTTATTGCGGAAAGGCGGTTACAACGCTCTTTGAGGCGCATGGAACGGGCAGGAGCCACAATGGAGCGAATGGACCACAAGAATGCTTTGTATGCAGATATGGGCTACATTGCACTCAAAGGCAGGGACGAGAATTTTAAGCCATCAGCAACGGCAAGCAGTGAACCCACCAGACCGCGTACGTGGTCAGAAAGACATGTGGATAAACGCCTGGACAAAAAAGCTCAAAAATTAGAAGACAAACGGCGGGAAAAATTGTTCTTGGATAAGGTCTATGGCGGTAGCCAAGCACTTGATCGTTCTGGCCGCACCGCACACCAAAAAACCCGTAAACAAGAGCTTAAGCTGGCTAAAAGTGATTATAAACAGGGCTCTATAACAGCCGAACAGTTACGCACTGCCAAGAACGCTTTTGAGCTTACGACCGGATCAATTGGAGAACAGTATGGTAAATACAAAAATGGTGAGTTGAGCACTGAGGAGTTTCATAAGGCAGTAAAAGACAAGAAAAAGGTCGAACTACCAGTTTACGAATATTCGACACAGCGCAAAGGACGTAAGAGCTATAAGCGGGCAAGTCGAAAACACGAAAAAAGGGTACAGTCGATGAGTACGTCTCGCTGGCAAACACTACGGCGCGATAAGGCAATTGGTAACATACAACGCCACCACGCGCGTGCAGAACGTGCACATGACAGTGTTGCAATGCTAAGTGAGCACTCAGAAGAGCTGGCTCAATCAAAACGTTCTCAAAAAGAGTCATTGCGTCAAGCAAAAATCGTTAACGCAGCGCACAGAAACCCGCAAGTTCCGTCCCGCCCAATTGAGCGAACAACTTATATGGCCGAACCACATTATGGGGTAAGAGCAGCCTGGTATAGGAAAATGTCAGAAAGAGCCGGCAGACATGTAGATACACTAGAGCAAACCAGCCAGGTAGACGATGAAGAAGCTCAGTACGTTGTGTCACAAACTAGGCAAAGACAGGCAAGACACGCAAAACGGTCAAGTAAAGCCAGACTCCAGCAACTACGTGCAAAACACAAAGAAATAGAAGTTGATGTTACCGGTCTAGTATAAACCAAGTAGTTGAGCCAGTGTTCCAGGGTGTTCCAGTGTTCCAGGGTGTCTCCCTGGAATGTGGTATAGTTTAGTATATGCCAGGGAGGAATCTTGAACGGTCACATGCAACTGAAGGCTACTTTCATGTGTATAACCGCGGGGTAAATCGGCGAATTATATTTAAGAATTCTTCTGATTACGTTTACTTTGAAAGTTTGTTTGCGCGACATCTGGGTACGAGGCCAGCGAAAGATGCCAAAGGCAGAGAATATATCTGGTTTAGACCACGAGTGGATCTGTTGGCGTACTGTCTCATGCCAACGCACTTTCACCTGCTGGTGTATCAAAAGGACGACGAACAATCTTTGTCTAAATTGCTACAGAGTATCTGCACAGCCTATACCATGTACTTCAACAAAAAGTACAGACGGCGTGGCCCGCTGTACGAAAATAACTTTCGGTCAAGCCACATACTTGCTGACTCGTATCTGCTACATATCAGCCGGTATATACATCTAAATCCCAAAGATTATGCTAATTGGCGTCATTCCAGCTACGGCGATTACATTAAATACACTGCTAGAAACTGGTTGTCTACAGAGCCGATATTGGAACTGTTTGCCAGCAAAGCAGACTACACCGAGTTCGTAAAAGACTACAAAGCTCTACGAGACGAGATGGAAGACCTAAAATACGAGCTAGCTGACAGAGGGCAAGCTTATTAGAACACATTCCAGGGAGACACCCTGGAATGCTGGAATGCCTGGGATTCAGGTTTGGGTGTTCTGGTACCGCTGACGTTCTAACTTGACCCTAGTTACTTGATACACGATACTTAATGCTAATGGCAACGTATAAAGTACTCCAAGATATAGAAGCCGAAGATAAGTTTGTGGGGCCGCTGACGCTCAAGCAGTTTATATTGGCTGGCATTACCTTTGTTTGTGGTTATTTGAGCTTTTTCTTTTTTGCCAAACACGTCTGGTTTTTGGCTATACCGTTGTTGCCGGTCATGCTGGCAAGCGGCTTTTTGGCCTTCCCGTGGGGACGGGACCAGCCAACCGAAATTTGGCTACTGGCTAAACTACGTTTTTTTCTTAAGCCCAAACGGCGCATTTGGGATCAGAGCGGCATACAGGAGTTGGTGACTATCACCGTACCTAAAAAGGTTGACCATTGGGTTGGTGATAACCTCACCCAGACTGAGGTCAGAAGCCGCCTGAAGGCACTAGCCAATACTATTGATAGCCGCGGCTGGGCAGTCAAAAACGTCAATGTTAATTTGTACACGCCGCCCATAGCACTGATTACACCTGCTACTTCTGATCGGCTGATTGATGCCTCGTCCTTGCCACAAGCCGTTGCCAGTACTGACATACAGGCCGCGGATGATATTTTGGATGAGCGCAATAACCCAACGGCGCAGCATCTAAACCAGATGATAACTGCTTCGACCCAAGCACACCGCCAAGAAGCCTTAGCACACATGCACCAAGCGAACCAACCGACGGCAAACCCCAAAGTTGCTAAGAATAGCAAGGAGGGACCAACACCAGATTACTGGTTTATGAACCAATCCGAGCCCAGCAAGGCACCAGCCGGTTATGCGACGTTTGGCTCCCGTACCGTCCTGCCAGGCACCGATGACCATACGGGCAAAAGTGGGCCGTTGACACCGTCGGAACAAGCTTTGCTTGAGCAAGTTCATATTGACCAGTCCAAGCCATCACCCGCCTATGGTAATACCAAAGTTATCCAGCCTATTTCCGCTAAGCAAAAAAGCCAGTGGCCAGTGAACAGTGGGCAGCCCCCATCTGGCTCTTCACCAGTTACAAGCAATGGGCTACAAACGGCTAGTCGCCACACCCCTGATCCTGCTATACTAAACCTTGCCAATAATGATGACCTGAATGTGGCTACAATTGCGCGTGAAGCCAACAAAAAGCGCCGTCCACCAGATGGTGGAGAGCCGCCTAAAGACGAAGTCGTAGTACCCCTACGCTAAGGCTTTTGGGCACAGGTCATCTTGCTAGAGAGTGGGCCATAAGTGAAAACTTCAAACTTCAAACTTCAAACTTCAAAAAAATTTCAATTGCCAATTTTCAAACTGTTTAGTATTTGGTACTTGAAATTTCTTCACGGAGTGAAGCTATGAATCCGCCATTGCCAAACCAGCCACCGATCCAAAGTAGTGGTAATGGGGTACCCTCCGGTATGGCACCCCCCTATGCTGCCCAAGCACCAGCAAGTGGACAGCCCATAGTTTCGCCTGGCGTTGTACCGCCAACCGTGGCTCCTCCTGTCAACTCCAACAGCACCCAAAATGCCCTGCAGATTGCCGAGATCCGCGACGGCATTGTGATTATGAACGATGGCTCGTTCCGCTCGGTTATCATGGTTAAATCCATCAATTTTGATCTGATGAGCCCGCAAGAACGGGAAGCCGTGGAGTTTAGCTACCAGGGCTTTTTGAACTCACTGTATTTCCCGGTACAAATCTTTATTCATTCGCGCAAGGTTGACCTGGGACCGTACATTGCGAAGCTCGACAAAATCCGTACCGAGCACGAGAACATGCTGCTGGCACTGCTTATGGAAGATTACATTAACTATATGGATCAGTTGTCACAGCAGACGAACATTATGGATAAAAAATTCTACGTCGTTATACCGTACTTCCCAACTGTTGATGTCCAAAAAGCCCTGACCGCCAGCAAAAACCTATTCAGCGGTATCACAACTTTGTTTAGCAAAAAGCAGCCCCACGTCACCATCAATGAAGCCGAGCTAGAAAAGGCCAAAGCCGAGCTGCGCAACCGCGTCCAGGCGGTTTTGGCTGGGCTTATGCAGTGCGGCGTGCAAGGGCTGCCGCTTGATACACAAGAGCTGATCGAGCTCTACTATGATGTCTACAACCCCGACACTGCTACCCGCCAGGAACTGAAGAACTTTAGTGAGTTAAGCGCTCCGGTCGTGACCAAAGGCCAAGGCCTAGCCCGGCAACCCAACCTCGATAAGGAACTCCAATGATTCGTTTCGCTCATCAAAAGAATTCAGAATATAGATTTTGGATTATAGAATTATTAATTCTAAAATCTTTTTTCTATAATCTTGCTTCTACAAGTGACCGAAGGGAGATTGTTTGATGGCTTTTGGCAGAAAGAAACCTCAAATAGATCCGGTGGCTATGGCAGAGGCTCAGCGGACGCACGAGCAGCAAGAGGTCAATACCGCTTTCCAAAAGGGCATTACGGCGCTGCGGGATTTCATTGCCCCCAGTTCGTTGCAGTTCGAAAACGGCTTCTTCCATCTTGGCACCCGCTACGCCCGGACCTTTTACGTTTACGGATACCCACGGCAGATCTTTACCGGCTGGCTATCTAGCATGGTGAACTTGGACGAGGTCATGGACCTGTCTATATACGTCTACCCGGTGGAGAGCCAGGTAGTACTAGAGAACTTACGCAAAAAGGTTACCCAGCTGGAGGCCGGCATCCAGATAGATTCCGAAAAGGGTCATGTGCGTGATCCGGGTAAGCAAGCTGCCATAATCGATGCCGAGGAGATGCGAGACAAACTGCAGGTTGGCGAGGAGCGCTTCTTCCGCTTTGGTTTGTACTTTACCCTTTATGCTTCGGCTATGGACGAGCTGGAATTTGTCACCCACAAGGTCGAGTCGATCCTTGGCCAACAGTTAGTGTACTCCAAGGTCGCCAGCTCACAGCAAGAGCAAGGGTACAATAGCACGGTGCCACAGTTCACCGACCAGCTACAAATCCGGCGCAATATGAACACCGGAGCTATTAGTACCAGCTTCCCATTTACTTCGGCCGACCTGAGCCAGGAAAATGGCATACTCTATGGCATTAACATGCATAATTCTGGGCTGGTTATTTTTGACCGTTTTAGTTTAGAAAATGGCAATTCGGTGGTATTTGCCAAGTCCGGCGCTGGTAAGTCGTTTACCGTTAAGCTCGAGGCTCTGCGCAGCCTGATGTTTGGTACCGAGATATTTATTATCGACCCAGAAAATGAATATGAACGCATGAGTGAAGCCGTTGGTGGAGCCTATGTCCGCCTGAGCCTCAACTCTGCCACTCGTATTAATCCGTTTGAGCTACCGAAGGTCGTCGATAATGAGGAAGCCGACAACGCCCTACGGAGTAATCTCATTACCCTGCATGGCCTACTTCGGCTGATGATGGGTGGCGCCCAGGCCCAAATGCTGGGTGGCACTGCTACGCTTATGCCGGCACTAAACCCAGTCGAAGAAGCCGACCTAGATGCCGCACTGATAGAAACCTATGCCAAAGCTGGCATCACCAACGATCCGCTGACTCATACCGCTACACCACCCACCGTGAATGATCTCTACGATACGCTGCTCCATATGGGTGGTACTGGGCCACAGCTTGCCCAGCGACTGCGCAAGTACACCACTGGTACCTTTGCCGGTATTTTCTCGCAGCAAAGTAACATTGATATCAATAATCCGTTAGTAGTTTTTAACATCCGTGACCTTGAGGACGAGCTACGGCCGGTGGCCATGTATATTGTGCTGAACTTTATTTGGAACAAAACCAAGAGTGATAAAAAACGCCGCATCTTGATCATAGATGAAGCTTGGCAACTGATGAAGTATGAGGATAGCGCCAATTTTTTGTTTTCGCTGGCCAAGCGAGCCCGCAAATACAACCTGGGCATTACCACCATTACTCAGGATGTTGAGGACTTTATGGGCAGTCGTATGGGGCGGGCCATCGTGGCCAATGCGTCAATGCAAATTTTGCTCAAGCAATCACCGACGGCTGTGGACGTTTTGACCGATATATTTAAGCTTACTAGCGAGGAGCGCAAGCGACTGAGCCAATTCCCGGTTGGGCAAGGATTGTTCTTTGCCGGCCAGAGCCATGTACACATTCAGATTGCGGCTAGCCCAACCGAAACCGGCCTGATTACCACTAACCCCGACCAAGTTCGACAGATTGAGCAGCAGGGTGAACTGAACCAGCCGCAAGGCACTATTGATCTAAACAATCGTTTAGCCCCTGGAGTATAGATTTGACATATTTTGACACTTTTGGTACTCTGTAAATATGAGCAAAACAACCGTTAAATTACAAATACCTATGGACAAGACCCTGCGCGACCGTGTCGCGCGGCATGCCAAATCCCAAGGATTCAGTTCTATCCAGGATTATACGCGGGTACTGTACAGCACGGCGGTAGAGCAGGATTTGCGGTTCAGCCTTAGATACCATGACGAAACGTATCTGAGCCCAGAAGCCGAGGCCCGCTATGCCAAACAGCTTGAGGAACACGAAGTGGATCGTAAGGCGGGTAAGGTAAAGAGTTTTGATAGCGTCGAGGACTTCCTTGCAGATCTTAAGCGGGCATGAAATATATTGAACGCCGCCCGCAATTCATAAAGCACTACAAAAAACGAATTGCCTTTAACGCGAAAATGGATCAGCAATTTGATGAGCGGCTTGAACTTTTTATTAAACACAGGCAGGATCCTTTGCTCCAGAATCACGTTTTGAAGGGCGATAAACTTGGCCTGCGAGCTTTTTCCGTCACCGGCGATATTCGCGTAGTCTATAAAGAAACCGATGACGCCTATATATTTCTGGACATCGGCAGCCACAATCAGGTGTATTAAAAACTAGCTTTCTTTGGTTAAAGCATATCCATAGATATGCTACAGACAAAAAAGTAGTTTTTTGACCATCAAACATAGTCAGAAATGGTCATTTTGTATTGGGAGGGCTATATCATGCTTATGCAAATAGTATAATGGGGTGGATTCATGGCACAAAAACTCGATGAGCAACCAAGCCAAGACGGCGTCTACGACGACGGCAAGCCCTCGTGGCGCCACGAGCCCAATGGAGATGACCCAGAACAAGCCTACAACGCGCCAGCGGCAACCGACGACGACTTGCCAGAGGGCCATCCGAGCCGAAGTGACAATAAGCTTGGCTCTGGAAGCGATGCCAAAGTAAGCGACCCGGAATCTCTGGCCCAGCAGGAATCATCTGGCGAAACGCCTAGTGGCGCTTCGGCCGAATCCAAAGAGCAAGCCTCGCTTGAGGACACGGATAGTCAGATAGGCGATGGGTTTAAGGACGAAAAGGCAGGAGGACTACGGAAAATAACCGGCCGGTTTTCGCGCCGCCAAAAGCTCATCGGTGGCGGAGTTACAGGTTTAGTAGTAGGCGGCGGCTTTGGGCTGTTCACTTTCTTTTCCGGACCATTGCAATTTGTTCACTTCGCTCAGTTACTACAAAGATTTCATTTTAGTAATAACGAGGAGTTCGCCAATGGACGTACGGGTCGCTACCTAAGACACTTGAGAAAAGGGGGGTTGGGTGACGCCGCCAGAAGCACCAGGTTGTCTGCCATAGGTAATAATTTTGCAAACAGGGCAGAGCTTCGACTTCAAAAAAATATGGGTCTTAGATCAGTATATGACACAAGTACTGGCCGACTTGTAGGATATGAAATGATTGACCGAAATAAGGCAGTCAACTCTTTAATAGATGCTGACCTAGACCCAAAGTTTGACTTTGACACGATTGATCCATCTGATTCTAGGGCGAGTCATTTCGAATCTCACGATGGAAGAAAACCAAGGAGCGCAATATTTTCCTTAAAAGACAGTAGTATTGGTATTAGGCGTAAATTTACAAGACAAATTGTTAAAGCATCGCAAACCAGTAAGATAGCCGGCACCATTGCTGCAAGATTGCTAATAACGCGAGGTGGTGTTGGTTTTCACCCATTAAATTTTTTAAAAAGAGGTGATGAAAAATTTATTGATTTTTACCGCAGAATTAAAGATAGGGTAAAGGAGGAGGTTAGCAACGGCGCACAGTCCGCGGACGATGTTAATCTTGTAAAAGACGATGGAGACCCCGAAACTCCAAATGATCCCAAGGAAACCAGTGCCGAGGGCCATGGGCAGGATATACAAGACAAGGCAAAGACGAATAAAGCAGCGACAAAAGCAAGCATCAAAAGCAAGTTAACCCGTAGCATCGGTGGAGCTTCTGCAATCATTGGAGTTTTGTGTACAGCCCGGGAAGTAAGTAAAAACGTTGATAAGATACAGTACTCTAATATCATTTTACCTTTGATGCGACTTGGGGTGAGAACAATAGCTGTGGGTAATCAAGTGATGAGCGGTAATGACGTAAGTACGGATGAACTTGGTGCCCTAAGTGCTGACTTATACGATGAAACATCTGAGCTCGGCTGGACATCGGCTAGGAGCATTCAGGCAGAAATGGGGCAGGAACAGACGGGACCCGATATACCTCCCTCAGCTAGGCCATCAGAAGTTGGCAATAATCCCTTTCTAAACGTGGTCGACAAAATATTTGACACGCTTGGCCCGGCCGGGGGAGCCGCCTGTTCTAAAATTGGGGGGTGGATAACTACAGCAGGTGAGCTTATTATTGCCGGTTTTACTGGTGGTTCTAGCACAGTAGTTACGGAGGCTATAAAGGGTGCTGTAATCCTTGGCGCGTCTGCAGCCGGGGTGAATCCGGTAGACAAGTTTGCTGAGTGGCTCACCGATAAACTGGCGGGTGAAGAAATTAATATTGACGCTGTTGGGCCAGATTTGGGCAATCTAGCCAACTATGGAGCCAGATTAGCCGCTAATGACCAGGCATTATCAATGGGTGGTGCTAAATTGTCACCAGAGGAAGTCGCCCAACTGGACGCACAGAGCAGGGAAAATATTCGTCAGGAGCTACGGCAAAAAAGTTTGTTTGCCCGTATCTTTGATGTCCGTGAACCAAACTCCCTTATAGCAAAAGGGTTATTGGAAAACCGAAATCTGGCTTCGGCACAAGTTGCCTTTACTAGTTCCATATCGTCTCTCGCCAATGTTTTACCAAATTTCGGCAGTACAATTTCTAAAATGTTTATGCCAAGGGTGGGTGCTCAAGCTAGTGGATATGTCTACGGGTTTGACGAGTATGGATTTAGTCAGGCCGACCAAGATAACGCCCTAGTTGAAGACCCGTTTGATAATGCTGAGATCGTAGAACCAATGCTCGAACCATTAAACACAAAATATGGTAAATGTTTTGCAACGACCATTAACCCGCAGACTGGCGCAATCGAGAGTGGTAAGGGAGTCAATTATCTTGAAGATAAATACGACTCTGCCACCTGCAATAACAAAGCCGACCCTGACCTTCTGAGATACCGTTTCTATCTGGCCGATACAATAACTGCCCGTAGTTTAGCTTGTTACGAGGGGGATGAAACATCGTGCCAGCAACTTGGGTTTGGGGGTGTTGCCCAAACAACAGCCGGCCCAACACCCAGCCCAACACCCACTACCGGCCAAGCAATAGTCGGGGATATTGGCGAAAGCTCCGATACAGTCGCTTGCGCACCAGGGACGACAGACTTGGGTGTAGCAACCAGTAAATATACGGGAAGCGCTAAAAAGACCAGTGGATCGCTACTGATACGCCTTTGCCAATTGAGCAGTGTCGGCGGTAGAGGAAACAATGTGAGTGGTGTCAATATAAGTGGTGGCGCTGTTTTAAACTCCCGTGTATCCGGCGCATGGCAGGCGCTCGGTGAAGCAGCCAAAGCCGCTGGCATACCACTCACGGCGTCAAGTTCGTTTAGGCTTGCGGATTCTTGTGGTGGTACTGGCGACGGTGGAGCTTGCGCGCGGCCGGGTAAGTCACTGCACCAGCTGGGTGTCGCCATAGACTTTGTTGGCGACATTAAAAAAATATACGGCGCATCGAGAGAAAGTTGCTCTGGTCGTGCCCGTGACCCAAGCAGCCAGGCCTGGAATTGGTTGTTTACGAATGCCGAAAAGTACGGCTTTAAGCAGTATAGTTACGAGGCGTGGCACTGGGACCCATTAAATTCAGCCAGTAGATGCGGTCCAACCCAATGAATGCTTTAGTGTCTACATTCACGCAAAAAAGAATGAGTTTACTATGTTGTGCTGTAACTCTTTTATTACTGGCCCTTCCTATTCAAACGCTGGCACTTTCGGCTGAGCAAAAAAGAGTTTTACAGTCGGGAGTATATTACTATGATGTCGAGGTATCGGGAAGTGCGGAATGTCTTGGAGGGCCAGCAGCCGGAGGACCAATCTATAGCCCGGCTTTTCCGGCAGTTAGTGACATCTCGGTATTAACCAAAAATATTGAGGACTACATTAAAGGAAAGAAGCCAGCGGCTACGTTTGGCAATTATGCCAATGATATTGTTAGATTGGGGCAACAATATAATGTTAATCCAGTACTGTTGGTAGCTGTAGCGCAGAAGGAAACCAATTTTGGTACCGATGGCGGAAGAGGCAACCCACCAAACCATAACTTTTGGGGTAATACATCCCGTACTGAGCCTTACGCAAGTTACACTGATGCCATTGACGCATATTATAAGAATCTGAGAACTAACTCCTACTATAAAGAGGTTTGGGACAAGGGTGAGGCGGCAACGGTAGATGAGATTATAGAAAAAGCCACTCCGTCTTCTGATCCACGCAACGACACAGTTGGTTATATAGCATTTGTTAGAGATTTAATCCAAAAAATAATAGGTTCTCCCAGTAGTAGTGGAACAAGTAGCGCTTGTCCATCGGGTAGTGGTGGTTCCGGCCTAGTAAACGCGGATGGTTATGCTTGGCCAGTTGCGCCGCAGAAGAAAAGCGAGAACGGTACTACCCCGGACCTGAGTGCCGTGCCATGTCGTGCTACCACTTGTCACCACGACAACACTGCAGCATTTGACCTAGGTCGGCAGCCTGGTGGTGATAGCGCGGCGGGAACGCCCTTGTACGCAATTGGTGATGGCCATGTCGAGAACATTAACGTCTATAATGACATCACTGGTTGCTACTCTTTGCAGCTCAAATCATCAAAAGATAATATGTGGTATTGGTATGGGCACATCCAAAATGTAAGCGTTGAAGACGGTGCCACTGTTAAAGCTGGCCAGCAAATTGCTGAGATTGGCCTCAGGAAGTGTACCGGCAATGGTTCAACCCCTCATCTACATATTGATCGTGGTTGTATACAAAATGGAGTGCCCCAAAAAGGTGGGCGCGACAGTTGCCGTGACCCGGATTTTGTACCTTTTATGAATCAGTTATTTGAAAGCTTGCCGGCTTAGAATGAATTACTGTCATTATAAGTATGGAGGTACACATTGAGACAAAATAAACGCTGGTTTGTGATAATCGCGTTTCTATTTACCGTTATTGGCGTGGTGTTGTTTTTAATATTTAGGAGCTCGCCTCAGCCACAATCTAAACCAACCGAACTTGATTCACCTGGAACGGTTGTTATAGACAACACCGATCAACTCCGAGACATTTTACTTAGAAGAGAGTATGCCGCGGTCAACGAAGAGCTCGTAAAATATATCCAAGACCATGTAAGTGACGCGATCGAACATGCTTTTTTAGTTAACCAACCGGTCATCAATAGCGATGGGGTTGTATCGTTTACCGTACAAACTGAAGCACCTAATAAGCAATTCAGCGTGAAACTAGATAGGAATACATATTTTAACAAAATTATTTTTTCTATTCCAGAAGTTAATTACCAATCGACGCTCGATGTATATGCGACTGAGGAAATTGGTGATTAACTCAGCCAGCCCCTGAGAGCGTGGGGATGATGTTACATTTGTTTATAAAATGACGGGTGACGACATCGGCGTCGGTGGTAGTAATAAATGTTTGGTAGTCCTTGAGAAACTCTGTTATGGCCCGGCGGCGGGCGCCATCAAGCTCGCTAAAGACATCGTCAAGCAGTAATAGGGGTTTTTGATTGCGTGTTTGCTCTAGCATATCGAGCTCTAACATCTTAAGAGCCAGCAATAAAGTGCGTGCCTCACCACGCGAAGCGGTGGCCTGAGCCAGATGATTATCCAGTAATATCTGTAAATCGTCGCGGTGAGGGCCATAAGCGGTAAAACCGCGGGCAAAGTCTTGCTCGGTGTGCTCTTCGAGCTGACGGAGCAGAGATGAGCTATAGTGCTGTGGCTGCCAAGAGCCGCTGTAGCTTAGCTCTACTTCTACCTTGCTTTTGGACAACCGTTTGTACAACTCACCAATTTGCTTGTTTAGTTTCCCGACGAGTACGTGGCGATGCGATGCAACCTGGCCGCCAAGTTCGCTGAGGCGTATATTCCAGGCAAATAACTGGCTGCTGGCCTGTTGTGGCCCCTTTTTGAGCAAGGCGTTGCGCTGGCTTAGTGTCCGCCGGTAATCACGGCGCAATTTGGCGTAACCAACATTTGTTTGCTCAAGTAAGTCGTCAAGATAGTCGCGTCGTATATCGGGGCGGCCGGTCAATAGCTGCAGATGTTGTGGCTCAAACAAAACAGTTGGGATAGTCTTTTCAAGGCTGAGCCTTGAAAGCACCTGACCGTTTATTTCAAAGGTTTTCTTGGCAGGGCTGCTTTGGCTATCGATTTTCACACTGCGTTGGCCAGTGGGTGTGTGAGCATCCAGCCGCGCCCAAGGTTTATCAAACTGCACCAACTCGTCAGTGCCAGCCCGATATGAGGCCCCACGGGCAATTACCAATAGTGCCTCTAGCAGATTGGTTTTGCCGCTGGCGTTTGGGCCAACCACGATATTGACTCCTTCACTAAGCTCAAACGCGCTATCATGATATGACCTAAAATTCTGCAATCGAATATTAGTAATCATCAAGTTATATTGTAGCTAATGTAAAAATCAACTTTTGAGGGGCATGATGACATGAGTATAGTCGGCGGCTTTCGGATCGGTAAGTATGCACGGTTCGAGCTTGCCGTTAAAGCTAAAGGTTACTTCCTCACCACTCAACACATTAAGCGCATCCAACAAGTAGCGGGAATTAAGGGTTATGCCCCCACTACCACTAACCTCGGCGTTAGCACTGGCGGTGTTCTCGCCTAACTGCGACGCCACCGAGCGAATACTAACCGACTTGGCGGTATCATCTACGTTAATAGTAATACTGCCGGCGCTCTCTCTCGCAAACAAGCTGGATACCTTGGTAATATTGATGAAATCGGCCCGTTTAAGTGACACCGTGGTTGTAAATTTGTGGGGGATAAGCTTACGATAATCTGGGTAATTGCCCTCGATAAGACGGGTGACCAACTCAACATCACCAACTCGGAATAATACCTGCTGGTCATCATGAACGATTTCCACATCCTCATCATAATCGGCCAGTATTCTTAGTAAGTCTTGCATAGCCGAGACTGGGACAAGTAAACTGATCTCATCTATTTGTTTGGTTAGTTGTTTTTCGCCTAAACGATAGCTGTCGGTAGCTACCACGTATAATTTACCATTGTGAGTATGCAAATATATACCAGTAAGCGTTGGCCTTGCTTCGTCAGTAGAAGCAGCAATAACCGTTTGTTGCAGACCACCCTTGAGAGTCTTGGCAGCGATCCGCCACGGTTTTCCTTTGGTGATAGCTGGCATTACCGGGAATTCATCAGCCGTAACACCATTAATGATTGATTTGTATTTATCGGTAGAAATATGTAGCTTGTAATCGCTTAAAGATAGTTCAATAACGCCACTTGGCAGGCTACTAACAAAATCTTGCATAAGACGAGCTGGTACGGTTATTGCACCTTCGTTAGCGACTTTTGAGCCCACAAAATGGGTGATAGCTATATCTAGGTTGGTGGCGGCAATACTTAGCCGTGTACCGATGGTTTTTAACATAACGTTAGACAGGATAGGCAGAGTATTACGGCTATTGGCTACGCGGGCAACGGTAGTTAGGGCTTTGGATAAATTCTCTTGGGTAACTTGTAGTTTCATTCCGCTAGACTCCTTTTGGTTTATTAATTACGTTAGCAAGAGGGTATAAAAACATTTTAGGGTTTTGTGGTTTATTATTCGTAAGTCTAGCGGTATTCATTATTACTCCTATAATAAAGTAGTTAATTAGTAGTTATCTTAGTAGGGCCTGTGTAAAGAGGTAAATTATGACTATAAAACAGATGATTATATATAGTTGTTACTGTGTATAAAGCAGTGTAAAATTGCTGGTTAAAATGAGTAAAAGAACTGAGTTTGTACACTACAAAAAAATGGTGTGAACATTGCTTGTGTATAACAGGCCAGTTTAGGCACAATCTTTGCACTAAGCTTCCTATCCTAAAGCCACAAGCTATCCACAACCACCAACTATAATTTCCTAGCATTTTAGGCATATAATCGCTCCTTAATCTCGGCAATAGCAGTCCGAATGTCAGTATCTAGTAGCGACTCTTTTTCTATTTTCTCAACCGAGTGGATAGCGGTAGTATGGTCTTTGCGCCCCAGCTCACGGGCAATTTTAGGAAAGCTCAGGTGCAGCTCGCTACGCAGCATATACATGGCAATTTGGCGCGGTACAACGATGTCTCTATCACGTTTGGGGCCGAGGATATCCTCTAACGGTACCTGAAAATGGCGGGCAGTTCGCTCGACCACCTGCTTGGCGCTGATGTGCTTGGGACGGGATTTGATGGAGCTTAGCAAACTTGTGGCAATAGCCAACTCCGGCTCGAGACCGCGCATCTCACAAAAGGCCAGTAGCTGGTTAAGGGCACCCTCTAGCTCACGGATATTGGTCTGCACATGAGTTGCCAAATATTCGACAACTGGCTGCTGGAGCGTAATGCCATGGCCGGTGGCTTTGGTTTGGATAATGGCACAACGAGTCTCAAAATCAGGCGCCTGCATATCTATGCTCATGCCCCAGGCAAAACGTGAGCGTAATCGCTCCGCCAGCGTTGGGATATCCTTAGGTGGCTTGTCACTACTAATAATAATTTGTTTGTTGGCTTGGTGCAGAGCATTAAAGGTATGGAAAAACTCCTCCTGAGTTTTTTCTTTGCCGGCAATGAACTGCATATCGTCAACAATCAAAACATCAGCACTACGATAATAACCGGCAAAATCAGTGTTCTTTTTGTAGCGGATAGCATCCAGAAATTCCTGGACAAACTGCTCACTAGAAATGTAGACCACATGAGATGATGGCTTTTTGGCCAAAATGGCATTACCAACCGCTTGGATAAGATGGGTTTTGCCAATACCCACACCACCATAGACAAACAACGGATTGTATTTGGCACCCGGACTTTGGGCAATAGCCTGACAGGCGGCATAAGCCAGCTCATTGCCAGATCCGACCACAAAATTGTCAAAGGTGTAGCGCTCATTCAGTCCTTGCCGGTAGGTATGGGTAAGACTGGTCGTTAGTCTGGTTGCTTTTTCTGTGGGAGTTGCCAGAATCACCGGTGTGTCCTCGACTTTTTTATGGAGCGAGCTGATACCGGAATGAATTTTGTACTCAATACGCGATGGCTTAACCCCATTTTTTTTGAGCGTATCAGCTATAAGTTGGTTAAACTTGCGCTCTAACTGCTGTTTAATAAAAACGTTCGGGACACCGACTATTAGTATGTCGTTTTCGTTTTTAATAAGCCGGGTATTCTTAAACCAAGTGATATAACTAGCGCGCGACACACTTAGCTCAATCTCGCCCAACACTGCTTGCCACAAGCCGTCTTGCATGTGCCCGCTCCTTAACTTTCCTCAAACTTAGTAACTATAACTATACAAAAAATATAGAGTTTTCCACAAGTATTTAAAGTGGTTCTTATGGTATTTAGTAAAAACCCATAGCCCAAGAGACAATTTATACACACCTATAATCGACCCCTGCTAATCTGTGGAAAATGTTGGTTGGGCAGTGGAAAAGTGGCATGTATTGGCGGCATAAATATTGTTAATTTCACTCCGCACCAGGCCGCTCACTGGGCTGTGGTACACTATAAGCCATGCCAAAGCGAACCTACCAACCCAAAAAGCGCCACCGAGCCAGAGAACACGGTTTTTTAAAGCGCATGTCAACCAAGGCCGGGCGCAACATCCTTAAACGCCGCCGCCAAAAAGGTCGTGTTAAACTATCAGCCTAAACAAGCGGTCACAAGCATGATTGGGAGCTTACATCGTTTTCATGGTTATAACAGTTTGCGCTACGTCTATAGCCATGGTAAAACAGTCCGTACACCACAGTTGGCCGTACGCTATGCTATTAATGAGCGTCGTCGCACCTTCCGCGTCGCGGTGGTAGTAGCCAAGAAAGTCAGCAAATCGGCCGTAGTGCGAAACCGTATCCGCCGCCGCATCTATGCCATCGTGCGCCAACAAACCCCGGCTATTACCGGGCCGTTTGATATTGTCATCACTGTTTTCCATGTAGAGATCATGACTGTGGATGCTCACAATTTGCAGCAAACCATGCGGAGTTTGTTCGAACAAGCCAGTATAATTGCCAAAACATCATAGCAACCAGAGGCCAGCAGTTCGCGTGTTATGATATATGGAAGGAGTTTTTATGTTTACCACGATTATCGTGAGGCCCATTTTCAATCTGTTAGTGCTTATTTATGCGTCCCTGCCTGGCCATAATTTTGGTTTGGCTATTATTCTCTTCACTATTCTCGTTCGTTTGCTTATGTGGCCACTGGTCAAAAAACAACTCCATCAGGCCAAAGCCATGCGCGAGCTACAACCCGAACTAAAACGTATCAAGGCAGAGGCTAAAGGCGATCGTCAAAAAGAATCAGCAATGGTTATGGAACTCTATAAGGAGCGTGAGGTTAACCCGTTCTCGAGTATCGGCTTGATTATACTGCAAATCCCAATCTTTATCGGACTCTACAGTGCCCTGCAGCGCATCCTGGCTGACCCAAACACCCTGGTGACCTTTTCCTACTCGGTGGTGCAGAACCTTGGTTGGGTTAAGCAGCTAGGCACCGATATTACCAAGTTTGATGCGACGCTGTTTGGTGCCGTTGATCTAACGCGTAGCGCACTGGGTAAGGGGGGAGGTATCTACTGGCCGGCTATGCTTATTGTAACGGGTAGTGCTGTGATGCAGTACTTCCAGGCCAAACAACTCTTGCCCGATGACAAAAACCGCCGTAGTTTGCGCAAAATTCTACGAGCCGCCACGGGTGGTCAGCAAGCCGAACAGAGCGAAATCAACGCCGCCGTGGGACGCAGCACCCGCTATCTCCTGCCAGCTATGATCTTTTTTATAACTGTCAATATAGCCTCGGCGCTATCGCTATACTGGTTTACCAGTGGGTTGGTGGCCTTCCTGCAGCAGTCCAAGGTGCTCAAACAAGACGAGAAAGAGCTAGAAGCTGTAGCCGACAAACCGACTGCCAAGGTAATTGAGGGCGAAGTGATTGAAAGACCAAAGACTAAACACAAGAAACAAAAAGCCAAGAAAAAGAAGAGGAAGCGCTGATGATGTACTACGCTAAAAGCTTCGGACATCTATCAAAGTTATATAGTGCTACAGGAGTCTACGTAAAAGCGTGCCAGCATCTATCGGTCGTAGCCGAAGGCGAAGTCTGATGGAAGAGTCAATAGTCTATGCCAAAAAATACATAGAAGATTTACTATCTTTTTTTGGGCTTAACACCGATGTTTATGCGACCAATAGTGACGAAGAGGTTATAGAGGTGCACATACCGTCAACCCATCTCAACGGCTTTTTGATAGGTCAGCGGGGTGAGACGCTCAGAGCCATACAGTTTATGGTGGGCAATGCGCTCAAGAATAATGGCTACGAGGTCTCCCGTGTCAGTGTGGATGTCGCAGAGTACAAAAAGGCACGGGCCGATCGTGTTGCCAAACAGGCCGAGGATTGGCTCAAGACAGTCAAGGATTCTGGCAAGCCCATGGAGCTACACCCTATGAATGCGGCCGACCGGCGTGTCATCCATAAGCTGGCTGGCGAACTGGGTCTTATAACCGAATCGGTTGGCGAAGGCCCAGGCCGCCACATCATCCTCAAACCCCCCGAAGAATAACCATCTATCGTCCTAACATTTCGTGCTATAGCCTAAAATGTTAGGATTGAAAGTGCGAGAGGCTTGGCCTCTCACATTACAATAACTATACCCAGTGTAAAGATAATTATTCCAGCCAAAATAATAAACCATACAAATGAAATGCCAGATGCTTCCCCAGTTTGGCTGGCTGCTGCGGTATCAAGCTTGGCTAAATTATTAAGTGAAGGCTTTGCGGGAGCCTCATTGCTATTTGAAAGTCCAGTACTTGATGCACCCAAGGTATAACCCGTCTCCGGGGCAGTTGGAGCTGCGAGAGAAGCTACCCTAATAGTCCCAGGGGTAAGCACCGTATCAATTATCGTCGGGGCAGACGTTATATTAATAAGCTGGCCTGCTTCAGCCAACAGATTGGGTGAGACAGTGGTTAAGCCTAGTACTAGGGATGGGCTTACAACCGATGGGGGTGTTGTGCTAGGTGGCGAGGCAGCGGCTTGCGGGTTAGCCGGTAGTGTGGCCGGCCCAACAGAAAGTGAACTACCCAGTTGGCTATCTTCAATCGATACTATCGTTGTAACCAGTGGGGGCGGTGGGCCGATCCAGTTATCGCAGCCATCGTCCGTACCATCTTGGTCAACATCAACTCCGGTTGGTTCTATAACGGCGCATGGATCTTGGGCGTTGGCGATACCATCGCCATCATAGTCAGCTTCACTAGCAGCCACGTAGACCGTCTTGTAGACATCGATTAGCTCACCGGCAACGTTAGTGCCCATTACATGCAAGGAATGGAAACCAGTAGGTGTTGTATCTGGTAACTTAAGTTGGAATGATAAATTGCCACTGGAGTCAGATGCAAAACTACCCAAGTCCAGCGGGTCTGAATGAAGCCAAACTTTGAAGGTTTTCAAAGGCGGAATTGCATTGATGGTGGTATCAATTGTCCCCTGCCACCACTGCTGGCGATACATAACGTCGTTACCAAGATTTTCATCATAGTTGATGCGTTGAACAGGCCGGCCGGATTTAGCAGCTTGTAAAAGGGCTAGATTGTTACTTTCTGCTGGTGGCTGAGCCGTATTATTTGGTGGTGGCATAGGTAACGTAAAATTATTGGTTCGGGTTTGAACTTGATTAGCCAACAACTGTTGGCCGGTATAGTTCGGATGATAGCTTTCGTTGCCAACCGGCCCACCGAAGCGCTGGATAATGTCATTGCCGGCCGTTAGCCCGTTTACCGCTATCTCGTCTGGCGTAATAGCTTCACATAGCCTGTGTCCATTCAGTGCGTCTTCTACATCTACATAGGCAACGCCAGCCTTGCTTGTGGCTTGTCTGATGACCGAGTTCAAATAAGTGATGAGTAATTGCGAAAAGGCGACTTCCTGGTTATTCAGGCGTACATTTAGCCCGCAGTTACCGCCGGGTTTGGCCAATTGTGGATAGCCCAGGACGTAGATTTTGGTCTGGGGCAGGCTGTTTTGTTTGAGCTGCTTATACATCTCCACTAACCGGTCAAACTGGCTGTTTATTTCCCGCACAACTTCTAGCCGGTCCTCATACGTGCTAAAACAGGTGTCGGGCTCAAGACAACGCCTGATTTTGGCCGTAAAGCCAATGTCATTGCCCACGGCGGAGATTGTAACTATGTTAGGGCTATGTTTCTGAATGAATTCTTTTTGAGCTATATACCCGGGCAAAAAATTTGAAATAATCTCTGACAGATTGATACGATCTTTCTTTTTTATCTGATCACTTACTTGTCCATCATAGTCATCAGAAAGAATATTAATATCCTCTATCTTTGCACCCGAGCAAGCCACCGACTCATACTTATTGAGTGTCATGTTTTGGGCAATCAAATACGGGTATGATCGCAGCGACAAATGGCATTTATTGTCTTTGGTATCAGTCAAAGCTTTGTATTGATAGGCACCCTCGCCTGCGGCAAACGAATCACCCAGTGCCAAATATTCAAAACTTGGTATGTCTGCCCCAGGCAGGCTTAATACGTATTGCCCAATCTTGGTAGCACTGCCTTCCTTGTATGCAACATAGAGGCTCAGAGCGTCATTGTTTATAAACCGAATAGTACCAACGGCCACAAATCCAGGCACCTTGCTTTGTATCAAAGCATACAGGTCACGTGCTGGGCAGCTGGCTTTGCCGGTGATGTGCAATGGCACTGCGCCACAGGTAGATAGGTCATACATCATAAAGCGCCCGAACGATTTAGAAAATTCTACGGCAAAGCGGCCATCACTACTGATAGCCGATTGGATGCCCGGGGCAACACCAATGTTATAGTTGTACGAATCGGCAAAAGGCAAAACGTCAAAACTGTTTAGGTTAACTCGTATCATGCCTACTGATGGTGCGTCTACCACCATCCATTGGCCACCGGCCGAAAAGGCCAGGGAATCGGTATGTGCGGCAATCAGCGAGCCCGATTTATCCTTAAGGCTCGCTGTCGTTGGCTGCGTAGCAGTGTGTAGCACACTGCCATTTACTATCGCACTACTTTTCAGCGTTGTATCAAAACTGGTAGTGAAGTGCAGGTACAGACCAGTAACTGGGCCGCCACTGTAGCGCACGGCGGTATTGGAGCCTGGCACCGGAATAACGTTTGCCAGACCTCCGCTAGGTTGCCGAACCTCGCCAGAAACAGTAGTGCCTTGCCGCTGCAGATAACCACTGGCCGATACGGCGCCATAGCCCGTATCTACATTGCAGCTGATGTGGCTCTGTTCCGCTTGAGGCACAGGCAAGAGGCGTCCGGGCCTGGTAATAACCTTTCTATCGGTGCAGTCACGGTTGCCGTTGAGGCTATAGGGTATCGGTTCGCCAGGCGCCATATCGCGAACTTTATTAAGTGTTAGTGTCGGCGAAGCTATCCAAGTGGAACTGGCAGTTGCTAAGGCCCGAGTAAAAAAGGGAATACAAGCACTGGCTACAGCAAACAATATCCATCCCAAAGCCAGCCGTTTGCTCCCCATCCCACTAACTTCCTTTGCAATAAAACTTGCTTACATAGTAAACATTTTTACAACAAAAGACTAGTTCTTTAGGGGGAAATGCTCGGCTTTGGCGGGTCCCCCACAACTGATATGAATCTCAAAATTTTCATCATACTTGGAGTTAAATTGCTCTTCTAGGCTAGGTGTAGTGGGGTATCTATACCCAATAGCACATGATAATCCAGAGAAGGAATTAATTGATTGATAAAAGACCTGTAGCCCTCTTTTTATTTCTGCTGAAACAAAAGCTTTTCCTTCCGCACTGCCTGAACCTATCCTGATCTCTGTACTATTTAGAGATATAGATGACCGCATAAGACTATTTGACTGGTGAACGTCTCTATTTTTATACCACATACTAATACCAACATCACATAAAAGAGGGCCTTGACTGCTTTTCAAGTTTGCACGATCGCAGCTCTGATCACGTTTGATCTCATCTGGTTTGCCGATTTTTGCTTCGATTTGGCTATAAAGTTCTTCTAAACTGGCTTGGGCTTGTAGGAAACGTTCTTTGTCTTGCCCAACACTATATGGACGGTAAACGCCCACATAGACCCCTATCCCAATAACTATAATTAGGCCGACTAAACCAATGGTTTTATCTCGCGTAAAGCGCTTGGTTTTTATCATTAGAATTATTGTACACCGAACTCAAGTAATAACGAGCAAGTAAACCCCATTAAGTTTTGTCGAAGCTCCGTGTCTCTATTTTACGCTATAGCGTAAAATAGAGACACGTGTGTACCCCCTCTCATGCCAACCAGTTGTTGCATAGCCAACGTACGCTTTTCTTGGAAAGCTGCAAAAAACTTAACCATGTATCGGCCTAACATTTTAGGCTATAGCGAGTTAGCTAAATTAACTTGGTTGATCAAAACATAAGTTTGACAGTGGTAAAAGGACAGTATTACTGCCAAAGTCTTCTGCATGAAACAAATGCAAGAGAAATCCC
>Ga0163150_10002163_pt1 | contig 31062 bp, 28 predicted proteins | sample OliLakLV19P2IB_FD_148628 | JGI IMG/M metagenome (GOLD analysis project Ga0163150, IMG submission 148628) | Freshwater microbial mat bacterial communities from Lake Vanda, McMurdo Dry Valleys, Antarctica - Oligotrophic Lake LV.19.P2.IB | ecosystem: Environmental > Aquatic > Freshwater > Lake >...
GCTGGAGGTCGTCATAGCCGGCGAGATGGAGCCAGCCGTGGACGATGTAGAGCGTGAGCTCTTCGTTAAAATCACGGTCGTTGGCTTTTGAATACGTGGCGGCGGTGTCGGCCGAGACGCAGATTTCTCCGGCGGTGCCAAGCTCGGGGTGGCCCTCAAAGGTGATGACGTCGGTCGTGGTCGGGTCGTCGAGAAAGTCGTCGTGGAGCTTAGCGAGCTTGGCGTCGGTGAGGAACGCCAGCGACAGTTCGCCCGCCGGCACGGCCGACGGGAATGGCGAATGACCTATGACTAATGACGAATGCTTAAGGGCGGAAGGCGTCAGGTAGGGGCGATCCGTGAGAACGAAGCGGAATTGCGCATCCAGGATTTCGATGACGCGGGCGACGGCTTTTTTGTTCAGACGCAGGCGCGGATGAGCATTAAGGATGTCGAGTTCGCGGGCGGGCATGGTGGGGCGCGAAGATCAAGCGGGGCTGAGTTTGGGCTTCTCGGCTTCGGTTTCTTGCGGGTAGGCGACGCGGCCGTGGAGCATGTTGAGTAGCGTGAACGTGAAGCTGGTTTTAATCTTGGAGAGTTCTTCGAAGGTGATGGGCGCTTCGTCGAGCTGGCCGTCTTCCATGCGGTCGCGAAAAATTTGGTCAATGATCTCACCGAGGTGCTGCGGGGTGACTTTGCGCAGGGAACGGGAGGCAGCCTCCACGCCGTCGGCGAGGTGGATAATGGCGCTTTCCTTGAAGCGGGGACGCGGGCCGTCGTAGCGGTAGGTCGTCTCGCTCACCGGCACAGGTTCGAGGCCGGGGAGCGGCGTGGAAAACGGATCTTTGGAGGCAGTGCCATTACCGGGCGCGATCGGCAGAGGCGGACGGGTGTGATTCACGGCCCGGTGGTAGAAATAGCGGATCAACGTGGTGCCGTGGTGTTGCTGGATAACATCGATGACGGCGCGAGGGAGCTTATGCTTGAGGGCGAGGTCCACGCCGTCTTTGACGTGGCTCTTGATGATGAGCGCGGAGAGCGACGGGTTGCTCAGGTCGTGGGGGTTGACGCCGTTGCGCTGGTTCTCGGCATAATACTCGGGTTTGGCAGTCTTGCCGATGTCGTGAAAGAGAGCGCAGACGCGGGCGAGCAACGGGTTGGCACCGACCTCGGCGGCGGCGTTTTCGGAAAGTTGCGCGACGACCAGCGAGTGGTGGTAGGTGCCGGGCGCCTCAAGCTGCATGAGGCGGAGCAAGGGGTGGTTGTAGTCGGTGAGTTCGAGCAGCGTGATGTCGGTCGTGCGCTTGAAGAGGCCTTCGAGAACCGGGAGGAGACCCACCACAATGACGCCCGTGAGGACGCCGGTGGCGAGACCGGCGGCCATCTGTTTGAAAATCGTGATAAACGCGATGCGATCAACGAAGCCGATGATCAGGGCGAAGATCGCAACGGTGATGCCGGCGAACACCGAGGCGCGCACGACATTGCCGCGTTTACGGGTGTGGTTGCCCCAGAAGATGGCGACGACGGAGGCGAGGAACGTGAGAACGAGGAGATCAAGTCGGTTGCCGTAAATGACGCTCGTGAAAATGGAGATGAACAACGCCATGAAAATGGCGGAGCCCGCGTTGATGAGGATGGCCACAATCAGCGGAGCGATGGCCACGGGCGCGAGGTAGGGGAGGAGCGACGAGGCGGCGGAGTTCTCGATAAAATAGGGAAGACTGCCGAGCGCGTAGGTGGCTCGCACGAGCGCGAGATTGAGAATAACAACGAGTGCAAGCAGGCCGAGGCGACCGTTGCTGAGGAGGGTTTCGCGGTCCTCGATGCGGATGTAAAGGACGCTGGCCAGCAGCATCGCGAGAACGAGAAGCAGACGTCCGAAGATCTGCAAACCTTCCTCCATGGCGATGTCGCGGTTTTCGAGGAGGAACTTGCGGTGGGCGATGAGCATCTCGTGTTGCTCGGCGGTGACGCGCATGCCGGGTTCGATAATCGTCTGGCCGCGGTCGACGTTGACGATGACTGGTTTGAGGTCGCGGTCCGCGCTTTCCTGGAGGCGACGAGTGGCGGCAATGTCGAAGATGAGGTTCGGCGTAAGGCCGTTGCGGAAGATGCGGAAGACGGGGAGGCCCAGTTCTCGTCCGCCGGATTCGGCGGCGAGGTTGATACGAAGGGAGGTGAGCGCTTGCTCCATCGATTGGGGTGGGCGAAGCGCCGGGGTGCCGTCGGGCGTGACGATCTGCGAAACCGTCATGCCCCCGGACGATTCGGTTCCGAAGGTAGTTCCGTCGTGGATACCTTGGGTGTAGATGTCGCGGAGGACGCGAAGTCCGCTTTCGATCAGAGCGGCGCGAGCGGGAGGCGGGCCGGCTTTGAGCAGTGTGGTGGCGTCGGCGACGGAAACTTGATAGAGGCCCTTGGCGTTAAAGGCACTGACGAGAGCAGCGAAAGAGTCGCGCCGTTTGGCGGACAGGATGTTGATTTCGGGGTGTTCGTGCTCGAAGGTTTCCAGGCTCACGAGGAGTTCGCGAAGGTGGGTTTCGAACTGCTTGAGCGACTCGAAGTCGAGTCGGTAAACGGGCGGTAAGCGGTCGCGGATTTGTTCGCTGGCGAGACGGGTTTTCTCCGCGCTGGGATAACTGAACGGTGCGCTCGCGACGATGCGTAGGCTGGCGATCTGGTTGGTGAGGACCGGGAGGTTGGCCGAGGAGATCCCGACGAAGCTGATCAGCACGATGGCCACGGTGGTGGCGGCGAATATGAAAAACGTGACGAGACGGCTCGTCTCCAGGAACTCCACGGTGCCGGACACTGCGGCGGTTTTGCGGGTGCGTGGCTGGTTGCCGTGGAGGAATTGTGTGAGGAAGGACATCTCGGTTTAGCGGGATTCGTCGCCATCGTTGGAGGTGATGGGGTTTTTATAGCGGTCGTAGGCCTCGATGATTTTCATGACGAGCGGGTGGCGAACCACGTCGGCGCCGCTGAATTGGTGGAACTCGATACCGGGCACGTCGCGGAGGATGCGTTGCACTTCGAGGAGGCCGGACTGTTTGGAGCGGGGCAGGTCTATCTGGGTGATGTCGCCGGTGACGACCATGCGCGACTCTTCGCCCAGCCGGGTGAGGAACATCATCATCTGCTCGGGCGTGGTGTTCTGAGCTTCATCCAGGATGATAAACGAGTTAGAGAGCGTGCGGCCGCGCATGTAGGCGAGCGGAGCAATCTCGATGACGCCCTTCTCGGTGAGGCGGGCGACGTCCTCGGCGTCGAGCATGTCGCTCATCGCGTCGTAGAGCGGACGCAGGTAGGGGAGGATTTTTTCGTTGAGATCGCCCGGGAGGAAACCGAGTGCTTCGCCGGCCTCGACGGCGGGCCGGGTGAGAATGATGCGCTGAACCTGATTTTTGAGCAGCGCGGAAACAGCGGCGGCCATCGCGAGGTAGGTCTTGCCGGTGCCGGCGGGGCCGATCCCGAAGACGAGGGGGTGCGTCTGGATGGACTGGAGGTAGAGTTTTTGCCCGAGCGTTTTCGGAGCGATGGTTTTTCGGTTGGTGGCAACGACGAGGGGTTTGCCAAACAATTCGCGGAGCTGATCGCTCTCGCCGCGGGCGATCATTTCGACGAAACGAACGAGGTCAGGCGTGCGGATTTGCACCCCTTGGGTGCGGGCTTCGTTAAGAAAACCGAGGAGCAACTCGGTTTGCGCGATGGCGGATTCAAGACCATCGATCTGAAGCCAGTCGTCGCGGCTGACGAGGGTTACGTCGAGGTGTTTCTCGATGAACGCGAGGTTGTCTTCGCGACCGGCATAAAGCTGGTGGAGGTGGCGCGCGGAAGGGAAGTGGAGGGTCTTGGTGGCCATGAGCGCTGCGCTTTAATGACCAATGACCAGTGACCAATGACCAGTGTCGGAGATCACGGGCGAAGGAGAGAAATAACGGTCGTGTGGCGCTTCATGGGTCAATGGTCATTGGTCATTACCGCCGCTGCGGCGGTCAGCCGTTCCCACGTGGACTCCAGGGCTTGCGGGAGGATACGGGTCTGGCCGAGGACGGGCATGAAGTTGTTGTCGCCATTCCAGCGCGGGACCACGTGACCATGAAGATGCGCGATGCTGCCTCCGGATGCGGAGCCCAAATTGAAACCCAAATTAAAACCGTCGGGCTTCAGGGTGGCGCAAAGGATTTTTTTGCCAAACGTCAGTATGGCAAACAAGTCGGCGCTTTCCTCGGCGGTGAGTTCCTCGATGTCGGTGATCTCGCGAAAGGGGATGGCGAGCAAGTGCCCCGGGTTGTAGGGAAACCGGTTGAGCATCAAGTAGGAGAAGGGGCTGCGATGCACGATGAGCGCCTCGCGGTCATTCCCCAAGGCAGGCAGATCGGTGAATGGACGCCGTGATGCGGGCATGCGCGGTGCCTCGACATATTCCATGCGCCAATAGGGATGTAGCTGAGACATCGGTTTAAAAGAACGGGTAGGTAAAAGTCTGCCTTGGACAAAGTCAAAGCCCTGCTCGGCCACCAACGCCGGCGATTTGCGCGGGGCGAGACCACATCAAACTTTAAAATTGTCGGGGAGGCGGCGAACGGCGATGGATGAGGGTTACTTTTATAACAATGCATGCTTTCCAACCTACAGTGCGTCGTCGTGTGGTGGTCACCGGTCTGGGTGCGGTCAGCCCCTTGGGCTTGAGCGCAGTCGACACGTGGTCCGGTCTTGTGGCGGGTCGTTCCGGCATAGGGCCGATCACGCGATTTGACGCGAGCGGCTGCACGGCTCGCATCGCCGGCGAAGTGAAGGGCTTTGAGCCCACCAAGCCGTTGGCAACCCCACTTTATCCGCGCGGCAAGGACGGCGAACCGCTGGCGTCGGTGTTTACGCTCAAAGATGCGAAGAAGTTTGGGCGTTTCACGCACCTCGGGGCGACGGCGGCGGTTGAGGCTTACGCCGATTCCGGTCTCGATGCGCACCGGGCCACGCTTAATCCTGAGCGCCTTGGCGTGAATCTTGGCGTGGGCTTGGGTGGCTTGCCTGAAATCGAGGCCATGCAGGAGACGTTTAATACGGGTGGATTTCGCAAAATCTCGCCGTTTTTTATCATACAAATCGCGCCCAATCTGCTCGCCGGTCAAGTCAGCCTACTGCTCGATTTTCGCGGGCCCAACATGGCGGTGGCCTCGGCCTGCGCGACCAGCGGGCATTCACTGGGCGAAGCGGCGGCGGCGATCGCGCGGGGTGACGCCGAGGTCATGATCGCGGGCGGTGCGGAGGCGTGTGTGACTCCGCTGGCGATTGGCGCGTTTGCCCAAATGCGTGCGCTTTCGACTCGCAACGACACTCCCGAAAAAGCCTCACGTCCTTACGACAAAGATCGCGACGGGTTTGTGTTTGCGGAAGGCGCCGTGGTTTTCGTGCTTGAGGAGTATGAGCACGCGGTGAAACGCGGCGCGCGCATCTATGCCGAGTTGCGCGGTTACGGTGCGTCGGCCGACGCCTACCACCTGTCGTCGCTCTCGCCCGGTGCGGAAGGCTCGCAACGTTCGATGCGCGCGGCGCTGGCGTCGGCGGAGCTGCCGGCCACGGCGATTGATTATGTGTCGGCCCATGCCACCTCGACGCCGGGCGGCGACGGTGAAGAGTCGGCGGCCATCGCGACGGTGTTTGCCGAAAACAAAGCCACGCTCCACGTGAGCGGCGTGAAGTCGATGACCGGCCACCTCCTCGGTGGCGCGGGCGCGATGGGGGCGTTTGCCGCCGTGAAGGCTATTCAGGAAGGCGTGATTCCGCCGACCATCAACCTGGACAACATTGATCCCGCCATCGCCGCGCTCGGGCTCAACGTGACGCCGAACGTCGCCGTGCGTAAGCCGGTGCGGGCGGCGCTGGCCAACAGCTTTGGCTTCGGTGGCACGAACTGCTCGGTGGTGTTTACGGCGTTGGCTGCAACCTAGGGTGTCAGGGAAAGAAACCGGCCCAGCGCTCTTTCTCGCCCACGCCTAGAGCGCCATAGATGGCCTGATTGCTTTCCCAGACACACCCGAACCCAAATGATTCAACGAGCCGCCGCCGCCCCGATTGCGAAAGTGCTGGCGGCGCGCGGCGGGATCGGGCAATCCGAACATTCCCCATGACGAGCTTTTGGAAACAATGGACCGCCGCCGTGCCCGCACCGTTTTTAACCGCGCTGCTGCTGAGCGGTGCATTCATGGGATTTGTAGCTTGGGACCAATCTCATTGGTGGAGCACCAAGGAGGATTACGGGTTCGGCTGGCTGGTGCCCGCCTTCGTGGCGTTTGTCGTCCATGATCGCTGGCCGCGGATCACGGCGGCGATCCGGGCCAGCGTCGCCCCGGGCAGCCCGCGGGCAACCGGCGGGGCCGGGTGGATCTTAAATTTTATGACCTACGCCGCGTTGGCGGGCGGCGCGTTGCTGTTCCTAGTCGGTGCGCTTTATCGCGCGGGCGCGGGCGCTTCATATCCTGGCACGCTGGCGCTGTCGCTGGGCACGGGTGTGCTGGTGTTGCCGCTACTCTTCTTAAATGCGCCGGAACCCACTCCGACCGCAGGCGAGGTGAAGGCGGCCGCGGGCGGAGCGGGCAAAGTGGGTGTGTTCGCCGATGGGCGGGTGAAACTGGTGGCGCTCTTCCTGTTTCCCGCCCTCGTGTGGTTGGTGTCGGCGCCGATGGTGTCGGTGATCGAAAACAACCTCAGTCTCTTCATGCTCAACCGCGTGGCCTCGGTGGTGTTTTTCGTGTTCGATACGCTGGGCCTGTCGATCGAGCAAAATGGCAACGTGCTTAAGTTGCCGCTGGGCGATGTGGGTGTGGCCGATGCGTGCTCGGGCATCCGGTCGTTTACCGCGTGCTTGTTTGCGGGCTCGTTCCTTTCGGCGGTGTTTCTCGACAAACTGTGGAAGAAGGTCGGGCTGGTCATGTCGGCAATTTTTTTCGCGTTCATGACGAATCTGCTGCGCAGCTTGTTCCTCACGGCGTGGGCCTATAATTACGGGCCGAAGGAGATCGAAGGCACGGTGCACGATGTGGCGGGTTACGCGGTGCTCGGCCTCACGGTCGTCGGGTTGCTGTGTTTGTTGCCCCTTTTTAATCTCACCTTCGTCACCGACGATGAGCCGGCCCAGCCCGCACCGGCGGATGGACACGCGCGCTAAGCGGACGTGATGATCTGGCTCTACCGGTTGTTGTTTCCCCCGGCGATCTTGCTGGCCTCGCCGTATTATCTGCTGCGGATGCGGCGGCGCGGTGGTTATCAGGAAAACTTTGCGCAACGCTTCGGTGCGGTCCCTTCCTTGCCGGCGAAACGTCCCGGCGTGCGTCGGGTGTGGCTGCAAGCGGTGAGCGTGGGCGAGATGCTCGCGCTCGCGCCGTTGCTGGAGGCGCTGCACGCCGACCCGCAGGTTGAGGTTTACCTGACGACCACGACGAGCACGGGGTATGCGCTGGCACGGGACCGTTACGCGGCGCTCACGATTGGCATCGGCTACTTCCCGGTGGATTGGTGGCTGTTTTCAAGAAGAGCCTGGCGGAGCATTGCGCCCGACTTGGTCATACTGCTCGAAGGCGAACGCTGGCCTGAGCATATTCACCAAGCCCGGATGCGCGGCATGCCGGTGCTGGCGGTTAATGCGCGCCTCTCCGACCGGAGCTTCCGCCGGATGATGAAACTGCGCGCGTGGTCACGACCGCTGTTTGCCGGCATCACGCGCGTCCTCGCTTGCTCGGAGCACGACGCGGAGCGGTTTCGGCAGATTGGCTTCGCCGAGGGCAGCGTGTGCACGACGGGCAACCTCAAGCTCGACGTGACCATCCCGTTGCTCGCCGATGCGGAGAAGGCGGGTTTGCGCCGTGAGCTGGGTTTTGGCGATGAACCGGTGTTGCTCGGTTCATCGACTTGGCCAGGGGAGGAAGCCGTTTTAATCGAGATCCTCAAAGCCCTGCGCGCCGAGGGCAGGGCGGTGCGCCTCTTGATCGTGCCTCGCCATGCGGAACGCCGGGCGGAGATCGAGGCGCTGTTGAAAGGCGGCGGACTCACCTATCACTTCCGTTCGCGGGGGCCGGCTCCGGCCGGCGCGGCGGTGGATGTCGCGGTCGCCGACACGACGGGTGAATTACGCCGGCTCACCCAGCTCGCCGAGTTGGTGTTTGTGGGCAAGAGTCTCCCGCCGCATCACGAAGGCCAAACGCCGGTCGAGGCGGCCGCGTTGGGCAAGCCGGTGGTGTTTGGTCCGGAGATGTCGAACTTTCGCGTGATCTCACGCGACATGCGCGCAGCGGGTGCGGCCCAAGCCGTGAACGACGCCGCTGGTTTACATGCTGCGGTGCTTTCACTCTGGGCCGACGCGCCGGCGCGCGCCCGCATGTCGGCCGCAGCCCAGCGGTGGCGCGAGGCGAACCAAGGTGCGGTTGGGCGCACGCTGGCGGTGATTCGGGAAGAACTGGACCGCCTCGCAATTAAGAGTTGCCCGCCCTTGGGGGTGTTCTAATTTCCGAGCCTTTAAGCTGGATGCAAACGCACGGTCCGAAACGAGTCTACACCCCGCAGTCGCTTGAATTCTGGTTCGGTAAACTCGAACACGATTGGGAGCGCAATTTCAGCGATGTCCAGCTGGAGGAAGGGCACCGCATCTACCGCGATGGCGAGGTGCGTGAACTCGAGTTGACCGCCTCGGATGCGATTATCCACCGCCGCATCGACAAGAAGGATGAGTATGCCGTCATCGAATGGTCGAATACCGGTGTTTCCGTGCGTTCATCTTCGACGGATATCAATCTCGCGCATTCACTGGCCGTCGCCGGGCTTCACGAAATCGAGGAGTTGGTGGCCGACGAAATTTCTCCGCTGCCCGACGATCTCCCTCCCGCCGCTCCGCCGGCTGCCGCCAGCGGGAACGGTAGCGGCTCCGGCCATGGCCACGGGGCTCCGCACCACGCGAATGGCAACGGCCACGCGACGCCTTCGAGGTTTACGCCGCCCGCTCCGGTGCGCACCCCGTCGGCCACGCGACGCACGCCGGCGGGCGCGGCCGCTCGCGCCGCTTCGCGCACACTCATACTCGTTTTTACGACTTCGACGGACGGGCTTACGTTTCAGGCTAAATGGGTGAACCCCGACAAGAAACGCGTGCCCGCGCTGGGTCAGCTGGCACAGGCCGCCGGTCATGGGCACGCCACGGTCAGTTCCAGCGAACGCGCCAAACTGATCGGCCTCGCGGCCTACGCGCGCAAAGCCCACTTCGCTTATAGCCAGCTCACCGGCCTCTACGTGCTGGGCTCCGTGGTGGAAATCCCGAATTTCCTAAAGGCAACGCTCCCGGCTTGGAAAAAACTGTTCGCGGTGGAGCTCGATGCGCAGTCCGCGATGTTGCTCAACGGCACGAAGGAAATCTCCGTCGAGGCGGTGGCGACGACGCGCAAAGGCAAGGTCGATGGGCAAGGCCTCGACCTGCGTTGGATCTTTAAAGCCGGCGAGCGCCTGCTCACTGACGAGGAAGTTTCCATCCTCACGAAGAAGGGCACTTCGCCCGTGATCATCCCGAGCATCGGCATCGTGTCGTTGCCCATCGAGCGTCTTGCCTCCATCAGCGCCTGGCATCGCACGGCCGCCGAGGCGCGGAGCGGCGGAGACCTGTCGCCCTACCTGATTTTTTCCCTCTACAGCGACAACCGGGTCAAACTCACGCTGTCGCCCGAGCTGGAGGCGTGGCGCAAAAACGTGCTCACGGCCACTGCGGCCAACCCCACGCTTCCCGAGCTGCTCCGCCCGTATCAGCGTCGTGGCGTCGAGTGGATGCACCATCTGTGCGACGTTGGCTGCCACGGCCTGCTCGCCGACGAGATGGGGCTGGGTAAGACGCTGCAAGTGCTCACGCTCCTCGCGACGCGTCCGCACAACGACCGTCCGAGCCTCATCGTGTGCCCCGCCAGCGTGGTGCCCGTATGGCGTGAGGAGATCGCCCGGTTTTATCCGCACCTCGCGGTCGACGTGCTCAAGACGGGCAACGACTTCACCTCGCGTAAAGACTCTGTTATCTGGCTCGCGAGCTACACGCAGCTGCGCAAACACCGCCCGTTACTCAGCCAGCATGAGTTTTCTTACGCGGTGCTCGATGAAGGCCAGTTCATCAAAAACCCCGACGCCAAGGTGACGCAGACCTGCTTCGCGATTCACGCGCGGCACCGCATCGTCCTTACGGGCACGCCGCTGGAAAACCGCCAGCTCGATCTCTGGTCGATCTTCCGCTTCCTGCTGCCAGGGCTGCTCGGCTCGCGCGTGATTTTCGAGGCGGCGTTGAACAACGACCGCGCTGGCACCTTGGAGCGCCTGCGCGCGCAACTCGCCCCCTTCATTCTGCGGCGCACCAAGAACGCGGTGGCCACCGAGCTCCCGCAAAAAGTCGAGGTCAACCTGCTGTGTCCGCTCACCGAAGTGCAGCGCTCCGAATACGCACGCATCTGCTCCGAGGGCCTCAATCGCCTTGGCGACGACGTGGGCGCGGCCTTGCGCGAAAAATCGTTCGGCTTCCTCGCGCTCCTTACGCGCCTGCGCCAGGTCTGCTGCGATCCCGACATGCTGCCCTGGCTGAAAGCCCCCCTGGCGGACTCCGGCAAGATCACGCTGCTCATCGAGAAACTCGCCGAAGTCATCGGTAGTGGGCACAAGGTCGTCATTTTTTCGCAATTCGTGATGTTGCTCGACCGCGTGCGCACGGCGTTGGCCGAGAATTTCCCCGATCTGCCGCGCTACGAACTCACCGGCATGACGCTGGACCGCTTGAAGCCCGTGCAGTCGTTTCAGAACGCCGAGGGTGCGGCCGTCATGCTGGTGTCGCTTAAGGCCGCCGGCACCGGCATCACGTTGCACGCGGCGGATTACGTTTTCCTGCTCGACCCGTGGTGGAACCCGGCGGTCGAAGCGCAAGCCGTGGACCGCGTGCACCGCATCGGGCAGAAGCGCACGGTGTTTGTTTATCGCATGGTGACGGCGGGCACGATTGAGGAGCGCATTCAGGCGCTGCAGGCGTCGAAAAAGGATTTGTTTAACAAAATCGTCGGTGGCCTAGGTGGCGATTTCGACCTCAGCCGCCATTTCTCGTCGCTGCATGAGTTGGTGCAGCTGACCACCACCCAAGAGGAGAGCGATTTAGTTCACTAATTTGCGATTTATCGTTTAAAGACGGAGTTATGACAGGTTCGTAACCAGATCGACACGCGTTCGTAACAATCGCCTGTCACTTTTGAGGACCGCAACGCACTGACCCGTGTGTTCCGGTAAAACCCGAAACTAAAATTATGGCTATACAATCACTCAAATGGCTCGCGCTGCTCGGCGGCGTGACTCTCGGCAGCGCCACCTTGGCGGTTGCCCAAGACAGCGGTCCGCTCATCGATACCCTCGTTAAGAAGGGCATTCTCACTGACCAAGAAGGCGAAGACCTCCGCGTTGAACTCCTCAAGGATTTCGGCACCACCTCGCCCGGCAAGATCGATATTTCCTCCCGTGTCACCAAGCTGACGATCGCCGGCGACGCCCGCGTTCGTTATCAATACGACAACGAAGAAGCCAACCCGGCTGGTGCAGCCGACAATCGTGATCGCAACCGTTATCGCTATCGCGTGCGCCTCGGTTTCCTCGCCGACCTCGGTCCTAAGTGGAGCGCGGGTCTCCGTTTCGAGACCGCCAGCGGCGCCACCTCGACGAACGCCGATCTGGCTGCGGGCACCGACAACTTCGACAAGGCCGGTGACGTTGCCTACTTCGGCCAGGCTTACATCAACTACAAGGACACCGGCATTCTCGGTGCCGATACCGTTGACGTTCGCCTCGGCAAACTTCCGCACAAGTTCTTCAATCCCGGAGTGAACGGCTTCTGGATCGACTCCGACATCAACTTTGAAGGTATCGCTGAAGAGCTCGTTTTCAATGATGTGGGCGTTAAGGGCTCCACGCTCTCCGTGCGCGCCGGCCAGTTTGTCCTGAATAACAATGCCGCTAACTCGGGCAGCACTTCTGCTGCGACAACCACCGTTGGTTCATTCAGCACCACGACTGGGCTGCCCACTACGACGACTTCGAGTCAAAACACTACTGTCGATCCCTCCATGCTTTTGGTCGGCCAGGTGGAGTATGCTACCAAGAAGTTTAAGGTCGCTCCGACGATCGTCGCATTTGCCGCTCCCTCCGAGCATGATCGTTCGGCCACCACCGCTGCGCTGCAGGCCAGCGACACGGCTGTCTACAACGACTTGGCGACCATCCTGGTGCCTTTTGAATACACCATGAAGCTCGGTGCCAAGCCGTTCGCGATCTACGCCACCTACGGCTTCAATATCGAAGGTGAAGACCGCGCCTACCGCCTTGCCAGTGCCACCACCCCGGCCCAAAAGGCCGCGGTCGATGATGATTCCGAAATCTACAACCTCGGTGTTCGTTACGGAGAGAACCGTCTCCCCGGCGACTACCAACTCGTTGCTGAGTATCGTCATGTGGGTAATGGTTCCTACTCGTCCCTGCTCCTCGATTCCGACTTCAACGGCGGTCTCCTGAACGGAGAAGGCGTTATCCTCTCTGGCTCCTACAGCCTGACGAGCGCGATCACCTTCACCACGACCTACTTCAACTCGTTCAACATTGAGCAGACTCGTGCCGCTGGCACCAGCCGTGGCAATGGCTTCGGCAAAGCCCAGGTCCTCCAGATCGATCTGTCGGCTAGGTTCTAAGCTTAGATCCTCACACAAGGGCGCGGGTCTCACGATTCGCGCCCTTACTTAATCTTACATAAATTAATTCAGGTTATGAAAAAATCACTCGTCATTCTTACCGCATTGCTGGCCACCGTCGCCACCGCCTCCGCTCAGAAGCTCGTCATCAAGGGTTCCGATACCTTGGGTGCGAAGCTCGTTCCCATGCTCGCCGAAGAATACAAGGCCGCCAACCCTGGCGTATCCTTTGAAATCGCCGCCGAAGGTTCAACCACCGGCATCGCCGCCATCACCGACGGCACTGCCGAGATCGGCATGTCCTCCCGTCGCGCCCGGGCCACTGAGGTTTCCGGCGCCGCCGCCAAGGGCGTCACCATGAAGCCCATCATCGTGTGCTACGACGGTATGGCCGTCATCGTGAACGAGAACAACCCGATCACCGCCCTCACCAAACGTCAGGTCGAGCAGATCTTCACTGGCGACGTGACCGATTGGTCGGCCGTCGGCGGCAAGCCCGGCACCTACTCGATCTACACCCGCAACACCTCCTCCGGTTCCTACTCGGACTGGAAGGACCTCGCCATGAAGAAGCGCGACTACTCCAAGACCTCCCAGAAGATGGCCGGTAACGAGCAGATCGCCGCCGAAGTGGGCAAGAACCCCAACGGCATCGGCTACGTCGGCGTCGCCTACATCAAGGCCCCCGGCGTGAAGGTCATCCCGATCGATGGTCACCTCCCCACCAAGGAAGAAGTGCTCAGCAAGAAGTATCCCTACGCTCGCCCGAACTTCTACTACACCAACGGCGAACCCTCCGGTGAGGCCGCCAAGTTCATCGCGTTCACCCAGAGCGATGCCGGCCAGAAGATCGTCGAGAAGATCGGGTTTATCCCGACCAAGTAAACGACCGCAGATGGTCCGTGTAGGTTTGTAACTGCATCGTAACAGGGGTCCGCTTGACGGTTTTTCAGGCGGACCTCTTTTTTCTGCTCGACGCACTGCGCCGCCAATTTCTCTCCCTCCTTTAGCCGACTTTGTTTCGCATGTTGACCTCGCCCGTCGCACCTCCTCCGCAAAAGCCGTTTCTTATTCAGAAGAAACGCACCCGCTTTTTGGGCCTTACGCTCGATGAAACCATCCGTGCGTTTTTCGGCGGCAACGCCTTTATCGCCTTGGTGGTGCTCGTGCTCATCACCTTTTTTCTCTTTCGCGAGGGTTCCCAGTTCTTCGGACTGAACCGGCAGAGTATCACGCTCTACCGGACAGCCGGTCTCGAGTATGTGGACTTCATGCGCACTCAGCAGGAAGGGCATACCGCCCTGACCCGCTACCTGTTCGACATACGGCTCAAGGCCGTCGTCAAGCTCACCGAAGAAAAATCCAAAGTCATTCAGGACGAATTGGATCTAGCGACCCGGGACTTGGAGGTATTGAAATCCAAGGGTGAACCGGCGGATTCCCCCGCCTCGCTCAACGCGACTCGTCGCCTAGACGCCGCCAACGCCTTGCTCCAAGCCAATCTAGCCGAGGCCAATGGTAAACTCGCCGCATTTGACGAGTTTGCCGGTCGCTACAGCGACACGGTGGAGCCGATCAGAGGTTTTGTGTCCGAACTCACCGACGTGGCCGTGGCCATCAAAGAAAAATATACGATCGCCGAAGACTCCAAAAAAGAACGCGACCAGTTCCTCGCCGCCGGCATGAAGGTGGAGGCCGATGCGGTGACGATCACCCCGGTGGATTTTAAGGCCGAACTCGCACCGCTCGTCGGCGTCACCCCGGCCTACATCGAAGCCGCCAACACCGTCGCGGCGTCCATTAAAGTGGAGCTCGCCAGTGTTCCACAGCTTCCGGTAGCCGAGTTGGAAGTTCGGATGAAACGCTTCAAGGAACTCAACGAACAATACCTCGCGACCTTCTCGGAGACTCAACGTAAGCTGGAAACATGGGACTACCTGAAACCAGTGCCGGCCATCGATACGTTCACTGGTTTCATATTCGGTAAACAATGGCTCACCGCCAGCTTTTGGCAGGACTGGTATGGAGTGGTTCCACTTTTCCTAGGTTCTTTGATGGTCGCGAGCATCGCGTTGTTTATAGCCGTTCCGCTCGGAGTGGGTGCAGCCATTTACATCAACCAGTTCGCCAGTCTTCGCGAGCAGCGCATCGTCAAGCCTGCGATCGAGTTCATCTCGGCGATTCCATCGGTGGTGCTCGGGTTTTTCGGTATTGCTGTGCTTGGCCAAGCCCTGCGCGCGCTCTCGCAGGTCGAGGCGTTGAGCTGGATTCCCGGCTTCCCGTTTGCTGAGCGGCTCAACGCGCTCACCGCCGGTTGTCTGCTCGCACTCATCGCGGTGCCCACGATCTTCACGCTGGCCGAGGATGCGCTCAACAACGTGCCGCGCTCCTTCAAAGAAGCGTCCTTCGCTCTCGGTGCCTCGAGGATGCAGACGATTCTACGCATCATCGTCCCCGCATCGCTCTCCGGTATCGTATCGGCAGTGTTGCTCGGACTGGGCCGCGTGATCGGTGAGACGATGGTGGTGCTCCTCTGCGCCGGTAATCGCATCGCTATTCCCGACTTTAGCCAAGGGTTGACCGCTTTCATGCAGCCGGTGCACACCATGACCGGCATCATTGCTCAAGAGATGGGAGAGGTGGTGCGCGGTGAGATTCATTACCGCGCGCTGTTTATGCTCGGCCTGGTGCTCTTCTTCATCGCCCTCTTGATCAACTTCCTCGCACAGAAAATTGTGCGTAAATACCGCATTTCCATCGGCTGATCTCGTTACCATGAGTGCTCCCATCAATCCTTTCGCTTCCAAGCCGAGCCGCAGTCGCTCCTTTGAAAAAGTCGTGCTCGGTGTCTTCCGCACCGCGACTTACATTATTCTTTGCTGCGGATTCTTTGTGTTCGCCGACATCCTGTTCAAGGGCGTGCCGACCGTGGCCAACGCCTTTAAGACCACCGCGTCGTTTCCCTACGTCACCAATACCTTCCTGTTTGAGGCACCCGAGACGCTCTACGTGTTTGAGAAAGACGGCAAAAAAGTGGAAATGGGTGACGGCGAATACCGCACCTACCGCGAGGCCGAGGAAGCCAAGGCTGTCGCGGCCGGTCAACCCGCGCCCGTGTTTAAAGCCAGCAGCTACGTATATTCAGCTGGCGGTATCTGGCCCTGCATCGTTGGCACGGTGTTGCTCGTTCTGGGCTCGATGACCATCGCGCTTTCGCTCGGGGTGTGCAGCGCCATCTACCTCAATGAATACGCCAAGGACGGCCCTGTCGTGCGGGCTATCCGCCTCGCGATCCTCAATCTCGCCGGTGTCCCCTCAATCGTTTTCGGTCTCTTCGGTTTCGGTATGTTTGTGATCTACTTCGACTGGAACGTCTCATTGCTCGCCGGCTGGTTCACGCTGGCGTTCATGGTGCTGCCGGTGGTCATCACCGCCTCCGAGGAATCGCTTAAAGCTGTGCCCAATGGTTTTCGTGACGGCTCGCTGGCTCTCGGGGCTACCAAGTGGCAGACTATCCGTAAAAACGTGCTGCCTTACGCGCTTCCGGGCATTCTCACCTCGTCGATTCTCGGTATCGCCCGCGTGGCGGGAGAGACCGCACCGATCATGTTCACAGCCGCTTACGTCGTGCGCGACAAGCTCCCATGGGACGTCGAGAAGGCCAGTGATTTCTTTTTCCAAGGCGTGATGGCACTGCCTTACCATATTTACGTAGTCTCTTCCAAAATTCCGCAGAACGAATACACTTCGCGGGTCCAATACGGCACCGCTTTTGTCTTCTTGGGTATTGTGGCACTCATCGCCACCGCCTCCATCATCTTCCGCAACAAGCTCCGCAGCCGCTATCAATGGTAACCGCTATCAACCGTCCCACCGCCGCGCCCATGGAAACCTCCTCCGCCACTCCCGCTTCCCGTGCTTTTCAGGTGCCTGTCCGGAGCACCGACGCCGAGAAAACGCCCACGCTCATCGAGATCGAAAATTTCGATTTCTATTACGGGGCCAAACAAGCGCTCTTCGACATCAGCTTGAAGCTCGACGACAAACGCGTGACCGCGTTCATCGGTCCCTCCGGTTGCGGCAAGTCGACACTGCTTCGCTGCCTCAACCGCATGAACGACCTGATCGACGGCACCAGCGTCAAGCGCGGCACTGTCAAGATCCGCGACACCGACATCAACACCCGCGAGGTCGATCCCATCGAGCTTCGCAAACGCGTCGGCATGGTTTTCCAGAAGTCCAATCCCTTCCCGAAATCCATCTACGAAAACGTCGTTTACGGCCTCCGCATCCAGGGCGAAACCAACAAGGCGAAACTCGACGAAATCGTTGAAAAATCTTTGCGCGGCGCCGCCCTGTGGGAGGAAGTGAAGGACCGCTTGCACGAGAGCGGCCTTAGCCTTTCCGGCGGTCAGCAGCAGCGTCTCTGCATCGCCCGCACCATCGCGGTTTCGCCCGAGGTGATCCTCATGGACGAACCGTGCTCCGCGCTCGATCCCATCGCGACAGCCAAGGTCGAGGAGCTCATCAACGAATTGAAGAAGGACTATACGATCATCATCGTGACCCATTCGATGCAGCAGGCCGCCCGCTGCTCGGACAAGACGGCGTTTTTTTACATGGGGAAACTGATTGAATACGCCGACACCCGCACGATCTTCATGAATCCCGCCAATCCGCAAACCGAGGCGTATGTCTCTGGCCGCTTTGGTTGATATCGTTAGAATGTAGAAGCGAGGAGTTAGAATCTAGAAGGATTCCAGCTTCCGCCTTCTAGCTTCTAGCTCCTATCTTCTCGCTCCAATTCCATTCCATAAAATGAAACGCTTTTTTGACGCTGAACTCGAACACTTCCGTTCCCACCTGATGATCATGGGTGAGACGGCGATCCGCCAAGTGCGCGATGCCTTGAAGGCCCTGGTCGAGGGCGACGTAGCGCTCGCCGACCGCGTCATCGCCGCCGATGACGAACTCGACAGCCTCGAGATGAGCATCGACGACGAGGCCATCCGCTACATGAACCTGCGGGCACCGGTCGCGACTGAACTGCGCCTTGTCATTGTGGGCATGAAGGCCTCGCACGATCTCGAACGCGTGGGTGACGAATGCACCACCATCGCCAAGCGAGCGGTGCGCCTGGCCTCCGAACCACCGCTGAAACCTTACGTCGACATTCCCCGCATGGCGACCATTGCCATCGAGATGTTGCGCGACGCCCTGGACTGTTTCCTCCACGGCGACACCGAGAAGGCGCTGGCCGTGGTGCGTCGTGATTCCGAGGTGGATGCGATCAACAAGCAGCTCTACCGCGAGCTCACCAGCTACATGATTGAGAACCCTGCGACCACGACCCGTGCGCTGGAACTCATGTTCATCTCCAAGTCGCTGGAGCGCATCGCCGACCACGCGTGCAACATTGCCGAAGAGATGGTGTTCCTCGCGCAAGCAAAGGACATCCGTCACCGCGAAGAGCTGAAGAAGAGCTGAGAAGCGGATTCGGTCCTGGTGCCGGCGTGGGAGCGAGCTTGCTCGCGAGGCTCGAAGAAGCGCGAGCAAGCAGGCTCCTGCGTGACGGCTGACAAGGGGCTGCGAGCGTTCAGGATTTGCCGCGCAAACGAGACCACGTAGCCCCGATGCGCTCGTAGATCGCCTTGGTGCTCCGCTCGAGTCCGCCCAGGTTCCACTTGTAGAAATCAGACGGGATGGCGCGATCCGTGGCTGCGGCGTAGTCGGTCGGACAGGCGACCGCGTCGATGTTCTGACGTTGGCAAAGCGCGATGGAGCGCGGCATGTGCCACGCCGAGGTCACCACCGCCACCGACCGGTTGCCTGCGATGGCGCGAATGGCAACGGCTTCGTTTTCCGTATCCCGGGCCGTATCGATTTCCAGAATGCGTTCGCGCTCCACGCCCAACGACACGGCGACATCCGCCAACATGCGCGCGTGGGACGGACCGCTTACGCGCTCATTGACCGGACCGCTTACGATAAGCCGGGCCTGCGGCAGCCGGCGCACCAAGCGCACTCCCTCGATGATACGGGCCAGCGCGGAGGAGCTGAGTTGGTTGTTGGCCGGCCAGCCCGGCACGTAGGTGTGGCCACCGCCCAACACGGCGACGAATTCGCACCGGGCGAGGGCGGCGGGAATCTCGCTATTCTCCAGCAGAGCCGGCTGTGAGGGGAAGCGGCCTTCGAGTCCGCGCACCAACCAGGTTCCGACCCCGGCGTTGGAGCAAATGAGCAGCCAGAGGGCCCCGGCAAAGAGACAGCCACGCCCCAGCCGTTTCCGATCGGTGAACCGCAGCAGGGTGGCACCGACAACCATCAGTATCAGCGACAGGGGTAGGGGCATGAGCCAGTAACCCACCACCTTTTTCAGCCAGAACGTCATCGCTCCTTCACCGAAATCACTGCGCCGATTTCGGTTTCGTTTTGGGTGCCGGCTGCTCGCCGGTGGGCTTGGTGAATTTGGACTTGGGCAGATACTGCTTCAGCGCAAAGCGCTGGTTGGCTTTGAGGTCTTTCTTCGACAGCTGGTATTTTCCCATGTCGCAAGGCCGTCCAAAATCAGGAACGGGGCAATCAGAATCTCGTTCCGGTAAACACCTGAGCCGGCGGGAGCGCCGGTCGGCATGGAGTGGTTACCCGGCGGCACGGGAGAATATTTCCTGTGATCACGTGGGCATGGAACACCCCTCCGGAGGGACAAAGAGCGCCCGATGGTGAAACGCCACCGCTTGTTGTAAACTGCGTTTCTAAGATCCCACCCCCAGGCGCAGACCGCTCACCCCCTCAGGCAAGCCTCGGAAGCGGCAGGTTCGCTGAAGTCACCTTAATCGAACCGTCCACCCCACTCATAACCTCAAACGAAAACTCGCTATGAAATCCACCAATCCTTCCTCCCAGTCCTCCTCAACGTCGGAGGGTGCCCTCTCTTCCGGCTCGATCAAAGAAATAGCGGGCGACGCAAAGCGCTCCGCCGGAAACCTGCTCAACCAAGCCAAGGAGCGCGCCTCCTCGATGGCACAGGAGCAAAAACAATCCGCAGCCCAGCGCATGGGCCGCTGCGGCTCCGCGCTTCGTGACTCCGCCCGTTCAGTCGAACAGGAAGACCCCAACATCGCTCACTTCGCCAACAGCGCAGCTGAGCGCATCGATAAAATCGCCGACTACCTCCGCTCGACGGATCTGGCAGAGATGCGTGCCGATGCCGAGGATCTTGCCCGCCGCCGTCCTGTTTTGTTCATGGGTGGCATGCTCTTGGCGGGCCTCATTGTCGGCAGCTTGATCAAAGCATCGGCGTCTACGGCCACCTACCAAGAGGATGAAGACACCTCCGACGAGGGCGATTTCGCGTTCGACCACATCGAGCCGATGGATTCACCCGACGTCATCGCGAGCCGGACTGGCAGCAGCCTTTAAACTCCGCCCGCCATGAATCACGAAACCACGCCCACCAGCACACTCGGATCGCTGCTCACGGAGCTGCGTGAGGAGACGACCACCTTGCTCCGGCAGGAAATCGCGCTCGCAAAGGCCGAGATCAACGAAAAGGCCTCCCATGTCGGGAAAAACACACTGGAGCTAGCCACGGGCGGCGCGCTCGCCTACGCCGGGTTGATCGTGCTCCTCATCGGGGTCGCTCTGCTGGCCAGTCGAGTCCTCGTGGCGCTCGGTCTGGCACCCGAGATGGCCGTGTGGCTTGGTCCCGTGCTGGTTGGGCTGACCGTGGCCCTCATCGGCTCAACCATGGCCATGAAGGCGAAAAAGGAGATGAGCGCCGAAGGCCTATTCCCGCGCGAAACCGTGGAGTCCCTCAAGGACGACAAGCGTTGGATTCAAAATAAACTATCACCCCATCCATGAAATCACAGCTAGAACACTCTGACGAAACCGAGGCTATCCGCTCGGAAATCGATACCACCCGACACCGGATGGATCAAACTATCGACGCTCTGGGCCAACGCCTCAAAGGCCGGCACTTGCTCGACGAAGCTCTGCACCTATTCCGAAAACAACAGGAGAACGGCAACATGACTAAATTAAAAAACAAAATCAGCGATTCGGCCGACACCGCATATCATTCCGTGGTCGACACCATCAAAGCGCATCCCGTCCCGATTGCGCTGGTCGGGGCAGGCGTCGGTTGGCTCATTTATGAACGCTCCCGCTCCGTGCGTGCCAGCGAGGACGCCGAGGCCGAATTCAGCGGCATCCCTCCCTATGATGACGATTTCTCACCGGAGACGCTCCCCGGCCAGACACTCCGATCCACCAGTAGCGTGTGTGAAGGAATCGGTTCAGAGGAATTCACATCCGAGGGTTTTTCCGAAAAGGCCAAAGGTAAGGCTTCAGCTGCGATGCAATCCATCCAGCAAAAAGCCAGTGAGGCGCGTGAACGGCTCCGGGAGACCGGTGCCGAGGCCAAAGAAAAGGCGCGTCGCATCTACGAAACCAGCCGTGACAAAGTGAGCATGGCCGTGGAGGAGCACCCGCTACAAAGCGGCCTGATCTTCATGGGCATTGGCTTGGTTGCAGGTCTGTTGATTCCGACCCCCCGTCGGCTCAGCGAGCGTTTAAAGCCCAAGGCACGTGAGCTCGGTGAACGCGTGTTGGGCAAAGCCCAAGATCTGATGGATCGCGGAAGCCAAGTTTTGGAAAGCGCGACCCAGGCAGCCTCGGACGAGGCCAAAAAACAAGGCCTTACATCCGAGAGAAATTCCGCCTGACCTCCATTCGGCTGATAACTAACTGACCACCGCCTACGCCTGCTCTGCGGGAGTGTAGGTGAGTGGTCTTTATTGTGTAGAAGGTCTGCGTAGAAGGGGTAGTGACGGCTCTCCGAGCCGTCCGCGCAACACTCGGCGAGTGTCCCCTACGGGCGCTACTGCGCCAATGTCAGAATAACTCGTGCGGTTGTGTATGAGGTGAGATGGGACGACGCCGTGAAAGAGGATTATCTTACCGTCTTTGACTTTGTAGAAGCAGAGCTCGGTCAAACCCATTCGTAAGGGAGTGGCCACTCCTCACCGCATCGCGGGGCGGAGCTCGCGACGGAGTTCTCCGGCGAGAATGACTTGTTCGCGGCAGATGGCACTGATGGCTTCAGGCGTCGCGTCCGCGGGATGCATGCCTTTAAACGAAATCGTGAGCTCCAGCGCTTCGGGGATTTTGGCGGTCTTCAGGCGCTTTGTGCAAAAATCGCGGAGGCTGCCGGCGCGCGATTCGAGAACCAGGTAAATGGTTTCGCCATCTTCCGTCTGAGCATAGACGACCGCCACTCCCAAGGCCTTGGCCGGAATCGCGGTCCCGATTTCACCTGCGGTGCAGGTCTTGAGGTCAAAGCGCTTTTGCCAGGGTGAGGTTTTTTCCATCCGCCAGCCTCTTTAGTTCGCGCGTGTTATACAACGGCGATTTGCTGAACGAATTCAGGGGGCAAAAAAAGAGGCGCGCTTCGTGAAAGCGCACCTCGGTTGTAGTCGTTTTATTGGTTCGGATTAGAGTTCCCTGCGTTTACCGTAACGATGAGACCCGTGATCGAGTTCGAGGTCTTCGCGGGGCACTTCACCCTCGATTTTTCACTTGTCGGTTTCGCGGCGCTTGCCAGTGAGGATTTCATCTCTTGCAGGGGTTTTCTTTTCGAGCGCGGCTTCTTCACGACGAAGGGGGATGTAAATATCCCGGTCGTCGTTTCCGGTCAGCTCACTGGTCTGTTCCGAACCGGTGAGGGGAGCACGTTCGATGGCAATCTCGTCGTGAAACAGCTCGACGGGTTGGTTTGCCGTTTCGGTGCGGATAGCGTTTCTGCGGCGCATACCGCCGTATTCCACTTCGCGTTTGCTCGCATGGGTGGATTCTTCCTGGGGCAGGATATTGCCATCCGCATCGCTCAGACCGGTCTTTTCGTCCGCAATCGGACGTGATCCGACGTCGTTTTCCCAGTGACGTTGGGTTCCGAAATGAGAGGCAATCGTAAATTCCGACTCCTCGGTGATGTCACACTGCGAGTCGAAACTGGGAGCTTTCTTCACCTGTTCAGCGGTGTAGGGCAGGCGGATCCGTTTCCGCTCTTGGTTCATTTCGGCGTTCTGCGCGGGCACCACATGGGCCTTACCAAAGCCGAGCCATCCGGTGCGGACGGCGAGGTAGGCGGGCTGCCCCGCATGGTCTTCCCAGACCGCGTCGATGGTGCCGATTTTGTCGTCGTTCTGATCGACCACCGTGTAGTCCATGAAGCGTTCGAGCTCGCCTGCTTCGGTGGGGTTAAACTGTTCTCCGACGGCTTTGCCGGCCAGACCGCCAACAACCGCGCCAGCGGCCGCTCCGATGCCGGTGCCTATCGGACCGGCGAGGGTTCCAGTAATAGCACCGGCAACCGCGCCTCCGGCGACTGCGCCGGTTCCTGTGCCGACGGGGTGTGCGCCTGGCTCGCCGGTGATCGGATCACGATTGGCGTCCTGATTTTGGTTTTCTTTCTTCGTATTCATTTTTGTGGGATTAGAGGGTTAAAGGTTGAGGGGGAAAGTAGCATCGAACCTCGGCAAAAAAAACGGGGTGATATCACCTTCCGGGGGTGGGAGCCGGTGCTTAATTGAAGTGGTGAAATGCCCCAATTCGGGGGTGAAGCGTCGGGCGATCGTGCCTACAGCTTCACCGGTGGTTCATCATGAGCTTGTGGCTTTCGCGATCATCGGTTTCGAGCATGTCGAAGAGGGACGCATGACTGGGATCGAGACCCAGCTGGCGGCACTCTTGGCTGAACCACTCCGTCTTACCGGGGGCGTCGTAGTAACTGAATCGCTCCAAGTGGTCGGACCAAGCTTTGATCTCGTCGGGCGTCTTGGGCGTGCCGTGAGTGTTGAACCAATCAAGCAACTCTTCGTCGCTGGCGCCGGAGAGAAGCACGTGCTGCACGTCTCCGCCATTCACGCCCTTATAGCTGAAGAGCATGTTATCGAGCGGACAGTTGAAGTGGTATTCGGCATTGGTGCCGTTAAAGGAGGCGCGGCCTTTGTCGGCCATGCGTGCCATGATGACGTAACCACCGAGGCGTTGGCGGGGGCTGCGCGGCGACTCTTGCATGAGATCTTTGGCTTTCGGCAGGGATGTTTCGTTCATAGTTCACTGATAGCCATCGGGTGTGAATCGCAACCAGTCGCCCGCCCGCAAATCGTGGCGGAGACGTCGCCTCATCGCTGGTTGTGCTTCGCGGGGGCGTCGATGCGTCGGCGGGGTCGGGTAGGGTCCGGTTTCTCCCCACCCGAGAATAGGGGAATACCAGTAGCTAAAAGATTTTGAATCTCAGGGAGGGACTGCCTCGGTGCGGTCCGCTCTGAAAAAACGGACGAGACGGAGCTCGTCCCTCCCTGTAGCCGGAACGAGCTTGGACGAAGGAGTTCTCTGGCTCCGCGCACAAAAAAACCGCCGCGATGAAGCGGCGGTTTAAAGGCGTTGATGAAGCGGCCGGACGCTTAGATCTTGGCGATGAGTTTTTCCTTGAGGGTCGCCTTGGGCATCATGCCGACAAGGGTCTCGACCAACACGCCGCCCTTGAAGAGCAGCATCGTCGGAATGGCACGCACACCGTATTCGGCGGCGATAGCATCGTTGTCGTCCACGTTGACCTTGGTGATCGTGACCTTGCCGTCGAGTTCGTCGGCGAGCTCGGCGAGGATGGGCGCGATGGCTTTGCAGGGGCCGCACCAAGGAGCCCAGAAATCTACGAGGACAGGGGCAGGCGAGGCGATGGCGGCTTTGAAGGTATCGGCGGTCAGGTGGGCAATTTTATCGGACATGGAATGGAATGGATCAGTTTTTCAGGTAGAGCAAAATGGCAAAGGCGATGGTCACGGCGGCCGCAAAACCCGCGATGATCGGGAGGAACGCAGGGATGTCGTCGTCGGCCTCCTTGATCGCGGGCATCGGTGAAACGAAGCGGCGCGTTTCAGGGAGCTTGGCGGACGCTAAGGGCGGGCGCGGTGCGACGGTCGTCGCGGCCGTCGCGGCAAAGAGCGTTGCGGACGACTGGGACTGGGTTTGCACCGGTGCGGGTGCGCGCAGGCCCGCAGCCAGCGGCTGCGAAGGGGGAGTAGACGTAGGGGCAGGACTGTCTGGAGTCGGGTTCATGTTTTGGGTAAAAAAGGATAGCTTAGCGAGGAGTGGATTTATCGACAATTTCGGCGAGTTCGCGCGGATCGACGTTCTCCAGGCGTTTGTCTCTTCGTTTCAATTCCTCAAACGTTTTGAGGACGGTCTCGGTCATGCGGCCGTGAGTCTCGTCGGAACCGCCGACAAGGACGAACTGTTCGCCTCGGGTGATACGTTTGTGGCCGTCTTGATTATCCAAACCGACGCCGAGCAACCCGGCTGCTTTGGCCGGTGACTTAGCTGGGGTGCGTGACGGTTTTTTGCTCACGCGGTTACGCTGCTTGCTTCCGAACGTGTTTCAAGCGGCTTTTCGAGATTGGAAATGGGTGCGGTGGGCGGGGTGGAGTCGACGGGGATCATTTCCAGAGGCTGAGGAGGGGCAGGGGTTTCGGCCACGGGTTCGGGTGCCAAGGGTGGGGCCGCATCGTCGTCACGGGCGCTACATTCGATATCGGTATACGCGTCGTTTTGGCGGACGCGAAGTTTCCCGAGTCGGGTGAGTTCCAGCACGGCGATGAAGGTCGCCACCAACAAGCGCACAGTCACTTGTTGGTCTCCGAAGAGTTCGGTGAAGACGAAGTGTTTGCGGGTGCGGATGAACTCCAGGACTTCCTCCATCTTGTCGGCGACGGTGACCTGCTCGTCTTGGATCTGGCCGACGACGAGTTTCTCGGCCAAGCGGCGGAGAACGATGTTGAAGGCGTTCCAGAGCTCGATGCGGTCAACGTTTTTAAGCGGCCGTTCGGATTCGCTGAGCGCCAGTTCGGAAACATGGCGGGCGAGCAAGTCGCGTTGGAAAATGGCGAGTTCGTCGAGTTTGGCGGCGGCTTCCTTGAACTTTTTGTATTGGAGGAGCTGGTGAACGAGTTCCCAGCGCGGGTCCATTTCCTCCTCGGTGGCATTGGGATCGACGGCGGCTTGGCCGCGTGGGAGGAGCATGCGGCTCTTGATTTCCATCAACGTGGCGGCCATCACAAAAAATTCGCCCGCGATCTCCAAGTCGAACTGCTGCATAGAGTGCAACACATCGATATACTGGCGCGTGACCGAAACGATCGGGATATCGTAGATATCGATCTCGTTTTTCTTGATCAGAAAAAGCAGGAGATCGAGAGGCCCCTCGAAGACAGGGAGCTTGATGCGATAATCGGCGTCGGGAACCACGGTCGGATGATGCTTGGCGACGGAGGAGGGGCGGCAACGAAAAACTGGGCTCAAATCCCTTGGACTAGGGTGTGTCTGGGAAAGAAGTCGGGCTAGCTTGGTGGGGCGGATGGTGTTTTCCGCCGCGTTGTTGTCGATGCGGGTTTGTCCGTGCCGCAGATGCGCAGTCGGCGACAATCTCCGCCTTACGTCGCGGTTCGGCGATGCGTTGCCCTCGCGTGTCGCGCTTGTGCTCGTCGTTAATCAGCTCGGTTGTGGGGCTCGGCGTTTTCATCCAGCCCACTCTAGCACCGTCACCTCACCGTGCATAGTAGGTTGCCGGTCGCACGCTTACGACGTAGCGGGGAGCGCCAGCGACCCGAACGAGCCACCACTCGCTGGAGCTCGCGGCTACGTTTCAGCAAAAGTCTGATGCCATCCAGCGATTGGTATTATTTCTATGCGAAAAGGATGGCTGTTGGCCGCTCCTTAGGTTCGGTGGCGGGCGAGTAGATTTAGGGACATAAAAAACCCGCCGGGCTAGGAGCGGCGGGTGGGGGACGCTGACAGAAGCGCTTTGTTTAGATGGCTTCGGGCGCTGCGGCTTCAAGATCAGTCACTCGCACCCGTTGGCGCTTGGACTTCATCATGTGCGCCCGGCGCTCGAGCATACGGTCGAGTTTGTCGATCAACATGGACGTCGCCTTATGGCATTCGTCGGAGGAGACCGAGGCGTTCATGTCAGGGCCTTGGATTTCAATGTGGCCTTTGGCGGTGAAACGGTGTGCGACGGCTTGTTTGGCGTCGCACTCAAGCTCAACACGGACGCGGACGATACTCTCTTCGTGACGGAATAATCGCCCCGCTTTGTCTTGGACGAAATTTTTGAGAGACGGAGACAATTCGAGATGAATGCCTGAAACGATCACTTCCTGCTTATTATTTTGTCTATTCATAACTGCGGTGTGTTTTTGGTTAGACCTAGCCTGAAATTAATAGCCTGCTCGTCACCATGTCGTCGCTAAGCGAAGAGGTAACAAGGTATACGGCCGTTGTAATAACGGGCGGATCTTCCGGCATTGGAAAATCGTTTATCAAGACGATAGTAACTTTGAGTCCCGATGTGCTGGTTTGCAATCTTTCACGGCGCGTTCCTGACATAAATTTGAGTAAGCTTAACCTGCGCCATATTCCGTGTGATTTATCCAGTCATGACGAACTTAACGCGGGCGTGAACGCCGTATTAAGTATTCTAAACGATGCTGCGCCGGCCGGCCCCGTCTTGCTCATCAACAACAGTGGGTTCGGTGCGTATGGGATATTTCCTGAGCCAAATCTGGAGCACCAGTTGGAAATGTTGGATGTCAATATTCGCGCAGTGGTGGAGCTGACCGGCCTCCTGCTGCCGATGCTTAAAAAACGCGGCGGTGTGATTGTCACAGTGGCGTCGACTGCGGCGTTTCAGCCTACGCCTTACCTCGCGGCTTACGGTGCGACGAAAGCGTTCGTGCTCCACTGGAGCCTCGCACTTAACGAAGAGTTGCGCGGGACCAACGTTCGCACGCTCGCGGTGTGTCCCGGGCCGACGACGACGGAATTTTTTCACCGGGCCGGACTCCAGCAGGGCTCGGTCGCCGACTCGCTCGGGCAAACCACCGAAGAGGTCGTGCATGAGTCGTTGCGGGCGCTGGCCAGCGGCAAGGCCCAAGTCGTCACGGGTTGGAAAAACAAAGTCATGACGGCGGTTTCATCGAAGCTGCCCAAGCCGCTTGTGGCGCGAATCAGCGCAAAAGTCCTCGCCCGCTGGCGCCTGAGTAAGGTGTCGAAGTGAGTGAACTTTCAAGGGTGGTTTTCAAGGTAGGGACGGCTCTCCGAGCCGTCCGTCTGCGTCGGCACAGGTATGCGCCACCGCTCCACGATCGCGGACGCCTCGGAGACGCATCCCTACCTGTCGTTCTACATATCATTTCATGAGCGAACCGGTTCAGTCAGTCGATTACGACATCCGCGCCTGTGCCTGGCCTCCGCGTCGTGGCGAGCCGCGCGAAGGCACGGTGCGGATGATCGGCGCGGAGGAGTTAAAGACGTGGATCGTTTACGAGGATGATCGACTGCTGATTATCTCGAAGCCTGGCGACGTGGTTTGTCATCCGTCTAAGGCGGGCCCGTGGTCGAGTCTTGTCGGAGCGGCGCGTGAATACACCGGTTTGCCGACGGTGCATCTGGTATTTCGCCTAGATCGCGAGACCAGCGGAATCATCGTCTTGGCGAAAGATCCGAAGATGGCGTCGCGCCTGCAAAAGGCAGTCCAGGAGCGGCGCGTAACGAAACGTTATCGTGCAATCGTGTGGGGCGAGCTGCGCGAGCCGGTGACGGTGAACCAGCCGCTTGGCGTGGATCTGCACAGCCCTGTTTTCGTGAAGAGCGCAGTCGTGCGGATGGGCGACATGGAAGCGAAGGAGTCGATCACGCATTTCACGACCGAGGCGGTTGCGAATGGATTTTCACTCGTGAACGCCGATTTAGAGACTGGTCGTAAGCATCAAATTCGCGCCCACCTGCAGTGGCTGGGCCATTCGGTGGTGGGCGATAAAATCTACGGTCCGGACTCACGGCACTACCTAGAGTTCATTGATGCCGGTTGGACACCCGCTCTGGCGGCGAAGCTCCTGATGGACCGCCAGGCGCTGCATTGCGCCGAAATCGGCCTGGAGGCGGCGGGGCTGCCGTTCACGTTCCGCGCGCCTCTGCCGGAGGATATGCGGGCGTTCTGTGCCCAGCGGATGGGGATTGAAGCGATCGGTTCGTAGTAGCGGAACGACGAAGGCGTTTCGACGATCCACGGAAGCGCTCAGCGTGTCCCCTACGGGAAGCGGCTATCGGCGCACAGGGACGTTCCGGCTGGCGAGGTAGTCCTTCACTTGAGGGATCGTGAACGTGCCAAAGTGGAAGAGGCTCGCGGCCAGCACGGCGCTGGCGCGGCCGCGATCCAGAGCGTCGGCAAAGTGGGCCATCTCCCCGGCGCCGCCGCTGGCGATCACCGGGACGGTCACCGCATCGCTCACGCCACGCGTGAGCTCGCAGTCATAGCCGATCTTGGTGCCGTCGCGGTCCATGCTGGTGAGGAGAATCTCGCCGGCGCCGAGTTCCACTGCCTGTTTGGCCCACGCGATGGCGTTGAGCTCGGTGGGGTTGCGTCCGCCGTGGGTGAAGACCCGCCATGACTTGCCGTCGGGCTCGCGACGGGAGTCGATCGCTACGACGATGCATTGTGCGCCGAAGCGGTTGGAGGCGGCGGCAATGAGTTGCGGATCTTTGATCGCCGAGGTGTTGAGGGAAACCTTGTCGGCTCCCGCTTTGAGCATGCGTTCGATGTCTTCGATCGAGCGGAGTCCGCCGCCGACGGTGAGCGGCATGAAGCATTGTTCTGCGGTGCGGGCCACGACGTCGTGCATGATGCCGCGTCCGTCGCTGGACGCCGTTATGTCGAGAAACACGAGTTCGTCGGCACCTTGGGCATCGTAGGCCTTGGCCGACTCGACCGGGTCACCGGCGTCGCGTAGTTCCTGGAACTTGATGCCCTTGACGACACGACCGCCGTGGACGTCCAAACATGGAATAACTCGTCTTGAGAGCATGGCTCTAAACGAATGACCAATGACCAATGACCAATGACCAATGACAAACCACGACGGAGCGTCCGTTCATTGGGTATTGGTCATTGGACAATGGTCATTCCGCGCCCTGCGGCGCGGTCAGTTTTCCGTGTGGATGATGTCGGGCTCGAAGTTCACCACGAGGCGGTAGCTTTGACCCGGGCGCATGACCAACGGGTGGTCGCGCACGAGGTGCTGCAGGTAGTGGATCTTGCCGTAGTTGGTGCGATAGGCGGGGTCGTTGGTGACGACCTCGGTCTCCTGCCAGACGCCTTGGAAATCGTCCTTCTGGACGGTGCAGCGGTGGCCTTCGGCACCGAGCGCGATGGCGCTGCTGACATGGTAGCGCGAGTGAGGCGCGGCGATGGCGAGCACGTAGCGGAACTTGGTGAGCTCAACCTGCTGTTTCACCGTGTAGGTAAACTCGGCGTTGATCTTGGGGCCCGCAAAATTCCACTGCACCTTAACGGTGCCGAGGTTTTTGAGGATCTCTTCCTTGGTGTTGATCAGCTCCGGCTGTTCATAGCGGAAGTAGAAGCTGTTGCGCAGGCCGAGACCGGTGACGCAGTTCTTACCGTAGAACGCGGGCAGGGTGACCTGCTCGACGCCGCCCACGTTGAACGTGAGTTCGGGGAGCATGATGGGCATGTAGACGTTGTTGGGCCAATCGAACACGCCCGGGCAGTGAGGGAAGGGCAGTGAGTCACTCGTGAGGGTGGTGCCGGAGCTGACAAGCGGGATCTGCGCATGCAGGCCGCTCTCGGCATCGCGGTATAGGAACAGGCCCTGCTCCTTGCGGTTGGATTTGTCGAAGATGACGAACCGGCCGACGGTGCGAGTCGGCTCGACGGCTTTGGGTGCGCCCGTTGGGACCGGGACCTGCACTGCCTTGGAGAGACGGGCCCACTGGCACAGGTAGCGCGCGGCGTCGAAGTTGGCCATGCGGGTCGTGTGGTGGCCGTAGGCGGTGCGTTCTTCGTCGCGGAGGTCGAGGAAGCCGTGCTCTTGGTCGAGATACGTCTGGTAGAAAAACACGAACAGACGGCGGAGCAGGTCGAAATACTTGGGCTTCTGTTCTTCGAGAATCCAACCGTCGCGGAGACCTTGGAGCACGAGGCTGATGCAGTGCATCTGGCCATACGCACCGGTAGCCCGGCCGAACGCCCAGCCGAGACCGTCTTGGCGGACAAGGTCGGGCATCATCTTCAGGTATTTCTCAGCGTAGGTGCGGAGGGTGGGGAGCTTGCGATCACGCACGCCGCTGTTGGCGTGGAGCTGCAGCGCGGAGCGGACGAACACGAAGGTCATCACGCCGTAGAGATTGAAATTTCCGCCCAGGCCTTCGGTCGAGTCGTCGAAGAAGCCGGTGGAGCTGGTCTGGTTGATGCGATCAACCATGC
>Ga0163150_10002164_pt1 | contig 31062 bp, 7 predicted proteins | sample OliLakLV19P2IB_FD_148628 | JGI IMG/M metagenome (GOLD analysis project Ga0163150, IMG submission 148628) | Freshwater microbial mat bacterial communities from Lake Vanda, McMurdo Dry Valleys, Antarctica - Oligotrophic Lake LV.19.P2.IB | ecosystem: Environmental > Aquatic > Freshwater > Lake >...
ACATGACGATTTCTCGGGCGTTGACAACCGCAAGCATCAAAAACCTCGGGAAAATCGCAGATAGCAGTAGCAGCTTGAAAGGGCTGGGGCTTGCCCTGATATGAAGTGTGCCGGGAGTTTCGTCAGGGCAAGTCCGGACCTGCTGCGGGCGGTAATTCCCCGTAACCGCCACGAGCACCGCAAACGAAAAACTCCGGCTATTTTCTTGCAGGCCGACCAGACTCTGTTTAGAGTATCCCCTGGACGCGCTCCAGGTTTCCTGACCGGCGAGAGCTTCCAGATCGGAACAAATTGCCGTCGGAAGCCGGTTCTCGGCGGCCTGTCGGACGTGGCTGCTGGGAAGCGGCCAGCCGACCGCCCGAGCCATGGCGGGTCGTTGGGACTTTCGCTCGGGTGTGCTCAGTACGAGGCGTAACCCGATCGACCGATGCGCGGGTTTGTCGCCTCGGAACCAGACGGGGAGAGGGCCCCGACAGGCAATTGCGATGCGGCGTCGATGGCGAGTGTGCGACGGCTAGGCGGAACAGCTTTCGCGAGATCCGTCTCGATTGAGAATGTGTCGTTTGAGTACGTGTCATTTGAGAACGGTGTCACATAAGTACGGTGTCGTTAGGAAACAGAACAGAGAAGATCGGCTGGCGGCAGCCGTTGGCCGGTCCCATCACCCTCCCTTTTTGATGGGGCTTTGGGATGAAGTTCAGCTTATTCAGTGATCGCAGCAAGTCGCGTCGCGGTTCCGCAAGTCGCAGACCCTCGTTGAGCGCGGCGCGAGGGCGCGTCAAGCGGCTGGGCGTCGAGTCGCTCGAGGACCGCAGATTGCTGGCCATCGACGCGCTGGGACAAGCCGGCGGCGGACTGTACTCGCGCTTCGACGTCAACCAGGATCACCATGTGACGCCGGTCGATGCGCTGTTGATCATCAACGACCTAAACACCAACGGCGCGCGCGCGGTCGGTGGAACCGCGGTTGCCGGCTTAAGAACGGCGAACAGCTGCACGGGAAATGCGCCGGCCGATCCGAAGGACGTCAACGGCGACGGCATGATTACGCCCGTCGACGTGCTGCTGGTGATCAACCAGCTCAACGATGGCGTCGAACCGCAGATGCAGATCCGCCTGGCCGTGACCGACCTCAGCGGAAATCCGATCACCCAGATCAACCAGGGCGATTCATTCCAACTCCGCGCGTTTGTGACCGATTTGCGCACGGCACCCCCGCAACCTGGAGTGTTTGGCGCCTATACCGACGTGACGTTCAATTCGGCGCGCGCTACCGTAAACGGTGCGATCATCCACGCCGTGGATTACACGACCTCGCCCGCGGGCAGCACGGTTACGGCCGGCTTGATCGACGAGGTCGGCGGATCGGACGGATTGACGCCGCTGGGACCGACCGAGCGATTGCTCTTCACCGTGCCCATGCAGGCAACGGGTGTCGGCACCGTGAATTTTGTCGCCGATCCGGCTGACGTCCTGCCCGTACACGATTCACTGCTGTTTGGCGGGTTGGGCGGGGTGCCGACCAACGAAATCCTCTACGGCACGGCGTCGATCGACGTGCTGCCGCCCGCGGGCGCGTTCTTTTCCATTACCGACGTATCGCAGGCCGAGGGCAATGCCGGTACCAGCGCGTTCGACTTCACCGTGACCCTGTCCGAGGCCAGCGCTCAGCAGGTGACCGTGCAGTATTCGACGGCGCCGGGAACGGCCACGGCGGGTACGGACTACCAGAGCAAGAGCGCGACACTCATTTTCGACCCAGGGCAGCTTTCCAAAACCGTCACGATTGATGTCAACGGCGACCTGGTGTTCGAGGACAACGAGACCTTCTTCGTCAACTTGTCGAATGCCAGCGGCGCGCCGATCAGCAAATCGCAGGGCATTGGCACGATCGAAAACGATGACGTCGTCCCCACGATCTCGATCGACAGCCCCGTGGGCGTGGCCGAAAACGCTGGCGTAACGCCCATTGTGTTCACCGTGTCGCTTTCTTCGATCGCAGGCACGGACGTCACGGTTCACTACTCGACCGCCAATGGCACGGCCACGGCCGGCCAGGATTACGTCGCGAAACCGGATACGATCTTGACGATCCCCGCGGGTCAGTTGAGCGGCACCATTTCGGTCACTTTGCACGATGATTTGAGCGACGAGGCCAACGAAACATTCGTCGTGAACCTGTCGAGCCCGACCGGCGCGACCATCGGCACGGCAACCGGAACGGGAACGATTCTCGACAACGATGCCGCGCCAACGGTTTCGATCTTCGACAGCAGCCGCATTGAGCCGGTCGTCGGCACGGCGCCAATGCAGTTCACGGTCAGCCTGTCGGGACCCAGCAGTCAGACCATCGTCGTGCCATACTCTACCGCGCCCGATACCGCCACGGCCGGCGACGATTACGTGTCCGTCAGCGACAGCATTACGTTCCTTCCTGGCGAAACGTCGAAGTCGATCGCCGTTCAGATCAAGACCGATGCGATCGACGAGCCCGAGGAAAAGTTCTTCGTCAACTTGGGTGTTCCGACCAATGCGACGGTCGGCGACGGCCAGGCCGTCGGTACGATCTTGGACATCCTCGCCGGCAAGCAAGTGCAGATCCGTTTGGAAGCGACCGATCTGGCAGGCATTCCGCTGACCTTGGTCGAAGGCGGCACGCCCTTCTTGCTGAAGGCCTTTGTCGATGATCTGCGGCCCATTCCAGACGGCGTGTTCGCCGCGTATCTCGACGTGTTGTTCGATCCGGCGCTCGTTTCCGTGATCAGTACGATCACGTACGGCGCCGACTACCCCAATATCCACGCCGGCAATACCTCCACGCCTGGCCTCATCGACGAAGTGGGCGCCACCAGCACCGAGACGGAACTTGGCGCGGGCGAGCGCTTGCTCTTCAGCGTGCAGTTGCTGGGCATCGGTGGCGGCACCGCGGTCTTCACCGCCGATCCGGCTGACGCGGCGGGCATTCACGATGTGCTCTTGTACGGCGAAGTAACGCCGACTCCGATCGACGCGGTGCTGTACCGCAACACGTCGATCGCCATCACCGCGCCACGTCTGGCGACCATCGACAGCCCGATGTTGGTCGAGGGCGACAACGGCTCGCAGAACCTGGTGTTCACCGTGACGCTCTCGGAGTCGAGTTCCCAGCCGGTGACGATCGGCTACACGACCGAGGACGGCACCGCCACGGCCGGCGCGGACTACCAGACAACCGTCGGTGTTCTGACCTTTGATCCGGGCCAGACGAGCAAGACGATTGTCGTGCCCGTCTTCGGCGACACCTTGAGCGAGGCCGATGAAACCTTCTCCATGCACATGACCAGTGCGACCGGAGCGGTGATTCCTTTCGGTGGCGAGCGTGGAACCGGCACGATCGAGGACAACGATCCGCAGCCCACGCTGACGATCGACGACGCGACCGCGTTCGAGGGCGCAACCAACGCCGTGTTCACGGTTCACCTGTCAGCGGCTAGCGGCCAGGAGGTGAAGGTCAATTTCACCACCGCCGCCCAAACCGCCACCGCGGGCGTCGATTACACGTCCAGCACGGGCACGTTGGTCATCCCGGCCGGGCAAATGTCGGGCACGATCACGATCGATGTCTTGGGTGACCAGGTGGTCGAGAATTCCGAGACTTTCGCTCTGAATCTATCGGGCTCGGTCGGTGCGATCCTTGGCGACAACCAGGCCATCGGTACGATCCGCGATCTGGTACTTTCCACCCTGTCGGGATACGTCTACGGTGACGCAAACAACGACGGCGCTAAAAACCCAGCCACGGAGCGAGGATTTGGCGGCGTCCTGATAACGCTCACCGGAACTACGCAACTCGGGGCGGCGGTGAATATCGATTTACGCACCAATGCCGACGGATCGTACCACTTTGTCAATCTCTCGCCCGGCACGTACCAGATCGCGCAGACGCAGCCTGGGACGTTGCTCGATGGGAAGGACACAATTGGCAGCCTAGGCGGCGTCGGCGGCAACGACGTGTTCACGTCGATTGCCCTGGGGCCTGGCTCCGACGGCGTGGACTACAACTTCGGCGAAGTCGGCGTCGTTCCCGGCGTGCTCGATCTGGACAACTACTTCGCCTCGTCGGGGTCAGAAGACTAGACGAAGCCAGCCCGCTCGGGCCGTATCGCGTGTCGACTTGCTTTTGCGGTGGGCTAGAAACGGAACTCCAGCCCCGTATTGAAGCCCTGGATCCACAGGTCGGTGGGGCGAATCGGACCTGGAAAAGTCGTGTCCGTGGCCGTGTTGATATCCTGGCTCACTTCATTCCCCGGCCTTACGACGCGCGACACGTACATGAAATCGTAGCCCGCCGTAGCCCGCACGCTGGGCGTCAATTGCAGGCCCAGCTTAAATTGGAATTCGGGAATCACGACGAACTGATCGTGGTGATGGAAGCCAATCACGTTGGGCTGTGCATACAGGCCTTGGTGGCCCGTGATTTGATTGATGCCATCGTTGATCGTCGTTTGGCCGTCGATGGTCACGGTTTCGTGCATGTTGCCCATCGCGATCTTGCCCGTCGTTTGGAAAATCCAAATTCCGCGGCGAAGATCGCTCATCAGGCCGACATCGCCGCCGTGAAACTGGTTGCTGGTCGAGTAGAAGTCCGACGTGTTGATGAACGCTCCCGGCAGCACGTCGGCCGCCATCGGCTGGATGGTGCTGGCGATGCCCAGGTCCTCGTCGAGACGGAGGAACCGATATCCGCCGACCAAGAACACCCGGTGATCTTTCTGCAAATCGCAGGCCAGCAAGAACTTTCCTCCCAGTCCGGCGGATTGCAGTTCGCTCGACTCCGAAACATTGATTCGGCCCGAAACGTTTTGCTGCAAACCCACCGGCGGATTGAAGCCCGGGAAGGCCACGATGAGTGAATCTTGGACGCCTCCGAGGGCCGCATTGGTGAATGGCCGGGCGAGAATTGGAGCGGTCGAAGCGAGCCCGTTGCTAAAGTCAGACACCGCGCGGTAGTTGGTCGTTTCACGCCCCAGCGCCCAATAATTGCCCTCGATGCCCAGCACGTCCCCCACCCACCAACCGCCCAAGGTAATGCGGCCGCCACTGCGCTGCCCGTCGACGACGCGCTGGTCGCCGAACAAGATCCGCGTGTTGGGCTCGCCCAGCACGCCGGCGTCGGCTTGCGGAGTTCCCGTGGGGCTGGTGGTAACTAGCGGCGGCAGGCCGTTGCCCTTCAACCAGTAGCTTAGGTATTCCACGTTCGCCCACAGGCAACGGCCTGAATTGATTTCGTTCCAGAGTCGGCTGCAATGCATGGACGCGGCAGGCGCACACGAAAAACCGTCGCCGGACTGGTCACTATAGCCTTCCGGTCCGTAGCCATACGATTCTGCGGCTGCTTGCGGCTGGGCCTCGACCGTCTCGTCGTACTGGTGCGCGGCAAGCTGCATGCGGCTCGCAACGAGGGCCGGATCGCGCCGCACGGGGCGACGTGTGGCGTAGTAAGAATCGTAAACCATCGGCTTAGCCGGCGCCGCGGCGGCAGTCGTCGCCGTGGCAGTCGATGCCGGCATGACGGCGTCATCGCCCTGTGCGGGGGTTGCCGGGGCTTGCCCCGCGGCACTCGCCACGGCTGCCTGCCGGACCGCGTAATAGGGATCCATGACGACGGGGCGTTTCGGCAGGGCAGCCGGCTGTTGTGCCAGGGCCAGCGGCGCGAAGGTTATTAAGGTCGCCGCTACGATCGCGGCCCGATTCACATGCCTCATGATCTTCCCCCTCTAGAGCCTCAATGGTCGCCGCCACGATGTGCGGAATATGCCGGTTGTGCGGTATATACCGATTCGACCGAACAATCTGATTGTTCCAATCATTCGGGTGTCCCCGGCAAGCTTTCACCAGACTCCGGATCTCGCCAGGACACGGCCAACCGCACAGACCCCCCAAGTTTCCAAGGCCACGATCTCGCCAAATCCAGCAGCCGTCGTAGGCGTCCAGGCACCATTACAGGCCCCGCCAAACGGCGCACTCCTTTGCACAATATCGATGGGCGAAAGATACGGCCAATGTGCCGAAAGCCCTGCGAAATCAAGGCTTTGCGGATCAGTCACGTCGATCGGGGCTCGATTTTCAACTGCCTTGGAAATCCGGCTTCACCGCTCAGCTTTCCGCACGGCCACCGGTACTTGGGTGGCGGCGAAACCTCCCCTTCACAATTCCCGAAAAAAGTGTTCGGATCGGGAAAAGTCTGACTAAAATACGACCTATACGAAATGTGCGCAAAATAAGAATTGTGTTGACTGTGTCAGGTTTTCTGCGGATATTCTAACCTACCGCGCCTTGGGTCCTGCCCTGGCGCGTGTCCTTGCGGGCCATGAATTTGAGTCGGAACAGCCAGTCCTTATTGGAGGGGGCCCCGTGGTTTTTTGGTCTTTTGACGAAGTAAGTGCGCGCGCAACGCGCAAGACAAAACGCGGCAAATTGGCCGGGAATCCGCGCCCAAAGAGCCGACGAGGCCTGCTCGTCGAGTCGCTCGAACAGCGCGCGATGATGGCGATATCGCCCACGTTGGCGGGGATCATCCCCAACGATGGCGACCTCATCATCAACGGTCAAACCCGGCACGTTGCGCCGAATGAACTGACCTTTCGCTTCAGCGACGGTCAGGCCATCGACCCGGCGACGCTGGCCAACGGCATTCAGATCGTTCGGTCGGGCGGCGACGGTGTCTACGGCAACGGCAACGATTCGGTCATCGTGCCAGGCTTCATCGGCATTGGGGTTAAGCCCAATGAAGTGGTCGTGCGCTTCGCCGACAGCCTGCCCGACGATTCGTATCGCATCACGGTCGTAGGCGCAGGACCGACTCCGCTGAAAAACAGCACGGGCGACGTTTTCAACAGCGGCGCCAACACGGTCACGAATTTGCGGCTCGATTTGCCGCCGGAAGTGGCGGCCGTCGTACCGCAGCCGATCACGCGCAACGGCAGCGGCCAGCTCGTCCAGAACAAGAATCAGATTGTCGTCTATTTCAACGGCGACACGCTGAACACCGTGGCGGCGCAGAATCCGAGCTTCTACCAACTGATCTTCACGGCCTCGACCGCGAAGAATCAGGACGACGTGATCTACAACCCCACGTCGGTCGTCTACGACGCCGCCGCCAATCGCGCGACGCTGACGTTCGCTGGGGACTTGAGCACCTTGGGGTCGGGCGTCGGCACCTATCGCTTACGCGTCGGCGACGATCGTCCGAACGTTCCTACTCCGATCGTGGTCGACGCCGCGATCGACGCCGGGTCGAGCTTGTCGACGGCCAAGGTGCTGCCGACGTTGGGAACGCAGTCGCAGATCATCAACGGCGGCTCGATCCTTTCAGACATCGCGTACCTGCTGAATTTCCCCGGCGGCGTCGGTGATATCGGCCATCGCGATATTCCGCTCGCCATCGCGAATCATTACGCGCCGGGATCTGGTCCCGACACGACGCAGGGCATCACGACGTTCACCTACGATTTCCGCACGAAGTACGGTCTCGATCCGGAGGGAAACCAGCTCTTCAATGTGATCACCGAAGCGCAAAAACAGCGCGCGCGTGAGATCTTCACCCTCTGGGGTCACTATACCGGAGTCAACTTCGTCGAGAAAATCGACGTCGATACGACCGGTGTCTTCGCGGACTTTGGCATTGTCACCGGCGATCCACGGGCCATCGACCCCACCGCGCCCACCGGTCGAAATGGCGTGTTCGCTCTCTCGAACGATAATCTGGCGGTCATCGACAACGCCGAGACCTGGGGCAGCAGCGAGTTTGGCGGAGCGTGGTTCAAGGTCGCCATGCACGAGATCGGCAAGCTGCTCGGCTTGGGGGACGCATACGAGCTGCCGCCCTTGACGATCATGGGCAGTGCCGGCGAGACGGTCCCCACACCGGCCGAAGTGGTGGCGCCCGGCGATGGCGACATCGTGCATGGCCAGAATCTGTTCCGGCCCGAGAGCCGCGACATCGACCTCTACCGTTTCGACGTGACCACGTCCGGACGGTTCAGCGCCGAGATCCTTGCCGAGCGCAGAGTCGATTCCAGCATGCTGGACGGCGTGGTCACGTTGTTCGACAGTACTGGAAAGATTGTCGCCCGCAACGACAACTATTTCAGCAAGGACTCGTTTCTCGATTTGGACCTCGTCGCGGGCAGGTACTATGTCGGCGTTTCCAGCACCGGCAATACGAACTACAACCCGCTAGTGGCCGACAGCGGCCTGGGCGGAACGACCGAGGGCTCTTATCAGTTGCGGCTGAACTTTAGCCCGACTCCCAGTGGAAGCTTGTTGGTCGACACCACGGGCACGATTCTCGACGGCGACCGCGATGGAGTTCCCGGCGGCGCTTTCAATTTCTGGTATGAAGTTGGCAACGCGTCGAATACGATTTACGTCGACAAGATTGCACCCACCGCCGGCGCCGATGGTTCGCTAGCCAAGCCCTACAACAATATCGCCGTGGCCCTGGCGGCCGCCGCGCCAGGCAGCAGCGTGCGCGTCGTGGGCAACGGCGGGGCCGACGGCAATCTCGATACGCTCGGCGACAATCGCGCCTACGAAATCGGCTTCGACAACACGATCACGCCCTCGGTGCCTCTGGCCGATGGGACTTCGCTCGACGTACCGCAGAACGTCACGCTCGTCGTCGAAGCTGGCGCGGTGTTCAAACTGAGCCAAGCCAACATCAATGTGGGCAGTTTTTCGCAGGGCGTGGACCTGTCGGGCGGCGCAATTCAGATCCTCGGCACGCCGCAACGCAGCGCGATCTTTACGTCGTATCACCACGAGCAAGTCGGCGTGGACACCAATCCACGTCCTACGACTCCCAGCCCTGGTGACTGGGGTGGCCTGGTATTTCGTCACGATTCGGACAACGAGTCCCAGGGCATCTTCCAGAACTACGTGGCCTACGCCAATATCGGTTTTGGCGGCGGATCGGTCGTGGTCGACTCAGTCCAGCAGACCTTCAGCCCGATTCATCTGGAAAAAGCTCGTCCGACGATCTTGTCCAACCTTATCGGGGGTAGTGCCGACGCGGCCATCTCGGCCGATCCCGACAGCTTCGAGGAAACCCTCTACCGAGACGATGGGTCGAACCTCACGGCCAGCGTTCGCTTCACGGGCGATTACCGTCGCGTGGGCCCCGACATTCACTCAAACACGCTGCTGAATAACAGCATCAATGGCTTGTTCGTACGCATTCGCACCGACGCGGGACAGCCCATCGACAAGCTGACGGTCTCTGGTCGCTTTGACGACACGGACATCGTCCACGTGATTGCCGAGAATCTGTTCGTGCTCGGCACTCCTGGCGGTCCCACTCTGCGCGCCGACAGCACACGCGAGGCGCGACTCGACGCCCAGCTCGTCGTCGATCCGGGCCTGATCGTGAAAATGCAAGGCTCCCGCATCGAGGTGGAGTTAGGAGCACAATTGATCGCCGAGGGCCGCGCTGCGACCCAGGTCGTATTTACGTCGCTGTCGGACGATCGCTATGGCGCCGGGGGCGTGTTCGACACCACGAACGACGGCAGCCAGAGCGCACCCGCCGCGGGCGATTGGGGAGGTTTCTTTTTCCATCCCACGAGCAAGGGAAGCATTGACCGAGCGCTCGTCACGTTTGCCGGCGGCGACACGCCCATCGAAGGCGGGTTCGCGAACTTCAATGCCGTTGAAATCCACCAAGCCGACGTGCGGATTACCAACAGCGTCCTAGAACGCAACGCCGATGGTTTCGAATCGGCCACCGACCGCAATGGCCGCGGTGTCAATTCGGCCTCGACGATCTTCGTCGGTGGCGCTCAGCCAATCATCGTCAATAACATCCTGCGCGACAACCGTGGCGACGCAATTAGCATTAACGCCAGCGCTCTGACGTCCACGTTCGTAGGCGATCGTGGCCGCAGCACCGGCGCGATCGACCGCTTTACGACATTCGATGACAATCACGGTCCGCTAGTCCAAGAGAACAAACTACAGGACAACGACGTCAACGGCATGGGCGTCCGCGGCGCGACGAATAAGTCAAACATCGATTTCCGCATTGGCCCTGGCTTGTCGGGCAACGCACAAGCCGTGGCGGCCTTCGAGCTGGCCGCGCAGGCGTGGGAGGCGATCCTCAAGGATCCCATCACGTTGACGCTCGACCTTAATTTCCGGTCACTCTCGAATCCGAGCGTGCTCGGCCAAACCCTGTCGGTCTTCCAGTTCATGGATTTCGACGAGGTCCGGCAGCTCATGATGAACGATGCCCAGCCAGGCAACGAGATCCTGTACGACTTGCCGACGTTTGCTCAACTGATCGCCGTCGAGAATGCGTATCTCGACCCACCTCCCTTGGCCGCGCGTATCCTACCTAGCGAGTACGGTGCTTTACCGGAGGCTACCCAGTTTATCCAACCCGATATGCGCCTCAATCGGGCCAATTTGCTGGCCTTAGGTGTTTCACCAGCGGAGCTGGTGTTTCAGCCATCGGCCTACGACCCGGTTACTCCCATCGACGGGACGATCGAGTTCAACTCCGACTTCGCTTTCGATTTTGACCCCAGCGACGGCATCGGCGCAGGTTTGACGGATTTCGTCGGCGTGGCGATTCACGAAATCGGTCACGCGCTGGGGTTCACGAGTTACGTGGACGTCATCGACACGGCGCCCTCCCTCCCCATTCCCATCTTCATGACGCCGCTGGATTTATTTCGCTTGCCAGCCGGTTATGGGTTCGAGGACTTCAAGTTCGCTCCGCGTGTCCTCAATCCCGGGTTCCCGAACCAGGTGTTTTACGACGGCGGACAATTCAACAGCCCCGGCATCACGGTTGCGCCCCTCACGATCGGCGATATTCCGTTGTCGCGAGGTGCAAACCGCGGCGACGGCAGTCAAGCCAGCCATTGGCGCGACAACGCGCTGTTGGGCGCGATGAGCGAGATTGGCATTATGGATCCAAATCTCGGCCCGGCCCAGTTGTCCTTGATCACGCAGGCCGACATTCGCGCATTCGACCTATTGGGCTACGACCTGATTTCCGAAAGCGCACCGATCACAACCGAAACCATCTGGGACGACACGGACATCGTCCACGTCGTCCGCGACGAGATCGTCGTCTCCGACTTCCACACTTTCGGTGGCTTGCGCTTGCAGAGCAGCCCCACGGAAAGTCTGGTGGTCAAGCTCGACGGCGAATTGGCGGGCTTTACTTCCAACGGACAGAAGTTGGATATCGACGACCGCATCGGCGGAACTCTGCAAGTGCTCGGCACACCGGGCCACCCCGTCGTGATGACGTCGCTGATTGACAATACGGTGGGTGCGGGCACCGACATCAGCGGCCACACGCAAGTCAATACCGTCGCGCCGGTGCCCCAGTTGACGCAAATGAACATCGACTTCCGCGTCGGGCCGAGCTTGGCGAATCGGCCCGAAGTGCTGGCCGCGTTCAATAGGGCCGCCGCTCTATGGGAGGCGTTCTATCACGATCCCATCACGGTGGTGCTCGACATCGACTTTCCGTCTTTGGGCGGAAACGTCTTGGGCCAGACTTTTTCCGAAACCGACACGATGGCCTACGACGCCGTTCGGCAGTTGATGATCAACGATGCCGGACCGAACGAAGCGATCGTGAATCAGATCCCCACCTTTGCCCAGTTGCAGACGACCTTGCCTGCCGGATGGACCGTCTCCCCGATGATGAAGGTCAATCGGGCCAACCTGCTGGCCATGGGCGTTCCGCGCAATCAACTTGGTTTCACGCCTTCGATATTTGACCCGACGACAGGTGTCGACGGCAACGTCGAATTCAACTCGGACTTCGCCTTCGATTTCGATCCCAGCGACGGCATCACGGCTGGCTTCTACGATTTCGTCGGCGTCGCGGCGCACGAGATTGGTCACGCATTGGGATTCGTAAGTGCGACTGACGATGTCGACTTCACTCTGCCCCAGACGGGCGCCGTGATGTTGCAACCTCTCGACCTATTCCGACTGGCCCCCGGCGCGGGAGCGACGAATTTCACCACCAGCCCACGTATTCTCGATCCCGCCGTCGCCAACCAGGTGTTCTACGACGGCGGCATTTACACTCGTCCGGATGTCACGATCGCGCCGTTGACCATTGGCGACATCCCGTTGTCGACGGGCAGGTTCAATGGAGATGGCCAGCAAGCCAGTCACTGGAAAGACAACGGATTGCTGGGGATCATGACGGAAATCGGGCTGCTGGATCCCAATTTCGGTACTGCCCAGGCCGGCTTGATTACTTCGGCCGACGTGCGCGCCTTCGACCTGATGGGCTACGACTTCCAACAGAAGCCGAAGCCCGCTTGGCGCGGCATCCGTCTCGACGAATACACCAACGACCGCAACGTCGACGTCGCCAACGAGCAAGAATTGGCGTATACCGGCACGAGCGATGCGAATAACCTTCCCAGCAAGGCGCAGTTCCTGGGCACGCTCGCGCCCAATGAGAAGAACGGCGACGAAAATCGCCGCCTCGGCTTCGACGTGCATGGCTTCGTCAGCTTCGATCGCTCCGGCGACGCCGACGTCTACAGCTTCAACGGCCAGGCGGGAACGGAAGTCTGGCTCGATATCGACCGGACTTCCGTGTCGTTGGACACCGTCGTGGAACTGATCGACGCCAACGGCGCCATTCTCGCGCGAAGCGATAACTCCGTTGCCGAGTCAGTCAACTCGTCGCTGCTCGTGTCGAGCGCCTCGGTCAAGCCCATGACGCTGCAGAAGTCGCTCTTTTCGAGCGACGACACCTACACCACCAACGTCAAGGACGCCGGCATGCGGCTGGTGCTGCCCGGCGTGGTGGGTACGACCAATACGTATTACGTGCGCGTTCGCAGCTCGAGCGCCAATCTGGCTAATCCGGTCGGCGGTCAGACCAGCGGCGGCTATCAACTGCAGATTCGCTTGCGCGAGCTCGACGAAGTGGCCGGTTCCACCGTGCGATACTCCGACATTCGTTATGCCACGAGGGGGATTGAGGTCCTCGGCGGTCCGTCGCATTCGCCGCTCACGGGCGAGATTGGACGTGCGCCGTTGATTGAATCGATCAACGCGTTTGACCCGCTCTTTGCCCAGGATCTCGGGAATATCCTGGCGACCGACCGCAGCACGATTTCGCTGGCCAGCCGACAAGAAACTTTCAGCGAAGTGCAGTGGTACAGGTTCACGCTGGACTTCCAGTCCGTCCAAGCGATTCCCGGCTATAACGACGGCCCCAAAGGGATTCCGCTGATCTTCGATGTCGACTATGCCGATGGCATTGCGCGACCCGATATGACGATGGCGCTGTTCGAGCAAGTCGAACCCACAGTCGCCGGCCTTAAATTCATCGCCCTGGGACGAAGCTCGAGCATCGGCGACGACCAGCCGCCCCCCTTGGGTGGCTCGGGGGCCAACGATCTTTCGCGCGGGTCGTTCGGCAAGTTGGACCCCTTCCTGGGAAGTATCCAGTTGGTAGAAGGGACGATCAAAACCTACTACGTGGCAATTACGTCGGACGCCATGCTGCCCTCGGTTCTCGACGGCCTGCGGATCCGCGAACCCGCCAACAAGCTCACGCGGCTCGAGCCCGTCAATTCCGTGAAGCGCGTCGTCGAGGATCACATAGGCTCGGTTGGCTACGTAACCGGTAATCCCGGCGCCTTGCCGCCAAACCTGGTCCTGCCTACTTCCGGCCCCATCCTACCGCTCGATCCGATGCTCTTGCCCAGTGTGATCGAGGCCAGCACCTTGGAAGATCTGGTGCTTTTCGTCAGCACTGGCAGACGTCTGACGACGGTGAACCCTGCGACGGGAGCACCAATTAACGCGGTCGGCAATTACGCGGGCCCAGACGACAGTGGTCGCCCGATCACCGACATCGCGATTCGCACGGACGGGTACATGTTCGGCGTTCAGTCCGCGCCACAAGGCGATCAGGCCCAGAACGCCGGCCAATTGATGAACATCAATCCCGGCACGGCCCGACTAACCGAGGTCGGCCAGGACCACATTGTCGACGAGGATCCGACGACCCCCACACCCAAGCAGCTCACGGCCACCGACATCGACGCGATCGCCTACGCGCGATTCGATATCGGCGGCCAGACCGGCGCGGGCGACGGAAACTCCGAACACTACGATGTGTACTACTCCGTGCACGGCGCGGCGGGGTCGGTGCTGTTTCTTGGCAACGCGACCGATGGTGAAGGCGCCAACGACAACGAAATCTGGGGCCCGGTTAGCGGCGATGTCCTCACTTCGGTCATTACCGGTGTGACGGGCTTCACCACGGGCATGGCCTTCGTCGACGGTACGCTATACGGCGTCAGCGATATCGGAGAGTTTTATTCGATCGACCCCATCACGGCCGTCGCGACGATCATCGGCACCGGATTCGCGACCGTTCCAGGTTTCTCGACGGCCTTCTCTGGGTTGACCGCGGGGCCGGTTAATCTTGGCGGCGGCTCGCTCGTGACCATACTGCTGGCCATCAACACCGACGGGCAAGTGATCGCCATCGACTCCGTGACCGGCGCGGCGCTTCCCGTGTTCGACGACGTCGACCAGGACGGCGCTCCTGACATGCTCATTGAAACGGGCGCCACCGGCGCGACCGGTTTGGCGATTCCGCCGTCGGACTTCAATCTCTGGCATCCCACGAGTCGGCGAACCGGATTGGGAAATCCTGGGCACGGCATTAACGCCACGCACGACAATACGCGCTTTGCCGATGCGGGTGATGCCAGCTTCTACTTCGGGTTCGAGTTGGGGGGCGGCAACTTCGGCGTCGATCCAGCGCTGGGTGGCGACTTGTCGGGATACGGAACCTTGCAGCAGCCGGGACCGCAAGGCCGGCCCGCCTGGCTGGATGACACGCTGTTCGCCCAATTGCAAATTGGCAACAACTTCAACCTCCCCGGCGGCGCACAAGGCAATCTGATCACGCTCCCCTTCAGTTTGGAGGGCGTCGACTTGCCGGCGTTGTACTTCAACTATTACTTCCGTGGGACTTCGGTCGGCGCGGTTGCCTCGATGTCCGTAACCGTCGACGGGGGCGAGAACTGGACCGCGCTGCCGGTTAATTTCTTCGACGCCGTGACGGTGGGCACGGAGGCGGTCGACGACAACTTCTGGCGACAGGCCCGGGTCGACTTGAACCAATTCGCGGGCGAGGAAGAAGTGCAATTGCGCTTCGAGTTCGCGAGCGAAGGCGGGAACAATCCGCTCGAAGGGCTTTACATCGATGACATCATTGTCGGCTCGGTCGCGCGGGGTGAAATCGCGACGGGTCCGTTGACGTCGCAGGTCCGCCAATATCCCCCGGATAGTCCACAGGTCCGGCCCGGAAATATCGACGTGGACCCAGCGGTGCCCGATATCTTCATCGACCCGATTACGGGCGAGCCGCTCAATTTCGACCCGGTTACGGGCGATCCGATTGGTCCCGATTACATCGAGGAGGCCAGGTTTAGCCTGATTGGCATCTCTCCCAATCCCGGCAATCCGTCGCAGGTGCTCACCGGCGCGTATCAGCTCGAAATCAGGCGGGCTACCGACTTTGCGCAAGTCATTGACCCCTTGACGGGCGCGTCGGAGATCGTCGATCAATTCGACGCCGCCGACCGCCTGGACCAGGCGATCACGTTGGTCGCGCCAGAAGCAACTGCAATCACGGTCGACCTGGCCACGGTCAGCGATGGCGACACGTTCACGATCAGCGATGGCGTGAATCCCGCGATTACCTTCGAGTTCGACAACGACGACAACGTCACGGGAACGAACACGCCGGTCACCATCAGCCTCATGCCCACCGCCAGGGAAGTCACGCTGGCGATCGAGGCGGCTGTGAATTTGGTGGACGCGCTGCCCAATGTTCCCTTCAACGTCCATGCTTCGCACAACAGCGCGGGCGATGCCTTCTACCTGGACGGCGCGGTCGGTCCGATCACCACGGTCGACGTGACCTTCAATTTGGTCGAAACGATTCTCGACGGTCAGTTCTTCACGCTCACCGACGGCGTCAATCAGCGAACCTTTGAATTCGATCGCAACGGCAGCGTCGCGGCCGGCCGTATCGCGATCCCGATTTCGTTCGAGAGTCCCCAGGGCATCGCCAAACGGATGCGCGAGGCGATCAACGCCGCCAACGGTGCCAGCTTCACCGCCTCGGCCTCGACCAAGGCAACGAGTGCCCGCGTGGATCTCAACAACGTCGCCAATTTCAATACGCTGGGGACGCCTGGAATGGGCGTTTTGCAGTTCGGAACGCACACGTTCTACGCGGCGCCCGGCGACCAGATCTTGGATGGCGAGACGTTCACGATTAGCGACGGGTTCAATCGTCGCGTGTTCGAGTTCGATTTGGACGGCACGGTCACGCTGGGCAACATCGCCGTCCCGATTGTCGGTATGGAGACCAGCGCCGAAATAGCTCGGCTCATGTTCGCGGCCGTCAACAGCCAGACCGGTCCGACGTTTTTGGCCTTTGCGCAACCGCCGGTTGCGGACCGCGTCGATATCGCGCGAGCCGTGTCCGTCGCGAAGAGTGTCGTGAGTCGGCAGTTCAAGGCGATCGAATACAACGGCCTCGGCGACGGAAACGCCGCTACCCGCGATCAGGGGCAAATCATCCTGCAAGGAAACCGCATCAGTTTCTCGTCCGAATACGGCATTGTTTCGGACGCAGGCTTTCGAGATGCCGTTGGATCGCATCCCGGCACAGTTCGCAATTTGCGTGAGCTCAACAATGCGCGCTTGGTGCCCGGCGTCGTGATCGCCAACAATGTTATCGCTTCGAGCGGCATCGCCGGAATCTTGTTCAGTGGCGATCCCAGCGGCGGCAATCCCAACGATGACGATCTTTCGCTGGCCCCGATCCCCTTTGGGAGAATCGTCAACAACACAATTTACGGGGGGGGGCAAGGTTTTGGCATTCAAGTTAGGGACAACGCCAGCCCGACGATCCTCAACAATATCCTGGCCAACCTGGGAACTGGCATTCAGGTCAGTGCCAACTCGTCGACGACGGTCGTCGGCGCCACCTTGTATCAAGGGAACAGTATTAACACTGCGGGAACGACCACGGGCAGCTTCCCCATCCTGCTGGGGCCCAACGATCCGTTGTTCGTCAACGCGGCAACCGGCAACTTCAATCTGGCGGCCGGGTCGCGGGCCATCGACGCCTCGCTCAATTCGCTCGCCGATCGGCCGGCGATGACCACCGTCTCCGCGCCGCTGGGCATCGGGCCCTCGCCCATTCTCGCGCCACTCACCGACCTTACCGGCAAGCTCCGCAACGACGACCCATCCAAACCCTCGGAGCCAGGGCTCGGGCAGAACGTGTTCAAGGACCGTGGCGCCTTGGATCGGAGCGATTTCACGGGTCCCACCGCAGCGCTGCTCAATCCGCTCGATAACGACGCCAGCGGCACGGACCAGGATCCCACGCTGAACACAGTGCTGCTGGCCGGTCAAAGCCTCCAGAACTTCTCCGTCCGCCTGATCGACGACACGGGAACGGGCATCGACGACAGTACGGTCGCCAGCAACAAGTTCGTGCTCCGTCGCGACGGCGTGGTGCTCGTCGAGAACGTCGACTATTCGTTTGGGTACGACGGTACAAACGATGTCGCTCGGTTTACTCCGCTGGTTGGCGTTTGGCTCACCGACCACGTGTACACGATCACGGTAGACAACACCGCGGCCACGGGCATCAAGGACCAGGCGGGCAATCGCTTGCTGCCCAATCAGGCCGTCAATCAGACGCTTTTTACCGTCACGATGAAACCCGTTGATTTCGGGGATGCACCCGAACCCTACGCCACGCTACTAGCAGCGAACGGCGCACGGCACATTATCGTGCCTGGATTATTCCTCGGCGCAGGCGTCACCGACGAGGGCAACGGGCAGCCCAGCAGTTCGGCCGCGGCTGACCTGCTGGACGACGGCGTGGTATTCACCAACGCCCTGCGGCCTGGCGCGGTCGGCAACGTGACCGTCACGGCTTCGACCGCCGGCCGCCTCGACGCCTGGATCGACTTTAACGGCGACGGCGATTGGTCGGATGCCGGCGAGCAGATTTTCACGAACCAGGCTCTCGTGGCCGGCGCCAATGCGCTCTCCTTCAATGTGTCGAGCGCTGCCGTCACGACGACCTACGCCAGATTCCGCTTGTCCAGCACCGGCAACCTGGCGCCCACGGGCCTGGCGAACGACGGCGAGGTGGAAGACTACCAGGTCGAAATCCCGTCGGTGGTCGCCTACTCGCTGGTGTTGACCAATGCCGCGACTGGCAACGAGCTGCCCAAGGACGCGCAAGGTCGCTACGTCGCACTGGCCGGCACGACCATTCAAGCCCAGGTGTATGTCGACGATTTGCGAAACGTGGGCGCCGCCGGCGGCGTGCAAGCTGCGTTCGCCGATCTGGTCTACGACACGGACCTGATCGACTGGGTCGCCAACTCGCTGACAATCGGCGCGGGCTTTACCAGCTCGAGTAGCGGTACGATCCTCGAAGGTCAAAAACTTATCGACGAGGCCGGTGGCCTCAGCCCGTCACCCACGCCGACCGGCGCCAACCCCAAGCGATTGTTGTTTACCGTCAACGGCCAGATGAAGAGCAACGCCGCGCCCGGCAGCTCGACGAACCTTTCGCTCGACCGGGCAGGAGATTTGCCGGCTCACGATACGTTCGTGTTCGGCGTCGCGGGGGTCGTGCCGAGCACCTATCAAAGCGTCGAGGTCGTAGTCCCGCAGTTTGCCTGGCAGAACCCCAGCCAACTGACTGATTCCAAATCGCGCTTGGTCGGCAATCTCGATGTCGACAACAACGGTTCGATCGTGGGCCTCGATGCCCTGTTGATTATCAATCAACTGAATAGCCTGCCGCCCTACGTCGATCCTATCACGCACGCCTTGCCCGCCACGCCGACCGCCCCGAACCTTCCGCCGTTCTACGTCGATGTGAACGGAGACGGGTTCCTCACCGGGGCCGACGCTTTAGCGGTCATCAACTACTTAAACCTCATCGCGGCCGAGGCCCAGGCCGGCGGATCGGCGGCCAGCCTGCGCGTTGGCAGCAGCAGCGTTGAAGTTTCGGCGGCCTCGTCGACGGCTGCGAACGCCGCGGCCGGCATTTCACCGGGTGCAGGCCTGGCCACCCGGAGCTCGACATCGGCCTCGGAATCGCCCTCCAGCCCATCGCAACGGGCCGGCATCGCCCTGGCCGCCCATCTTGGGGCGAACACTTCCACGGGCAACACGACGCGGTTTGGTGGCGAGTCCTTAACCGAAGCGGCAAAGTTAAGCACCCACGCTGCTCCCGCACGTTTGGCCCTGGGACGTTTTGCCGAATCCTTCGAGGATGGCGACCTGTCGGAGAGCGGACTGGATTTTGGGCTATCGGGTGGGCTGAAGGCACGGGGACGCGTCCGCTGGGACCGAGCGGTCGCGGATGTTTTTGCCAAGCATGCCGACCGCGACGATGCCCTGGCGCTGGACGACTCGGCGCTCGACGACATTGTCGCCTGGCGGGCAGGCCTGCGACGTTAATCGATTGGTAACTACGGCCGCCCTGCGACTAGGAATGGCCCTGTTCCGGGCAGGGCCAAGGTTAAAAGTCGTCAGGCAAGAGTCCGTGGATTCCAATCTAGGTGGTGCGGCTCTGCGGATTGCGCCGTCTGGATGGGGTGCGGGCCGTTGGCTGCCACCGTTGCTCGACGCATTCCGCCGGCCAGGCTGCCGGCGTTCTTGCCAACAAATCCTTGCGGGAATTACTTGCCCAGTATACGCTGGTAGAATCTCCCGAAAGGTCTTGCTCATCGCGCGGGTCGACCCAGCCGGAATAGGTTCACTTCTTTTATGGCCCGGCCAGTCGGCCCGATGACGCCCAGCGGGAACAGAGTTTCTTCCTCGAGGTTTCTTCCACGAGATCCGCACCCGGGATCGCGGATCTCTGACGGCCAAGACGGCATTGGGGGCAGGAAAGCCCAGCGGTCGTGCGTTGCCGATTGAGGACCCGACCCAAGTGGTCTGGCCATTTCGAGCGACGGCGCAGCGGCCGGCGTACTGAGCTTTCTCGCCACGGACTCCAGCAAAGTTTGACACCGATGAATTTGCTTCGCTTCTTCGCGTCGTCGCCCCGGCGTCTCTCCACGGTGCGCCGCCCGCGTTCGATCCACCTGCACGTCGAGTCCCTCGAACAGCGCCGACTGCTGGCCATCGACACGGTCGGGGCGGTCGCCTCGCCGTGGCAAAACGCGGCCTTGCCCGCCGACGTCAATGCCGACGGGCAGGTCACTGCGCAAGACGCCGCAATGGTGATCAACGAACTGAATGCGCACGGGACGCGCTCGCTGACCGCATCGGTCTCGCGCGACGCCTTTCTCGCTAGCTCGCTGCGCACGTCGGCCAATACGGTCGAATCGGGGTCGATGTTTCTCGACACCAACGGCGACGGGATGCTGACCCCGCAAGACGTGGCGCTGATCATCAATCAATTGAACGAGACGGCCGAGCCGCTTGTGCGAGTTCGCTTGGAAGTCACTGACGCGGCCGGCAATCCGGTCACGCAGGTCAATGTTGGGGATAACTTTCAATTGCGGGCGTACGTGCTCGATCTGCGCACGACGGGCAATACGGGTGTCGTTTCCGCCTATACCGATGTGACGTTTAACTCCACGTTGGCCTCCGCCTCCGGAGCTGTCGTACACGCGGCCGACTACACAAGCATCCCTACCGGTACGACAACGACTCCCGGCGTGGTGGATGAAGCGGGCGGATTCGCAAACAGCATTTCCCCTCTCGGCCCGAACGAACGTTTGTTATTCACGGTCCCGTTTACGGCTACAGCCGCTGGATTGATCAACTTCGCGGCCGATGCCGCGGACCTGATTGGCAGCGAAGTGCTTCTGTACGACATGAATCCGGTAGTATCACCGATGCAGGTGATCTACGGCACCACGTCGCTGGTCGTCGGCCCGCCCGAGATCTCGATCGCCGATGTCTCGTTGGCCGAAGGCAGCAGCGGCTCGACGTCTTTCGAGTTCACCGTGACGTTATCGCACGAATACCAGGGGCAAGTCGCCGTCCAATACGCGCTGCAAGCGGGCACGGCAACCACGAGTATCGACTACCTCAACACCAGCGGTACGCTCACCTTCGATCCAGGACAGACCACCAAGACATTCACGGTTACCGTGCTTGGCGACACCCTGAACGAAATAGACGAGACGTTCCTGGTCAACCTGACGAATCCGACCGTGGGCACATTGTCTCGCGCCCAAGCAACGGGAACGATCGTCAACGACGATCCCGTGCCCACGCTTTCCATCAACACGCCTGCCGCGCAGACGGAAAACGCCGGCGTCACCCCGCTGGCGTTCACCGTCACCCTCTCGGCCATGAGCGGACAGGACGTCGTCGTACATTACTCGACGGCGAACGGCACCGCCACGGCGGGACAAGATTACGTCGCGCAATCGAACGGCACGCTGACAATCCCCGCCGGACAGTTGACCGGCACGATCGACGTGGCGCTGCTCGACGACACGGCGGATGAACCAGACGAGACATTCACGGTCACGTTGTCGACGCCCACCGGCGCCACGCTTGCGGCCGGCCAGGAGGTTGGGACCGGCACGATCCTCGATAACGATAGCACGCCAACGCTCTCGATCTCGAATGCGTCGGTCCAGGAAGGGAACAGCGGCACGACCGACCTGGTCTTCACGGTTATGCTTTCCGCCGTTAGCAATCAGGACGTCTCCGTCTCGTTCGTCACGCAAGACCAAACGGCCAGCGACAGCAGCGACTACGACGCCGCGAACGGCACGCTCACCATTCTCGCCGGTCAGACGACCGGAACGATCACGGTGAAAGTCCGCGGAGACGGCGCGGTCGAGCCCAACGAGACGTTCCGCGTCGACTTGTCGGATGCCACCAATGCGTCGATTGCAGTCGGCTCGGCGACGGGCACGATTACCAACGACGATTCAGTCGTGCCGACCATCGCGATCAGCTCTCCGGCCGCACGAGCAGAAAACGACGGCCCAATGGCGTTCACCGTTACGTTGTCGCAAATCAGTACGCAAGACGTCGTCGTGCATTATTCCACGGCCAACGGCACGGCGACCGCCGGTCAAGACTACACGGGCCAAACGAATGCGACGGTGACGATACCCGCCGGGCAACTGACCGGTGTCATCGATGTGACGTTGCTCAACGACACGGCGGATGAATTGGACCAAACCTTCACCGTAACGCTCCTTTCGTCGACGACCGGAGCGACGTTGGCGACAGGGCAGGAAGTGGCTACGGGGACAATCCTCGACAACGACGATGCGCCAACCGTCTCAATCGCCAATGCGTCGATCTCCGAGGGCAATACCGGGACCAAAATCCTTGAATTTACGGTCACGTTGTCGACGATTAGCGACAAGGACGTGTCCGTCTCGTTCGTCACGCAAGACGATACGGCCAGCGACAGCAGCGACTACGACGCCGCGAACGGCACGCTTACCATTGCAGCGGGTCAGACGAGCGGAAAGATCATGGTCACGGTCCGCGGTGACACCGCGGTCGAGGCCGATGAGACGTTCCGCGTCGACTTATCGGATCCGACGAACGCCTCGATTGCCGACGGCTCGGCGACGGGCACGATTACGAACGACGATTCGGCCGTACCGACCATCGCGATCAACTCTCCGGCCGCACGAGCAGAAAACGACGGCCCGATGGCGTTCACCGTGACGCTCTCACAGATCAGTACGCAAGACGTTGTCGTGCATTATTCCACGGCCAACGGCACGGCGACCGCTGGTCAAGACTTCACGGGCCAAACGAATGCGACGGTGACGATACCCGCCGGGCAACTGACCGGTGTCATCAATGTGGCACTGCTCAACGACACGGCGGATGAATTGGACCAAACCTTCACCGTAACGCTCCTTTCGTCGACGACCGGAGCGACGTTGGCGACAGGGCAGGAAGTGGCCACGGGGACCATCCTCGACAACGACGATGAGCCATCTGTCTCAATCGCCAGTGCGTCGACTTCCGAGGGCAACACCGGAACCAAAATCCTTGAATTCACCGTCTCGTTGTCGGCCATTAGCGACAAGGACGTTTCGGTCTCGTTCGTCACGGCAGATCTCACCGCGACCGAAGGCGTCGACTACGAGCCAGCGAACGGCACGCTCACCATCGCGGCAGGTCAGTCATCTGGAAAGATCATGGTCACGGTCCGCGGCGACGCCACGATTGAGCCGGACGAGACGTTCCGCGTCGACTTGTCGGATCCCACCAACGCCTCGATTGCGGTCGGATCGGCGACGGGCACGATCACGAACGACGACCTGCTCGTCCCCGAAATCTCGATCAATAGCCCGGCCGGGGTCGCCGAAAACAACGCCGTGACACCGATCGTGTTCACGGTGACGCTCTCGCAGGTTAGCGCCCAGGATGTCGTCGTCCACTATGCTACGGCCAACGGCACCGCCACGGCCGGCCAGGATTACACGGCGCCAACCAACGGCACACTGACAATTCCCGCCGGACAAACTACCGGCACGATTAGCGTCGGTTTGCTCGACGATACAGCCGATGAACCAGACCAGACTTTCACCGTCACCTTGTCGGCGCCTACGAACGGCACCCTGAAGGCCGACAAGGAAACCGGCACGGGAACGATCCTTGACAACGACGCTACGCCGACGATTTCCATCGCCAATTCAACGGTCGCCGAAGGCAATTCCGGCACAACGGACATGAACTTTACGGTTAGACTGTCGGCCGTCAGCGAACAGGATGTCACGGTTCAGTACGCGACGGCAAATGACACCGCCACAGCCTCATCCGATTTCGTCGATAAGTCGGGAACCCTGACGATTCTGGCCGGGCAGCTTACCGGGACGATCACGATCGTGGTCAATGGCGACACGACGGCCGAGTCGGATGAAGCCTTCAAAGTCAATCTGTCGACTCCCGTGAATGCGACGATTGCCACCAACGGCGGAACCGCTACGGGCACGATCGTAGAAGACGAGGTACGTGTTGTCGTCTCGGCTCAAGTCGGCGAAGTCACTGAAAACGCCACGACGCAGCAGTCGCTTGTGTATGTTGTTACCGTACTCGGAGATCCCGGCATCAAGGACGTGACGGTACACTACGCTACGAATCCCAACGGCTCGTCGGCCATTGCCGGAAAAGACTACACGGCCGTAAGCGGAACATTGACGTTCAAGCCCGGGGAGAGATCGAAGACGGTCACGGTGCCGGTGCTCGACGACCTGCTCGACGAAGTTACCGAGAACGTGCAACTCTCGTTGAGCGACGCGACGAACGCGACCATTCCGTCGAACGGTGCGGCTTCCACGGCTTCGATTCTGGACAACGACGCGACGCCGACCCTGTCGATCGCCGATGCCTCGGTTGTCGAGGGCGCCAACGGCACCACGCAAATGGTCTTCACCGTCACCCTATCGGCGGCCAGTGGCCAAGAGGTGGCGGTCGACTTCGCCACCGCCAACGACATAGCCACCGCTGGTCTAGATTTCGTGGGCGTCGCGGGCTCCGCGGCTGGCGATACTGCTTTGACATTCAGTCCCGGCCAGACGACCAAGACCATCACCGTGGAAGTCAAGGGCGATGCGACGCTCGAACCGGACGAGGCCTTCACACTAACGCTGTCCAACCCCACCGCCGCCACGCTCGCCCGGGCCACGGCCACGGGCACCATTGTCGACGACGACACCCCCGGATTCGCGGGTTACGTCTACAACGATCTTAATCACAACGGCGTCAAGGACCCACTCGAGACGGGGATTGCCGGCGTGGTGCTTACTTTGACGGGGACCGACTCGGACAACCATCCCGTCAACCTGACGCAAACCACCGGGGCCGACGGTTCGTACCGCTTCAAGGGCGTGCTGCCCGGAAACTACACGGTGGTCGAGAGCCATCCCCAGGATTACCAGGATGGAGTCGAAACGCCGGGAGGTTCGGGCATCACGTCGTCGGCCAGCGATCAGTTCTTCGCATTGCTGGGCGTTGGCGACCAGACGCAGAACAACAACTTCGGCGAGAACGGCCTCAAGCCCACGGCCATCAATAAGACGCTGTTGTTCGCGTCGCGGCTGCGATAGCTCTCGCCGGGCTTGCTTGTTAGACAGTGGCGTATTCACACTGCACGGCCGAGCCGGAACCCGTGAAAAGGGGTCGGCGAGTCGTCGTCGGAGACAGTCCTGCGTTCTGCCGCAAAGCGCCGGCGACAACGAGTTCCGACCCTCTCGGCATCCATCAAGATCCGCGCAGCACGCGCGAAAGTTCAATGTTTGTCGTACCGTGCTGCCTGATGATCTCGCCAGACGATGCTGGAGTTGTCGAGCCAGCCGCCAGTTGAGTGTCGCGCAAAAGTGCGTCCAGGTTATTAGAACCGGCACTCCAAGCCAAAGTTCACGCCCTGCAACCAGTACTCCGTGTTGTGGAATGTGAACGACGGCTGCGCGGGGCCGACCAGTGGCCCCGAGATCTGCGTCGGGTTGAGGTTATAGTCGATCTGCGGGACGGCCTGGGCCACGCGATTCCACAGTAGGAACGTGTAACCCACGCGTGCCGTCCACGCACGGGTCAAGCGGTAACCCACGTTGAGATTGACTTCGGGAATCACCGCGAAGCGATCGCGATGGTACCGGCCCATGTTGGTCGGCAGCGCGTACAGGCTGCCGGGGGATGCCACGGGGTCAAAACCGGGCACCGTGATGATGGTGTCTCCATCGACCGTGGCGCTTTGCCGGACATTGCCGAGCGCTACTTTCGCCAACACACTCCAATTGAACCGCCCCACGTCGTCCGAAAACTGCAGGCCGAGCTCACCGCCGTGGAAGATGTTTTGCGTGTCGAATAGGTCCCGGCCGGCGATGACCGTGCCAATTGGAATCGGACCACCCTGGTTGGTCGACACGGTCCAGTCGCGAATCTCGATCGACTCGTCCAACCGAGCGAATCGGTAGCCGTAGATCAAGTCGATGCGGCGGCGGTTCCCGCGCGTCAGCGCTTCGCGAACGTACGCCTCGGCCCCTAGAAAGTCGTTCTGTGTGCGGATGTTGATCCAACCGTTGGAAATGCCCGTGGCGGCCACGACTTGCGAGTCTTGCAGGCCGGTGCTGACGTCGAAGAATGGTCGAGCCAGCAGCGGATCGCCATTGGACTGCAGGTCGAAGATCGAGCCGACGCTTTCCACCGAAAGAAAATTTCCGCCGATGCCAACGCTCTGCTGCGGGTCGATCCACAATCCGAAATCGATCCTGCCGCCCGAACGGTGGGTGTTGTCGACGCGCTCGTCGCCCACGACGACGCGCGTGTCGGCCGCCGAAAGCACTCCCAGGCTGGTCTGCGAGCTGGTGGTCACCAAGGGCGTCAGCGCCACGCCGCGACCGAACCAAAGCAAGTAGTCGGTTCGCGCCCACAGGCCGCCCAAGCCGGTGCCCTGCGTCGTGCCGCACCAGTCAATCGCTTCACCCGCACGGTCGCCGCCGCACGGCGAGTCGTAGGGCATGAAGTCGCCTTCGGCCTCGGCGAGCTCGTCCCCTTCGACGTTGGGAACGGTCTCTTCGGCCGGCGCAACCTCCTCCGACCTCGGGGGCGGCGCTTCGTAGCTAGCCTTGCTGGCGCGTGCCGGCTGATAGCGCTGGAACTGCCGCATGACAATCGGCTTCGACCCACTCGACGACCGCCCCTGGGCCCACGCCGTAGTAGCGCCAGCCAGCGGCACAGCGGCCGATACCAAGGCGGCCCAAAGCAACATCCAGAACTTCATGGTCCACAACTCCCCCAGTTGGTCGCGTTTTGCGGGCACGGTGCTGGCAAAACAACGTGCAACGCCGGCTGCTTGCTCGCAAGCGGCGCATACAGTGCCAGACTGTGCCGATTAAGCGCGGCTAGTCGGTTGTATCGACTTTTCGGGCTGGGAGAGATAACCGGATTTTTCCGGTTGTAGCGAATGACTCGTAGAAGTCGAATCTCGGGGCTCGGAAACGCCCGGCGAGCGTGCTAGCAAGGCGGATGGCACCAACCACCGAGTCCTACCAAGGGGCGTCCAAGAGCTCGATAATCGCCGCCGCGTCCTTCGCGCCGGCGCTGACCGCATCCGTAAGCTTCCCGTTGGCCAGTCCCGGCTCGATCTTGGGATCGACCATCCAGAAGGCGCCCACGAAGACCTTTGAGTTCGCATCGCTCGGGTCGAGCCAGCGCTCGGCAAGCGCCGTGGCCATATGCGGCGGCAAGTCGTTCAGCTTGTACTCGCGATTCTGGCCGGCCGCGCGGAGCACGACCCGATTCGGGTTGGCGTCGACGATGGCGATGACCTTGTCGCGAACCGTAAACTCCTCGCCCCCCTTGAGCGTCTTGGTGCTCTCGCGCACCGCGTTCCAGAAACCATCCACGTAGTCGCGCACCAGGCGGGCCGCTTCGACGCGGGCCATAAGCTCGGGCGACGTGGCTTGGGCGTCTGCTGCCCGCAGATGCTTGTCGGCCGCGGCGATGTCGCGGGCGGCCAGCGCTTCGCGCGCCAAGGCAAGCGTCGACTTCAGCTTGGCCGCGGTCTCGGCATCGGACGACAGCGGACGTTTTGAATCGTTAGTCGCCAGCGCGGGTTTCGCGCCTTTTACATCGGCCGATGGCGACTTGTCGGGCGGCGGTTCGGCTTGCGGAGACGTTGGGTTTTCGACGCTGGGACTCTCTTGGAAGACCGACGCGGCGGACGACGATGAATCTACCTGCCGGTCGCTGGAGGTCCGCACTACGGGTGACACGGACGGCGATTCCATACCGCCGGCTTGCGTAGGCAACGTGGCGTGCGGACCAGCATGGTGGCGCACCGCGGCGTCGTTTGGCGCATTCCCGTGCGATGAATTCGCCGACACGAGTTGCAATCTGAAGCCTCGCTGCCAGGCGATGCCCGCCGCCAGGCCGACCACGGCGATCGCGAGGAAAAACGCGATCGCGGGTCCCAGCCAACCGCCGGCCCGCCGATTATTGCGAGGCAAACGCCGCGGCACGAATCGAGGCGTCTCATTATTTTCCGTCGAATCTAGCGTCGCCTCGATATCGGAGACCGGCTCTGGATCTGTCAGCGGCTCGTCGCTTAAGTCGCTCTCAGCGAAGCGGGGAACGGCAGTCGCCATCATCACCCCTGTATTGCCGGAGATCGGCGTCGCGCGCGGGATGCTTTCGCTCGGCACCGGCGGCTTCGGCGGCGCCACGACTGGCGGAGCTTCCGATGCAACCTCAGGCGGCGGCGGGCTCGGTGGAGACTTCACAGGGAGAGCGGCAGCTGGAGACGATTTGGCCGGCGGCGCCTTGGCCAGCATGTCCAAAAGCGCCGCGTCTTCCGGAGAATCCGATTCGGCCAATCGCTTGCGGAATTCCGCGTCGTACAGCGTTTTGGCCGCCGGTGTTATCAGATAGCCCTTGGCCGTGAGCAGTTCTTCTAAGAGAGACCTGGCCGCTTTGCCATGCTCTCCGGTTAAGTGCGGCAACACGCGGCCGATTTGGCGATCGGCCGAAGTGACAATGCGAAACAGATCCGACTCCAGCGGCGCCAAACCCAACAACTGATAATGGTCGGGCGGTCGCCGGCCGGCGGGAATCGAAAGCCACACCGAGTAAGGGTCGAACTTTTCCGGCACCCTGAGTCTCGCGTTGGGCTGCGGATAAACTTGAAGAACGCCAAAAACTGCCCGTTGCCGAATTCGCGCGGCATGGCGTTTTGGCGGCACGGAATTCAATCGACTCCGGACCATTCGATTATCGTCTACGACGCCAACAGGGGCAAGCAGGCCCAATCGGCAACGGAAACCGTTGGAGCCGCGCCAGCCTGGGGGCTATCATGAGTGCGCCGTTCGTTTTTCGGAATCGTTGTTCCCGCCACCGCGTATCCCGCACCACTCAGGCCAATGCTTGCCATGCGAATCAACTTTGTCGCCATCCTTGTATCCACCGCCGCCGCGCTCTTCATCGCACGCACTGCGGCGGCCGACGAGCCGTCAACGCTGGGCGTGATGACCTTCAATTTGCGCTATGCCAGCGAAACGCCGCCCAACGCCTGGCCGCAGCGCCGGCCCGTCGTCCGCGACCTGATCCAGCAAAAGGCCCCCGACGCGATCGGCACGCAAGAGGGGCTTTACGGGCAGGTCAAGGACATCGCGGCCGACTCGCCCGACTACGACTGGATTGGCCTGGGCCGCGAAGGGGGCAGCCGCGGAGAGTTCATGGCCGTGTTCTACCGCCGAGAACGACTCACGCCACTCGAATTCGATCACTTCTGGCTTTCCGACACGCCCGACGTGATCGGCAGCTCCACCTGGGGCAACAGCAACCGGCGGATGGTCACCTGGGTGCGATTTCTCGACACGCTTGCCAAACGCGAGTTCTATTTCTTCAACACGCATTTCGACCACGAGATCCAGCCGGCTCGCGAAAAAAGCGCGGACCTGGTGATGAAACGCGTCGAGCAACTGCCCAAGAAGCTGCCCGTGATCCTGTTGGGCGACTTCAACGCCGCGGCCGGCGCCAATCCCGCTTACGACAAGCTCGTCGGCGCCGAACGTTTCACCGACACGTGGACGACGGCCAAGACCCGCGGCGATCCGATCGGCACGTTTCACAACTACGGCGGCGCGAAAATGGACGGCGCTCGAATCGATTGGATTCTGACGCGCGGACCAGTCGACTGCCTGGCTAGCGAAGTCATCACGTACAACAAAGATGGCCAGTACCCCAGCGACCACTTTCCGGTGTTCGCACGGCTGCGGATCGCAGAGTGATCGCGATCCGATCCAAATTCCCGGAACAGGGGAGCGACCGATGAGCGATTACCGAGACGACTACGACGCGGTCCGCGCGACGCGGCGGCCGCGCTGGTTATTGCGCTGCCTCTTGCTCGCGCCGCTGCTGCTCCTCACCTGCGCAGGCATGCTGTGGTGGACGCAGGGCCGCACGGTGGCGAATAGGATCGCGGCCATTCGCGAGCGAGGTGAACCTGTCACACCCGCCGAGTTGGAAGACTTCTATATTCGTCCGCCGGAGGACAAGGACGCGACAAGACTCTGGATTACGGCCAGCGCCAAATTGTCGGCGGCGGGCCAATCGACCGACATCAGCAAGCTCCCTTTCATCGGCAGCCAGGGAACCGACCCACCGCCCCCAGGTCAGCCGTGGCAGGAGTTGGCAGCTTCAGACCAGTTCCTCAAGGACCAGGCGGCGAGCATGCAGATGTTGCACGAGGCGTCGGCCCAAGGCGGCGCGGCTCGCTATCCCACTGATTTCTCGCAGGGCTTCATGATGCTGCTGCTGGAAGTGCAGAACCTCCGCACCGGCGCGCGTTGTTTGGCCATGGAAGCGTACGTGCGGGCCCACCAAGGCGACGCGGCGAGAACGGCCGAGTCGCTCCGCGCGATCCATGCGCTGTCGCGGTCGCTGGAGAACGAACCGCTGATCGTCTCGCAGCTCGTGCGGATCGCTATTTGCGGCATGGCCGACGCCCATATCAAGCAACTGCTGCCGGCGGTGCAGTTCTCCGACGCGGACTTGGCGCGGTTCGAGGACGAATTGCAGGCGACCGATTTCCAGCCGGCGTTGCACCGCGCGATGCTCGGCGAACGCGTGATGGGCATCGTGACGTTCGACAATCCCTCTGGTCTCGGCTTGACCGGACCAGCCAGTTGGGCAACTCGCATCGTGCGCGGCCGTGACTTGCCTGCGTACCTGTCCATTATGGAAGATTACGCCGCGGCGACCAGCAAGCCGTGGCCGGCGACGTTGACCGAGACGAAACAGGTGTCGCAGCAGCTTCCCGGGCGCATGGGGCGATTCAACATTCTTACGCAGCAACTGGTGCCCGCGCTCGACGCGGCGACCAACGCCGCGGCCCGCGGCACGGCGCAGTGCCGCGTGACGGCGCTGGCCATCGCACTGGAGCGCTATCGCCGAGCCAACGGCAAGCCGCCCGGCAAGCTCGACGATCTCGCGCCAAAGTTCATCAAGGAAGTGCCACTC
>Ga0163150_10002165_pt1 | contig 31053 bp, 27 predicted proteins | sample OliLakLV19P2IB_FD_148628 | JGI IMG/M metagenome (GOLD analysis project Ga0163150, IMG submission 148628) | Freshwater microbial mat bacterial communities from Lake Vanda, McMurdo Dry Valleys, Antarctica - Oligotrophic Lake LV.19.P2.IB | ecosystem: Environmental > Aquatic > Freshwater > Lake >...
CGCTCATCGTCCACGCCGCTCCTCGCCGTAGCGCGGCGATGGGGATGGCTGCGTTCGTCTGGTTCTTTGCGGTCATTCTCTACGACGCCGCCATGCTCGGCGTCGCGCTGAGGGCGTCGGGCACGGTGGGCGCGCGTGTGTTGTTCCTGTCGGTATTCGGCAATGTGGTCGATCTCGTGCGCGTGCTCACGCTGCTGCTCGCCGGCACGCCGCACGTGCTCGGGGCGGCCGGCGAAAGCTGGCTGCGGGCGCTCGGCGGGCCCCATCAGGCTGCTCTGCTGTCGGCGGCGGTGCTGGCCGCATGGATCCTGCTTCCGCTCGCCGCCGCCGCCAGAATCCAGTCCACCCGCGAGATCATGTGACACCTATCCCCTTGCCAGTTCAGGGTCCGGCCGTTCCCTCTCGCGTGTTCGTGCCGTTCTTCATCGCGTCTCTCGTGCTGACCCTCACGTGGGGCACGACGCTCGGCATGGTCAACCTGGCCCGCTTTACCGCCGACTGGGGGCTGGGGACGTTGCCGACACCCTCGGTCTGGGCGCACGCCTACGTACAGGTGTTCGGGTTCATGGCGCTGTTCATCATGGGCGTGGCCTATCACGTGCTGCCGCGTTTTGTCGGCGGGACGCTGCAGCATGGGAACCTGATCCCATGGTCGTTCTGGCTGCAGTTGCTCGGCGTGGTCGCCATCGCGTGCGGGTTCTTTCATGGAGAGCCGACGCCGCGTCCGCTGTGGATCGCAGGCAGCACGTCCCTGCTCGTCGCCGCGGTGCTGTTCTGGATCGTCATTTGGAGCACGCTGGCGTCCGGCGTCCCTGGACGCGAGCCGTTTCGCAGGTGGGTTGCCGCCGGCGCCTGCTGGCTGGTGATCTCGTCAGCGCTCGCGCTCGCAGCCGCGCTCGCCGATGACGTCACCTGGCATCGCGTGCTGTGGACGGCCGCGCTGTTCGGCTTCATTGCCAGCTGGATCTTCGGAGTGGGCCGGCGCATTCTGCCGATTTTTCTCGGATGCCGTCCGAGGTGGCCTCGGCTGGAACCGCCGGTCTTCCTGGCCTATCAGCTCGGCGTCGTGGCGTGGAGCGCCGGTGCCTGGCCTGCGGCCGACTCTCTGGTCTTCACGGGGCTGCGCGCGATCGGCGCGGTCTTATTGATCGCGTCGGTGGCCGGCTATACCGCCTCGCTCGGATTGTTTGCAGGGCCCGCGCAGCCGGTTGGCCGCGGCACGCGCAGTCCGCAGGATGGGTGGCAGCGTTACGTGTACGCGGGCTACGGGTGGCTGTTCGTCAGCCTGGCGCTGGGTCCCGGCTGGACACTTGCGCTGCTCGGCCGCGGAAGCGGCGAGTCCATTCTCCTCGTCGACTTTGCGCGACATGCGATGGCCTTTGGTTTTGCCGCGCAGATGCTGCTCGGCGTCGCCAGCCGCGTCGTGCCGAACTTCACCGGCAAGGCGTTATGGAGCCCCAACGCGCGTGACGCAACGTTCTACCTGTTGAACGCCAGCATGGCGTTTCGGGCCCTGGAGGTGCCGATCGGATTGGGCGTGTGGCCGCGGGCCTGGTCCTACATTGCGTGGTCCGGCCCCTTGGGTGTGCTGGCCATGGTGCTGTTCGCGATGAACATCGTCATGACGATCTGGCAGCGGCCTGCGACGCTGCTCCAGCCGGTGGCGGGCGATCAGGCAAACAGCTTGCGGGCCACGTCCGTGATGGCCACCACGGCTGGGTGCTTCACCCGTCGCTCGGCTGAGATCACATAGTATCGCGCGACGACGGGCCCGGCGGTGCCGACCAGCACGACGTTGTACTGGCGATTCACTTCCCGTGCGATGGCCGTCGGCGCCGGATAGAGCCCGTGCCCGGCCTGGCCGAACGTCGTCAGCAGAGCGCTGTCCTCACACTCACCCGACGGGAGCGCCGTCCAGCGAGCGCGGAAACCCTCGGCGGTACCGGGCCGCGAGTCTGGACACACCAAACAATCCGATCGAGGATTCGCCGAGCAAGTGGCTGAACAGCCGCACCCGGGAGATCGCGGGCAACGGTGCATCGGTGAGGACGGCATCCAGTTCGTGGATGGCGAGGTCGGCGAGCAACCGGTCGGGCGCACCCTCCCGGCAGATCACCTGCATCGGCTCGTCGAGCGTCCAGATAGGGGCAAGTAAAGAGGACGCGACCAGCTTCGGCAGGCTGTCGGCCACGCCCACCATGAGTCGCGCCCGGCGGCGGGTGCTCCGCTTGCCTTTCAGCGTCTCCTGGAGTTCTTTTCCAATCCCGAAGATTTCGTCCGCGTAGCTGTAGACGAGCCGGCCCGTCTCTGTGAGCGCCAGGCGCCGTCCCGATCGCACGAAGAGCTTCTGGTCTGACGCCTCCTCGAGCGCCCGGAGCTGGCCGCTGATGGTGGGCTGCGCGAGACTCAGCTTCTCGCCGGCTTTCGCATGGGCAATAGGGATTCCCACCTGAACTGATACATCTATTTTTCAGTTGTAATACTTCCAAACATTCTATTTGTCGATGAATATGTTGCGGACTTAAATGAATGCGCTTGGACGGCGGTCGCGCCTTATCAGACGGTTAGAATCACGAAGGGACAACGCTTCGCATGATCTGGATTTGGATAGCATTTATCGCGTTTGTCCTGCTGATGCTGGCACTGGACCTGGGCGTTTTTCACCGCAAGGCCCACGTGGTCAGCGTCAGGGAGGCCGTCGGCTGGTCCGCCGTGTGGGTCGCCATGGGGCTGGCCTTTTCGGTGTTCGTGTACTTCGGCTACGAGGCCAAGTGGTTCGGCCTCGGGACCGTGGCGGACGCCGTCGATGGACTGACGAACGACGGCAGAACGGCGATGGAGAAGTACCTGACCGGCTACGTCGTTGAGAAGTCGCTCAGCGTGGACAACATCTTCGTGATCTCCATGATCTTCGGCTTCTTCGCGGTGCCGCCGCTCTACCAGCACCGCGTGCTGTTCTGGGGCATCCTGGGCGCCCTGCTCTTGCGCGGTACGATGATCGCCCTTGGGGCGAAGCTGATTGCCGAGTTCCACTGGGTTCTGTACCTCTTCGCCGCCTTCCTCATCCTGACGGCGATCAAGATGCTGTTCCTCAAAACAGAAAACAGCGATCCGAACATAAATGTCGTGGTCCGGTTGACGCGTCGTTTTTTTCCCGTGACCGCCAGATTTCACGGCGAGCACTTCATCGTCCGTGCCGGTGCCCCCGCGTCGTACGAGAGCGAAGTGCCAGGTGCGCCCGTCATGCCAGACGCGGTCGTGAAAGCCGCTCGGCCGGGAACGCTGCTCCTCACGCCTCTGGCCATGGCACTCATCATGGTCGAGACGACCGATCTGATCTTTGCGGTCGACTCGATCCCGGCCATCTTTGCCATCACGGGCGATCCCTTCCTGGTTTTTACCAGCAACGTGTTTGCGATCCTCGGCCTCCGGTCCCTCTATTTCGCGCTGGCCGGGATGGTGAGGAAGTTCCGGTACCTCAAGGTGTCGCTCGCGCTCGTGCTGCTGGTCGTGGGCGTCAAGATGCTGCTTGCCGAGTGGCTGAAGCTCGCCCTCGGGCAGCACTTCAACCTGTACTTGCTGGCGGTGGTGCTCGGAATCCTGGCCGTTGGGGTGGTCTGCTCTCTGATAGCCGAGCGCCGAAACTCCGGGCCGCTTGACGCGCCGGTCGTCTGACGAGGGTGGGAGCCCTCATTCTCGGATGAAGTTCTTGCGGAACTGATCCTGGTTGAATTCTTCGACGGCGTGGAGAACGGCTTCTCGTCAACTCTAGCGACCGTCAGACGACTGGAGTGGGGTACCCCTTCGGGTCGTCGCGAAATAATCTAGCCAGCATGGCGTTTCGGGCCCTGGAGGTGCCGATCGGATTGGGCGTGTGGCCGCGGGCCGAATCCTACATTGCGTGGTCCGACCCCTTGGGTGTGCTGGCCATGGTGCTGTTCGCGATGAACATCGTCATGACGGTCTGGCAGCGGCCTGCGCCGCTGCTCCAGCCGGCGGTGCCGGCCCGGGCGCTTCAGCCGTCGCCGATCGGCAGGTAGGAGCGATCGTTCCTCACAGACTGAATTTAGAACGTGATTCTAAGTCCCAGCTGCGCCTGCCGAGCCGACGTCACCGTCGCGCGGATGCGGCCAAGGGACGAGAGCGGCTGTTCGTTGTCGGCATTACCCGCGAACGCAATGAGCGCCGGGGGACCGAAGTTCACGCGGTTGAAGATGTTGAACACCTCGATGCGGAGCTCCAGTCGTCCAGGATCGCCGAACGCGCGCGGCGACCGTTTGACGAACGCCAGATCGGCAGTCCGCACGTTCGGACCGATGAAGTCGCCGCGACCCGTGTTGCCGAACGTGCCGGCCTCCTGCAGCATGAAGGCCGCCGGGTCGAACCATTGATCAGGCCGGCCGAGCACGGCGGTGTGCGGGCCGTAGCCGGCAGCGTAGCTCGGGCGATCCTGGCCGACACCAGGCGCCAGGGACGGCAGCCACTGCGAACGCGATCGGTTCGCCTGCACGAACACCGTCAGCGGGCTCCCGCTCCGCATGGTCGCGATTCCGGACATCTGCCAGCCTCGGAGCAGCGCGCCCGCGACACCGGTGAGATCCCGGCCAAACGGCACCCCCCACGTGAAATTCAGAACCCAGTTGTGCGTCGCGTGGAAGTCGGACCGCCCCTTGTTGTAGCCGGCAATGAATTCCGGGAACGCGGTAGTCGTGCCGTTGGTCGAGTCCGAGAAGAACGTGGATGCCTGTGTTGTATCCTCCGCGCGCGAGACCGTGTAGGACGACTGCAGGGTGGGGCCGCCGCCCCAGCTCTTGCGAGCCTCAACGATCAGGGCCTTGTACCACGACTCGCCGTCGCTGCTCTTCAGTTCAATTGTGGTGAACGCCGGATTCGAGCGGGGCGCGCCTGCCGGGATGAAGAGCGTGCCGTCCGCGCGGGTCTCCGGAACCGCCACGTTCACGTCGCTGCTTCGCAGCAGATGCTTGCCGCGCGAGCCGGCATAGCCGACGGTCACGACAGTCTGCCATCCGAGCTTGCGCTGAACGTTCACGTTCCACATGTGCAGCCGCGGCGACTCGAGATCGTACTGAATCGGTCGAATCGAATTGCTGAACGGCCGATCGAAGGGCGGATTCGGAAACGTCGGGTTGACGAATACCGGCCGCGGCGTGAATGGCGGATTCGTCACCGTGACGATCAGGTGCTGCTGGTTGTTCGTATTGATGTACAGACCGTAGCCGCCCCTCACGGACGCACGGCCGTCGCCCGTCACGTCCCACGCGACACCCATGCGCGGAGAGACATTCCTCAGGGTCGGATTCCGATAGAGCGGCCCGATCGTCGGCTGCGTGTCGCTCACGTTGATCAACGCCACGTCCCGTTCATACTTCTCCCGTGGCATTGTCATGGGCTCGTACCGAAGACCGCCATTCACCGTTATTCGCGGTGCGAGCTGGTATTCATCCTGCGCGTAGAAGCCAAACAGGGTGAAGCGCCAGTACCGATCCAACTCCGCCTCGGAAGTCAACCCCACAAAGGAGGCGGGACTGTTCCGGAGGAAGTTTGCCAGGTTGGCAAACCTGTAGATGCCGAGGCTGAACGTCGGATTGAACATGTCGTCCTGGTATCGCTCGACCAGGGCGCCCGCCTTGAAGAGATGCCTGCCGCGCGAATGCGTCCCGTCCCATTGGCCGCTGAACACGTTCTGCGCCAGCCGCACGTTCGCCGAGGTCTGCGGCCCGAAGCTGGGAATGCCGCCGATGACGATGCCGCCCATGAAAGGACGCCCGGGCACGAATGCAGGAAGCGGCGAGTCGAGATTGGCTTCCACGCGCTGTCCGATCCGCGTCCGGCTGAAGCCGAGGCGCAAGGTGCTGAGCGTTCGATCCGACACCACGTGCCGATACTCGCTCGTGAAAAACTGGTTCCGCGACAGGAAGCCCCGCGGGAACTGCGGAAAGTCGGTCGGCAGGAACTGTTCCGCATCGTCCAGCGTGTAGCGCGCGAACAACTGATGACCGGCGGCGACATGACGGTCGATGCGGCCCTGGACAAAATGCTGCGTCAGTTTCTGCTGGAACGGGAATGTGAACTGCGCAAGGCCTCCGCCAATGACTGGACCGTTCGCGCGCGGGAACGCCGCGAGATATGGACGCACCGCGTCGTTCACGCCGACAGCGCCGGTCGGAAGAATCCCGGCGCGCGCGTTGTCGTCCGGAACCACTGTTGAGATCGTCCGCCCCAGCCGCTCGACGAGCGCTTCATAGCCGAAGAAGAAAAAGGTGCGGTCCGTCTGGAGAGGTCCCCCGAGAGTGGCGCCGAACTGATTGCGGCGGAAATCCGGTTTGCTGCCCGTGTCGAAATAGTTGCGTGCATCGAGGGCGTCGTTCCGGTGGAACTCGAATGCGCTCCCGCGCAGGTGGTTGGTGCCCGACTTGGTGAGCACGTTGATCTGGCCGCCGAAGTTGCGCCCGAACTCCGCCTGATACGCGTTCGACTCGACGCGGAACTCGCGAATCGTCTCCATGCCCAGCGTCGTGCCCGCCGCGCTTCCGGCCGGGCCGTTGGTGAAGTCGTTCTGCAGCGTGCCGTCCAGCAGGTAGACGTTCGATCGTGGATCCTGGCCGTTGACGCTCATCGCGAGCCCATGCGCGACGACCGACCCGCCATCGCGGTGCGGGAACGGAGTCACACCCGGCTGCAGCAGCGCGAGGTCGGTGTAGTTGCGCCCATTCAGCGGAAGCTGCTCGATCGTCTGCGCGTCGACGAGATAGCTCAGCTCGGAGCTGCGTGTGTTGACCGAGGTGGGTTCCCCAACGACGGTAATCTGCTCCGTGATCGCGCCCACCTCCATCGTGAGGTGAACGACCACGGTCTGATTCACCGTGAGAGTCATGCCCCTCAGTGTGAGCGGCTTGAACCCGGAACATTCCGCGCTGATCTCGTAAGGTCCCACCGGCAGCATGGTAATGACGAAGCGGCCATCTTCGGTACTGACGGCCGTGCGGGTGAGACCGGTCTCGACGTGGCGGGCAGCAACCGACACGCCGGCCAGCACGCCGCCGCTCGCATCATTGAGCGTGCCGGCGATGGTGCCGGTGGTCTGTGCCGATGCCGGCGTGACCAGTGGTGTAACGAACAACACCGCCAGCGAGAGCCAGCCCAGGGCACGTCTTCTGGAACAACGAGACTCCGCCAAATGTCGGAGATGGAGGCAACCGGCGTGCCACCGCTGAGGGAACAGGCCCCCGCAAGAACAGACGGCAATTCGAAAGCCGGACGTCCGTCGTTCGGCGAGCTGCGGACTATTCCGCAGCGGGTGTGGAAAACTCCTGGGCGTGTTCAGGACGTGCCCGCTCGTCAAGGGCAGAGTTGTCGACAGCACGGCTGGATTGCCTCGGCATTCTCATTGCAGTTTCCGCGCTGTTGTCCTGTCACCTCGTCCTCGAACGCGCTCGACATCCGCCAAGCCTCCTGAAGCTGCGCGCTCGTCCTCTGCGGATCGCTCTGGTCGGCAATCCGAACGTCGGCAAGAGCGTGATGTTCAGCCGTCTTACCGGTCGTTACGTCACTGTCTCCAACTACCCCGGTACGACCGTGGGCCTCACCGTGGGGCGCGCGCTGGTTGGCGCGGAAGTGTGCGACGTCATCGACACACCAGGGGTCAATGCGCTGGAGGGCTCGCTCAGCGAGGACGAGCGAATCACGCAGCAGACCCTGGCGGCCAGCCCTGTCGACCTGATCGTGCAGGTCGCCGACGCACGAAATGTGCGGCGCGGGTTGATCCTGACGAGTCAGATCGCCGCATTCCACATTCCGATGATCCTCGTGCTGAACATGGTGGATGAAGCGTGGGCTCGCGGCATTGCGGTCGACGCTGACGGTCTCTCGAGCGCGTTGGGTATCCCGGTCATCGAAACGGTCGCCATCGAAGGACGCGGATTCGCCGCGCTGCGCGATGCCCTCCCTGCGGCCGGCGTCCCCACGATTCCCCCACTGGCTTCGAGCCTGGCGCGCGCCGACTGGGCAAACGAACTGACGAAGCGCGTCCGGCACATCAGCCCGCTCTCACCCAAGCGCCTGCAGGAAACGCTGTGCCGTCTGACGCGGAGTCCGGCGACCGGTCTGCCGATTCTGGCCGCGGTCCTTTATGTGTTCTATCTGTTCGTCGGCGTGTTCGGGGCGCAGACGCTCGTGGGCGTGTTCGAACGCGACATCTTCGGCCGTGCTATCAACCCTGCATCGGTCTGGCTGGTCGATCGAGCCGTGCCGTACGCCTGGCTGCGCGAATTTTTCATCGGCGAGTTCGGGCTCATCACGATGGGCCTGACCTACGCCATCGCCATCATTCTGCCCGTGGTCGCCACGTTCTTTCTGATGTTCGGATTCCTCGAAGACAGCGGATACATTCCGCGGCTGGCGGTCTTCAGCGATCGCCTGTTTCGCGCCATGGGCCTGAATGGGAAAGCGGTGCTGCCGATGGTGCTGGGGCTCGGCTGCGACACGATGGCCACGATGACGACCCGCATCCTGTCGACGCCGAAGGAACGTCTCATCGCCATTCTGCTCCTCGCACTCGGCGTTCCCTGCTCCGCTCAACTCGCGACGATCATGGGCATCCTTGGCGGCATTTCGTTCGCCGCTCTGCTGACGCTCTTCAGTGTCGTGTTCGCACAGATGCTCCTGGTTGGCTTTCTCGCTGCGCGCGTGCTGCGCGGCGAGCGCTCGGAGTTCATCATGGAGCTGCCCCCGATTCGGTGGCCGTGCATCTCGAACGTGCTCACCAAGACCCGGCTGCGCGTCTGGTGGTACCTGGGCGAGGCAGTACCGCTGTTTCTGGCCGGCACGGCTCTCCTCTTCGTGCTGGATCGCATCGGCGCCTTGGCTTTCCTTTCGCGGGCGGTTGAGCCCGTCTTCACCACGATGTTGGGGCTCCCCGCATCGATGGCACCCATCTTCGTCATGGGATTTCTTCGCCGCGACTATGGGGCGGCGGGTCTCTTTCAACTCGCGCACAGCGGCAATCTGACCGGGAACCAGGCCGTTGTCGCGCTCACGGTCATGACTCTGTTCGTGCCGTGCATCGCCAACTTTCTGATGATCGTGCGCGAGCGAGGCGTTCGGGTGGGTCTCGCCATCCTTGCGTTCGTGACGCCGGTCGCGGTACTGACCGGCGCCGGGCTGAATCATGTGCTCACTGCATTTGACATCCGATTCTAACCATCCGCGATCCCTGTCGCAACTCGCGCCCGGCGAGCGCGGTGTGGTTGTGCGCGTCGATCCCGACGTAAAGGATCGATTCGATCGTCTCGTCGCGCTCGGTGTCACGCCGGGTGTCACCATCACTGTCCTGCAGGTGTTTCCCGGCATCGTATTCCTGTGCGATCAGACCGAGCTCGCCGTCGAGCGCAGCGTCGCGGCGGCGATTCAGGTCGGTCGTGAAGGTCATCGGTAGCGGATGGATGCGCGCGTACGGATATGACACCTGGCCTCCTGACGCCTGGAAGAACACCGGCGGTGCAAACACGTGGGTGAACTTCTCGATCGATCAGAAACGCGGCATCGGGTACTTCCCAACCGGGTCGCCGACGACGTGTGAGCCGCTTGCATGTCGGAAAGTCGAGCACGTCGAGGGCGCCGAGATGTTCTCCTGAATCAGCTGCGTTCGCCGGCGCCTGCCGCGTATGACGGCCGTCATACGCGCGGCCGGGGAACCGCGATAGCTTGTGCGTAAATGCTCGACGCGCCCCCCAAACCGCTCGTCTTTGCGTGTTCCGGCTGTTCGTTTGCGGGCAAACTCGCCGACGACCTGGCCCGTCATCTGGATCGCCACGGCGATGCAGAAATGTCCTGCCTGGCGGGCATCGGCGCGCACCGTCCGAGTTTTCTCGCCAAGCTTCGCAACCGCCAGGTCTGGCTGGTCGATGGCTGCCCCATCGAATGTGCGAAAGGCGTCTTCGACCAGGCAGGTCAGGCGAGCTCGGTCACCCACCACATCCGGCTGCACGAGCTCGGTATCAAGAAGCACCAGGGCCCCGACGGCGGCGTCGATATCAAACAGCTCGCCAGCCACGCCGCCACGTAATACCAGCACTTCGTACCCGTCTGCGTGTCATCTGAGAGATGATGACGTCGATGGCAACCGCCACCGACGTCGTCAAAGCCTTGCGCGCCGTGATCGATCCCGAGTTGGGCGTGAACCTGGTCGATCTCGGCCTGGTCTACCGGATCGACATCGAGGATGAGCGCGCGCGCATTGTCCTGACCATGACGAGCCCGGCGTGTCCGCTGAGCGAGTATCTGAAGGAGTCCGTCGATGGGGCGGTGCGGACCGGAGTGCCAGCGCTGCGCGAGGTGGAGGTCTCGATCGTGTGGGAGCCACCCTGGTCGCCCGACATGATGTCGGCCCACGCGCGAGGAGAGTTCAACGGCGGTGAGTGAGATTCCCGCGGCCGCCCGCCGGCGGCTTCCCTTACTCGCCATCGGCATCCTGTCGATGGCATATGGCACGTGGCTCGGGCTCGTGCGCCTCGGATGGAATCTGCCACTGCCCTCGCCCGACCGTCTCATCGGGCACGGCCCGTTGATGGTCTGCGCGTTTCTCGGCACGCTCATCAGCCTCGAGCGCGCGGTGGCGCTTGGCGCGCCGTGGGGATACGCAGCGCCGGTGGCCGTCGCCGCCGGCGCGCTGACGCTGATTGCTGGATGGCCGCTGCCGGCCGGGCCGGTGCTGGTCACCCTCGGCAGCAGCGTGCTCGTCGCAATCTATGTTGTGGTGTGGTGGCGCCAGCCGTCGCTCTTCATCTTCACGATGGGGATGGGCGCCCTCATGTGGCTGGGCGGCAACGTTCGTTGGCTGACCGGCGCCGCGATCCTGCGCGTGGTGTTCTGGTGGCTGGCGTTTCTGGTGGTGACGATTGCCGGCGAGCGCCTCGAGCTGAACCGCGTGTTGCGCCCGACGAGACTGGTGCGCTCGACGTTCGTGCTCTCAGTCGCGCTGATCATTGCGGGCGCAGTCGTGACCGTACCATGGCCGGAGACAGGCGTACAACTTCTCGGCGCCGGCCTCATCGCGCTCGCGTGGTGGCTGTTCCGCAACGACGTCGCCCGACGGACGATCCGCCAGCGCGGCCTGACGCGATTCATTGCCGTCTGTCTGATGAGCGGCTTCGCCTGGCTGATTGTCGGCGGCGTCATCGCGATCACCAGCGGCGTCACGACGACGGGGCCCGTGTACGACGCGCTGCTCCACGCCGTCTTTCTGGGATTTGTGATGTCGATGGTCTTCGGACATGCGCCGATCATTTTTCCCGCCGTCATCGCCACGCCGCTGCAGTACCGTCCCGCGTTCTTCCTGCACGTCGGCATGCTTCACCTCTCGGTCGTTCTCCGCGTCACTGGAGATCTTGTGGATGTCCTGGGCCGCTGGCGTGTGTGGGGCGGACTGCTCAGCGCGATCGCCCTGCTGCTGTTTCTCATCAACACCGCCCGGGCGGTTCTCTCAACCCGGGCGGCGAGCTATCGAGCGACGCGGTAGCTGCGTTCGAGCTCGTCTACCTCCCTCGCAGTCGCCGCCGGGCGAGTTGCGGACTACTCCGCAGCAGCCATGGGATACGCCAGACATATGACGCCGGTCATACCGCGCCGTCCAGCCATGGCGCATGCTGGTCACGCATCGGCTGCCACCGTTGCGCGACACGAAGGTCAAGGAGGTGTTGGATGCGAAAGAACGTACTCATCGGCGCGCTGCTTCTCGTCGGCGTGATGGCGGTCTCCACGCTGGCGGCCGGCGACATGGCTCCGTCGCGCAGGTCCGCGCTCGTCAACTTCGAACGTCACACCGTCATTGCAGGCGTGTTCGTCATCGGCCACGTCGTGATCGTGCACGATGACGAGAAGATGGCGCGCGGCGAGGCCTGCACGACGGTCTACCACTACGACGCCAAGGCGGTGGCGGGAGAAGGCAAATCGGTTGTCGCGTTCATGTGCGAGCCGAAGGCTCGGCCCGTTATCCAGAAAGCTCGCTTGACATCCAGTCGGCTCTCCCCTTCAGGCCCCGACAGGCTGATCGAATACCAGTTGGCCGGTGAGATCGAAGGACATGGTGTGCCGTCCCGTTAGTTCCGCAGTCGTCCCCATGCATGCCGGCCAGACCGAGCGTGACACGCACGCGAGGTCGGTCGGTGTGCAGGCTTCGAGACCCTCAGGTATCAGCTACACCTCCTCAAGGCTTTCTTCAATCCATCGCAACGCGTCCAGCGCGCGAGGAAGTCCGATGGTGGGCAGGGCGAGCAAGGCGACCTGGCGCAACGCCTCCGGCGACACGCCCGCCCGCAAGGCTTTCTTCGCGTGCATATGGACAGTGCGGTCGATGCCTCCACCCACCGACACCGCGAGTTTGGCCAGCGCGACCGTCTGATCGTCCAGCGGCCCCGCGCAGCGGCACACGTCGCTCAGCTCGTCGTAGGCCGCGGCCACGGCGGGATATCGCGCCTCGAAGCGTTTCCAGCTGCGCGGCTTCTTCTGCTCGCGCGCCGCCGCGCTGCTACGACGCACGATTGTGGGAGACATGCTGCGCCTCATACAAATCCAGACACTGCGCGCACAGCCCGTGATCGACTCGCCATCCAGGATAGTCGCGCTCAATGCGCTGTCGGGCGGCGGCCGACAGCCGTTCGGGGTTTCGGTCGAGCGACGCGACCGGGAACCGGCACACCGGACAGCGTCCGGTATGCGCGTTCCGGCTCGCGGCCGGCGGGCGCATCGCGAACTCGACCAGCCGCTCGTGCGTAGGCTCGACGCGATCGAACCACTCTGCGAACAGCCCTGCGGCATCGGGGCCCAGCATCGGAAAGGCCGCCTCGAACTCCCCGGCCCGCAGAGCACGCGTCTGCGGGCTCCCCATTCCCTGGCGCGCGAGACGGCCGTCGATGGTCACGTCCCACAGCGCGCGGTACCGATCGCGCACGATGTTGTCGGCCGACGGACCATCATCGGACGGAGGAAGCGCGCGCCGGTAGCCAAACGCCGGGTCGAGCATGTCCGAAATGTGCACCAACTCGTGCCTGAGGAAGCCCGAAAGAAACGGCGTGTCGAGCAGCAGCGCGGGTCGAACTTTGATCACGAGCAGCGGACGGCGATCCGCCTCGCCGTCGGGCACGGCACGATCGAACAAATCGGCGCCCTCCTCCTGCGGCCGCACCGCTCGCAGCACACGACACTGGCTGAGCCGCCCAGACAGATTCCCCGGCTGGCCGATCGCCTGCTCGATTGCGCCCTGAAGTCCGAGCGTCGCGAACCATTCCCGGTGCACCTCGCGAAACGCCGCTTCTCTGCCGTCGGCATCCGCAATCTGATACGCGCGATTCCGCGCTTGCCGAAACGCGCGCGCCTTCTCCACCGTCGCCGTGCGCTCGGCCAGCATGACGGCTTCCTCGACGAGGTCGTGCGCATACGTCACGGGAATCATGGGCGGCGTTGAATCTGAATGAGATCGTCGGCCGAGCCGCACGCCATGGGGGCATCGTCGGAGAGCTCGGCCCGGACGGCGAGATCGGTGCGTCCGCCTTCGATGCGAGCGCGCGCACACTCGCCGTCCAGAAATCGAAGGAAGAGCGCTCCCCACGCGCTGTAGAAGCTGCCCGTGTCTTCGGTCACAAGGCGCGAGGCGAATGCGCGGCCAAAGTGTCCGAGATGGTCTCGCAGAAACGTGCGTTCCGCCTGCCTGGTCACGGCCAGCGTTTCTTCCGCCTCCGCCGTCCCCTCGCCGGCGTCCATGAACCGCGCCTGCTTGAGGTTGAGGAACTCCATGAACTCGCACTCACACGCCACGTGATCCTGACGCACTTCCGACGCCGAGGGCGGCGTCAAGCCAAAGGCGAGGTAGTAGCCCGAGATATCGGCGAGCTGCTGCGGCTGCTGGAACTTGTTGTCGTCGTCGTACTCGGTTTCGCAGCCGCACACCAGCCCGCGCGTCGTGTGGCCGAACACGCGCCAGGACTGGACGGCGAGCGCCTCAACGTGTTGTCCGGCATCTCGCAGCCGATCGACGCAGGCCGCGAAGTGACCGCTCGAATCCGGATCAACACACCGAAGTGCGTCCACCAGCATCGCGAAACCGTCGCACGCCCCCATCGCGCGCAGCGTCGCCGCTGCCGGCGTTTGAAATGCGAGCGAAAATGTGCGATACGCGGTCGCTTTCGCAAGGGCTGTGACGATGTGTGATTCGGTGTTGGCCATGTCCCACCTCAAATCGAATTCGCGTGCTTGTTCGATCGCACGTGCACCGGCTCCTCGACGGTCGTGCGGAACAGCTCCTGGCCGCGGCGCCCGAACGCGATGACCGTGTCGTTATAGAGCTCGACCTTTCGCCCGTGGAGCGTTCCCTCGTAGATCTTGGGGCCTTCCTGAATCTCGTACTTATAAATGATGCGGTTCGATCGCCTGAACAGTTGTAGCACCGCCACCAGTTCCCGGCTCGGGTTCACGTAATTGTCGATCGCGGCATCGACGCCGGGACCGAACATCTGCGTCAGGTAGGGCCGCGGCACCCAGCGTGGAGGAATGTAGTAGCCGTTCGGCTGCGTGCCGAACTGCGGGTAGAGCGGCAAGGCCACCTTCGCGATGTGCACCAGAAAGTACAACGGATTGTAGCGATCCTCGGCCCACGTGCCGTCTTCGGCCACCTGGACGAGCCCCTGCATGCGGATCTGTCCGATGCAGGCGGCCATGCAGCGGGTCTCCATCGGCTCTCCGTCGCTTTCCGGGTCCGTACCCTCGACTCTGGGATAGCAGGCGATGCACTTCTCGCTCGTGCGCGTGTTGCCCCGGTACATCGTCTTCTTGTACGGGCAGGCTTCGACGCACTTCCGGTAACCGCGGCATTCGGCTTGATCGATCAGCACGATGCCGTCTTCGGGGCGTTTGTAGATAGCGCTGCGAGGACACGCCGCGAGGCAGGCCGGATACGAGCAATGATTGCAGATTCGCGCGAGGTAGAAGAACCAGGTGTTATGGATCGGCAGCTGCTCCCCGGTGGGATCGAGCTGGTTGCGAACGCCGGGCCTGCCCAGCGGGTTGTCCTCGTAGATGTTCGGCGAGTTCCATTCCTCGTCTGTCGGAAGGTACCCGAGCACGCGCGCGCTCTCCGGCGTCAGCGCGCGATCGGCCGCCTCGAAGACCGTCTGGCCGTCGAACTTGCCATAGGGCGCCGAGCGGCTGTCGGACGCGTTCCCGCTCCACAATTGCCCGCCGGGATTCGCCTGCTCGAGCAGGCCGAGAATCTTCGCGTCCCACCACCGCGGGTAGCCGCCGTAAGGTTTGGTCTCCACGTTCGCCCACCACATGTGCTCCTGACCTTTGCTGAAGGTCCAGGTCGACTTGCACGCCATCGTGCAGCTCTGGCAGGCGATGCAGCGGTTGATGTTGAACACGAACGCGAACTGTCGCGAAGGGTACCGCGCGTCGTAGGGATAGCTCATGTCGCGCCCGAGCTGCCAGTTCTTGACGGTAGGCATGATTAGCTCCTGGATCGGATCAGCCGCAGCGGTTGGGCCTCGATCTCGTCGGGGCGATCGGTGACGACGTACCTCACCCGACTCCACACATTCACGCTTTCGTCAACGAGGCGCGCAATTTCCTCGTCGCCGAGCAGCTGCCACGCCTGATGGGCGCCCGCATAGAAGGCGTTGCGGTACAACGCCTGTATCTGCGCCCGGTTGTAGCCCAGTTGCGCGAACTCGTCGGCGAAGGCGGCAGCCATCTCGCGCGTCACGCATTCGTCGCCCGGCAGCTCGACGCCGACGAGCTCCTGAGGATCGGTTGGATCCGGATTGTCGTAAGGCATGTCACCCTTTCCTCTTCGTCAGATCCCCGGCGAGATACCGCTTCATCTCGTCGCTCTCGTTGTCCGGTGAATACCCGGTCGTGGCCGGAGCCCATCGTCCCTTGCCTCCCATGCCGCCGTCCTCCGCTTTTGTCACGCGGACCAGCGTTTCCTTGGGCACCGTGTTCACGGCGTGATTGTCGGCCTCGCCGCCGAAGATGAAGGACATGGCGGTCTTCGCCTTGTGGAACAGCGTGTCGGTCTGGTGCATCGGCATGTGCCAGTTGCGCGTGACCGACTGCTGCGATCCGTACCGGAGGTTCGCCTGGTACCCGGTGTTCTCCGACAGCGCGCGTCCGTCGGGCCGCGTCTCGTGCGCCTTAACGCTCTTTTCGGTCGCCATGAACGGGGCGTGCTTCATCATCACGATGTTGTACGGATACGCGCGGTTGTAGGTCGCGCGCAGCATGCAGCGCGCCACGCGATAGAACGGATCGTCGGGTTTGGCCCCGATGTAGGGCCGATCGGCCGGGTTCGCGTCGATGTACACGTAGTCGCCGTCGTTGATCCCCAGGTCGCGCGCCGCCTGCGGATTGATGTGCAACTGGTGCTCGCCCACGCACGGCGCGCGCTTGTCCAGGCGATAGGGGTCGCCGAAATTCGAGTCGTAGAGCATGTGCCAGTCCACGTTCGACCAGCTCGAATGGACGCGGTGCCGCGTCTTGGGCGTGAGGCAGTAGAACTGAAATCCCTTCTCCCACAGGAAGTTTTTCGTCAGTCGCGCCTGGGGCCACGGCATTTTGATGTTGCGGATCGTCCGGTCGTCCCAGTGCTCGGCCGCTCGCGAAATGCCGTAATCCTCGGGCCGGACGTACGGGTTCGAGCTCACGATCACGTTGGGCAGGTACGGTGTCGCCTCCGGCCCTTCGCGGTGCACGATGAAGTTTTCGCCGTACTCGATCGCCTCCGGCACGTCGGCATACGCGTGCAGCCGTCCGGTATCGGTGTGGAACGGCTCGCTGTCGTGGATCTGCTCGTAGAACGGAATCCGGGGGTAGGTCCGGAAGTTCAGCAGCGCGCCTCCGGGAGGACCGTACTTGCCCGCCATCAGGTCCGCCACTGTGTAGCCGCTGGTCGTCGTGCTGGTGTCGAGCAGTCGTTGGAGGTACACCGACCGCTTGCCTTCGTGCTCGAATTTGAACATGTCGACGAAGCGCTGGTCTCCAGTCACCCTGGCCATTGCCGTGGCGATGCCTGCGAGAATCGCCAGATCGTCCTTGCTGTCGAACACCGGCGGGATGCCGCCTTTCCAGACCTGAAGAAACGGGTTCGAGCAGCTCGCCGTCACTTCCAACCCTTCGAACTCCAACCACGAGTTCGCCGGCAGCGCGAGATCGGCGTATTCGATCGAGGCCGTCATCTGAATGTCGATCGACACGATCATCTCGATATTCGGGTTGACGTTCTTGATCATCTCGTAGGCCCACTTGGCGTTGTTGATCAGGTTCACATTCGAAAAGATCATCGCCTTGGTGGGCGTCGGCATGTGCGTGCTGCCGGTGAAGTTCTTTCGCCCGAACTTCGGCGTGTTGACGATGAGCGCCTTGTCGCCGTGGTTCCAGTACGCCGGCTCCTCGTCCTTCGTGTAGGCGTGCGCGTGCACCGCTTTGCCCGGCGAGGCTTCGTCGAGCGACAACTGGAACGGATCCTCCGCGACCCACCCCTTGAAGCCCGGGCCCGTCCAGGCCGATCCCTGAAAGAGCGCGGCCTTGTAGTTGCCCGCCCACGTATGGCAACCGGCGCCCGGCTTGCCGATGTTGCCGGTGAGCATCAGCGGCAGATACGCGGCCCGATTCATCTCGGTCGCATGGAACCAGTGATTGATCCCTTCTCCTTGATGGATCGCCACCGGCGCAATCGTCGCGATGTCCTCAGCAAGCTGTTCGATAAGTGCCTTCGGGGCTCGCGTGATCTCGGCGACTGTGTCGAGGTCGTAATCTTTCAGGTGAATCTCGTAGAGGGTCCACAGCGTCGCGCACTCGACCGTTCTGCCGTCGGCAAGCCTGATCGGGAACCGCCCCGCGAGCGCCGGCTCGATGCCTCTCTTCGTCATCGCGTCGCCGATATCCTCGCGCGTGACGGCGGCCGGGCCATTCCTCTTCGCATCCCAGACCACGAAGTCGCCGAGCTGGGCGTGCTGCTCGAGCGTGAGCCCCTGAATTTTCATCGACGGGCCGTCGGGCCCAATCGCCGTCTTGTACCCGGGGAACACTTCGTGCGCGCGCAGGCGCTTGAGCGTGTCGGTACGGACGAGCAGCGGGAAGTCGGTGAACTGCTTGATGAACGTCTCGTCGTAGTGTTTCTTGTCGATCATCAGCCGCGTGATGCCGAGAAAGAGCGCCGCGTCGGTCTGCGGACGAATCGGAATCCAGTAGTCGGCCTTGGTCGAGGGGGGGCCGTACTCCGGCGCGATGACCACGATCTTCCCGCCGCGCTCCATGGTTTCGATGAACCAGTGCGAGTCGGTCAGCTTGTTCTCGACCAGATTCTTGCCGTCCATGATGATGAGCTTCGAGAACCTGAGATCGTTGAAGTCGCAGTCCGAGGCCTGGAGGCCGTGCACCCACGGATGGCCCGGTGCCTGATCGCCGTGCCATGTGTAGTTGGAGAAGTTGCGGCCGGCCTTCGCCTCTTCAGGCTTCACGCCGCGGATTTTCACGTCGAGCAGCGCCATCGAATTATTGAGCCGGTACATGCCGTACTTGCCCAGCACGCCGAGCAGGCCCATACCGCCGCGCATCTTGATCGTGCGGGTGCCGGCGCCGCCCACCTCCTTCACCATCTCCGGCTGATAGCCCTGTGCAAGCAGACGCTCCGTGCCAGCCTCGCCGCTGTAACGCCGCGCAATCGCATCGAGCGCCGAGGCGATGTGGGCAAACGCGTCGTCCCATGAGATCTGGATGAACTCGTCCTCGCCCCTGCGGCTGAAGTAATACTTTTCCTTGTTCTCCGCGGTCAGCTCGGGAAAGCCCGCCTCCGCCCAGGCCTTCCATCCCTTCCGGACGATGGGGTGGCGCAGGCGGTACGGCCCGTACAGCACGCGATGGAACGTGTAACCCTTGGCGCACTGCCGCGGGTTCCAGTTGATCGTCGCGTGATTGCCGTACAGATCGGCGTAGTTCTGATAATCGTACGTGGCACCGCTGCGAACCACGACCCCGTTTCGCACGTAGGCACGGATGCGGCACGCGTGGGTGTCGTTCGGCGAGCAGACCCAGTCGAAGGAGGAATCGTAGCGATACTGATCGTGGTAGATCTTTTCCCAGTCGCGTGAGATCTTCCGCGCCAGCGGATTACCGTCGTCGGTCGGCCGGAACAGACGGCACCCCGCCTCGAGGCCAGTCAGCGAGAGCGCGGCGCCGGCGCCGAGAAACTGCAGGAACCGCCGGCGTGCGAGATCTGCATGATCGTTGACGTGGTGCGTGTCGTTCACAGTGCGCTCCTTGTTATTTCTCGAGCACCAACTCCTGCCAGATCGTGACTGACTTCTTGCCGTCGCGGTCGCCGGCGCTGCCGTTCCAGACGGCGAATGCGACCGGCACGCGACCGCCGGGCGAAAGCCGGACCTCGCCCGATGCGCCGGTCAGCGCCCGCGTGAACTGCACGAGATACGACCCGGTCACATGCTCGCCGGTCGCGTTCACCGATTGCGAAGCCCTGGGATGAGCCTTGAGCGTCCCGAAGCCTTGCGCCGTCAGGTTCTCCGCGGCGCTGTGTCGCGTCGGATCCGCCACAATGTTTCCGGCACCCCATGCGGTGACGAATGTCCGGTCGGATTGGAGGGTCAGCGCGTTGCGCGTCGGCTGCTCGAGCGGCGACTTCGACGGGTTCGGGTACGAATCGATGCCGATGTTGGGATAGATGTTGTCCAGTTCCTGAAAGGCCGGTGCCATGTCGGCCTGCCGTTCAGCCTTCCACATCCAGATATTCACGGGCGCGCCCGGCTGTCCCATCGCGAAAAAGGGCGGGTTGGGCTCGAGCGCGAACTCCACGGCGGCGCTGTCGCGGAAATCCTGGGGTCGAATCGCGGTCTCGTCGTAGGTCCCGTCTTCCCATTTCAGGAGGAGCGCGAGATTGCGGCCGTCGTGCACCGCCCGTACCGTGATCTCTTCAGGGCGATCGGTCCGCCACCACAACGGCATCATGTGCAGGTTCACGGTCGGGGTGTCCCGCCAGATCCCCGAGTCCGGGTGTGTCGGCAGTTGCCGCACGCGCGTGGCGACAATGCGAAATTGCTTCATCTCGACTTTGGCACGCTGCACGTCGCTCGACAGCGAACGCACGAAGTGCACGAGGTGCCACGCATCGTTGCCCTGCAGGTATCCGCTCTGCGGCATTGGCGAGCCGGGCAGCCCGGCGACGGTTCGGCGATACACGCTGTGAGGATCGGGGCTGCCCTTGAAGACGCCGAGCGTCAGATCGCGCGGCCGCGTCGGGTACCCTTTGGAGTCGACTTGTTTCTGCGCGCCGTCGCCCCGACCGGTGGTGCCGTGGCAGGGCGCACATCCCTTCAGGAATAACTCACGGGCACGGGCTTGCGCTGCTGCGTCGTAGGCAGGTTCGGATGGGACCGTGATGACGCCGCCCGCGCCATTGCCCCAGTGGTCGGGCTCGTGGCCGGCTTTGATGGCAAACGGACGCTTCGAAAACGTCTTCACGTAGTGCACGAGCCCCCAGCGGGTCTCCTCGCTCAGATGGGCCCAGGAGGGCATCGCCGAACCCGGCATGCCTCGCGACATCGTCCCAAACAGGTCTTCGTCGGTGGCTACGCCGTCCCATGTGGAGATCAACCTGAACTGTCCGAGCGTGAAATCGCGGGGGCGTGGATAGAGAAGGTAGGCCGCGCTCCCGAGTCCGTCACCCGCGCTGCCGTGACAGGCCACACACTCTTTTTCGTAGGTTGTCCGTCCGAGGGTGACAAGATCTGGCGAACTGGGCAGGATGTGTGTGGGATTGATGGCGTGCGGAATGACGCCAGGTTCAACGCTTTCCGGCGTCGATGGCGTGCAACTGCCCGCTATCGCGAGGGTCCAGAGACCGAGGAACAGGCGCCGCGCAAGGTCCAAACCCATCCAAAACCTCCCTGGCACGATCTTGTACCCTGAACCGAAACAGCTTCATATGACGCCGGTCATACGACATGAACCCATCCGATGACTGGCTGCCGGCCTTACGAAACAATTACATTCGCCCGGCGTCCACCCCCGTACCATCGAGACCATGTCCCCTTCACCACAGTCGAATCCTCGCGTGCTGCTGACGTCGGTCTTCGGGCCTTTCGCTCGCGACGACGAGTTCGGCAGCCGCGCCATTAACCCGATCGAGCTCTACCACAATCAAGTCACGCGCGCGCAGGGGCCGTTCTCGCTGCGGATGCACCATCGCTCATGGGGCATCATGCTGATCCAGGAGAACATCTCTGCGCCGTCGACGCTGCTCGATTTCCCGACCCGCGAGCGATTCGTTCAGGAGCTGACGTCGAACGCGTACGACATCGTCGGTATCTCGGGAATCATCGTAAACATCGGGAAGGTCCGGGAAATGTGCCGGCTCGTCCGCCTGCACTCGCCACACTCGGTACTCGTCGTCGGCGGCCACGTCAGCGCCATTCCCGGCATCGAGCGGATGCTCGACGCCGATCACATCGTGAAAGGCGAGGGCATTCGCTGGTTTCGCGAGTTCCTCGGCGAGCCGGTCGATGCGCCGATCGCGCATCCGGCGATTCCATCCTCGTTCGGGTTCCGGCTCATGGGCCTGAAGGCTCCGCGCGGCGGCGGCGATCCGGCGGCAACCATCATCCCGTCGGTCGGCTGTCCGATGGGCTGCAACTTCTGTGCGACCTCGTCGTTCTTCGGCGGGAAGGGCCATTTCGTCAACTTCTACCAGACGGGCGCGCAGCTGTTCGGCATCATGTGCGACGTCGAACGCAAGCTGGACGTGCGCACCTTCTTCATGATGGACGAGAACTTCCTCCTGTATAAGAAGCGGGCGCTCGATCTGCTCGACCACATGACGCGCCACGGCAAGGCGTGGTCGATGTTCGTGTTTTCCTCGGCCAACGCGATTCGCCAGTACGACATGCGCCAGCTCGTCGAGCTCGGCGTGAGCTGGGTGTGGATGGGATTCGAGTCGCCCGACTCGGGATTCACGAAGCTGAAGAACGTCGATACGATCGCGCTGACGCGCGAGCTGCAGTCGCACGGCATCCGCGTGCAGGGATCGACGATCGTCGGCATGGAGCACCACACGCCGGAGAACATCCGCGGCGAAATCGAACACGCCGTTGCGCACGAGGCGGACTGCCATCAGTTCATGCTCTACACGCCGGTGCCCGGCACTCCGCTGCACGCCGACATGCAGGCGCAGGGGCGAATGCTGGACGAGGTCGACCTGGCCGATATTCACGGGCAATACAAGTTCAACTTCAGGCACGAGCATATCGGCCGCGACGATTCGAAAGCCTGGCTCGACTGGGCGTTCCAGCGCGATTTCGAGGTCAATGGGCCGAGCCTGCTCCGCATGATGCGGACGATATTCGAGGGATGGAAGCGGTACGGTCAGGACAGCGATGCGCGCGTGCGGGCCCGTTTCACGGCCGAAGCATCGAAGCTCCGCGAGGGATACGGAGCGGCGTTGTGGGCCATGGAGCGGTATCTCCGCGACTCGAACGCGCCGATCAGCGCGCGCGCGCGGGATTTGCGCCATCAGATTGAGCGGGAACTTGGCGGACTCTCGTGGGCCATCGATCGGCTCGTGGGTCCTGTCCTGCTCTGGTCGTCGCGTCGTGAGGCGGCGATGTTCCCGGCCGGACGCCCGCTCGAGCCCCAGACGTTCGTCGAACGGCGCCACTGGACAATTGACTCCCCGTAGACACCGGTGCCATTTTGTCGGCCATTTTCCCCACTGGTGCGGAAAACTCCGCGCGTCTTCAGATGAGCGCATGACGCCATGGCGCCCTCGACCGAAGGCACGCACCTTGCTGTCTGAAGAGCGGAGGCTAGCAATGGCACACGCAAACGTCTGGTGGCATCAACCTTGGGTGCGGACTACGGAAAGCGTGCTCGGGCACATAGCCGCCGTCATCCTGGGATTCGTCATGATGGTGGTCGGACTGGGTTTAGGCGTGACGATGATCATGCTGCCGGTGGGCATCGTCGTCGGCCTTATCGGTGTGGCACTCTTCGTGGGTGGACTGTTCGCACATATCGACGAGAAGACCTAAGCGCATCCAAGCGTCCAGCGCCGCTCGCAATTCGGTTAACGTCCGATCCCGTTGCTCGAGGATCAGTGCCTTGCCGGCCGAAGCCGATTGACTCTGCGGCGGGCCCGGACGAAGATGAGCAGTCAATCGACACAATGGAGCGGGAAACGATTCGAGCGGCGGGGTGGGGAGCGGCATTCACGGCGATTCTGGCCGCGATGATTGTGCTCGGATCGCGCGGTCTCGAGCACTTTGACGCGGCGCTCGTCGGCTACACCTTCGCCACGCTCTTTGCGACCTTCGGCATCACCTACCGTTACGCGATGTGGCTGCAGCGTCCGCCGACGCGCATGTACTGGCGCCGAGGATGGCAGCTGTTTCTGTCGCGTGGGTTTGCCGGGCGGAAGATCGCGCAGCTGTCGCGCCGGCTGTTCCTCGAGTTCGGCGCCAACCGGTTCATCTTCCGACGCGGCGCTCTGCGCGGCACGGCCCACTGGCTGATCATGTGGGGCAGCCTGCTCGCGGCCGCGATCACGTTCCCGCTGGTGTGGGGCTGGATAGAGTTCCGCACGGTCCCCGGCCGCTTCGACGTGTATCGCCCGTACGTCTTCGGCTTTCCCGGGAGCGACTTCCCGATCGACTCGTGGATCGGGTTCATCATCTTCCACGGCCTCGTCTGGGCGTCGGTGCTGGTCATTGCGGGCGTCATGATTGCGTTTCGCCGCCGCATGGTGGATCACGGCGCGGTCGCCGTGCAGCGAATCTCCGATATTCTCCCGCTGCTGCTGCTGTTCGCGATCAGCGTGACGGGGCTCATGTTGACGGCGAGCTACACCTGGATGAAGGGATACGCGTACGATTTTCTCGCCATCCTCCACGCCATCACCGTCATCTTCACGCTGCTGTGGCTGCCCTTCGGCAAGCTGTTTCACATCTTTCAGCGCCCGGCTCAGCTCGGGGTCAGCTTCTACAAGGACGCCGGCCGCCTGACCGAACAGGCGCGCTGCCGCCGCTGCAGCGAGCCTTTCGCCTCCGCCATGATGCTGCGCGATCTGGCCGTGGTGGAGCACCAGCTCGGCTTCAGGTACGAGATGGCGCAGGGCGGCGCGGCCGACCACTATCAACAGGTCTGTCCTCGCTGCCGCCGGGCGCTCTTCGGGCTCGCCCAGGGCGCGCTGTGGCAGCACGCGCTCACCGACCGCTTGGCGGACCATGGCGACCATTCCAGTTGACGACCTGACAATCACGCGCGAGTTCGGGCCGCACCTGTCCCGGATGAGCGGCGCGAGCCTGTCGACGGCGACCGAGCCGGATCGGCTCGTGCGCACGCACTGCTGCTTCTGCGGGCAGCAGTGCGGCATCCAACTCAAAGTCAAAGACAACCAGGTGATCGGCTTCGAGCCGTGGGAGGAATTTCCCTTCAACCGCGGCATGCTGTGCCCCAAGGGGGTGAAGCGCTACCTGCAGGGCTCGCATCCCGATCGTCTGCTCACCGCGCTGCACCGCGATTCGTCGGCCGCCGGGGGGTTCCGGCAGATGCCCTACGAGCAGGCGATCGCGAAGGTGGCCTCGGAGATCGCGCGCCTTCAGCACGCGCACGGGAACAGCGCCATCGGGCTGCTCGGCGGCGCGAGCCTGACGACCGAGAAGACCTATCTGCTCGGTAAGTTCGCCAGAGTCTGCCTGAAAACGCCCTACATCGATTACAACGGGCGCCTGTGTATGGTGAGCGCCGGTGCCGCCAACAGGAAGGCGTTCGGCATCGACCGCACGACGAACCCCTGGTCCGACATGATCGGCACCGATGTCATCTGGGTGGCGGGATCGAACGTGGCAGAGTGCTCCCCCATCACGACCAATTACATCTGGCAGGCCCGCGAGCTGGGTGCCAAGGTCATCGTCCAGGATCCGCGCATCACGCCCATCGCGCGCACCTGCGATCTGTTCCTGCCGGTGAAGCCGGGGCGGGATGCCGCGCTGTTTGCGGGCGTCCTCAACCTGATGATCGAGCGCGGCTGGATCGATCGCGAATTCATCGACGCACACACCGTGGGCTTCGACGCTGTCGCGAAGTACTGCAGCGAGTGGACGCTCGCGCGTACCGCGGAGGTCACCGGCGTGCCGTCGCGATCGCTGCTTCAGGCTGCGGAGTGGTGGGGCACGGCGAAGACGAGCTTCCTGTTCCACGCGCGCGGCATCGAGCACCACTCCAACGGCGTCCAGAACGCGCTCGGCACCATCAACCTCGTGCTCGCCTCCGGCCGTCTCGGCAAACCCAAGAGCGGCTACGGCACGATCGTCGGGCAGGCCAACGGCCAAGGGGGCCGCGAGCACGGCCAGAAGTGCGACCAGCTGCCGGGCTGCCGCGATATCGCGAACCCCGAGCATCGCAAATACATCGCCGGGGTGTGGGGCATCGACGAATCCGACATGCCGGGCGCCGGCGTCGACGCCTACGAGATGTTCCGCAAGATCGATGCGGGGGAGATCAAAGGGCTCATTGCGATCTGCTTCAACCCGAAGGTCTCTCTCCCCGATTCCCATTTCATCGAGCGTTGCCTCGACAAACTGGAGTTCTTCGTCTCCATCGATTTTTTCCTGAACGACACGGCCCGCCATGCCGACATCGTCCTGCCCGGCAGCCTTCAGGAAGAAGACGAAGGACTCGTCACGCAGGTGGAAGGCCGCGTCATCAAGATCAACAAGGCGGTGGACTGCCCCGGCGAGGCCCGTCAGGACTGGATCATCATTCAGGACATCGCGAAGGCGCTCGAACGTCCTTTCGGATTCACGTTTGGCAGCCCGCGCGAGATCTTCGAAGAGCTCCGGCGCGCCAGCAAAGGCGGCGTGGCCGATTATTCCGGCATTACGTACGAAAAAGTCGAAAGCCGGATGGGCGTGTTCTGGCCGTGCTACAGCGAGGACCCGCAGACCGGAGAGGCCGTCGATCATCCCGGCACGCCGCGACTGTTCGAAGCGGGAAGCTACAACCCCGTGGCGAAGGGTGCGGGGCCGTTTTACTTTCCCGACGGCAAAGCGCGGTTCAACGTGGCCGACTATCGCGCGCCCGTCGACGACGCGTGCGAGGAGTTTCCGTTGTTTCTGACGACCGGCCGGGTGGTCAGCCAGTTTCTCTCAGGCACCCAGACCCGTCGAATCGGCCCGTTGGTCGATCAGTACCCGGAGCCGCGCATCGAAATGCATCCACGGCTCGCCGCCAGGCTCGGCATCCACGACGAGGACTGGACGGTCGTCGAAACACGCCGCGGCGCGATGACGCTTCGGGCCATGGTCGTCACGAGCATCAGGCCCGACACGGTCTTCGTTCCCTACCACTGGCCCGGCGAGAAGAGCCCGAATCGCCTCACCGTCGCCGCGCAGGATCCGATCAGCAAGATTCCGCAATACAAAGTGTGCGGGTGCCGGGTTCGAAAGGCGGAGGCCGCGCCCGAGTACTCACGCATCCTCGAGCCGCAGCAGTAGGACGACCATGCCAAAGCCCGCACACCTCAACTTCTACATCGACCCGAACCGCTGCATCGGCTGTCAGGCATGCGTGCAGGCCTGCACCGAGTGCGACACCCATCGCGGCGAGTCCATGATCCACCTCGAGTTCGTTAATCGCGCGCAAAGCGTGCAGACGGTGCCGGTCGTCTGCATGCACTGCGAGCAGCCGACCTGCGCCGAAGTCTGCCCGGCCGATGCGATCAAGCGAACCGGGGACGGCGTCGTGCAGTCGGCGCTGAAGCCCCGGTGCATCGCGTGCGGCAACTGCGTGCTGGCGTGCCCGTTCGGCGTCCCCGAGGTGAACGACGAACGCCAGATCATGATGAAGTGCGACATGTGCTACGACCGGACGAGCAGCGGAAAGAAACCCATGTGCGCAACCGTCTGCCCGAGCCAGGCGCTGTTCTTCGGCACGCGCGAACAGATCGACCAGCTGCGTCCGCTCTCTGAGCCGATCAATCGGTTTCAGTTCGGCAACCAGACGATCTCGACGCGGGTGTTCGTGATGGCGCCGAAACAGATCGCGCGTGTGCAGCCGCACCTCGACGTCACCGCCGCGATGGATGAGTCGCCGCAGTCCCGCGCGGTTTTGCTGAAAGTCGTCGCCGACCCGTTCGAGGATGTGCAGATTTGAGCCGCGTCGATGCCCGCGTCGACACGCCCGGCCGTGAAGGCTTGACGGGCACCGCCCCCGCCAATCTCTACACACCGGTCGTTGACACCGAGGACATCACGGTCGCGCCCGATGGGCGCCCCATGGACGAGCAGCCCAGGTGGCGCCGCGACTTCCCCATCGATGTTCCGGAGGATCTCTACGTCGCGCGCCGCGACTTCATGAAATTCATGGTCCTCACGAGCCTGGCGTTCACCGCCGGTCAGTTCTGGATCGTGGCTCAGAACTGGTTACGGCGGCGCCGAGGTGTTCCCGAGTTGAAGCGGATCGCCGGGATCGCCGACCTGCCCGTCGGAGGCGCGTTGACGTTCGTGTACCCGCAGGACACGGATCGGTGCGTGCTGATCCGCCTCGAGGCGGATGTACTGGTCGCCTACAGCCAGCAATGCACACACCTCTCGTGCGCGGTCATTCCGCAGGCCGAGCGGAATCGGCTCTACTGTCCCTGCCACGAAGGCGCGTTCGATCTGCGATCGGGCCGCCCGATCGCGGGCCCGCCGAATCGTCCGCTCACCCGCGTCGTCCTGGACGTGCGCGGGCAGGACATCTATGCGACCGGCATCGAGCTGAGGACCGTGTAACGTGGCGGTGACACGTCCGTTCACCCGCGAGCAGCGCGCGACCATCGTCTACGGCATGCTGGTGTTCGTGCTGATCCTGGCCCTCCTGCAACTCTGGCTGCTCACCGCGACCATGAATGCCTACCTCGGCGGGGATGACACGGTGATCTGGCCCGCAGCGGGCGCGAGCCTGCTGTGTCTCACCCTCAATGTCGGGTTGTGGCGGTACCTCCTGCGGATGGAACGAGCCCGAACGTGAACGTCGCCGGGATGCATCCATCGTATTTCGCGCTGGTGATGGCCACGGGCATCGTGTCCATTGCGTGCCATCTGACCGGGCTGGGTCGCATCGCCGGGATTCTCTTCGCGCTGAACATGGCGTTCTACGCCGTCCTCTGGGTCCTGACGGCGCAACGTCTCATCCGGCACACCGCACGGGTCACCGCCGATGTGCTGGACCATGGACGCTCGGTCGGCTTCTTCACGACGGTCGCCGGAACGTGCGTGCTCGGCAGCCAGTTTGTCAGCGTCGGCGGCATGTGGCGGGCAGGGGCCGCGCTCTGGTTTGTGGGCATCGGGCTGTGGGCGTTGATCACCTACGCCGTGCTCACAGCGCTCACCGTCAAGGCCGCAAAGCCCGCGCTCGCGCAGGGCATCAACGGGGGGTGGCTGCTACCGGTCGTCGCCGCCCAATCGGTGTCGGTGTTGGGCACGCAGCTGGCGCCCGGCTTTGGCGCGGGTCACGACCGGGTGTTGTTCTTCTGTCTCGCCATGTGGCTGGGGGGCGGGATGCTCTACATCTGGATCATTTCGCTGATCTTCTACCGCTACACTTTCTTTCCGCTGCTGCCGTCGGAGCTCGGGCCGCCATACTGGATCAACATGGGCGCGATGGCCATCTCCACCCTCGCCGGAGCTCTGCTGGTGATCGCGGCGCCGGGTTCGCCGCTGCTCACCAGCCTGCTCCCGTTCCTGAAGGGCTTGTCGCTGCTGTGCTGGTCAACAGCGACCTGGTGGATTCCGATGCTGGTCATCCTGGGCGTGTGGCGTCACGGATACCAGCGCTTTCCCTTCACCTACGATCCGTTGTACTGGGGAGCGGTCTTTCCGCTGGGAATGTACACCGTCTGCACGATTCGCCTGTCGCAAGCCCTCGACATCCCGTTTCTGATGCCGTTCACGCGCAGTCTCTCGGTCGTCGCCCTGTGTGCCTGGCTCGCCGTCGCGCTCGGAGGGGTCGCAAGCCTCACGCGACGCTCAGAGCGCAATTGGTCGGGATGACAGGATTCGAACCTGCGACCCCCTGACCCCCAGTCGCTTTTCGACACTTTTTCAGGGAATGGCATCGGGACGCAGGAGGCGTCGAAACCCGCATAGGCGTTGGGCGAACTTGCGCCGGCGTCGTTTCACGCGACACCAGCGGAAACCGCCAGAGAGCGCGATTTTGTTACCACTGTGTTACCACAGTTCGACCCTTTGACTCCCCTCGCGTCAGGCGTCACTGATTCGTAATCAGCAGGTCGTCCGTTCAATCCGGATCGCCGGCTCCAATTTTCCTCGATAATTCATCAACTCTCGCGGCCCACTGTGCACCCTTGGCCAGCTTGGGTAACAAATGGGTAACAACGAGTTGCGACTGGGCTTCCGCCGGGCAGTCTGTTGCGCGGATAGCGTCGCTCGGAAACCGGCCGACGATTGAGGCCGCGCCGTCCTCAACGCGCTGGCGAACCGCTGGAAGAAGATGTTCGGGACACAGAATCCGCCGGATCGCTGAACTACGCGCCGAGAGCTGATCGCCCGCTGAAGGCGCGTCAGACGACGTGAGGCCTCGGCCCCTTCCGGTAGCCGGGCTGATTCGCGATCATGCTCTTAACCAGCGAAAAGTCAGGGATGCTTGAGTAGACAAACCGCTCGGCCTGCCGCACCTGGAGCGAATTCTGGTTGAGGACATTCTCAGGCGCGAGGTCGAGCGGCGTCCCCTTCCGGAAGGCGCGGGTCCACTTCAACAGCTCGCCGAAGTGGGGGATGATGCGGTCTTGGTCGCGGAGCACATTCGTCCGGCACATCTCGACGCCGTTGCGAATCACTTCCTCATGGGAGCGGCAGTAGAAGGCGAGCGAGAGTGTGCTCGCGAGCGGCAGGTAGATCTCGATTCCGAGGACGGCCAGCCCAAGATTGCCCCGCAACGGACTCGCCTTCTCGACGAGGTTCTGCAGCCCGATAGGATTGTCGGAAATGTAAAGCGGAGCGTCAGGCGTCGTTTCGAACAGCAACCAGGACTTGTCCAGAATGTGCATCGCGAACTCGTTGGTGTCGCGAAGCGAGAGCAAGGACAACGCCTTGGCGTCGTCCGCGGTCATTGCCGGCAGCAGCTTTTCGACGGAGGTCCGATCAACGCCCCGCTCGCCGAGGGCGTCCCGGATGGCGTCATCGAGCGCGAGGATCTCCTCGCGCTTGTTGGGCCCCCGCACCATCTGCGTCGCAGCGAACACGGCGATCACGATCCGGTCGTCCTGTGACAGGCCGCCGATGCTCCGGTCAGCGATGATCTGTTCGAGGATGATGGACGCCTTGGTCTCCAGTGTGCCGAGACCTTCCTCCATCGAGAGGATTCGGCTGCCGATCTTCGCCTGGTAGAAATCGCGTTCGGCGGCGATGTTGTCGACGGTCGTCTCGAACGACTTGTCCGTCGACTTGTCATACGCCCAGATGCGCGGCTTGCGGCCGGCGCAGAAGTTCTTCAGGAGAAAGCGCGGAACGTAATGGTGTATGGCCGCCATTTGTTTTCGCGGGACTAGTGTCCGCCCTTCAGGCTCACCAGGTTCGGGTTGTCCTTGAATCGTTCATCAAGATCGGCGTCAGCTCGGCTCGGCGGGCGCTCCTTCCCAGTGTAAATCACGATGCCCCTCGCCTTCATCGAGGACCATTGAGGTCGCAGCAAACAGCGCGTATTCTGTCTCCGCATGGCACGACAACGCGCGACAACCAAGGCGACGGGCGGCGGTGGATACACCTTTGCCGACAGCGTCGCCGCGGGCTTTCTTGTGCACATGCTCGAGAGCAGCACGCCTTTCGATCAAGTATTCGGCGCGCCCACGGAAACCCATTTCGAGACTCGCGATTCGGGACACATCCTCGACGACCTGCTGGTGATTCTCGGGGCCGGTGCTAGAGCGACGCGTGCTGCCGTCTCGATCAAGAGCGGCCGTGAGCTCACGGCGGCCGGCTT
>Ga0163150_10002166_pt1 | contig 31053 bp, 29 predicted proteins | sample OliLakLV19P2IB_FD_148628 | JGI IMG/M metagenome (GOLD analysis project Ga0163150, IMG submission 148628) | Freshwater microbial mat bacterial communities from Lake Vanda, McMurdo Dry Valleys, Antarctica - Oligotrophic Lake LV.19.P2.IB | ecosystem: Environmental > Aquatic > Freshwater > Lake >...
GGCATATTGATAAGGATTGTAAGGGGGGTGCTATCGGCGGGTGGAGCTGCCAAGAAGCCTGAAAGCACCACCGCTTACAACTGGAATGAACTGAACCGCCGCAAGACGTTGCTATGGAGATTGTATGGCTACGGCGCACTCGAACGTGTGTGTCGAGTACTCGTTGACGGTCGAGTTAGGCACCGATGGCGGTGACCGTCGCGACGATTTAGCGTCGGCAGAAGCGCTCGTGCTGCATAATCGGACACGCGTTGCATGCTCGGCGCAGAACGGTTGCGCAACACGCGCGTCGTCAGCGGCGTAAGAGCATGGCTGTGAAATTGGCGACCGCGGTCGAGCATCAGGAACTGTCGGCGAAGGGAATGACGATCGGTGGCGGCAGTGGCTGTAAAAGTTCACGGCAGCTACGCGGGCGGCGTTGAAAGGTTTCGATCACTAGCAGCCGTCCGATCCGACAAGCAGGGCAACGGATCGCCGTTTCTGGTTCGCCACTGTCCGTGGTTGGTTTGACTTGCGGATCTTCCGCTTCCGTCGCCGCTGGTTCAAGAACGCCCAACAGGCGGCGGCAAGTGGCCAGTTTCTGCCGGCGGTGTCGATTCGCTAGATAGCCATAGTGGCGAATCCGCATGAAGCCGTCAGGGAGAACGTGCAGCAAGAAGCGCCGGATGAACTCGGCGGCCGCCAGAGTCATCGTCCGTTGCCGGCTCTCTTGGGCGTAGTCTTTGTAGCGAAACGTGACGTTGCCATCTTGGTAAGCGAGCAGGCGACTGTTCGAGATCGCCACCCGATGCGTGTATTGGGCCAGATACTTCAGGACGCAGGTTGGATTGCCAAACGGCCGCTTGGCGTAAACCACCCATTCCCGTTGGGTCGCGGCCGTAAGAAAACGCCGAAAGGCATTCGGGGCGGCGAGCGGTTCGAGTTCGCCGCAGAACGTCAATTCTCCGCGCTGGTAGGCCTTTTGCAACAAGACTCGAAACCTGTTGCGAAACACGCGGCTGAGAACTCGCACCGGTAAAAAGTAGTGCGGCCGCGACGCGATCCAGCGCGACCCATCCTCCGAGAGTCCTCCACCGCTGACCACACAGTGCAGATGCGGGTGGTGCATGAGGTTCTGACCCCACGTATGTAACACGGCCAGCAGCCCGATCTCGCTGGCCCCCAAGTGCCGGGGATTGGCCGCGACTTCCATCAAGGTCCGGCTGGCAGCCTCGAACAACATCCCATAGAGCAGTCGCTTATTTTGAAGTGCCAGGGCCGCGATCTCGGCCGGCAGCGTGAAGACCACGTGGAAGTAGGAAATCGGCAACAGTTCGGCCGCGCGTTGTTCGAGCCACTTGGCGCGAGCCAAGGCCTGGCACTTGGGACAATGCCGGTTGCGGCACGAATTGTACGAGATCGCGCGGTGCCCGCACGCATCACACGCTCCCACGTGTCCGCCCATGACGGCGGTGCGGCAGGCCTGAATATCGGAGAACACCCGCTTCTGGCCCGAAGAGAGCCGCGCACCGTATTGCTGTAGGTACGCGGCAGCTTCGCCGCGAAAAACGTCCGCCACTTCCAAATTCGTGCGGCTTGGCAACGACTCAGATGGAAGCATCGGGCAAGAGGCGGTGCGAGGGTGGGGGGTCGTGGGCAGGACCAAAAACTTTAGGTCGCTGCCCACGGCCGGCTCGCCACTTGCGCGTTACACCTCCGGCAAAGTATCCAAGGGGCTGACGGTCTTGCCGATCAAAGCGGTGGAGACGTGTGTGTAGATGGCCGTGGTCTTGGGGCTGGCGTGTCCCAGTAGCTCTTGAATCACACGCAAGTCGGTCCCTGCTTCCAGTAAGTGGGTGGCAAAACTGTGACGCAGTGTGTGGGGCGAAATCTGCTTGTCGATTCCAGAATCCTTCCGAGCTTGGATGCAGACCCGTTGCACCGTGCTATCGGTGATCGGCCGATCTTTGAAGCGGCTCCTAAACAACAGGTCTTCCGGGTGCGCCGCCCAGCAATAGAGATCCAGGATCTTCAACAGTCCCGGTGAAAGCATCGTATAGCGATCCTTCTTCCCTTTGCCCTGCTGGACGCGAATCACCATTCGCTCGCGGTCAATATCCGAGAGGCGAACCTGCACCGCCTCGCCGATCCGCAGTCCCGCACCGTAGGCCAGCATCAGAATTGTCCGATGCTTGAGCGAAGTAACCGCTTGCAGAAACCGGGCCACTTCGTGGACGCTCAGCACGACCGGCAGTCTCTTTTGAGGTTTGGGGCCGCGGATGTCGTCGACCACTTCACCGCGGCGCAGCACGTGGCGGTAGAGAAACCGTAACGCGCACAGAACCTGACTGTAATAGGACCACGACAGCTTCCGCTGCTCAACCTGATTGACCAAGTCGAGCAGAAACGCCCGGACCTCTTCTTGATCCAACTGGTCGGGGCTCCGGCGGTAATACTTCGCCAACCGATAGACGGCGCTAGTGTATGCCGCGATCGTGTGCTTCGAGAAATCGCGGATCCGCATATCTTCGATCATCCGCTGTCGCAAGGGTGTCATCAGGTGCTCCACTCATCGGGTTGAATCAGCGAGTTGGCCTCGCACGGGTACTCACTCCAGCATGCACCAAGCCGAGGCAAAGCGCAAATCGATACAACGGGCACAACCGGCCTAAGCGGCCACCGACCTCTAGGCGGAGGTCAGCACCTACGCGCTGCGAGAGAAGCGCGCCGCACGATGAGAAAGCTCGTGCCGGAGAGAAGATGCCGTACGCAATCCGCGAAGCGGTTTAGTTCATTGATAAGTAGCAGCGATGCCTAGCCGGTAGGCACTGATGAGAAAACCCGGCCTGCCCTAGTTCACTCCTGCGGTGAAGATCGAGGGCGATCCTCAAGGCGCTGCGGCGCCTGTGTGGCGTTTGGTTCCCTCGCCCCGGCACGTTGCCTGGGGCGGTCTTGTTTTTATCAACAGGATCGCCCCAGGGCGGTCCGCAATCAAAGGAGATCCGCATGATTGCTCCAGCGCAAACGCAGCAGCCTCAGATTCTCAGCGTCCGAAATAAAGCACAGTTTCTCCTGCTACTTCCCCAGATTCGCGACCTAGCGCGTCGGGCCTTTCGTCGGCTACATCCCGAGCTTAGGGATGATTTGATCGCTGAAGTGATCGGGGGTGCCTTCTGTGCTTATGTCAGTCTTATCCGGCGCGGGAGGGAAAACAATGTCTATGCGACTCCACTTGCGAATTTCGCCATTCGGCAAGCGATTGCGGGCCGACGTGTTGGTTCAAGTTCCAGGCTCTCGGATGTGAGTTCACCATTCGCGCGCGCGGCCCGAGGAATTCTCGTCGAACGGCTAGACGATGGGCAGAGTGCATGGAGCGCGGCGTTGGTTGAAGACCGCCGTGCCACTCCAGCGGATATTGCAGCTGCGCGGATCGATGTGGCCGCGTGGTTTCACGCCATGCCCGACCGTCACCGCCAAATTGCCCAGGCGTTGGCGATGGGCGAAACTACAAGCGAAGCTGCCAAGCAATTTGGATTGAGCCGAGCGCGAGTTAGCCAAATTCGCGGAGAATTGCAGGCGAGCTGGGAGAAGTTTCAGGGAGAAGCAAAGCCGCACAGCGCCTAGTGTAACAAGGCAGTAGTTGGGCTCGATAAACTCCTGGTATCCGCTGGAACCCAACGCTGGCCGCGTTGGGTTTCGGCGGCTTTGTTGCCCGACGCTGGCGGGGTGCAAACTGCGTGAGGAAACCGCACCGCCAAGCGATTCAGCAGCGGCGCGCAACGTGGGAGAAAACCAAACGGAACGTAATATGCGTAAGCGAAACGTTGCGGCCGCGCGAGGTCTGTTAGAGGGCCTGCTGTGAAAATGATCGGCCTGCCGCAGCTTGCCGGGCCAAGAGCCGATAGACTACCATCGGCACCGTCGCCGCTCGTGCGGCTTAGTTGTTCAATTAAGGCCCGCCCTGTTCGGCGGCCTCACAACCGCCGCTACATACCCACGCCCCTGCCGAGGCTGACGCATGACGTGCGGGCTTCTTCTCTGTAAACCAACTTTTGACCACACGCCGTCCGCATTCACTTCAAACTTTCACGTTTACCACCTGACAGCTCTGCGCGTAGCCCAACGCTCGCTTCGTGGTGGGGAAGATGCGGCAGACGGCGATGGCCAGGGCCAACTCGACCAGGCCCTCGTCGCCGTAGCGCTGGCGAATTTGCTCGCGATAGGCGTCTTCGGCTCCGGAGGCCTTCACCACTTCCTCGGCGAAATGATAAACCTGCGCCAAGTCCTCGGGCAGCTCGTCGGGCTTCGCATCCAGCACCGCACGCAAGATCGTCCCGGGCACGCCATCGCCCCGGGCGAAGTTCACTTCGATTTGCACGCACGTGCCGCAATCCTCGTGACGCGCGGCGACCAGCCGACCGACATGATAAGGCTCGACCGGCAACACCCGGCGATATTCGGCCAGCGGCATCACCTTGATGAATTTAAAAAACGCCCGCAACGAAACTCGCAGGATGTGCCGCATGTAATCCGCCGGCACCCCCAACCGCCGCTCGGCCGCCGAGATCCGGCCCGCAATGATCCGACGAATCATGAATAGATTCCTCCAGGCCAATTTCGTTTCGGAATTCTGATTCTCCGTCGTGTCGTCGTGTCGTTGTGGTAATTTAGGACCGGGCAATGAACCACAACGACACAACGACACGACGACACGACGACACGACGACGAACTCCAAACGCTGAAGCACTTAACTCGCCGAGCGGGCGTGGCGAAACGTTTGGCCGTTGAGCGATTTGGCGCCGGGGCCGCCGAACAGGATGCGCAGCTTGACCTCGGAGCCGGCCCGCCCGGAAACGGTCAGACGATGCTTGCCCTTGGCCAGCGACACCGTGGCAATCTTGTGGGTGTAGGCCCCCTGCTGTTCTTCGAAAATCGATTTGCCATCGACCGAAAGCTTCAGCTCGCCCGTGTGCCAAAGCTGAAACTGATAGACGTCGTCATAGTCGGCGTCGAAATAGCCTTGCATGACAAACGGCTGTTCGCGCTCGATCCCGGCCGAGAAAAGCCAATTGGGATCGCGCGTTTCCTGAATCGGCACCACTTTGCCGCTGGGCAGCTTGAGCACCAACCCGATGGCCAGCTTTTGCGGTACGTCCTTGATCGCCGGCAGTGGCTTGGGTGGCTCGATGACCAGCGAAACCGGCACCGCCGCCACGCGGCCGCGCGCGGCGGCTTGGCTCTGGGCGATCGCATAGAGCGTGACGGGGCCCAAGCCCAGCCGTCGGGGGTTGATTTCGATTTCGCCTTCCTCGCCCGAGATTTTTCCCAGCTCTCGGCCGCTGGAGTGAACGAGAATCTCGGTCATGCCCGGTGCGCGAACGCGGATTCTAAGAGTTTCGTCCCACCGCGCGCTCTTGGCGGGCAGCGTGGCCAGGATCGCGGTGTGATTTTGATTTTCGATGCGCAGCGGAATAAAAGCACGGCCCTGGCTTTCGATGGCCGAGTCTTCGATGGCGACGATCCGCAACTCATGATAACCGTCGCTCTGCGTGGTTGTGTCGAAAGACAAGCTCTCGCCCTGCTTGGCAGAGCCGATGCGACGGCCATCGACGAACATTTCATAATGATCGATCTTGCCCCCCTTGGGCAACTTGGCGCTGGGATTCAATACCAGCGTGCCAGACACTTTTTCGCCCGCCTTCACGCCTTCGACCTGCACTTTGGCAATGTTGGCCCAGGGACGCGAAAGCGGATCGCCCACGATCAGCAGTTGAGCCGGTCCGTAGACCGATTGATAGTAGGATTCGGCCAGGGTACAGCCGCGGGCGTAGTGGACCTGCATGTTGGGCGACGGAAACTTTTCGGCGATCGCGAAGGGCTCGCAAACTGTGCCGCTCGAGCCGGCCGCGCCATAGCGCAAAAACTCGGTGAGCGGGGTTTGCGTGCTCGCCTCGCCCAGCATGCCCCCAAAGCTCGTGAAGTTTTCGCAAATTGCCCCAGGCAAAATCCGGTCTTTGTTGCGGGCCAACGAGAAATCGGCGACGCCGGTTATCGCCCCCAGCACTTCGGCGCCGCTCGGCATGGGGCTGGTGATGATCTCGGCTTTAACGCCCAATTGTTTCAAGGCTTCGACCGCCGCGACAAAACCGCCGGCGCGCGTTTGCGAGCGGACGTCGGCGGTCTTGCTATAAAAGATCGTGCCCTTGGGTTGCGTGCCGTCCGCCGAAGCGCTCGAACGCAAATAGTTAACCGCCTCGCGCACCGAATTGCCGCGTCCGCTCGTGATTCCGAGCACGGTCGACAGCATATACGGTTGGCCGCCGGCTTCGATCAATTCACCGCTGTTTCCCCACCCATACCAACTGCGAAAGCCGTGCGAGGGCAGAACCGTTTTTCCGTCCGGCAGCGATCGCATGTAATGGTTGATGCGAGGGTCCACGATCAGCGGAATGCGCGCCATCACCAGGTGCCACAAGTAAGTCGCGGAGTTGAGCGAACAGATGGGCCGTGCCTGATCGGGAAACTTGAGGTTGGGAAACTCCTTGGTCATGTCGATCGAATAGGGAAAGTCGCTGGAATAGATGACGTAGTCGATCTGTCCGAGCAAACCGCGCCGCTCGATCGTATCGAGCGTGGGCACGAGAATCCGGTCTCGAAAGGCCGCGCCTTCAATGCTCTCGAAGTCTCCGATCCACTCGATGTAATGCACGTTCAGCGACGGGATCCGCCGGAGCTGAATGAAGTGATTGGCCAAGGTCTGCGAAGCCCAACTCGCCGAATTGACGACGAGAAAGACATTTTCCGGACCCCCGCCAGCACGCGCAACACCGCCATTAAGCGCCAGCACCAGCAAGGCGAGAAGCAAAGCGCGAAGTGATCGTGAAAGCGGCATGACCTCGATCATAAGGCGCAAGCCAAAGCCGCGCCTAGCATGGGGCAAACGAGTTGGGGCGGCATCCGCCGGGCAAGAAGCGAGAGGCGGCGGAGCAGGCCGGTTAAACCCTATTTTTTACCCAGTCGACGTTGAGCCTGGAAAAACCGGCTGAGGATTTCGCCGCAAGGCGCCAACAACACGCCGCCAACGGTTTGCACGCGGTGGTTCAGCCGCGGGTCGCTGAGCAATTGGTAAAGCGTGTGCACCGCGCCCCCTTTCGGATCGGTCGCGCCATAGACGACCGTGGGAATTCTCGCTTGCAAGATCGCCCCAGCACACATCGGGCAAGGCTCCAGCGTGACATACAGCGTACACCCATCGAGCCGCCAACTGCCCAGCGTCTCGGCCGCCTGCGTGATCGCGATCATTTCAGCGTGGGCCGTGGGATCGCGCAATTGCTCGCGCTGGTTGTGGGCCGAGGCGATGATCCGGCCGTCGTGGACGATGACCGCGCCAACCGGCACTTCTTCTTCGGTCAGAGCCGCCGCGGCTTCCTCCAAGGCCATTCGCATGAAGTGTTCGTGCAAGGCTGGGCTTTCGGTGTTGAGATCGGGAAAGGGGTTTCACGCGGAGTCGCGGAGAGGAATTCAGGTATCGGGTTCTAGTTTCTTCGTTGTGTCGTTGTGTCGTCGTGGTTCATTGCCTGGTCTTGAATTACCACAACGGCACGACGAGAAGGAAGAAATCTCGAATTGGTTTTTTCTTCATTCTTAAGTGCGAAGATGCTGAGCCTGCATCAGTTTGTTAGTTTCGCGATAGGCTTCTTCGACCCACTGGACGATGCGGTCGGGCTCGGGGGAGTATTCCAATTCAATGGAAACCACACGATCGCCGAGATCGAGGTTCTTGATTTCTTGTAAGTATGGAGCGAAATCGACGACTCCGCGTCCAGGGGGCAGGTCGCCGTGAACTTTGCCGTCGCAATCCGAAAGATGCACGTGGCCTACGCGCCCCTTGAGGCGGCGAATCTCTTCGGCCGGCACTTTGGACAGCACCAGGTGCGAAATATCGAGGTTGGCTTTCACATTGGGCAAATCGACGTCGTCCAGGAATCGTACCATCGAGTCGACGTCGCGCACTAGCGACAACGCGAACGGTTCCAGCTCCAATACGATCTCAAGTCCCAACTCCCCTGCCCTCTGGCCGAGCTGACGCACGGCATCGGTGCCAAGCGACCATTGTTCCGCGGGCGGAATCACCTCGCGATTCCAAATGTATTCTCCGATCACCAGCAGCAAGTTTTTGGCTTCGTATTCGTAGGCCAGGTCGAGAAAAGCCTGCACGCGGCGAATGTGGAACGCCCGCACGCTTGCGTTGAAATCGATCAGCCCGACGGCCACGCAGGGCAACGAAATGATCGGCAGCCCCAGCGCGTCGCATTCCATCTTGATTAGCCGCCGCTCGCGTACGTCCAACTCGAGCGGGTCGACGAACACGTCAATGCAGTCGAAGCCGATTTCCTTGGTCTTGCGCAGCCCGAACACGGTCGGCTGCTGAGCCTGCACCCAGGCGGAATTAATCAATCCGAGCTTCATGGAAATTACTTGCTAAGAAAATGCGGAACTGAAAACGCAAGCGCAGGAGGCAGCGCGAGCCTTACGTCGAAAGCGTCGGCTGCGGAGCTTTCCACTGCTTGATGGCCGCGTCCGAAACTTTCGCCAGCGGAGAATACCTGGGATGGCGCGATTCCTTGTAGGGATCGTTGCGCGCCGCGTTGTAGCAGCAGATTAGCGACCAGCGCGGATCGGCCGAACGGTTCTGATCACTTCGGTGCAGCAGGTTGCAATGAAAGAACAGCGCGTCGCCCGGCTCGGCTTCGATGTATTCCAGCGGCATCCGCTCGAGCGCTGCGGTGACCATTTCCATATCGGCGCCGGTCTGGTCGCCCGTCTTGCCGTGCTCGATGCGGCCCATCAGGTGCGAACCGCGCAGCACTTGCAAGCAGCCGTTTTGCTTCGTGGCGCGATCGACAGCGATCAAACAACTCGCCAATAGCGGGAACAGGCAGCCATTGTTGTACCAATAGCCGTAGTCCTGGTGCCATTCCCAAGCGCCGCCGACGCGCGGTTCTTTAAGCATCATCTTTGTGTGGTAGTGATAAACTTCTCCGCCGAGCAATTGCTCCATGCGATCGACGATGCGCGGCGAACGCGAAAACATGCCGTACAAGTCGTCGCCAGCATGATTCCACAGCGTCAGCTTGGTGACCTGGCCGGTCGCGTCTTTGCGGCCCGCAGCCCCGGCGATCAGCGCCTGATCGGCTTTGGCATAGTTCAAGAGGATCCGCATTTCTTCGCTATCGAACAGTTTGGGCACGAAAAGATAGCCGGTTTCTTCATACCTGGCCATATCGAGCGAATCGATCAACGTCGACGGGTTCATGTTCGTGTAACCTGTTGCTTGGCTTGTCTTGCATCGGGAGTTCGTCGGCCAGTCGCACGCCAGCCAAAACGGGGCTGACGCGAAATGCCTTCTGCGGTACCTTTATAACACGCCCGAAGTCATTTTTCAGCTTCCTTCCGCCAGGCCAAGCCGCCATGGCCCACGCCGGCTCCTAGAGCTCCGACCGCAGTATGCTGGCAGTCAATCACTCAATTCGTATGAGGAAATCAGCGCTGTTCGTGCTGGTTTGCTATTGGGTGGCACTGGCCATCGGCACGCACATTCCGCATCCGCCACACGTGATCTTTCCCCGTGGCACTTCGGACAAAATGTTGCACCTGGTCGCGTATGCCGGCCTGGCGTTTCTGCTCTCGTTCAATTGGTCGCTGCGCCGCCCGTTCGGCTGGCGCCAATGGCTGGGCGTCGTCGCAATTTTGGCCGCCTTTGGCGGGATCGACGAAGTAACCCAGATTCCCGTCGGCCGCGAGTGTGACGCGATCGATTGGCTGGCCGACCTGACCGGCATCATTGGCGGGTCGCTGCTGTTTGGCGCCGTGGCGCTCGTCGTGCGAGGACCGGCAGCGCGACTAACCAGCTAACAGCCGTGACGTGCCAACCGACATGCGATTGCCGACGCTCTAGTAGTTGGGCGTCGGCGGGCGGTAGTCGGCCAGATCGATCGACCGGAACCAGGCGATCGTGCGCTCCAACCCCTCGCGCAGCGGCACCTTGGGCTCCCACTTCAAGCGCTGCTTGGCCAGCGTGATGTCAGGCCGCCGTTTGGTCGGGTCGTCGGGCGGAAGCGGCATTTTGACCAGCTTCGACTTCGAGCCGGTCAGTTCAATGACCAATTGAGCCAATTGCAGAATCGTAAACTCGCCCGGGTTGCCGAGGTTGACCGGTCCGATGAAGTCATCTGGAGCGTTCATCATTCGCAAGATGCCTTCGACCAGATCGTCGCGATAACAGAACGAACGGGTCTGCTCTCCTTCGCCAAAGATCGTGATGTTTTCGTTCGCCAGCGCCTGGCGAATGAAGTTCGAGACCACGCGTCCATCGTAGGGATGCATCCGCTCGCCGTACGTGTTGAAGATCCGCACGATGCGAATGTTCACGCGATTGCTGCGGTGATAATCCATGAACAGCGTTTCGGCCAGCCGCTTGCCTTCGTCATAGCAGGCACGCGGACCGATGGGATTAACCGATCCGCGATAGCTTTCGGGCTGCGGATGTACTTCCGGATCGCCATAGACCTCGCTGGTCGACGCTTGCAGCACCTTGGCTTTGCAGCGTTTGGCCATACCCAACACGTTGATCGCGCCGAGGACCGAAGTCTTCGTGGTCTTGATCGGATTGTATTGATAGTGGCCCGGCGAAGCGGGACAGGCCAGATTGTAGATCTCGTCGACTTCCAGCCAGACCGGCTGCGTGACGTCGTGGCGCACCAATTCGAAATTCGACCGGTTGAGCAGATGCGCGACGTTCGACTTCTGACTGGTATAGAAATTATCCAGACAAATGACGTCGTGCCCCTCGTCGACCAGCCGCTCACACAAGTGCGAGCCCAAGAAGCCGGCCCCGCCGGTCACCAATACTCGCTTGTTCGAAGACATAAGAGCGTTTCAGTCGGGGAAAGCGGTCGCGCCACGGGTGGAGTGTTTAGGCTTTGCAGATTTTCTCGCGGCCGTTTTGCACTTTTTTGGTCGCGTTGCGCGTGTCGACGACGAGCTTCGAGTTTTGCACGATGAAGTCGTAGTCATAGGCCGAGTGATCGGTCGCAATCAGCACGCAATCCTGGCTGGCCAGAAACTTGGCATCGAGCGGCGTGCTGGACATCTCGGGCACGTCGTGATGGCGCATCTTCGGCAGCGTCGGCACGTGCGGATCGTTGTACGTCAGCACCGCCTGGCCCTCGCGCAGCAAATCCATCAATTCGAACGAAGGGCTCTCGCGCGGGTCGTCGACGTCTTTTTTATAGGCGACGCCCAGAATGCAAATCTTGCTCCCCTTGAGAGGTTTGCCGGCGCTGTTGAGCGCCTGCATGACGCGATTGACCACGTAGGTGGGCATGCTGGTATTGATTTCGCCGGCCAGCTCAATGAATCGCGTGGGCATGCCATGCTTGCGCGCGACCCAGCTCAAATAGAACGGATCGATCGGAATGCAGTGCCCGCCCAGGCCGGGCCCGGGATAGAAAGCTTGAAATCCGAACGGCTTGGTTTTGGCCGCGTCGATGACTTCCCAAATGTCGATGCCGATCTTGTCGAACAGCATCTTCAACTCGTTGACCATCGCGATGTTCACCGACCGATAAGTGTTCTCCAGAATCTTGCAGGCCTCGGCGACTTCGCAGCTCGAAACGGGCACAATGTTCACCACGGCCTTCGAGTACAGCGATTCGGCCAGCCGCGAGCTGGTGGGCTCCAATCCGCCGACGACCTTGGGAATGCCGCTGGCGGAGAAATTTGGATTGCCCGGGTCTTCGCGCTCGGGGCTGTAGGCCACAAAGTAGTCGGTGCCCAGCTTCAAACCGCGCTCGGCCAAAATCGGCAGCACGACGTCGCGCGTCGTGCCGGGGTAGGTGGTGCTTTCGAGCACGACGAGCTGGCCGGGCCGCAACACAGCGGCAATCTGGCGCGCGGTGGCTTCGACATAAAACAGATCGGGGTCGCGGCTCTCGCTCAACGGCGTCGGCACGCAAATCAACAGGGCGTCGGCCTCGGCCAGCCGCTTCATGTCGGCGGTCGGCGTGAATTTTTTGCTCGCGATGCAATCGCTGATCCAGGGCGAGGGGATGTGCCCGATATAGCTCTTGCCCGCCAGCAGCTTGTCGACCTTGCCCTGGTCGACGTCAAAACCCATCGTGCGGTATCCGGCGGTCACAAACGCGCGGATCAACGGCAGCCCCACATAGCCCAAGCCCACGACCCCCACGACCGCGGTCTTGTCGGAAATTGCCTTTTCCAGTGCTATCGCCATGAATGCAGACTCCTAGGGTGCTCGGCAATGCGAAAAGAGGCCGAGAAAACTCGACGGGTGGTAGATTATCAACCATAACGCGCGGACAGCGTATTTCCATGCCCGCGGTTGAATTTCCTGTCCCGATTGTAACGAGTCGGGGGGCTGGCGTCATTTTGCGTTTCCTACGCCCACAATCGCTCTTGCGGTGCTCGTTGAAAACCCGCGGTAATCCATCGCTCGCCAGCCTCTAGACTGCTATCGCCTTTGGCTGGATTGGCTCTTTTTGGCTCGCCTTTACCCGTAACAGCTTTCCCGGTACCCTTCCGCAGCCAAAAAACCGCCTATCGAGGCCTGGTAATGGAGGTGCTTGCGATGCGATTTAGCTTGTTGTTGATTCTTGGGTTGTCGAGCGCTGCTTTGTTATGCTCTGCGGCGTCGGCCGAGAACTTCCGCATCGAGACGAAAGTCTATGCCGGAAAAGTTAAGGCTCCGGTCAGCCAGAACACCACGCTGTTCAAAGGCGGCTACGTTTACGACTATTTGAGCGATCCCGAACGGGTGGCGGTGTTCGATAAGCCGCACGGCCGGTTCATTTTGCTCGATCCTACGCGGAAGCTGAAAACGGAAATTAAGACCGACGAGGTGCTGTCATTTGCCACCAAGTTTCACGAGTGGGCCGCCAAGAGCTCCAACGCCTTCATGCGTTTCGCGGCCGATCCGACGTTTGAAATCTCGTTTTCCGAAGATGGCGAATTGACGCTCAAGAGCCAGCACATCAACTATCGCCTGCAGACCGAACCGGCCAAGACACCCGAGGCGGCCGACCAGTATCGCGAATTCTCCGACTGGTATGCACGGTTCAATGTGATGTCCAATCCCGGCGCGACGCCCCCGTTCGCCCGGATGACGGTCAACTCCGAGCTCGCCGACCGCGGGCTGGTTCCGGCCGAGGTTCAACTGACCATTCCGCCGCAAGTGACGCTCGGCGTGCCCGGCGTGACGATGCGCAGCGAGCACAAGGTTTCCTGGCGGTTGCTGCAGCGCGACGACGAGCGCATCGCCGAGACTGCCAATCAATTGGCCACTTTCACGCTGGTCGATTTCACCGCGTTTCAAGAAGCCAAGGTCAGCAAGCGATAGGCCGCTGCCGGCTCGGCTGTGTGAGAATACACAGGTCCGGCGATGCTACGGCCAATCTTGATGGCCACACGCCAAAAATCGCCTCAAATCGCTTCTCTGGTGGCAAACGGGGAATTGGGCGGTTACTATGGGAGCGTCCTCAAACCCGGAGAACGTTCCCATGCTTCGCTATTGCGTTGCCGCGGTGATTGCCGCCTCGCTGTTATTCGCCTGCCCGCCCGTTGCCGGGATTGCTGTTGCCGAGATTACCGTTGAAAAGACTCCCCAAGGCGCGCTCGTTAAAGCCGATGGCAAGCCGTTCACCGAATACGTGACCAAGTTCGGGACCAGCCCGATTCTCTATCCCATCGTTGGCCCGACCGGCAAAGGCGTGACGCGCAATTACCCGATGAAGGACGTCGAGAGCGAAAAGGATCGCGATCACATTCATCATCGCTCGCTGTGGTTCACCCACGGCAGCGTCAACGGCGTCGACTTCTGGACGGCCGGCAAGGGGCGCATCGAACATCGCGAGTTCGTCAAAGCCGAGGGCGGGCCCGAAGGCGTGATCGTCACGCGCAACGACTGGGTGAGCCCCGACGGCAGCCAAAAGGTTTGTGAAGACGAGCGAACCCTGAAGTTCGGGGCCGACGCTGATCGCCGCTGGATCGACTTCGAAATCGCGATCAAGGCCAGCAACGGGCCGCTGGTGTTCGGCGACACCAAGGAAGGCACGTTTGCCATTCGCGTGCCATCGACGATGCGCGTCGAGTCGAAGCTCGGCGGCCACATCGTCAACAGCGACGGCAAGACCGACGGAGCCACCTGGGGCAAGCCGGCCGCCTGGGTCGACTACTTTGGGCCGGTCGAGGACGAGACGCTCGGCATCGCGATTCTGAACCATCCCAGCAGCTTTCGGTTTCCGACCTACTGGCACGTTCGCACCTACGGGCTGTTCGCCGCCAATCCGTTTGGCCTGAACGACTTTACCTATGGCAAGGAAAAGGGCGAATTCACGCTGCCAGCCGGCGAAACCCTCAAGCTTCGCTATCGAGTGCTGCTGCACAAAGGCGACGAAAAAGTGGGGCGCGTCGCCGAAGCCTATACTGAGTTTGCCAAGTAGTCGCGGCAACACTTTTCCACGGCAATAGTTAGAACGCAACTCGCAGTCGCCTGCGCCGCGCAATTGCGCCCGCCTTGCAATCGATACCAGGCACGCCGTGCGTAATCTTTAGCCAAGATTCGCACTCACAGCATTCTAACTCATTTCTCAAAATTACCCTTCTTACTGCAAGTACCTCCTCCTGTTCGGCCGATAGCATCTGTGTTGGAACTTCGCTCCAAACTATTTATCCCGCAGACGGGCATCCATTTTATCCATTCCCGCATGCGATTTCCTTAGGAGAAAAACCGCCCCATGTTCACCACTTCCCCGGTGATTCAAACATTGGACGACTTACGAGAATACGTCAACAAAACCTTATGCCATCACAATCAACTTGAACCTGGTGCCTTTCCGCTAACAGAACGAATCCTGATTCGCGCCGACCGCCCCTGTGGAATCTACTTTTGTCTGCACGGTCCGCGAGCGGTGATGTTTTCGGCCATCTGGGAAACCCAGCACAACACGATTTTATTTTACGGTGCAACGGGCGAACGCTTTCACAAGCTGCGGCTTGTTGAGGCTCCCCGACTAGAGACGGCGGCCGCTTGAAAGGCCAGGGATGTTGCCAGCGCGAGAGGCCACGGAAACCGCGCTTGACAGGAGTAAGTGCGTTAGTATACATAACTACACTAATCGAAAACTGATCATAACACGGAGGTTCGATCATGCTCGTTCTGTCTCGGCGCGAAAGAGAAAGTATCAAACTCGGTGATTCAATCATCGTGACCGTAGTGCGGGTTTCTGGCGATAAGGTTCGGCTGGGCATCGAAGCGCCCGCGGACATTCTGGTGCTGCGAAATGAGCTGGAACTCCGCTCAGGCAGCGAATCTCCCCTGGTCAGCGACGGCTGAGCAGCATGCGTGAGATGAGAACGTGCGTGAGTTGAGGCGGTTGGCGGGAGAGCCTGTCGATGCCATCAAAGCTGGCCAAGGGAGAGAGACGGCTAGCAAGCAGGCGTCCGGGCTGGGCCAGAATGGGAAGCGACTTCTTGCGAAACGCGATCGCAAGAACGGTGGCGCCTGGCGGCCGCGGGGAGTGCAGCGGTGAACGCGGCTGAAGGGCCCGCTCGAGACGTCGGGCGGGCGAAGTGGCCGCAAGAAGCGCTTGTTAGCGGGCGACCCGTAGAGCCGTGCGAACCAATACGCCCAGATCGCTCCAGAGCGTGGCGCGTGCGATGTATTGCTGAGCCATCGCGATCTTGTCGGGCAGGATGTGCTGGATATACTCCTGCTCCGGGTCCGCACTGGCCGAGAGCATCGCCGCTTCATCGCGATACTTGACCGACGCCGGATCGGTCAGCCCCGGCCGCACGGACAGCACATAGGCGTACTCCGCGCGATACATCTCGACGTAGCGCGGCACCTCCGGCCGAGGCCCCACCAGGGCCATGTCGCCCCACAGCACGTTGAGCAACTGCGGCAGCTCGTCGATCTTGGTTTGCCGCAGCCAACGGCCGACGCGCGTGATGCGCGGATCGGCTCCGGCCGTCAATTGTCCGCCCCGCTTGTCGGCGTCGGTCACCATGGTGCGAAACTTATAGATCCAAATCGGCTTGAAGTTCCGGCCCACGCGCTCTTGCAGGAAGAACACCGGAGAGCCCGAGTCGAGCCAAACGGCGATCGCCGCCAGGACCAGGATCGGGCTGAGTAGCACAAGCCCGACGCCGGCGGCGAGGAAATCGCAGGCTCGCTTGATCCCGCCTTGAATCGGGCGTCTTGGCGGGTTTTGCACGGGCGAGAGTTCTTGCGTTTGCGGCATGCCGGTTAAAACAGCGTGTAAATGAACGGAGCGGCGGCCGTGCCCCCGAGAATCACCAGGGCGCCCACCAGCAGCAGCATGACGATAATCGGCGTCAGCCACCAGCGCGAGTTTTGACGCAGGAAGTCCAAAAGCTCGCCCAGCGTGCTGTGCGACCTATCGCCCGCTTCCTTGGCAAACTGCTTCGCGCGATCTTTGTCATCTTCGGTCATGCGTTGCGTCTCGATCTAAAACTGCCGGAAGTAGCGGGACGGATCGGATTGTTGGGAACGCGGCACCCAATAGGTTTCCGCGCGAGGGTCAAACGAGCGAGCGAGCGGGTCGTGCCCCACAATTCTCAACATCCAGCCGATCGGCGTCATCACCAAATAAAAGATGACGGCCAGCAGCGCGTGCGACACGAGCCAGCCAATAGGGAAAGCGGCCCACATCCACCCGATGAAAGCCAGCCGCATCCAACGGGGGCGGACCATGCCCAGTACGACGCTCGCCACTCCCACGGCGGCCAGCGCCCAGCCCAAGGGCCAGGAATCAAAACGGTACACGGCGATCGCGGCTAACAGCAGGCAAAACACCGGCAGTGCAAAGAACGCGAACTGCCGCACCTGGCGAGGGCTCGGATCGCGGTTGATTTCCAATAGCGCCATGAGTTGCTTCCGAAGTGCCTCAGTCGAGGCTGAATTGGCCCAGGTAAGCTTTGTCTTCGCGCGTCGCGGCGGAATCTTGTTTTACCAGCACAAACCGCTCCAGCACCAGCGCATCGATGTGCGTGGCCATGAAACAGCGATAGGCCTGCTGCGGCGTGCACACGATCGGTTCGCCGCGAACGTTAAAGCTGGTGTTAATCAGCACCGGGCAGCCCGTCTTGGTGTAGAACCGCTCGAGCAGGGTGCGATAGCGACCGTGCCGCTCGGCGTCGACGCTTTGCACGCGAGCGGAATAGTCGACGTGCGTAACGGCCGGAATCGTCGAGCGGCGAGCTTTCAATTTTTCCAGCCCGCGTAATTCGGCCTGGCCGTTGGCGGTGGTCCGCTGCTGCGCTTGCACGGGCGCCACGAGCAACATGTAAGGGCTCTCCTGGCCCTCGGGCAGCTCGAAGTATTCAGCAGCGTGCTCCTCAAGCACCGAAGGCGCAAATGGACGGAACGATTCGCGAAACTTGATTTTCAGGTTCATGACCGATTGCATGGCGCTACTGCGCGCATCGCCCAAGATGCTGCGCGAGCCCAACGCGCGGGGGCCAAACTCCATCCGCCCTTGAAACCAGCCGACGACTTTTTCGGCCGCCAATAGACTGGCCACTTCGTCGCACAGTGCTTCGTCCGACTCGCAGTAGCGATACTTCGCGCCCGTTTCGTCGAGAAACGCCCGGATATCCTCGTCGGTGAATTCAGGCCCCAACAGCGAGCCACTTTGGCTGTCGCGTTCAATCACGGTGCGCGGTTCGCCGAGCAGTTGGTGCCATATAAACAGCGCCACACCCAATGCTCCGCCAGCGTCGCCGGCCGCCGGTTGAATCCAGATGTCGTCGAAGATTCCCTCGCGAAGGATCCGCCCGTTGCCGACGCAATTGAGCGCCACCCCTCCGGCCAGGCAAAGGTTCTTCGAGCCGGTTGTCTTGCGCACGTGTCGCGCGATGCGGACCATGATTTCTTCGGTCACTTGTTGGATCGAGGCCGCGATGTCCATTTCTCGCTCGGTCAGCGGCGACTCTTGACTGCGCGGCGGACCGCCAAACAGCCGATCGAACTCGCGCGAGGTCATCGTCAGCCCGTGGCAGTAGTCGAAGTAGCGCATGTCCATGCGGAACGAGCCGTCAGGCTTAAGATCGATCAGCCGTTCGAGAATAAGCTCTGCATATTTCGGCTCGCCGTAGGGCGCCAGGCCCATCAACTTGTATTCGCCCGAGTTGACTCGAAAGCCGCAGTAATAGGTGAAAGCCGAATAGAGCAGCCCCAGCGAGTGGGGAAATCGTAACTCGTGCGTCAGCGTAATGCGATTGCCGCGACCGTGACCAAAGCTGGCCGTGGCCCATTCGCCCACGCCGTCGAGCGTCAGGATCGCGGCCTCTTCGAACGGCGAGGGAAAGAAGGCGCTCGCCGCGTGCGACTCGTGATGCTCGGAAAAAACGTAACGCTTCTTGTATTGATACCCAAGGCCCCGGTTCAACTCTCGCGGCAAATAGAGTTTCTGCCGCAGCCAGGGAGGCATCGCCAGCAGGAAAGAACGAAAGCCGCGCGGGGCGGAGGCCAAATAGGTTTCCAGCAGTCGCTCGAACTTCAACAGCGGCTTGTCGTAGAAGCCAACGTAGTCGAGCTGGTCCGGGCGCAGGCCGGCTGCTTCCAGGCAATATTCGATCGCATGCTGCGGGAAGCGCTCGTCGTGTTTCTTGCGCGTGAAGCGTTCTTCCTGGGCGGCGGCCACGATCTTGCCGTCGACGACCAGCGCCGCGGCTGCGTCGTGGTAGAAAGCCGAAATGCCAAGGATCGCGGTCATTTCGCCGGCTCCTCGATCGCGCTGGCTGGGTGCGCGATAAACCAATCGGCAACAATCCTGGCAACCTCGCGAGCGCCCGTTTCGGTGAAGTGGCAATCGTCGTAGAACACGGCGCTATTGCCATCGAGCGACGAAAGATCGATCAGGTCAATTTTGTTCTCGCGGCACACCTGGCGCAAGCGGTCGTTGTAGCGATCCATGCCGGCGTGAAGTTGTTCGACCGACAGGTATCGCCCGTCGGGCAGATGGCCGAACCACAGCAGGGCGCGATCTTGCTCGTCCAGATCATCGCGCCACAGCACCGGCTGGGTGGTGAAGACCACGCGGAGCTGATGCTGGCGGCACACATCGATGACTTGTTGCACGTTGGCAGCGAAATCCTCGAGCCCTGCTTCGAGTGAGGGCGGCGCCGTTTCAATCTCGGCGGCCTGCCGCAGAGCGCGGCGACGCACATAGACGGTTGCCGCCCCGTCTTCAACAACTGTGCCGGGATTGGCCCATTGCCGCCACAGTGCACGGGCCAGTTGCCAGATGCGCGAATGCGACCACAGCGGTGGCGAAGGGTTCGGTCCCGTAAGAGCCGACATGAAATCGTTGATGCCGGCCTGAACGACGAGGCAATCGATCTCGTTGATAATCGGCGTGTTTTCGAGGAAACGCAAATGCTCGGCCGTGCGCAAGCTCGGCAGCCCGGCGTTGCCGACCCAAAAGGCTTGCGCGGGATCGTCGCTGTGTAAATCGGCTTCGAGAAGTTGCGGCCAAGTCTTGTTGTCATCCAGGTACGTGCAAGCCGTGGTGCTTCCGCCCAGGCAAAGAATGCGATAGGCCGCGTCTCGCGCCGGCACTTCGCGGCCGCGAACGCCCCAGGCGTTGTAGCTGACATTCGCCTCGGGGCCCACGTCGCGCATCACGCCGGGCGTCGGGTGATAGACAACTTTCGTACCAGGTCGGCGCCCGTGAAACGGATCGCTGACTTTCGCCAGTATCGGGCCAAGCGCCGACTCGGCAATGCCCCAAGTCGCGCAGCAACTCAGGCTGAGCAAAATTAATTGCGCAAATCGCCGGCCGAAAAGCTGCCGGCCCATCGGCAACAGCAAGGCCACGGTCAAAGCCGCAAGAAGCACGCCAGCCGCCAGCAAGCCGGCCAGATCGAGCCGCGATTCAACGCGCCAGCCGCCGAGCGCGGCGATAGCCGTGTCCACAAGAATCACGGACGGCGGCAGCACAAGCGCTAGATATCCAGCAAGAGTTTTCCCGATCGACGGCGCAGCCAACTTTGGGCCCAGGTCCTGATGCGCTGCTTCGGACGTTTCGGCAATCACTCTCACGCGCGATATTGCAGACACAGATCACGAACCACCTGGGCCACGTGAGCGCGTTCCGCCTCGTGCATGCCGGGAAACAACGGCAGGCTGACCAACCGCTGCCAAAGAGGCGTCGCGACCGGAAATTCCTCCGGCTTCCAGCCAGCCTTCTCGTAGTACGGGTGCAAGTGCAGCGGCCGCCAGTGTACCGAGCAGCCGACCCCTTTCGCACGCAACTGTGTGATGAACTCGTTGCGGTCGATCGAAAGTTTTTCGAGCCGCAGGCGAATGGGAAACAAATGCCAGGAGTGAAGCCGATCGGCCGGCACGATCGGCAGTTCGATTTCGGCCACGTCGGCGAGAGTGTCGCGATACCAAAAAGCGATCTCCTGCCGCTCAGCACGCATCGCTTCGGCCCGATCGAGCTGATGGACGCCGATCGCGGCGGCAATATCCGTCAGATTGTACTTGTAGCCGGCTTCGACAATCCGATAGTCCCAGCTTCCGCCGCTATAGCGGCCCCAAGCATCGTGCGATAGTCCGTGTAGCGACATCATGCGCATGCGATCGGCCAGAGCCGCGTCGTCAGTAACCGCCATGCCCCCTTCGCCGGTCGTGATCGTCTTGTTGGCGTAGAACGAGAAACAACTCACGGCCGACGTGCGCTGGCCGCAGCGCTGCCATGGCTGGTCGGTGCTCGAGCGCCACGCCGCGGGAAAGGCGTGTGCCGCATCTTCGACGACCCACAGGTTGTGACGTTTTGCCAGGTCATTAACCGCCGTCATGTCCATCATCAATCCGCTGACGTGGACCGGAATGATACCGACGATTTCTAGTCGCTGGCCTTCGGCGGCGGTCACTTTACCAGACTGCAAATCCGCGATTTTTCGCTCGGCGTCCGCCAGGTCCATGTTGAAGGTCTGCGGATCGCAATCGACCAGGATCGGCAATGCTCCGCAATAGCGCACGATTTCGGCCGTGGCCGCAAACGTCATCGTGGGCACCAGCACGGCCTGATCTCGAGCCAGACCGAGCGCTTCGGCCGCCAGGTGCAGCGCGGCGGTGGCTGAGTTGACCGCCACGGCATGCTTGCCGCCGACCGCTTCAGCAAATGCGGTCTCGAAACGCTTGGTGGTCGGACCCGTCGTCAGCCAGCCGGAGCGGAGGCAATTGACGACCTCCGCAATCTCGGGCTCACCGATCGACGGACGGAAGTAGGGTACGTTCATTGGGCCCGTGGATGAAGAGCCTTGCGCCGACGCTGCACCGCTGGCAGACAAGGTCGCTTTAAGATCCGCCGTTTTTGGATTCATCGTTCGTGCACCATCCGTTCTTGCTCGCCAGCGGCAAGCTCTTGGCTACCGAGTCAGTGCCGCCATGCTACCGCGTTGATCCCACGCCTTAGGCTGAAACATCAGCGCCCAAAGTCCATACATCATGCCCAAGGCATAAGCGATGTGCATAGTCGCCAGTGCCACCGGCAGCAGGCAAGCCACGGCCAGCCCTTTGCGCGGAATGACCGTAATCGCCGTTAGCGCAAGCACGCTCGCATAAATGATCGGCAGCGCCAGCGCGACCCACGGCTGTCGGAGCCAAATTCCGACAATCGCCAGCACGAAAATCGTTAGAAAAAACACCGCCGGCACCATCTGGCGTGGCGTCGTGGGCCGATTGTGTTTGCGAATGACGGGGATCCGCCAAAAGCTGTATTGAAAATACTGGCGAAACAATTGACCGATCCGCCCTCGCACGTAGTAAACGTATCGCACGCGGGGGGACACGAAGATCTTTCCACCAGCCTGCGTGATGCGATAGTTCAGCTCGTCATCCTGGTTGCGAATCAGCCGCTCGTCGAACTTGCCGATGCGATCGAAGATCCAGCGACGAAAGATCGGGAACTGCGCCCCCTCGACGTAGCCCTCGTAGTTAGGAAACCGATGCGTCGCCATGCCAACTCCGGCCGGGTGCGACATGGCAATTGCCACGGCTTCGCCAAATCGGTTTCGCCCGGCATGCACGATCGGACCGCCGGCGCTCCAGGCCTCGGGATGCTCTTCGAGCAGGCGCACCGACTGGGTGACAAAGTCCGTGGCGACCTCGCTATGGCCATCGATGCGCAGAATCAAGTCGCCACGCGCCTGATCGATGCAGGCGTTGAGCCCCGCGGGCGTGATGCGTGCTGGATTGTCGACGACGCGAATCGACGGATACTTTTGCGAGTATTCAGTGAGAATTGCCCGCGTGTTGTCGTCGGACATGCCGTCGGCCACGATGATTTCCAGCCGATCGGGGGGATAGTCTTGCGCAAGAATCTGGTCGAGGCTGTGGGCGATAAACCCAGCCTCGTTGCGAATCGGCATGATCACCGATACCAGCGGCAGACTCTCCTCGGACATCCAAAACTCCTAATCGCTGAACGAATCAAGACTATACCAGTGCGAAGCGCCGCAGCCAGCGGTCCAACAGCACAATTCGCAACAGAGCCTGATGCTCGTCTTCGGATTTTCCTTGCGATTGGCGGACGCGCGCGGCCAATTGTCGGGCGGCGTGCGGATCGGTGTACTGCCAGGCCGGCGAGTCGGCATTGATCACCGACTCGACCAGCGGCGCCAGCGGACCCATCAGCCAGCGGTCTTGTGGCGTCTCGAAGCCAACCTTGCTGCGCCGCCGCAAAATGCTGGCCGGCAGCAAACCCGTCAGGCCACGCCGGAGCGGCTCCTTGGTCCAGCCCCGCTCATACAGCACGTTGGGCGCGAACGACAAACACAATTCGATCAGGGTGTGATCCAAGAACGGATAGCGACCCTCGACCGAAAATGCCATGAAGTTGCGATCGTCCCACTTCAGCAGTCGGGGCAATGTTAGCTCGCGAATCTCGTAGACCCGCCACTGGCTGGCCGTCATCTGGCGTGCTTGTTCGAGCGGTCCGCTACGCTGGTCGGGTGCCCTGCGCCGTGCCCGATAGCGCCTGAGCATCCAGGGAACCTGCCGCACCAGCTCCGAGTTTCCGCCGGGCAACAAGGCGCCGCCGAAGTGCGCCCCCAAGCGCAGCAATTGGCAGTGGCGAACGAGTCGCTGTAGATGCACGAAGTAACACTGCCAGTAGCCCGACAAAACCTCATCGCCACCTTGGCCATTAAGCGTCACAGGCACACCTGCCTCGCGCGTCAGCCGTGCGACGGCATAGCCGGCATATTGCGATAGCGACCCGACCGGTTCGTCGTGCTTCCAAACGAAATCGTCAAGATCGGCCAGAAACGTCTGGGCCGTGGGCGTGACAAAATGCGGCTCCGCCGGGATGTGCGCGAGAACCTGGTCGACAAACGGGCGTTCGTCGATCGGGTCATCGGGAAACACCGCGCTGAAAGTATTGAGCAAGCCCTTGGGCCCCTGCCCGTCTTCGAGTCCGACGACGCAAGCGGCCACGGCACTCGAATCGAGCCCACCCGATAGCGCGCAGCCCACCGGCACGTCGCTGCGCATGTGCAAACGCACCGAATCTTGCAGGGTCTCGCGAAAGCGCGCGGCCGCTTCCTCGGGCCGAGTGATCGAAACCTCGACCCGCTCGGGATGCCAATAGGCGGTCGGAGCTGAAAGCTCGAGCGTGTCGAGATTGAGAATCTGACACGTGCCGCCGGGCACATTTTGCACGTCGGCAAAGAACGTGCTTTGGCTATCTTCATAGCCTGTGGCCAGGTAGCGCCTGACGGCCGTGGCATCGGCGCGCAACCGGCCGCCGGGAAGCTCGGAAAACTGCTTGATTTCTGAAGCGACAGCAAACAGCCCCGCGCGCCGCGTGATATAGAGCGGCTTGATGCCGAGGCGGTCTCGCGACAAAACGGCGATGCGCCGCGGCAGATCGACGATGACCAGTCCCCACATGCCGCGAAATCGCTGAAAGCACTCGGGGCCCCAAGCGTCGTACGCGGCCAGGATGACTTCGCTGTCGCTGTGCGAATGAAACGATTTGCCGAGCTGTTCGAGGTCGCGACGGAGCTCGAGGTAGTTATAGACTTCGCCGTTGTAGGTCATCCACAGGCGATCGCCGTAGGACATGGGCTGCCGCCCGGCATCGCTCAAGTCGATGATCGACAGCCGGCGATGTCCCAAGGCCACGCGCCAGGGCGCATGCGGTTCGAGGCTCAAAAACTGCTCGCCGCGGCCGTCCGGACCACGATGGGCCACGATGTCGGTCATCGCGCGCAACGTTCCGTCGGGAACATCGGTGCCGGGGAGTCGAACAAGTGTCAAAATGCCGCACATGAAACGCTTTTGGCCCTTTAGGTCGCGTGGACGGGCTCGTCCAGCGGTCGATGGCCCGCTTGCCGCGCGAGAATGTTCAGTTCTTCGACAAGCTGACCCGCGAAGTGTTCGAGGCTGTGTTCGCTCGATCCGCGCAAGCCCTCTTGAATCAGGTTCCGGCGAAGCTCGTCGTCGGTGAGCATGCGCTCGATCGCCTTGGCCAATGCTTGTGAATCGCCGGGTGCGACGAGCAGGCCGTTCTTGCCGTCTTCGACCGAAGTCGGAATGCCGCCGACGCGCGTGGCGACCACCGGACAGCCAAAAGCTCTCGCTTCGACCAACGTGCGGGGCGTGCCCTCTGACAGGCTGGGAAGCACGAGCATGTCGTGGCTGCGGTACAACTCGAACAATTGCTCGCCAAAGTCGAGCATTCCGGTCATGGTAATATCTTCGCGGAACGGGCTGTTGCGTATGCGCTCGTGGGCTTCGGCTTCGGCGCCGGTGGCCCGATCGCTTCCGCCGACCAGCGTGAGCTTCATCGGTCGCGTTTTTCGCAGCGATTCGAAGGCGTCGAGCAAATGGCGAACGCCTTTTTCCGGGCGCAAGTATCCGACGAACAGCAGCTTGGGCGGCTCGCCCAGCGAAAGGTCCTCACGCGGCCGCATTTCTCGCTCATAAATGCACGAGGAGACTACGACGCGACCCGCTCGACATCGCAACTCCTCCCACATTTCACCGCCGTTCGTGGCCACGCGCGTCTTGGGTTCGCCGGCCAGCCGGCGCATCGTGGCGTTCGAATGGGCCGCGAATCTCACGGCCAGTTGGCGAACCAACCCGTGGTAGTCGTTCGAGGCGCTAATGACTTTGAAGGGATTGCTCACGACGTGCAGCAGTTTCGGTTTGCCTAATCCCACGAGTGCCGTGGGAATCTGAAACGGCACCCGCACGAAAAGCACATCGACGCTACTGGCAAATTGCCGCAATACCTTGCGAGTGGGAAAATAATAGACCTGCGAACGAACGACGCTTTTCAGCGGCGGCAGGTCGACCACGTCTTGAGGCGCAAAACCAAGCGTGTGATTCATATTGTCGGTCGGCGCTTCGAGCACCGGCAGGCAAAGCCGGGCGCCAGGCACTCGCTCGCGCAGCAAATCCAGCAGCCGGCCGATCGAGTGATTGCAAACGAGTCGGCCCTGGGCGTTGCGCGCACCGGGTATGCAGGAAATGATGCCCAGTCGATACGCTGGCGTTGGTTCGGCCATGAACTAGTGTGCTGCTGCGCCGTTGATCGAGGAAGGCGGCCGTTTGGATACCAGGTAGTCGTTGACTTGCAAGTACTCCAGGCCCGAGTCTCGCAGCACGCCCAGCGCTTCTTCGGCCGTGCGAACGATCGGGAAGCCGTGGAGATTGAACGAGGTGTTGAGCACGATTGCGCCGCCTGTCCGTTTTTCGAACGCGGTGATGATGTCGTGCATGGCCGGGTTTTGCTCGCGCGACAAAATCTGTGCGCGGCAAGTCAGATCGGCATTGTGGACCGCCGCGATCAAATCGCGAAAATTTTCGCGCGTGTCAAACGTCATCATCATGAACGGGCTGCGCAGATTCTTGGGATTGCGAACATAGTCTTGCTGCCGTTCTTCCTTGACCATCGGAGCAAACGGCATCCAGAAATCTCGCTTCTTCACCATTCGGTTGATCACGCGCACCACGTCCTGTGAGCGGGGATCGGCCAGAATCGACCGGTTGCCCAAGGCGCGAGCGCCAAATTCCATTGGGCCTGCGCAGCGGGCCACCGGGTGGCCCTCGGCCAGGAGTTTGGCGACACTGTCGGCAATGTCGGCGGGCCGCTCGAAGTGATAGCCGCTTTTCTTTAGCGAAGCCAGCGTTTCGCCTTCTTCCGGTGCATCGCCCAGATAGAAGTGCTTGAGCGCCGGCACCGACGCATCGCCAAAAAGTTTTGCCGACTCCAAGTAGAGCCCGCCTAGCGATAGAGTTTCGTCGCCGCAGGAGGGAAAGGCCTCGAACAGCTCGACGTCGGGCAGTTCCGAGATGCGCTTGTTGGCTTTGACGTTCATGAACACGCCGCCGGCCGCCAGGACTTTCTTGACGCCGGTGGATTGCACGGCATGCTGCACCCAATCGCACAGCAAGTCTTCGGTGAATTTTTGCAGGCCCGCACAGATATAGTCGAACCGCATGCCGCGCAAATCTCGCTGCATCGCATCGTGCAAATGGTTGGTGTGGCGCTTGCTATGCTGAAAGCCCAGGCCATCGGGACGCAGTCGCAGGTAACCGCGAAATATCTTGGCGATTTCCTCGGCCGCCTGCTCCGAGGCGTAAGGCCCCATGCCCATCAACTTATATTCGTGCTCCAGCGGCACAAACCCCATGCCGTAGGTGATCCAACTGTAGATGGCTCCCAGCGAGTCGGCGTCGGGCGTCGTGGCAATCTCTTGGCACTGGCCGCCGCCCCACACGCGCACCGACGCGCTGAGATTGTCGCCGGCGCCATCGCAGGTCATTACCAGATACTTCTCTTGCCCGCTACGACGCAGACCGTAATAGGCGGTGGCCGCGTGGCTGAGGTGGTGATCGTGATGCACGACAGGCGTATCGCCATAGCCGGCTTCCACTAGCAAAGCGTGCAGCTTGGATTGTCCAAAATTAGGCCGCGCCGCCACAATCAGCGGAACCGCCACGCGTTGACGCAGGCGGCCCACGACCGTCGACTGTCTGCGATAGGCGGCAATCACGTCGTCGCGGCTATGGTAGCGGCAAAAAACCTGGTTACCGCCATAGGCGATCGCTTTCACGTCGGCAACGGTTGCGCCCACATGCCCCAGGCACGCTTGGAGTGACCGGCGAGGGAAGCCCCAATAGTTCTTTTCGCCACACAGCCGCTCTTCCTGAATCGCGTAGATCAGCCCCGACTCATCGCCAATGCAGGCGCTGGCATTGTGACCGGCGTGTAGACCAAGAATGTAACGTCCCAAACTTTCGTTCTCCTCTTATCAATGAGTCAGCCAGCATGCCGTTGTCGGATCAGGCCGCCAGCGACGGATCGTCTCAACACATGCCGCGCGCTTGCCGCGGCGGCATATCCACTGGTCAATGCGCGCCCCGAGGCAAAGCGCCAATCGGTGGCAGCGAGCCGTTCGTGGGCTTCGTTCGGACAACCGCGGTTTGCTGGCGCGCGACTTCCGCCAGCAGGCAGAATCCAATCGCCAGGCCGAGACCGATATTGAAGGAAGGGTTATAGAGAATCTCGCGAGAGAAAAAGCCTCGCAATGCCCATAACGCGACCATCATGCGCATCAGTTTCACCGCATCTCGCAACGGATCTTCCTTGCCGCCAATCTTGCCGCCGCCACGCGGCTTCCACCGCCACATCGTCCAGCCGATCGCCAGCAAGGCCGCGAAGCAGATAACTCCGCTCGAAGCGAAAATATGCCCATAAACATTATGCGCATCGAGCACGTTGCTATGGTGGACGGCTTTGACCCGGCGACTGATCTCCCAGGGGAGCAGTTGAGGCGATATGCCAATCACCGGGTTTTCCAAACCGATTTGCAAGCAAGCCTGGATGATTTCCTTGCGCAGTTCGTCGGATGAATTGCCTTCGACGGTTTGGCGAATTCGCTCGTCCAAGATCACCGTGTTGCCGAATTTCACGATCCAAAAAGCCACGGCGGCCGTCATGATCGCCACGAGTATCAATCCCTTGCCGCGGCGATCCCAAAACAGCATCAGGCCGACGAACGCCGCGCCCAAATAGCCCGAGCGGTTGCCACCCATGAAGATGATCACCAAGGTTGGCAGGGTGGCGCCGATGAAGATGGTTTTGATCGCCAAGGGCACGGTCTTGAGATGCAACGCGATATAGCCGGCCAACAGCACGGCCGGTAGGGCAAACATGGAGTACGAATTCTTATTGGCCCCTTGCATCACGTTTTCGACGCCGCCGGCCGTATCGTCTTGCAGCCCGCGAACCGCCAACAGTGCGATCGCGATGCTCAGGCCCAGGGCGCCCGCCACGAAATCGCCGCGGCGACGAACCAGCAGCGCGCACACGACGATCGTCACCACGCTCGTGGCGACTTTGAAGATCTCTCCGATCATCACGTCTCCTCCGTTGAACACGGAGAAGAAATACATGCCGCAAAAAACGGCAAACGCCGACAGCACGCGAACCGGGAATTCCTGCAACCGCATCAGAATGACGAACGGAAAAGCCAGAGCCACGGGAATTAAATAGGGATGGAGCGACAGACCCATGATTTCCGGTCGAAACCGGTTGAATCCCGAGGCCACCACCAGAAATGACGTGGCAAACAACAGCAGCCCGTTGATCGACAAGCCACTGATCGCCAGTTTGCTGCGCGCGGGTCCCCTAGCCATGTCCGGCAACATTGCCGGCGCAAGATGCGAATAGGGTTGAGTACTCATAGACGTATCCGCAAACTGCCCCCAGCCCCATTCCGAGGGGGCCGCTCCTTCCGCCCGTAAAGACGCTACACCCATTCTAGCATTCACCGCGTAATTCATCAGGTTCGGCAACGGTGGGGAGGCTAATGCAGGCTCAAATCGCCGTTGATTGTTTCGACAAGGTTTAGGTCGTCGGGGTGGATTTCGATCGCCTGGCTGGTCAGTAGCGGTAGTGACGGGTGGGGCGATGTGATCAGCACCCACTTGGCAATCGGACAATTCCACAGCATCGAACCCGGCGGCAGTCCGGCTTCCTGCATTTGAGCTAGCGTCAATTCTTCGAGCGTTTGAGGACGGATCGACAGGTAGATGATCTTATGGCCCTCGGCTGCGATCGATCGGACCGCCTCGACGGCGTTGGCGTGTGGCTTGACATCTTGAAAACGCGGGCAGAAAAACTGCGAGCCCCGCTCAAACACGAACCCATCGAGCAGCACGAAAAACGCCTTCTGAGCCAACAGCGCCCGGCGCCATTCGCGCACCGTGCCCCAGTCCTGATATCCGGTGGTGCGGCGCGCGTGAAACGGAATGCCTTCGAGGATCATCGCACCGATGACATCCGACAAATAGATTTCGCGGTTCCAATTTGCCTTGTCGCGCGCTAACCGCTGGTAGAACTCCAGGAAATGCGCGGGTGAGTTGAAGTAGTAGCCTCCGACGCTAAACAAGTCGGAAATCACGACCTTCTCGCGGATGTTGGTCACAATGCCCTTGTGATCGATCTGCAAATAGCTCTTGTTGCGCGGGTTGATCGAATCGAAGTTGTTGAGCGAGTCGACGCAGACGTAGTTGTCTTCCTGCCCCAAATCATCAAGCTGGAAGAAGCCGTCGGAGTCTTTCACCAGGCACGGTTCGTGCAGGTCGAGTTGCTCGAGCGTGCGAGCCACGGTCTCGGATTGGCTTTGCGTGCGCTCTTCGAGAATCGCGACCTGGACGGGCCTTCCAAAGGCCTCCTCAAGCCCCGCCACGATGCTGTATTTGACTTCGTGTTCGCGGAGGATAGTAACGACCAGGTCGTCGAGCGAAAGCTGCAAACCGGCAATGGCCAGGCACAGCATCGGGCGACCGTCGTGCGCCGGCAGCGTCCATTTCGGAGGCTGCCCCGGAAAACGACTCGAATTGCCGCAGCACGGCACGATAACCTTCATGAACTTTCTCCTGAAAAGAGCCTCACGCGCCCTCGGGCGCAGCGGACTTGCGCGCAAAATAGCTGATGCGCTCGGTGACGAATTGAGTTTCCTGTAACGTGCGCGTGTACGGCAAAATGCGCACAAACGTGCTGGCTACGAGCAAAGCGTGCAATTGGGGATACGAAGGATGCAACTCGGCTGCGGCTAGCAACAACCGACGGCTGACAAAGTCCAACACACACTGCGCCACCGGCGGCTGCTCTAGCAGATACCAGCCACCCGACAGATCCTGATGCAGCTTAGCCACGTCCTGCCAATAATGTTCGAACGGCGCGTCGAGCAAGTCGACCACCCAAATCGCGCCATCCTGGCCAATGACCATGTTCTGCAGCGTCAAGTCGCCATGACAAAGCGTGGCCGAAAAATCGCCAAGGCGCCGAACGCGGTCGAGCGCCATGAACAGGTCTGACAGGTTTTCGGTCGAGATCAGCCCGGTGTTGTGCTGCACTTCGCAGATCTTGGCATACAGCGCATCGAACAATCCACGGTGACTGGCTCCGGCCAATGGTTTGCGCGTCGCGGCCGCCCGCAGATAATTACACATCCGATCGGCGAACTGCGTGACTTCCTCGTACGAGGCACGCAGCAGGTAGCTGGTGCCATCGGGACCGCGGACGAATTCCATGTCGTAGTAATACCGGCCGTCGATCTCGCCTTCGTCGAGAATGCGCGGCGTCGAGACGATGTCCTTCATCTCTCGCGCGAAAGCCTGTTGTTTGTGCGATTGGCCGCGCAGGCGGGGGCTATTCTCACAGGTCTGGGCTGCCTTGCGCACGAACCAGTGGCGCGAATCTTTGGTCATCAGAAACACATGCGCGCCGGAAAGCCCCGACAGCTTTCGGACTTCGACCGCATCGTGCAAAATCGGGTCGTCCCGCAAGTTATTCATGAGGCTTGCCCCTCCGGCGACAAAGACAAGGCCCGAGTCGCGCGCACGTCGAACGGCGTCATTCCCGCGGCGCTGGCGGCTTCCAGCCCCGCGTCCGTATCCTCGAACACAATGCACCCGCTCGGGTCGACACCCAGCCGTTTGGCAG